>Ga0209577_10002648_pt1 | contig 17098 bp, 16 predicted proteins | sample GraSoiAngelo_109_FD_185874 | JGI IMG/M metagenome (GOLD analysis project Ga0209577, IMG submission 185874) | Grasslands soil microbial communities from the Angelo Coastal Reserve, California, USA - 14_0903_12_20cm (SPAdes) (version 2) | ecosystem: Environmental > Terrestrial > Soil > Grasslands...
TCAAAGCCTTTTTACCGGGAGTGACTTGTTAGTTATCTGAGACCTTTGAGCGGGTGGGGCCGGAAACAGCGACTTGCATCCGGGTATTGCGATCCCCTAAGTACCAGCCATCAAATGATCAATCGCGCCGCGCATCATCGATCCGCCGTAAGCACCTGCGATGCCGGGAAGAAAGGCAAGCAAAGATTCATAAATCTGCGCCCGGTATGGCTTCTGTGCCAGGAAAAAATAGGCGAATAGTTGCGCCAAAGGCACACATACTCCGACGAGCATGACCCAGCGCCACGGCTTCTGCGGCCGCAGCATTCCCAACAGCATGCAAGGAGCAAGCACCAGCAGCGCAGTGAACAGCAAGTCGCCAATTTTGATGTCTACCCAGCCGGCGAAGACGCCACAAGCTGCAGCGAACAAGAAATGGAATAGGCCCGCTGGAATTTCAGATTTATTGTCTGGCTCGACTTTTCCCCACGCAGTAGTCATTTGATTCAGGTCGTAAATTCGCGTCTATTTCTAAAATTGCGCGCCTAGTATTTGTAAAATCCTCTACCCGTCTTTCTTCCCAGCCAGCCCGCGTCCACCATTTTGATCAGCAGCGGACAGGGCCGGTACTTGGGATCGCCGAAGCCATCCTGCAGCACGCGCATGATGTCCAGGCAGACATCGAGGCCGATGAAATCCGCCAAGGTCAGCGGCCCCATAGGATGGGCCATACCCAGTTTGAAGACCTCGTCCACGGCCTCGGGTGTAGCCACATTTTCCATCACCGCGTACATGGCTTCATTCAGCAAGGGCATGAGGACGCGATTGGAAACGAAGCCCGGCGCGTCGTTGACCTCGACTGGCGTTTTTTCCAGCTTCAACGCAAGCTCGCGCACCGCCGCAAACGTTTCCTGCGAGGTAGCCAGCCCGCGAATGACCTCTACCAACTTCATTACCGGAACCGGATTGAAGAAGTGCATGCCAATCACTTTTTCCGGACGTTTGGTAAGTGCCGCAAGCCGGGTAATTGAGATCGAGGAAGTATTCGAGGCGAGAGTGACATCCGGCCTGCAGATGCGGTCGAGGTCGCGAAAAATTTCTGCCTTGATGGCAAACTTCTCGGTGGCCGCCTCCACCACAAAATCACCGTTCCGCAATTCTTCGCGCTGCAGCACAGGTTTGATGCGATTCAACGCCGCCGACTTGTCATTCAGCGTGATCTTGTTCTTGGCGACTTCACGTTCCAGGTTCTTGCTGATCGTTTCCAGGCCGCGGTCAAGGAACTGCCGCTCCACGTCGCACAAGATCACCTCGTATCCGCTGCGCGCAAACACGTGCGCAATGCCATTGCCCATCGTGCCCGCGCCCACCACTCCTATGCGCCTGATTTCCAAGAACCTCTCGCTCGTTTTCTCGATTGCCATCGTGCGAACAAAAAAGTGTAACAGAAGAATCTGTCCTGCCTGCCGGGAAGGCCCAGCACAAAGTAATCGGGCAGGGTTACTTGTGGACGTGCCTTCTCTTGACGCGCGGGCGCGTTCAACACTGCTCCGCAGAAAAAGTTTCGGGCCAAATATTCAGAAAAAGCTGCGTCTTCGGAAGCACAACACGAATGCCATAGCATTGTTGACGATTCTTTACGTGACCCGGGCAGCACGGCAATGAGCAGCCCGCATCAGTTCTTTGTAGATACCCGGGGAATAACGGGGTAGACAACTCGGTCAAAGAGAGCGAAAGCCGCCCTTCTCTCCAAGACCGGCCCTGGTGGGAGGAAACGAAGATGCGGCAAATAAAAATGGCAGCATTCGCACTTGTAGTGACTTTGGCTCTGAGCGGTTTGGCATTGGCTCAGGACCGCGACCGGGATGACGATCACCATCGTGACAGGGATCACCGGCATGGAGATCAATATCGTAATGGCCGGGATCGCGATCGTGACGATTGGCGCGACCGCGATGGCGATCACGATGGCCGCTGGCAGCGCAATCGCGGCAATAGCCGTTGGCGTGATCGCGATGGCGATGGTGACCGCGACGATTATGGCTACCGGCGCGGCAACAATGGCTCCAACCAGCCCTGGTATCGCGGGAACCAGCCGTGGTACGGGCGCAACGGCGGTTACAACGGTGGCTACGGCAATGGTGGCTACGGCAACGCCGGCTACAACCAGGGCTTCCAGGATGGGTCTTTAGTGGCCCGTCAGGATATGTCCAGCGGCAAACCTTTCAACCCGAATCCGCGAGGAGCTTACGGCGGCGCGGACCGCGGCTATCACAGCGGATACGGCAACAAGGGCGCCTACCAGCAGCAGTACATGAGCGGCTACCGAAGCGGCTATCAATCCAGCTATCGCGGTGGCGGCTACGGACGGTGGGGCTTTTGATCGGGGTCTCTGGTAGTCGAAGAGGGTGAACAAAAAAGCCGCCGGGTAACCGGCGGCTTTCTGTTTCTTGGATCACATCTTCGCAACTCAGCGGCAGGCCTGCTGCAACAATGTTCCACGTGGAACATTTTGTAGGTACAGTTATGTATGTACAAGATTGTATGTACAATTGCCATTAAATGACAGCGCCTGAAGAACTTGCGCCGGTTAAGATTTGCCCTTTTCGGCCACGTCCAGGCGGGTTTCAGCACGCTGCAGCGAGGTTTGCGCGCGGCCGTAGTCGGTTTCTGTTTTTCCGCTCTGCAGGCGCTCCTGGGCGCGCTGCTTGGCCTCCTCGGCGCGTTTTACATCGATCTCCTCGGCGCGCTCGGCGGTTTCTGCCAGAATGGTGACCCTGTCGGGCAATACTTCAGCGAATCCCCAGGCAACGGCGAGATAGTGCGTCTCAGCACCCTTGCGGTAGCTGATCTCGCCCACTGCCAGCTCGGTAATCAGCGGAGCGTGTCCGGGAAGGATGCCAAGATACCCGTTCTTGCCGGGAATCTGCATCTCCTCTACTTCGTCTTGGACTACCAGCTTTTCCGGTGTGACGATTTCGAGTTGGAAAGTGTCAGGCATTTCAATTTCAATAATGACGCATCAGCTTGTTAATCATCCGCTTCTCGGGCTTGGGCACTGAAGGCTGATGGCTTGGGAGGCAAAGCTGCTAGGCTGCTGCCGCGCTCTTCAGCTTCTCGGCCGCTTCGAGCACCTCTTCAATCCCGCCTTTCATGTAGAACGCCTGCTCGGGAATGTCGTCGTGCTTGCCCCGGACAATTTCCTTAAAGCCTCTTACCGTGTCTTGAATTTTTACGTACCGGCCCGGGGACCCGGTGAACTGCTCGGCGACGTGGAAGGGTTGCGACAGGAAGCGCTGGATCTTGCGCGCTCGCGTCACAGTCAGTTTCTGATCTTCGCTGAGCTCGTCGATGCCGAGAATTGCAATAATGTCCTGCAGATCCTTGTAGGTCTGCAATACCTTCTTGACCGCCTGAGCCACATCGTAGTGGTCCTGGCCCACGATGCGGGGATCGAGAATGCGCGAAGTAGAGGCCAGGGGATCGACGGCCGGATAAATTCCGATCTCCGTCAAAGCTCGCGAAAGCACCGTAGTGGCATCGAGGTGCGCGAATGTGGTGGCCGGGGCGGGATCGGTTAAGTCGTCGGCGGGCACGTAAATCGCCTGCACCGAAGTGACAGAACCTCGTTTCGTCGAAGTAATGCGTTCCTGCAGTTCGCCCATTTCGGTGGCCAGGTTGGGCTGGTAACCGACGGCGCTGGGCATGCGGCCGAGCAGCGCGGAGACTTCGGCGCCTGCCTGGGTAAAGCGGAAAATGTTGTCAATGAAGAGGAGCGTGTCAGCGCCTTCGATGTCGCGGAAATATTCAGCGACGGTGAGGGCGGTCAATGCCACGCGCAAGCGGGCCCCGGGCGGTTCGGTCATCTGTCCGTAGATAAGCGCAGCCTTGGAGTGATCCGGATCGCCAGGCTTGATGACGCCGGACTCGCTCATTTCCAGCCACAGATCGTTGCCTTCGCGGGTGCGCTCCCCCACTCCGCCGAATACCGAAAAGCCGCCATGCTGCTTGGCGACGTTGTTGATCAATTCCATGATGACAACGGTTTTGCCGACGCCGGCGCCGCCGAACAGGCCAATCTTGCCGCCCTTGAGGAAGGGCTGGATCAGATCAATGACCTTGACTCCGGTCTCGAACATCTCCGCCGTGGTTGCCTGTTCATCGAAAGGCGGCGCAGGACGATGAATCGGCATCTTTTGCGTGTGCTGGATAGGGCCAAGCTTGTCGACCGGTTCTCCAATGACGTTCATCACGCGCCCCAGAGTGCCGTGACCCACCGGCACCGAGATGGGGCCGCCCAGGTCGATGGTTTTCATACCACGCACCATCCCATCCGTGGGCTCCATGGCAATGCAGCGCACGCGACCTTCGCCCAGGTGCTGCTGCACCTCGAGAATAACTTTGATGGGAAAAGGCACCTGGAAGCCGTCGCTGACCACTTGTAGAGCCTGGTAGATGGGAGGCATCGAGGCTTCGACAAACTGCACGTCGACTGCGGGACCAGCGACTTTAATTACGTGTCCAATATTTTCCGGCATAAAAATGAGCTCTCAGTTCTTAAGTAGGCGTTCAGCACTTGGCAATTAGCACTTAGCCACTCGGTTCTTCTCTGGGTACTCGGTACTTAAATATCTACTGCGCCGCTGCTCCGCTTACGATTTCGATAATTTCTTTTGTGATCTTCGCCTGGCGGGCCCGGTTCATGGCCAGCGTGAGCGAATCGATCATGTCGGTTGCGTTATTGGTGGCTGCATCCATGGCGGTCATGCGGGCGGCGTGCTCGGCGGCTACAGACTCGAGCAGCGCATGGAAAATCTGGGTGCCCACGTACTTGGGCAGCAATGCATTAAACAAGTCTCCAGGTGGCTGTTCGTAGATGTAATCGACCTTAGCGGCGCCAAATCTTGCCGCCTCAGCATCGGCTTCATGCGTATCTTTGGGTCGTAGTCCCACCCCAGCGCCCTTAGCGGCTTCGATTGCCCTCTCCTTCTCCGCCAAGGTCATCTCTTCGGCCAGTCGCACCGCGGCCGCGCCGATCTGCTCGATGGGCAGGATTTGTTCTACGACGAGGCGTTGCGCAATTACCGATTTGAACTCATTGAAAACCAGGTAAGCAGAATCTATTGCACACTCGCTATAGCGTTTGATCACGCGCGCGGCCACTTCGTTCGCCAGCACATAGTCGACCTTGTTGAGCACACCAACTTTTTCCCCGACGATAGTGATGCGAGCCGGTTCCTGCGACTCAGCTGTCCTGGCTTCAGCCACGGGGAAGCGGCGCCGCAGGAAGTCGCGGCCCTTGCGCCCGATAGCTTCGATCTCGATGTTCTTGCCTGATTTCGAATCCAGAAAGCGGGTAGCGGCCTTGAGGATGTTGGCGTTAAATGCGCCCGCCAGCCCCTTGTCGCCGGTCACCACAATCAGCAGAACGTTCTTCTCCTCGCGTTGGGCCAGCAGTGGATGCCGCGGCTCGCCCGTATCCGGGTCGTATATTTCCGCGCGCGATACCAGGGACTTGAGGACGTTGGTGAGCATCTGCGCATACGGGCGCGCCGCGAGCGCGCGGTCCTGAGCGCGGCGCAACTTGGCCGCGGAAACCATCTTCATGGCCTTGGTGATCTGCCGCGTGTTGGTCACGCTGCGGATGCGGCGCCGAATGTCGAGAATGTTAGCCATGAATTAAAACCAGCACTTGGCACTTAGCATTTAGCACTCTGGGGGTCCTCCACGGCACGAACCTGGTGTGGGCCAAGTGCCAAATGCCAAGTGCTACTTCGCTGCTGCTGGCTGCCGCGCTTCCACAAACTGCTGCTTGCATTCTTTTATGACTTTGGCCATTTCCTGCTTCAGGCTGTCATCGAGGATCTTCTTTTCCATGATGGTGCGCAGCAAGCCGGGATTCGTCGTGTCGACAAATTTGTAGAGTTCTTTTTCGAATTCGCGCACCTGGTCCACCGGCATATCGTCGAGGAACCCGCCGGTTCCGGCAAAGATGATGAGAATTTGTTTGGAAAACGGCAGCGGCGAGAACTGGTCCTGCTTCAAGATTTCTACCAGCCTCTGCCCACGATTGAGCTGTGCCTGGGTGGCTTTGTCGAGATCGCTGCCGAACTGGGCGAATGCCGCCAGTTCACGGTATTGGGCTAACTCCAGCTTCAAGGTTCCGGCGACCTGGCGCATGGCTTTGATTTGGGCGCTGCCTCCGACACGGCTTACCGAGAGGCCGACGTTGACTGCCGGGCGCACCCCCTGGTTGAACAAATCAGTCTCCAGGTAGATTTGGCCGTCAGTAATGGAAATGACGTTGGTGGGAATGTAGGCCGAAACGTCGCCCGCCTGGGTTTCAATGATGGGCAAGGCAGTCAGCGATCCGCCACCGTTCTGGTCACTCAACTTCGCAGCGCGCTCCAAAAGGCGGGAGTGGAGATAAAAGACGTCGCCCGGGTAGGCTTCTCTGCCGGGAGGACGCCGCAGTAACAGCGAGATTTCGCGGTAGGAGGCCGCGTGCTTGGAGAGATCATCGTAAATACAAAGCGCGTGCCGCTTGGTGTCGCGGAAATGCTCGCCCATGGCGCAGGCCGAGTAGGGAGCGATGTACTGCATGGGGGCGGGTTCGGACGCCGACGCCGCCACCACGATGGTGTACTCCATAGCGCCATAATCATCGAGGGTCTTGACCACCTGGGCAATGGACGACCGCTTCTGCCCGACGGCGCAATAAATACAGATCAGGTCGTTGCCCTTGTTGTTGATGATGGTGTCGAGAGCAACCGCGGTTTTGCCCGTCTGACGATCGCCGATGATGAGCTCGCGCTGGCCACGGCCGATGGGAATCATGCTGTCGATCGCCTTCAAACCTGTGGCCATCGGTTCACGTACCGGCTGGCGATCAATCACACCGGGCGCCAAGCGCTCCAGCGGGATGGTTTTATCGGTGCTGATGGGTCCCTTGTCGTCGATCGGCTGGCCTAGCGAGTTCACCACGCGACCGATCAGGGCATCGCCTACGGGGACGCTCATAATGCGGCCAGTGCGCTTTACCTCGTCGCCTTCCTTGATTTCGGTGTAATCGCCGAGCAGCACGACTCCGACCTGGTCTTCTTCCAAGTTCATGGCAAGTCCGGCGAGGCCATGTGGAAAGGAAAGCAGCTCTCCGGCCATGGCTTTGTCGAGCCCGTACACGCGAGCAATGCCATCGCCCAGGCTGATGACGGTCCCGACCTCGTCTACGGCGATTTTGGATTCGTAGTTTTCGATCTGCTCGCGAATTAGTTTTGTGATTTCGTCCGCTTTGATTTGTGCCATAAATTCAGCTCTTAGCTCTTACGCTCTTAGCTCCTAGCTTTCAGCTTCTCGCAGTAATGACTCGGTCCCAATTCCGTCTAACGAACCGGAAGCTAAGGGCTAAGAGCCAATAGCTAAAAGCTCCCTAATAGCTGCTTGCGACCATCTGTTGCCGCAGTTTGTGCAATTGCCCGAGCACCGAGCCGTCGTAAATTGTGCTGCCCACTTTCACGACGACCCCGCCCAGGATGGTACGATCGCGAGCGTATTGCGCCTTGATTTTTTTGCCGAGCAGCTTTTGCAGTTGAGCCTCGAGCGCGCGCTTTTCGCGGTCGCTCAAATCGCGGGCACTGGTGATCTCGGCTTCGGCAAAGCCCAGGCGCTGATTGATTTCGAGTTCAAAATTACGGACGATCTGGGGGAGCAGCGCGATACGCCGGTGATCGATCAGCACAGCCACAAAATTGCGGACCGGCGGTGAAATCTTCTGCTGCGCAACCATAGCGTCCAGCAAGCGGCGCTTCTGCACCGCCTCAATGGCGGGATTTTCCCAGACATGCCGAAGTTCAGCATGGTCCTGCCAAATGGCAACCAGAGAATTCAGCTCCCGAATAACTTTGGCGGCATCCAGGCGTTTTGCAGAGACTACGTCCGCAAAGGCGCGCGCGTAAGTGCTGGTAACGGACGCCATGGCTAGTTGCCGTCCTTCCCCGGGTTCGTAGCGGCAAGCTGCTCGGCAAAGCCGCGAACCAGGGCCTGATCGCTCTCAGCATCAACCCGAATCTGCTTTTGGGCGTGAGCGATAGCTAGATCAGCCGCGTAAGCCGCCAGTTCACGACGAGCCTGCTTGACAGCCGCCGTGATCTCTTGCTCGGCAGACGCTATGACTTTACGCTTGTCGGCCTCTGCAGCAGCGAGAATACGAGCTTCTTCCGAAGCTGCTTCCTTTTCCGCCTGCCTGCGCATGTCTGCAATCTCGACGTCAAGCCGGGAAAGCCGCGCCTCAATTTCCGACAAGCGCGCGCGGGCCTCGGCACTCGCCTTGCGTGCCTCTTCCATTGCCTTCTGAATGGCGGCGGTGCGCTCGCGAAATATGCCAGGCAGATACTTCTTAGAAGCCCAGACGATGGCAGCGGCAACGACCGCAAAATTCAGCAGCACGGCCAGCCAATAGGCGTGTTCCTGGCTCAATCCGGTGATCCGCGCCAGCAGCCTGATGGAGCCGGACTGCTTGAACTGCGCATTCTCATCTTCGCCGGCAGCCTCACGAGTTTCCTTGGCCAGTTCGCCGGCCAAGCTTGTGGATTGATCACTCTTACGTTCCTGTTTTTGTTCTGCGCGAGGATTGGAAGAAGAAGAGGATTTGCCGTTTTGCGACCGGGAAGACTGCTCCTGGGCAACCGCTGCGAAGGCAAGGATAAGGCTCAATACGCTAACGAACGCGCACGCTGGCGTGAATCGATGGCGAAAGTTCGAGGAGCGAGTCATGAGCGTCCTGTAAGTGCTGGGGCAGCGGTGACGGGCCGCAGCACGGTGCGGACGATTTCCGCCGCCAGCTTAAGAGCTTCGGCCTGAAGTCCGGTCTGTGCCGCAACCTTGTCTTGCTCAATGGCGGCACGGGCTTCGCTAACCAGTTGCTGGGCCCGGGTGCGAGCTTCCGCCACTGCAGCCGCACGAAGCTGCATAGCCTTTTGGCGGCGCGCTTCCTGCACTTTGAATAGTGCCAGGCGCGCATCCCGGAGACGCTGTTCGTATTCTGCCGTGCGTGCCTCGGCAGCAGCGATATCGGCGCGAGCTTTCTCGAGGGCTCCCTCGCTTCGGCTACGCCGCTCGGCCAGCAGCCTTTCCAAAGGTTTGTGCAGGACTGATTTGTAAATCAGGTATAGAACGGTGAGTAAAACGATGGTGGGGATGGACCCAAGCAGTAATTCGCCTAGTTGTCGCAGCGTCTGGTCCATGGGATGCAGATAGAACCGGGAAAATGAGGGCTTCTAAAAGCCTTAACGTTAACAGTTAGAGTGGTTTAGTGTCAACGCAGGGTAGTCGGAGGAAGCTGTGCAGCGGCCCAATTTGGTCCGGAATCGCAGCTTTTCCAGAGTAGATGGCTAAGTTGTCCTTGACATCTGGGCGGAGGCGATTACCATATAGACATCACCTCCGATCCAATTCAGGATCGAATGGGCCGATAGCCAAGAAAAGTCACCGCTTTTTGGCTGCCGGCCCATTTAATTGCCCAAAACAAGCCTACTAGAAATGGTTCTACTGCAATTTAGCGCGCCATCGCGGGCTCGTGGTGCGCCTTGAAGACCTCGAATCGCTTGTTGATCTCTTCCCAGTTCACGACGTTCCACCAGGCCTGGAGATATTCGGGGCGGCGATTGTTGTATTTGAGGTAATAGGCATGTTCCCAGACGTCGTTGCCAAAAATGGGGAACAAGCCCTGGGAGATCGGATTGTCCTGATTCGGAGTGGTAAGAATCTGCACTTCGCCGCTGGACTTGCCCGCCAGCCAAACCCATCCGCTGCCAAAAACCTTAGTGCCGGCTTCATTGAACTTGGTCTGGAAATCTTTGAAGTTGCCGAAGCTTTTCTTGATGGCTTCAGCAATCGGGCCGCTGGGGTCGCCTCCAGCCTTGGGTTTCATAATCTTCCAAAACATGGTGTGGTTCACGTGTCCGCCACCATTGTTGCGGACGGCGGTGCGAATGTCCTCGGGAATGGCATTCAGGTCGCGCAGCAACTCTTCCGGACTCTTGGATTGCAGGTTGGAATATTTCTCCAGCGCCGCGTTCAAGTTCTTGACGTAAGCACCATGGTGCATGTCGTGATGCAGGTGCATGGTTTTTTCGTCGATGTAAGGCTCCAGGGCTGCGTAGTCATACGGCAAAGCAGGTACTTCGTGCGCCATGATTTTCCTCCACAGGCTAAGATGACAGGACTGCAATTAGGGATTCAGCTGGCGGACGTGAGATTGCGAGTAGCTGATCGGAGTAAAAGCACTTTCCGCCGTACATGACACAGCAAATATTCTACACCTTGGGTCCGGACGCGGAGTGGTTCGCAGGTTGACGTGGCAGCAGCCGTGGAATTGAGAGTCCGGAATTGCTTAAAAATTCCGCCGTAGTTCACTACGGGCTTCTTCCTGGCGTTCCAGGATTTCATTCAACTCATGAACTAGTTTCAGTAACTTTTCAGGGTCTTGCTCCTGGCTGGCCGCCTTCGATACTTCTCTCCAATTGTCATTAGCTCGTCGAGATATCGTCATCAGTCATCCTCCTTGCGGAGCAACGGCGTGACAAAACCTATGCGAAGCGACGTTATGCCAAAGCTATGGTTCGTACAGCATTTCACATTCCATCCACGGAAATAGTTGAACTTAGGGAACTAGCGGAGGTTGAGATCCGAAGAGTTATTGCCTTATCAAGGTAATAAATTCCCGGGGAAAGGACCGGGGAAGACTTGGCGAATACATGCGCAAACGTCTGCACTTCACAGTTGCGGCGTCTATTCCCGCTGCCGGCCGAGAGGCTGCGCTTAGGGGACGCGAAAGGAGGGCCGTCCTCACATCCCTAGTTCTTGCGCCCCAGGAAGCGCACGCGGCCTGTGAAGGCGCGGGTGGTGAACGCACCAAATTGCAGAAATTCTGGGGAATTGACGTCATTGTTTACCACAGCAGGATTCTTGCGCGCGGTAATGTTGTCAAAACCGCCGCGAACCGCCCAATGATAGCCGAGGAAAGAGAACCTCTTCTCCAAATGCACATTCAGTGTGAAGAAGGTTGGAAAACGGAGGAACCCGGGCACCGTGGTCGAACCGGGTAGCGGTGCGAGTTGCTGCTGATCATTGACCAGGTAAAAGGGGAAGCCGTCGCGCAGCTCGGTCGAGTAGCCCAGGTCAAACCCCTTGATGAGCGGCAGTAAGCCCCAGGAGAGAAAACGATTGGGCGTGTCCCACGGATACGGTCCGGGAACCTGGCCGCTGAGGACGGGGTTATCCACATTGAAATCGAGAACCTGGTTCGAGCGCACGCGCGACCTCGTGTAGGAGACCATGATGATGTGGCCCTTCTGAAACGTGCGCCGCAACGTGATCTGGAAAGAATCATAGTGATCCTTGCGCGTGTTCTGCAGCCCGAAATCATTTAGGGTGCCGGTGGTAAGTGAGACTGCGTTGCCGGCGTTGTAGACGAACTCATGAACACCGCGTTTCCGCATGAACTCAGCCTTCAGATAGATCTGCGCCGGCAGCTTGCGCTCGATTCCCGCGCTCCAGTTGATAAAACGAGGTGCTTGCAGCGCGCTCGGATTGAGGGTGAACCCGGTAGAGAGCGGACCGGTTGAAAGAATTCCATTCGCATCAAAGAAGTAGTCGACCCGTTGGCCTGCCAACGGGCGGGCGATGAGGAACAGTGGAGTCGCGTCGTAAAACAGGCCCACTCCGGCGGAGAGCTTGGTATTACCTCGATTATCCAAAACGTAAGTCGTAGCCAACCGCGGTGAGAACAGCGAATGACGAATAATCTCATCCCAGTCGAAGCGAAGGCCTGCTTCGACGAGCATGCGGTCAGTGAGCAGCCAGCGATCCAGGAAGTAGCCGCTGAGTTCGACGTTGTGCTTTTCTGAGACCGGTGCCCCGGGAAATATAGAAAAACGGGAGCAGGGGGAGGGGGAGGGCGGGATGGTGAGGCAATCCCCGCTGGGCGGCGGAGTTTGGCCTTCTCGCAGAAATAAAATTGGACGGCGCAGGAAATTCGCGGAATATGCGAGTCGGTCCAAGTCCACACCTAGCTTGAACTCATGACGTCCATACCACTTCTTTGGCGCTAAATAGAGGTTGCCCAGTGCCTGCCACCGATCGGCCTGCGTGTGCGCGGTGAAGTAGTAGTTCCCGCCAGTAGTCTCAGGCGAGACGAAGTACGGTTCAGCACCGTGGGGTGTCTGATCGAGATCATAGCGGTTGTAGCCAAAGCCGGTTTCTAGAAGCTCACCACCAGGAAAATAGTGCTGATCTCGAACACTGGTCTGGTAGATCGGTTCGCGAATCGCCGGGGTTGCCTGCTGTGGATTGAATGGGGACAGGCCGGAATTCTCGTCGTGAGAAAAGTTGTAATTGAAGCTGGTCGTGAGAATATTGCGCGAGGAGAGATTGCCTTGCACTTTGGCGATGTTGCCGACCCGCCAGAAAGTATCCCGATCCTCTCCGGGAGGCAGCTCGGTAATCACAATATTGTCATACTCGCCGTCGGCTGCATCGAAGAACCAGACTCTACCCTTGCGGATAGGCCCCGATAGGGTCAGGCGCGGGGTCAGTTTGTCGAGCGTGATTCCTCTCCTGTCCTGCACAGAGGGAATGAAATCAGTGGCGGCAAAGCGGAAGTGGTCATCGCCAATGCCGGTGGTCATGTCGATGATGCCGCCGGAGCCTTTTCCGTATTCCGCCGAATAACGGCTGGTTTGTACGTTGATCGAGCGGAAGGCGTCCGTGGAAACACGTATCAATAATTGCCCATTGGCGGGCTGGGTCACATCAAAGCCATCGAGCCATGCCAGGGTCTGGTAAGTCTCCGCGCCGGCGACGTGCGGCTGGCCATTCACATCATTTACGACGCTGGGAATGAAGTTGAGGACGTTGCGATAGTCGCGGGTCACCGGGTAAGGAATGTTAATGATGTCCACGCCAGTAAGCTGTTCCTGAGACGAAGTCTGCACCGGATCGATGGCGGGCTGCGACTCCACCACATCCACCACCTCGCGAACCTCACGCTGATGCAAAAGTTGCACCTCGACACTGGAAGTCAGGCCTACCTCAATGGTGTTCTGGAGCGCCGCATAGAAGCCCGGCTTTTCAACGCGAAGCTGGTAGCTTCCCGGAACGAGATTTATGAATTGGCATCGGCCCGCAAAACGGGTCTCGCACCTCAGTTGGAGGGCAGAAGCTTGCAGCAAGATGCGGGCTCCGGGCACGGCGACGCCGTTTTCGTCCACCACGAGAACCGAAAGGTTTGACTTCGAAGGCGGTGCCCCAGGGCGCGCAGAGGGCTGGGCAAAAAGCCAATTGCCCGCAAGCGGGGAAAGCACGATGGCGATCAGCAAGGCCGGCGCGCGCGTCAATCCCTGAATAAACATGAACGCGTCGTTAGATGCTTATTTTCTCAAATTGTGTGGGTCCGGAGTTAATTGCTGGCTGCCATTACCGCCGGCGAGCTTGCGGTGACGTAGATGGGGTTAGAAAAAATCCACAGAGTCCAGCGGTGCCATCCCGTAAGCCCAGGTTGACGCAAATAAACTTCCGAGCGGTAACACCCGGGACCGGGCAGGGGTTCGTCCAGGCTCCACGCTTCTTTATCAACGATCTTGTGACCATCGCGGTAGACCTTGATACGGGGCAGACTGGCGCCAGAAGGTACGATCACGCGGAGGTGTGCGTTTGGGGTCCAGGGCGCAAAATCGCCCGATCCAGCGGTGACGACGCTGCTGGAAATCTCGTTCACAAAACCACTTGCGGGATAAATGGCATCCAGCGCACAAAAAGAATGACCGCGCTTAAGAGCGTCGAGGATAACCGTGGCACTTGCCACGCGAGGATCGCCGCCTTGCGGGTGCGGCCCCAGCAGCACATGCTGGCGCGCCAGGCGGAACACCGGCAAATATTCCGGGAATCGCCAGACAATGCCATGCCACATGTGGATGGCGGCATGCGCGTCGGCGCCGCAGATGCCGGCCACCGGGCGCTGCGCCAGCAATTCATCCCACTTCGCCAGGTTGGGCTCGGGGGTGCGTGCCAGGCGAAGCATGGCCAACTGGTTGTTGAGGGGATAAAGGATTGCCGAAATCAGGAGGTCGAGCACGGTATTGCGCCGCCAGACCGCATCCTCATTCCAGATTTCCATGCCATCGAAATCGGAGGCGCCCCACTCGCTCCATGGATCCTTGCTGTAGGGATGGGCAAGAAAAGTCACGCCGCCGGCAGCATGGGCCTCTGCCAACATCGTCCGCGCGTCGTAAGAAGGGCGGGACGGCCAATTGGGAGGAACGCCCAGAGCCAGAAAGTGCCCGCTGGAGGTGCTCAATTCGTTGCCAGCGATCACCGCGAACTCGGAAGGATCGTCGAGGGTCGCTGGGTTATCAGTAATATTGTGGTCGGTAACTGCCAAGAAGGAGAGATTGGCGTCGCGCGCCGCGGAGATGACTTGCGGCAACGTGCCGCTGCCGTGACCTGCCGCAGTGTGTACATGGATAACGCCCAGCCGCTCTCCTGGTGCGGGAACTCCCACCGCATCGCCGGGCAGGTGCACGAAAAATCCGTCAAGCAGGACGGCGCCAAGCGGAAGCAGCGGCCCCATTAACACCCAGGGAAGAATACGGCGGGTCCAACTACGGGTTGGAGAAAAAACAAGTTGTTCGAGTTCGTCCGGCAGCGTGTGCGGGCAAACCGGCGCTGCGGGCGGATACGGGATAGTTGTGGACAATTGGGTACCCTGAGTCTGACTACGATGATGGACACTGTCAAGAAAATTGACAGAGCTAGAACCAAGGAAAAGAACGCCAGTTCAGCTACCGTCGTAAGGAACGGGATTTTTTGTGATTGTCGATTTAGGGTGATCAATTTACGATGCGGCGCGGGAATTGGAGAAGCGTGCACATCAAGAAATGTGGAGGCCGCAATGCGAAAGTTTATTTCGATTTCAGTGATGCTTGGGATGCTGGCATCTGTTGGGTGGGCGCAAAATTCTCCTGACGCGTCTCTGCTGGAGGAAATCAACAAAATCAAAGCCGTGGACAACCACACGCACATACCAAAAGTCGTGAGCGCGGGTGAGAAAGACGACGACTATGATGCTTTGCCTTGTTATTTGCTGGAACCTTCTCCGGATCCGCTGATGGCTCGGGTAGAAAATCCGCTCTACCTACAAGCCTGGCAGAAACTCTACGGCTACAAATACAGCGACCGGGATCCCGCACACATTCGCGAACTGATTGAGACCAAGCAGCGCGTAGCTGGCGAGCAGGGCGATAACTATCCCAACTGGGTGCTCGACAAGCTCGGCATCGAATACATGCTGGCCAACCGCGTGGCCATGGGACGTGGTTTGAACCCACCGCGATTCTTGTGGGTTCCTTTTGATGACGCACTACTATTCCCCTTGAAGAACCAGGCCATGGAGGACACCCCTGACCGCAAAGCCTTCTACCAACGCGAAGAAATGCTGCTGAAGCGCTACATGAGGGATCAGAATGTGGCGGCAATGCCTGCCATATTGGACAACTACGTGGAGAAGATAATCACGCCGACGTTGGAGCGTCAGAAGAAAGCCGGGGCGGTGGCAATCAAGTTTGAAGCGGCCTACCTGCGCTCGTTGAACTTCGGCAATTCGCAGGAAGACGAAGCCCGGCCCATCTTTGCTCGCTATGTCAAAGGAGGTACGCCGAGCAAGGCGGAATATACCAAGGTGCAGGATTACCTGCTTCACGCCATTGCCCAGGAAGCGGGCGAATTGGGCCTGGCAGTGCATTTCCACACGGGAACCGGCTGTGGCAGCTACTTTGATATCGCCGGCTCGAACCCGAGCATGCTGGATTCGCTGTTGAATGACGCGTCGTTGCGCAAAACGAATTTCGTCCTTGTACACGGAGGCGCAGGGCCCTACACCAAGGTGGCTGCCGTACTCATGGGCAAGCCAAACGTTTATGCCGACTTCTCCGAACAGGATTCTCTGATTTCCACTCGAGTACTGAGTGGAGTTATACGAGACTGGCTGGAGTGGTATCCGGAAAAAATTCTTTTCGGCACGGATTTGTCGCCGGGCAGCGCGGAATCAGACTGGGAAGAGAGCGGCTTCGTGGCAGCAACCCGTGGCCGGGAGGCCTTGGCACTCGCGCTGAGCGGCATGGTCAACGATGGAGAGATCACCCGCGAACGCGCAGTCGAACTGGCGCGCATGGTGCTGCGCGAAAACGCGGTGAAGCTTTATGGATTAGGGAAATAGCCTGACTGTCTAGGCCGCTCGCGCCATGCTGCGGTATTGCACTCCCTGATCATCGCCGAACAGGACCCAGAGGGTGTAAATTCCCAGTGCTGTGCCAAATGGCGGATGAAACAAAGCGAGGACACCCAAAATAAGGGCGGTGACGCGCGCCCAGGGCCGATGTTGCATGAGTCCCCAGCCCACACAGATTCCACCTGCAGCCACTATCAACAGACTCGAGCCCAGCAGGTATAACACGACGGGTCCGAGAGTTCTGGCCAACTGCTCAGTGCCAGGCACAGCGACATGAACCACGCTGCCGAATAAGAAATAGCGCGCCCACTACCATCCACAAAATTGCCAGCGTGTGCAGGTGGCGCTCGAGCCGGGTCTGAGCGAATCCAGTAGCAGGCCAGTTAGCCGCTTTGCCGCATTTCGGACATACGCTATCGCCCGGCCGGACCTGGGTCCCACACTGATTACAGAACATGAGAGACCTCCTGAAAATGACGACGCCATTTTAGGTTACGTGTGGCGGCGAAAGAAAGTTGCAGAAATCAGGGCTGTCTCATCTAGGGACTAGTGCAATAAATTACTGTTACTCAATTGGTACACCGTCTCGCGTGCCGTTGAGCATTTATATAACTTACAAGAGAATCAACGATAGACTGCGCGGTGCCAGGGGGGCAATCCGGTGCCCAATCGAAGTGTGCTTGCGCTTGGTCTAGTGCTCCTGAGCTGGGTTCCGTGTGCCTGGTCCAAGGACATCGCCCTTGTATCCAACAAATCAACGCCGGTGGCCACGATCACCATGGCCGAGCTGGTTAAGGTTTGCAAGGCGCAGATCAGCCACTGGCCCAACGGCAAACC
>Ga0209577_10002650_pt1 | contig 17096 bp, 14 predicted proteins | sample GraSoiAngelo_109_FD_185874 | JGI IMG/M metagenome (GOLD analysis project Ga0209577, IMG submission 185874) | Grasslands soil microbial communities from the Angelo Coastal Reserve, California, USA - 14_0903_12_20cm (SPAdes) (version 2) | ecosystem: Environmental > Terrestrial > Soil > Grasslands...
CCCGCCCGGTGGCCGAAGGTCTCGCGGTAGAAGCTCATCAGGTGGATGGCGGGCAGGTAGGGCTTGCTCTGGACCCCCCGCGCCGCCAGGGCGGCGATCGTGCGCTCGCGATCGACGCCGGCCGGAAGCTGGACCACGAACACGAACCAGCCGCGCACGTCGCCGTCGCGATCCGGGCACGGGAGGTCCAGGCCCTCGATCCCGGCGAGCGCCTGGCGGTAGGCGGCGGCCACCCGGGCGCGGGCCTCGAGCAGCGACCCCAGCCGCCGTAGCTGGGCCAGCCCCAGCGCGCAGGCCAGTTCCGAGAGTCGGTAGTTGAAGCCGAGGCGGTCGTGGTCGAGCCAGCCCATGTCCGGCGCCCGGCCCTGGTTGCGCTCGGAGTCGATGCGCTCCTTGAGGCCATCCTCGCCCACACACACCATTCCCCCCTCGCCGGTGGTCAGCTGCTTGTTGGCGTAGAAGCCGAACACCGCCGGGTGCCCGCGCCCTCCGACGGCCGGCCCGTCGCGGTGGCCAGCCCCCAGGGCTTCGCAGGCGTCCTCGACGATCGCCAGTCCCCGCGCCTCGGCCAGCCGCTCCAGCGCTGGCATGTCGGCCGGGTAGCCGAACACGTGCACGGGCAGCAGCGCCCGGGTGCGCTCGCCCACCGCTGCCGCGGCGGCGTCCGGGTCGAGGTTGAGCGTCACCGGGTCGATATCGGCGAACACCGGGCGTGCCCGCTCGAAGACCACCGCGTTGGCCGAGGCCACGAACGAGAACGGGCTGGTGACGACCTCATCCCCCTCCCCCACCCCCGCGGCGCGCACCGCCAGGTGAAGCCCGGCGGTGCCGCTCGACACGGCGCTGGCATGGCGCGCCCCCACCTGCCCCGCAAACGCGCGCTCGAACTCGGCCAGCCGCGGCCCGAGCGACAGCTGGCCGGAGCGCAGCACCTCGAGCACCGCCTCCTCGTCGGTCCGGCCGATGACGGGCTGCGCCAGCGGGATCAGCTCCCCGCCCCCCTGCCCGGAGCTCACGCGGGCGCCCCGCTCCCGCTCACCGCGCCGCGGGCCGGTGCTCGGCGGGCGAGGCGTGCTCGGCACGGTCGGGCTGCATGCCGTACTCGAGTGAGTCCACCAGCGCATCCCAGGAGGCGGCGATCAGGTTTTCCGAGACGCCTATCGATCCCCACACGTCGTGCCCGTCGGAGGCGTCGATGAGTACCCGCGTCACCGCCCCCGTGCCCTTGCTCTCGTCGAGGATGCGCACCTTGAAGTTGACCAGGTCGATGTCCTTGAGGTGCGGGTGGATCTCGCCGATCGCGTCGCGCAGAGCCTGGTCCAGGGCGTTGACCGGGCCGTTGCCCTCGGCGGTGCGCACGTAGCGCTCGCCGTTGACCCAGATCTTGATCGTGGCCTCGGTCTCGACCTTGCCGTCGGCGCGCTTCTCGACGATCACCCGCCAGGACTCCAGCCGGAACAGCGGCTGGTACTCGCCCGTCTCCCTGCGCAGAAGCAGCTCGAAGGAGGCGTCGGCCGCCTCGAACTGATAGCCGGCATGCTCCAGCGACTTGACCCGCTCGAGCACCCGGGCGGCCGTGTCCCCCTCGAGCGTCAGCCCCCGGTCCTCGGCCTTCTCCTGGATCGTCACCTTGCCCGAGAGCTCGGAGACCAGAAGCTCCCGCGCGTTGCCCACCAGCGCCGGGTCCACGTGCTCGAAGGTCGCCGCGTCGGCGCGCACCCCGGCGACGTGCATGCCCCCCTTGTGGGCAAAGGCGTTTCGCCCCACGTAGGGCTGGTTGGGATCGGGCGTGAAGTTGAGCAGCTCGTCGACGAAGTGCGCGGTCTCGGTCAGCCGGGCCAGCTGCTCGTCGGTGACGCAGGGGCGACCCAGCTTGAGCTGCAGGTTGGCGATGATCGGGACCAGGTCGGCGTTGCCCGAGCGCTCGCCGCGCCCGTTCATCGTGCCCTGGACCTGGGTGGCCCCGGCCTGCACGGCGGCGATCGTGTTGGCCACCCCGCATTCGGCGTCGTTGTGGCAGTGGATGCCCAGCTGCACCCCCCCGCCGAGCGCGTCGAGCGCCGCCCGCGTCGCGGCGTCCACCTCGGACGGCAGGGACGAGCCGTTGGTATCGCACAGCACGACGGTCTCGGCGCCGGCCTCCGCCGCCGCCCGCAGGCACCGCAGGGCGTACTCGGGCTCGGCCCGCCACCCGTCGAAGAAGTGCTCTGCGTCGTAGATCGCCCGTTTGTCGTGGTCGACCAGGAAGGCCAGGGACTCGGCGATCATGCGCAGGTTCTCCTCGCGGTCGACCTTGACCACCTTGTCCAGGTGAAGCGTCCAGGTCTTGCCCACCAGCGTGCACACGGGGGCAAAGGATTCGACCAGCACCCGCAGCGCGGGATCGGCGTCGGCCGGAGTGTCCCGCCTCCGGGTCATCCCGAAGGCGGCGATCTCGGCGTGGCCGAAGGTCTCCCGGGCCAGGCGCTCGAACAGCTCGCGCTCCTTGGGATTGGAGGCCGGGAAGCCCGCCTCGATCAGGTCGATCCCCAGCTCGTCGAGCTTGTGGGCCACGCGCAGCTTCTCGTCGGCCGATAGCGACATGCCCTCGCCCTGCATGCCATCGCGCAGGGTGGCGTCGTAGAGCTCGATGCGTTGGGTGCTGGTCACGGCTGGTCCTCCTGGTTAGCGGACGGGCGAAGTCGGACAGCGGTACGCACGCGCCTCAGGCGCTGTGGCGCACCGCCCCGGTAATTCGCCGCCCCCAAGGAAGGAGAGAGCGCATCACTGCGTCGCCGCCCTGAGCGGCGCCTGCCCGGGCTGCGTCGCGCGCATAGATCCGTTGGGGCTAGTCGCCTGCGGGCCGACCACCTCCAGCCACTCCAGGTAGCGCTCGTCGCGCCCGTGCAGCGCGGCGTCGAACACCGTCTGGATCTCGCGGGTGACGGGACCGGGCTCACCCGTCCCGATCGGGTGATCGTCGATCTCCCGGACGGGTACGAGCTCGGCCGCCGTGCCGCTCATGAAGACCTCATCGGCCAGGTACAGCTCGGCGCGATCGATGTCGTGCTCGACGACCTCGTGGCCCAGGTCGCGGGCGATGCGCAGCACCGAGTCGCGGGTGATCCCGTCGAGGATGCCGGCGGTCTGGGGCGGAGTGTGGATGGCGCCCTTGCGCACCGCGAAGATGTTCTCGCCCGAGCCCTCGCACACGTGGCCGAGGTCGTCGAGCAGGATCGCCTCGTCGTAGCCCGCCTTCTGGGACTCGATCTTGGCCAGCACGTTGTTGAGGTATTGGCCCGAGGCCTTGGCGTGCGGGATCAGCGACTCGGCGCTGATGCGCCGCCAAGAGGACACCTTGGCCCGGATGCCCTGGCGCTTGCCCTCCTCGCCCAGGTAGGAACCCCACTCCCACACGGCGATCGCCACCTCGACCGGAGCGTCGAGCGGGAACAGGCCCATCTGGCCATAGCCCCGGAAGATGAGCGGCCGGATATAGCAGGAGCGAAGCTGGTTGCGGACGATCAGCTGGTGCGTCGCGGCGCGCAGCTCCTCGGCCGGATAGGGGACCGGCATGTAGTACAGCTGGGCCGACCGGTACAACCGCTCCAGGTGCTCGGTGTGGCGGAAGATCGCCGGCCCCCGCTCGGTCTCATAGCAGCGCACGCCTTCGAAGACCCCGGTTCCGTAGTGCAGCCCGTGGGTGAGCACGTGCACCTTCGCCTCCTCCCAGGCGACGAACTCCCCGTTCATCCAGATGAGGTCGGCCTGGTCCACTGCGGCTGCTCCTGTCTTCTATCTATTTATTTATGAGTGAAAGGACCGCCTGGCTGGCCGCGGCCGTAGTGGCCGAGCCCCCAAGGTCATAGGTCCTCAATCCGCTTTCGAGCGCGCGATCGACCGCCGATTCTATCCGGGCGGCCTCGTTCTCCCAACCCAATCCGTGCCGGAGCATCAGCGCGGCGGACAGGAACATGGCCAGCGGGTTGGCGATTCCCCGCCCCGCGATGTCCGGGGCCGAGCCGTGCACCGGCTCAAACAGCCCCGGGCTGCGGCCGTCTGCGCCGGGCGAGCCCAGCGATGCGCTGGGCAGCATCCCGATCGAGCCGGTGATCATCGCCGCCTCGTCGGAGAGGATGTCCCCGAACATGTTCTCGGTCACCACCACGTCGAATCGCGAGGGCGCCTGCACCAGCTGCATGGCCGCGTTGTCGACCAGCACGTGCTCGAGCTCGGCGTCGGGCCACTCCTCGGCGTGCACACGCGAGACGACCTCGCGCCACAGGCGCGAGGTCTCCAGCACGTTGGCCTTGTCCACCGAGGCCACCCGCGGTGGACCGCCGGTGCTCTGGGCGCGGGTGCTCGCCGCCCCGAACGCCACGCGGGCGATGCGCTCGATCTCGGCCACCGAGTAGCGGCACTCGTCCAGGGCGCCGTCGGCGTCGCGCCGCTTGTTCCCGAAGTAGATGCCGCCGGTCAACTCGCGCACCACCAGCAGGTCGGTTCCCTCAATGCGCTCGCGCCGCAGCGGACTCGAGTCATACAGCGCGGGCAGGGGCCGGACGGGGCGCAGGTTGGCGAACAGGCCCAGTCCCTGGCGCAGCCCGAGGAGGCCCTGCTCGGGACGCGGCGCCTCGGGGTCGGTCGAGTCCCACCTGGGCCCGCCGACCGCGGCCAGCAGCACCGCGTCGGCGCGGCGACAGGCGTCGAGCGTGGGCTCGGTCAGCGCGGTGCCGTGGGCGTCGATGCTCGCTCCTCCGAACTCGTGTTCCTCGAACTCGAAGTCCCCCACAGCGCCCAGCAGCTCCAGCGCCGGGGGCATGATCTCGGGGCCGATCCCGTCGCCGGGCAGCGTGACGATGCGCGGCTCCACGCCTAGCTCGCCTGCGCCTCGATGTTCAGCCGCACGTAGTCGACGGGTAGCGGCTGGCCGACCTCGCGCGCGACATCCTCCACGAAGCCTTCGGCCAGCCCATCGGGCAGCCGCTCGACGTGGTAGTTGAGCAGCACGGTGCGCATGAACGCGCGGGCTTCGCCGGGATCGGCGATCTCGATCGGGCGCGGCTCCAGCCAGCAGCGCGCCCGGGCGAAGCCGGCGCCCGCCAGCCGGGTCTCGGTCTGGGCCGGGCTGGCGTAGTTCCACGGCGATCCCATCCCGGCCAGGTGGGTGGCGTAGGGCTCGCGCGCCGCCACTGCGTCGGCGTGGGCGCGAAAGCGGGCGATGTTCCCCTGGCCCCCGCACTGGGCCACCACACGCCCGCCCCGGCCCAGCGCCGCTCGCACCCTCTCAAACAGCCGCTCGTGGTCGTGGATGTGATGAAAGACCGCGGTGGAGAAGACCACGTCCACCGGGTCCTCGAGCGTCAGCTCGAGCAGGTCGGAGTGCCGGACATCGACCCCGGAGCCCAGCCGCTCGCGCGCCAGCGCCACCATCGACTCGGCGCCGTCTACCGCCACCACCCGCCCGTGGGGGACGAGCTCGACCAGCATCTCGGTCACGCGGCCGCTGCCGCAGCCGGCGTCGAGCACGGCCTCGTCGCCGCGCAGCTCCAGACGCCCGAGGACCTCGCGCGCCCACGCCACCTGGGGCTCGGACACCCGGTCATAGGTGCGCGCGTCCCAGTCAGGCAGCGGTCCGGCGGCGCCGCTCACAGCGCCGTGGTCACCGGGCCGGGGCGCTCGCGTTGGGCCTCGTAGGCCTCGATCTCCGCCGCCCGCTGAAGGGTCAGGGCGACGTCGTCGAGCCCGTTGACCAGTCGGTGCTTGACCTCGGCGTCGATGTCAAAGCGCGCCGTCTGTCCCGCGAAGCGCACCTCCTGGGCGGGGAGGTCGATCGCGGCCCGACCGGCTGCGGCCAGCGCGCGGACCTCGTCCTCGTCGAGGACCACGGGAAGCAGCCCGATCTTGGTGCAGTTGGAGTAGAAGATGTCGGCGAAGCTCGGGGCGACGACCGCCCGGAAGCCGTAGTCCTCCAGCGCCCAGGGGGCGTGCTCGCGCGAGGAGCCGCAGCCGAAGTTTCGCCCGGTGGCCAGGATCGGATTTGCCGGCAGCTCCCACCCCGGCTCCTTGGCCCAGTCGTAGAAGAGAAACTCGCCAAAGCCGGTGCGCTCGACCCGCTTGAGGAACTGCTTGGGGATGATCTGGTCGGTGTCGACATCGGAACGGTCCAGGAAGGAAACCGGTCCGGCGATCGTGGTGATGGGTTCCACGCGGCCCCTCGCTAGTTCCAGCCGCGGATGTCGACGAAATGCCCCTCGACGGCCGCGGCAGCGGCCATCTCGGGGGAGACCAGGTGGGTGCGCCCGCCCCGGCCCTGGCGCCCTTCGAAGTTGCGGTTCGAGGTCGACGCGCAGCGCTCACCGGGGCGCAGGATGTCCGGGTTCATGCCCAGGCACATCGAGCACCCCGCGCCGCGCCAGTCAAAGCCGGCGGCCGCAAAGACGCGGTCCAGGCCTTCCTCCTCGGCCTGAACCTTGACCTGCTGGGAGCCGGGGACGACCATCGCGTAGACGCCGTCGGCGACCCGGCGGCCCTCCACCACGCGGGCGGCGGCGCGTAGGTCGCCGATCCGCGAGTTGGTGCACGAGCCGATGAACACCCGCTCCAGGGCGATGTCCTGGATCGGGGTGCCGGGCTCGAGCGCCATGTAGCGCAGCGCCCGCTCGGCCGCCTCGCGAGCCGCCGGGGCATCGAGCTCGTGGGGGTCGGGCACGCGGCCGGTGACCGGCGCGACCATGCCCGGCGTGGTCCCCCAGGTGACCTGGGGCGACAGCTCGTCGGCGCTCACCACCAGCTCGCGGTCAAACGAGGCCTCGGGGTCGGTGCGCAGCGCGCGCCAGCGCTCGACGGCCTCCTCCAACTCGGGGCCCGAGGGCGCGCCCGGTCGGTGCTGGCGCTCGTCAAACCAGGCGAAGGTGGTGTCGTCGGGGGCAACCATCCCCGCCCGGCCGCCGCCCTCGATCGTCATGTTGCACACCGTCATCCGGCCCTCCATGCTCAGGGCCTCGATCGCCGGGCCGGCGTACTCGACCACGTGTCCGACCGCGCCCTCGACGCCCATCTGGCCGATCGTGCCCAGGATCAGGTCCTTGGCGGTGACGCCGAAGCCCGGCGTGCCCTCAAAGCGGATGCGCATGGCCCGCGGCTTGGGCTGGACCAGGCACTGGGTGGCCAGCACATGCTCGACCTCGCTGGTGCCGATGCCGAAGGCCAGCGCCCCGAACGCCCCGTGGGTGGCCGTGTGCGAGTCCCCGCACACGATCGTCATGCCCGGCTGGGTGACCCCCAGCTCGGGCCCGATCACGTGCACGATGCCCTGGCGGTCAGAGCCCAGCGAGTAGACGGGAATCTGAAACTCCTGGCAGTTTTGCTCCAGGGTCTGCACCTGCACGCGGGAAAGCTCATCGCGGATGCGCTCGGCCACCGGCGTGCCGTCGGTGGGCACGTTGTGGTCGGCGGTGGCCAGGGTGCGATCGGGGCGCCGCACCGGGCGCTCGGCCAGGCGCAGCCCGTCGAACGCCTGCGGACTGGTTACCTCGTGGACCAGGTGCAGGTCCACGTAGAGCAGGCCGGGGGCCACCTCGTGGGCGTCCCAGATCTTCTCGAACAGTGTGTTGGGCATGTCTGTGGCTCCGGTCGGTTCTGGTCCGGTGGGGATCAGCTGCGCCGCAGGCCGGCGCTGAGCACGGCGAGGAACACCGCCGGCTCTGATCCCGGATTCTCGAAGTGATGGGGAAGGTCGGCGTCGAAGGTCACGCAGTCGCCTTCTGCGAGCTCGTGCGCGCGTCCGTCGCAGACGAGCACCAGGCGCCCGCGCTCGACCAGGGCGACCTCGCGGCTACCGGGCTCGTGCATGGGGGGGTCGTCGGGAGCCCCGGTCACCGCGCCGGGCGCGAGCTGGTGGCGGGAGAGCTCGGCGCGCTGCCCCGGCCGTGGCGCGGTCAGCACCCGGTAGCGATGGCCGCGCTCGGGACGTCCTCCGCTTCGCCCCTGCCCGGCCGCCACGACGGTGACCGCCCCGTCCTCGTCGAGGCGCAGCAGCTGCGAGAGCCGCAGCTCGAGGCCGGCGGCGATGCGCGTGGCGATGGCCAGGGTGGGGCTCGTCTCCCCGCGCTCGACCTGCGAGAGCATCGGGACGCTCACCCCGCTGCGCTCGGCCAGGTCGCGCAGGGAGAGGCCCATCGCCTCGCGCAGGGCGCGCACGCGCGGGCCGACCGCCACCGCGGCGGCGGCGCCGAAGTCCGCGACCGGCGCGGAAGCGGGGGCAGCGGCAGGCGGCATACGGTCGTATGCTATCGCATACGAACCCATCGCGGATCCACGGCTCCCCCTCCTCAGCCGCCGGTCACCTCCCCGCGCCGCGCTAGCCGCTCGGGCGCGAGCTGACGTAGAAGATGACCCGCTCGCCCTGGACCTTCACGATCCGCAGGTGCGCGGTGTAGGGCCGGTCCTGCGGGCCCGTGAAGCGGCAGTCGAGCGTGCCCCCCACCTTCGCCTCGACGCCGGCGGGGCAGCGCACATCGCTCGGTCGAAACCCGGTCTGCCCGGATACCGTGTCGGCGACCGCTCGCTCGGCACCGTGCGGCCTGATCGTGCTCTTGCCGCACGCGCCGAGCAACAGGACAAGCCAAGCGCTGTAGATCGCGATCCGCTGCGCGCGGCGAGCCACCGCGCCCTACTGCGAGCGCCGCAGCAGGCCGGCCAGGGCGCCTGGCGACCGCGCCGCGCGGCGGTCATACACCGCCACGAAGCGCACGTGCCCGCCCCGCAGGCCGGCCACGATGCCCGGCGCACCGGTGCTCACCACGCGCGTGGCCCCCTGGCGCAGGAGCACCCGGCCGCCGCCCAGCCGCCGCACGGCCAGCGCGGCCGGGCTGCCGCGGCCGACGCCGCGCAGCCGGTAGGCGCGGTTGGTGGTCAGCACCATCACTACCCGCCGAGCACCGCCCCGTGCGGCGAGCCCGACCTCATAGCGCGCCGCGCCGCGACGGCAGTAGTGCAGGAAGCCGCGGCGCACGGCGACCGGCTTACCCAACAGGGCCCGCACCCGGCGCTCGGACTCCCCCAGCGCCACCGGCCCCAGGGACCGCGAGGTCACCCTCCCCGTCGGGCGCGCGCAGGCAAACGTCGGGGCCGAGCCCCGCAGCACGGCCTGCCCCGCGGGGCCCGGAGGGATGCCGGCGGCGCCGGGCAGGACCCGAGGCCGGGCGTAGATCGAGTTGGGATCGGCGGCGGCGCGGGCGGCGCAGTTGGCGTCGGCGGGGAAGTCGTTGCGCAGGATCACCCCGCCCGTGCCGGGCCCCATGAACCGCCCGTAGCTGGCGGGCATGCCCGGGATCGTGCTCGGATCGCCGGTGTGGCCGTTGATGTTGAAGTTGGTCACCCACCCCCCGCCCTCGCCCGTGGCCTTGTCGAAGAAGTAGTGCCCGTCCCATTCGTAGAGCTTGGTCAAGCCGTCGGCCTGCACCACCGACGAGCGCCAGTGGTCAGACTGGAAGTAGAAGCACTTGGGCGACGCGGCGGACACGCGCGCCGGCTCGAGCGACAGGAACTCCACGATGCCCAGCTGGTCGACGTTCTGGTGGGTCTTGTCGAAGTCCACGCAGTAGGGATCGGCCTCGGGGTGGGCCCCGGTGGCGTTGAAGCCCGCGTGCTGGAGCTCGCACACGAACGGGTTGGTGCCGTCCCACCCGTCGGGCTGGGGCCCGTCCTGGGCCGAGGCGGTGCCCGCGGCGCCCAGAGCCAGGCCGGCGGCCAGCGCCGCGACTAGCCCGGGCCCGCGCCATCCGCGCTTGGCCCTCACGCCCGGCCCCGGCCCTTCTTCGGCGGCCGTCGGCGCCGGCGCGCCGGCTTGCGGCACCGCACACGCGCGCGCTTGCGGGCCCGGGTGCGGCCCCGCGCGGGCCGGGAACGCCGCTTTGGCGGGCGGCAGCGCGGCTTCTTCTTGGGCTTGCGCTTGGGGGCCGCCTGGTCAGGCGGCACCGGGACCACCACGCGCTCGCCCACGATCTCCTCGGGGATCCCGGGCCGGAAGCCGGCCGGGCGGGCGGGCAACCCGAGCCCTCCCCCGGCGGCGACCAATGCGTCGGCGCAGCGCTCGCTCACCGCCGCGATCGTCAGCGACGGGTTGACCCCCAGCGAGGTGGGGATGATCGACCCGTCGATGCAGTACAGCCCCTCGTACCCGTGGACCGCACCCTGGGGGTCGACCACGCCCAGGTCCGGGCCGTCGGCCATGCGACAGCCGCCCAGCGGGTGGGCGGCGTAGGCGCCCCGCGCCTCGGTCAGGGCCATGAAGCGCCCCAGGCCGTGCGTCTGGGCGACGCCGCGCATCGCCTCGTTGGCCGCCTCGCGCACCCGGATCGACTGGTCAGAGAGCGGATAGGTGAACAGACCGATGGTCACCGGCCCGGAGTTGGGCCGCTGGGCGCCTCCGCTGGAGGGCACGGCGTAGAACGTCCCGTCGTTGGTGTCCTCGACCTGGGCCAGCAGCTCGATCCGGTTGGCCCAGCGGGCGATCGCCTGCTTCTTTTGCAGACCCCACCACGACGGGCCGCCCCCCGGCTCGCGCCCGCTGTCATAAAGGAAGTTGGTCAGGCTGGAGAGGAAGATCTCCTGCAGGGTGAAGCGCGTTCCGTCATAGGCGTGGTCCGAGCGCCCCACCCACCAGTCATAGCTCATGGTGGTGATCGGCTTGCCCTTGTAGAACTCGTGGTATCCGGGCAGCCCCAGCGCCGAGCGCACGCGCGCCTCGTCGTACTCGATCGCCGCGATGTGGTCCCCGTTGACCCCCAGGTGCTTGCCGAGCTCGCTCGACAGGTTGGGCAGGTTGTTCTGCGAGCGCATCAGGATCGGCGCGTCCCCCATCGCCCCCGACGCCAGCACGCACACCTTGCACTCGATCTGGACGGTGGACCCGGTGGGCTGGCGCGAAGGCGAAGGCCCCTCGTTGTCCATCGCCTGAGCGTTGACGATGAACCGGTAGGGGCGCGCCGAGGATTGCTGTAGCGACTCCACCTCCATGTCCGGGCGCACCTGGACGCCACGGCGCTCGGCGGCGGCCAGGTAGTTGGTGATCAGGGAGTTCTTGGCCCCGAAGACGCAGCCCGTGTGGCACCACTTGGCGTTGACGCAGCGCTCGGGGCTGATGGCCAGCGGGACCCGGTCGCAGCTGTGGCCGGCGGCGTTGAGCGTCGCCGCCCACAGGCCACCCGACTTGGACACCTGATTCCACGTGGGCCGCCTTACGCGCAGCCCGAGCTCGGCGCGGTAGTAGTAGGGATCGAGCACGTCGCGCGAGATGGCCGACGGCCACATGCGCCGGTCCGGCCCATCGCCCGGGCGGCGGTCGCGGCGCTCGAAGGTCTCGCGCGGCGAGCGCAGCGAGGCGGCCAGGTACAGGTTCGAGCCCCCGCCCACGGCGTTGGCCACCACCACCTGCGCCCCCTGCCCCTGGATCAGGTTGTACACCCGGGAGAGGTGGTCGATGTCCATCGATTGGGCAAAATCGACGTGCCGGTAGCGCCGGCCGCGCTCCAGGACCACGATCGAGCGCGGGTCGGTGCCGGCCGCCACGTAGAGCTCGGCCAGCCGAAAGGCGGTGATCGAGCCGCCGAAGCCCGACCCCACGATGCACACGTCCGCGCGCTCGGCCATCGCTCAGCGCCGCCTCACGACAGCGACCCGCCACGCGTGCGCTCGCGGGCGAGCGCCCGTCGGTAGGAGAAGTCGCGGTAGCCGGTGGGTGCTTTCCCGGGCAGGCCCATGACCCGGTAGCCGACCGCCTTGTCGGCCGTCTGCTCGGGGACCAGTGCGGCGGCGCAGAACGCGGTGAACGGCACCGCGGCCGCCGCCTCCCAAAGCAGCCGAGTGGGGTTGGCGAAGTCAAGGCCCCCCAGGACGACCGACACCCGCGCGTCGAAGGGCAGGCGCAGGAAGTCGCCGCCGTGGGGCAGGCTGCGGCTGGCCAGCTCGGCCAGGAATGGCCCCTCGAGCGCGTCGAAGCCCACCTCGGGGTGGTGGTAGAGCGCGAGCGCGTCGGCCTCGACCGCCCCGGGCAGGGGATCGACGCCGGCGATGGCGGCGGGATCGATGGCCGCGCTCGACTCGGTCGCCGCCACGCGGCGACCGGGGATGACCGTGTCGGCGAACGCCTGCAGGGTCGCGTCGCTCAAGGCAACGTCGGCCAGCGCCGGCGGGGGCGCGGCCATCAGCTTGGCCACCGGCAGCGCCGATGCCACCATCGCGCCCAGTCCCAGGAGCGAGGTCCGCTTCAGGAAACCGCGGCGCGTCAGCTCAGCGCCGACCCCGCCCGGCCTCCGGGTTCCTCCCCCCTCCATGACCACAAGGTACCGTCGCGGCCGAGAGCCGGCAAACGCCTACCGGGGCGGCTAGGGCGTCTGCGCGACCTCGGGCTCGGGGGCCGCCGCCTGCTCGGCGGCCCGCGCGCGGCGCACGCCGTTGGACAGGGCCCGCGTGTACGCGCGCGCCGCGGCCTCGAGGATGTCGGTGGCCACTCCCTGGCCGGCCGCCGACTGCCCCAGCACCTCGAGCACCACCGAGGTCTCTCCCAGCGCGTCCTGGCCACCGGTGACGGCGTCGACGCGGAACTCGCGCAGGCGCGCGTCCACTCCGGTGGCGGCGTTGATGGCGCGGAAGATCGCGTCCACCGGCCCGTCGCCGGTGAACGACCCCTGCACCTCGTCGCCGTCGGGGGTCCGCAGCGCCACCGTCGCGTGGGGGGGTCGGCGCGAGGACGCCTCGACGTCAAACCACTCCAGCGCGTAGCCGGTGTCATCGTCGCGCAGCTCGTCGGTGACCAGCGCCTCGAGATCCATCGCCGTCACCTGCTTCTTCTTGTCCGCGATCTCCTTGAAGCGCTTGAACGCCGTGTTGAGCGCCTGGCCGGAGACGTTGAAGCCCAGCTCCTCGAGCGCCTGACGCAGGGCGTGCCGGCCCGAATGCTTGCCCAGCACGATCGAGTTGGCGTCCAGGCCGACGGTGGTGGCGTCCATGATCTCGTAGGTCGTACGCTCCTTGAGCACCCCGTCCTGGTGGATGCCCGACTCGTGGGCGAACGCATTGCGCCCCACCACCGCCTTGTTGGGCTGCACCACGTAGCCGGTCAGGCGCGACACCAGCCGGCTGGTGCGGGCGAGCTCGTGCGTATTGACCCCGGTGTGGGCGCCGACGTCGGCGCGGCGGGTGTGCAGCAGCATCACGATCTCCTCCAGCGAGGCGTTGCCGGCCCGCTCGCCGAGCCCGTTGACCGCGCACTCCACCTGGCGGGCGCCGGCCAGCACGCCAGCAAAGGAGTTGGCCACGGCCAGGCCCAGGTCGTCGTGACAGTGCACCGACACCACCACGTCGCCCAGCCCGGGCACCAGCTCGTAGAGCCGACCGAGATAGGCGGTGAACTCCTGGGGCATCGTGTAGCCGACCGTGTCGGGGATGTTGATCGTCGTCGCGCCCTCCTCGATCGCCGCCGCGCAGACCTCGGCCGTGAACTCGAGCTCGGCGCGGGTGGCGTCCATCGGGGAGAACTCGACGTCCTCCACATAGCCCTTGGCGTGGGCGACCGCGGCCCGCGCCTGCCCGAGAACGTCCTCGCGGGTGCTCTGGAGCTGGTGGACGATGTGGATGTCCGAGGTGGAGATGAACGTGTGGATGCGCGGGCGCTCGGCGTCCCGCACCGCCTGGGCCGCCGAGTCGATGTCGGCCACGTGCGTGCGCGCAAGGCCCGTGATGATCGGCTCCCGCACTTGGCGCGAGATCGCCTGCACCGCCTCGAAGTCACCGGGCGAGGTGATCGGGAACCCGGCCTCGATGACGTCCACCCCCAGGCGCGCGAGCTGGTGGGCGATCTCCAGCTTCTCGGCCACGTTGAGCGAGATCCCCGGCGACTGCTCGCCGTCTCGCAGCGTGGTGTCGAAGATCAGTACCTGGTCGGGGTCCCTCGCGGGGGGCATGTCGTCTGGCTCCTTCTCGGTCGGTGGGTGACTACTTCTCCGGTTGAGTTTGCGGCGCCGCGGCCGCCACGCGCTATTCCCCCCGAGGGGGGAGGAGGAGAAGTAGGGCCAGACCAGTGAACGACATGTCCGGGCCGGAGACTAGCAGCGCCCGCCGGCCAGACCAAGCCCTCAGGGCGTGAGCACGACCTTGCCCACGTTGCGCCGTTCCTGGAGCATCGTGTGGGCCTCGCCGGCTCGGTCGAACGGGAACGCGCCCGCCACCACCGGCTCCAGCACGCGCTCGTCCATGAGCCCGCGCAGGGGCGTGATCCAGGGCTCGAGCGTCTCGCGGTCCTTCCACAGCGAGAGCATGTTGAGGCCGATCACCGCCTTGGACTGGGACATCTGCCGGATCAGGTTGAAGCGGGGCATGCGCAGCACGGTCCTCGCCGCGGTCAGCACGTTGCGCCGCTGGCCGGACACCAGAGACGACGCCCCGAAGGCGACCAGCCGCCCGCCGGGGCGCAGGAGGTCATAGCTGGTGCGAAAGCTGGGCCCGCCGATCGCGTCCATGATCAGGTCAAACGGCGGCAGCTCGCGCTCCCAGCCGGCGGATCGGTAGTCGATCGGGTGATCGACGCCCTGGGCCCGGATCGCCTCGTGCTTGGACGGCGAGGCGGTGCCGTACACCTCGGCTTCGCGGTGCTTGGCGATCTGGGTGGCGGCGATGCCCACCCCGCCGGCCGCCGCGTGCAGCAGCACCCGCTCGCCCGGCTGGAGGTTGCCGTAGCCGATCAGGCCGGCCCACGCGGTGGCGTAGTTGACCGGGAGCGCCGCGCCCTGTTCGAAGGTCAGGTGGTCGGGGAGAGCCATGACGTCGCCGGCGGGCACCACCACCTGCTCGGCGTAGCCGTCGAACTGGGTGCCGGCGACCACGCGCTGGCCGTGCTCGAGGCCCTGCACGCCCGACCCCAGCTCGAGCACCGTCCCCGCCACCTCGTAGCCCACCACGCACGGCGGCTTGGGGGCGTCGGGGTACAGCCCCATGCGGGCCATCATGTCGGCAAAGTTGACGCCGGCGGCGGCCACCCCGATGCGCACCTCGCCCGCCCCGGTGCTCGGGTCGGCCCGGTCCTCGACCCGCAGGACGTCGGGCCCCCCGTGCTTGGTGATGACCACCACGTGCACCGCCACCCAGCCTAACCGCCCTTCGGCTCGCGGTGCCTGCCGGCCGCCCGCGCGGAGGCGGTCAGAGGCTCACGGCGCGACCCGCCTCGAACCCGTCCGAGGCGACGATCTCCTCGACCACCTCTGGGGGCACCGGGTCGCTAGTGGTCAGCACCATCACCGCCCGGCCGTCGTCGCCGTCCTCCTCGGGGCTGTGGCCCACCGCCGCCGACTCGATGTTGATCCCGTGGCCGCCGAAGATCGTGCCCACCCGGCCGATCATGCCCGGGACGTCGGAGTAGCGAAACACGGCGACGTGGTCCTCGAGCTGGAGGTTGAAGCGCTGGCCCCACGCCTGGAGCAGGTGGGGTCGGTTGCGCTGCCCCAGGACGGTGCCCACCACGCGGTCACCCCGGTCGCCGGACAGGACACGGACCCGCACCAGGTCGGTGAAGTCACGCGCCGCGGTGCGCTTGATCTCCGAGACCTCGATGCCCCGCTCCTCGGCCAGGCCGGGGGCGTTGACCTCGTTGACCGTCTCCTCGGTGTGGCCGCCGAGCACCCCCATGAGCACCGCCACGGTGAGCGGCCGCACGTCGCGCTCGGCCACCCGGCCCAGGAACTCCGCCTCGACGCGGTCCACCGATGGCCCCTCCGCCAGCCCCGCCGCCAGCCGTCCCAGCCGCCGGCACAGCGGCAGGAACGGGCCCAGCAGCTCGAGGTCCTCGAGCGCCACGGCGGGCACGTTGACCGCGGTGGACACCACGCCGCCGGTCAGCGCGGCCACCACCTGCTCGGCCGCCTGGAATCCAGCCCGGTCGGTGGCCTCGGCCGTCGAGGCCCCCAGGTGGGGCGTGACCACGACGTTGGGGTAGCCCTCGAACAGCGGGTAGTCGGTGATCGGCTCGGAGGGGAAGACGTCCAGGGCCGCCCCGCCGACCTTGCCCGAGTCCAGCGCCTGTCTGAGCGCTTCGTCGTCGATCAGCCCGCCCCGGGCCACGTTGAGGATCCGCACGCCGTCGCGCATCTTGGAGAACGCCTCGGCGTCCAGCCACCCCTCCGTCTCCGGGGTCTTGGGCAGATGCACGGTGATGAAGTCGGCCGCCGCGTAGACCTCGTCGGGCGCGGCGGCCCGCTCGGCGCCCAGCTCCCGGAAGCGCTCGGCGCCCACGTAGGGGTCATAGGCGATCACCCGCATGCCAAACCCCCGGGCCCGCTGGCACACCAGCTGTCCGATGCGCCCGAAGCCGAGCACGCCGAGCGTCTTCTCGTACAGCTCCACGCCCGAGAAGCGCGAGCGCTCCCACCGGCCCTCGGTCAGCGAGCTGTGGGCCTGGGGCACGTTGCGGGCCAGGGCGAGCAGCAGGGCCATGGTGTGCTCGGCGGCGGTGACCACGTTCGACTGGGGCGCGTTGGCGACCACGATGCCGCGCCGGGTGGCCGCCTCCACGTCGACGTTGTCCACCCCCACCCCCGCCCGGCCGATCACCCGCAGGCGCTGGGCCCGCTCGATCAGCGCGCCGGTGAGCTTGGTCGCCGAGCGGATGAGGATCCCGTCGTAGTCGCCGATCCGGCGCTCGAGCTCCTCGTCGTCCCAGTCGACCCCCAGGTCCACGTCGCAGTGCTCGCGCAGCAGCGCGACACCTGAGTCGCCGATCTTCTCCTTGACCAGCACCCGCGGCCGGTCGCCGCGCTCCCCGGTCGGTGCCGCGTTCACAGTCGCTCCACCACCCAGTCGACGCAAGCGCACAGGGCCTGCACGTCGGCCGGCTCGACCGCGGCAAACATGCCCACCCGGAGCTGGTTGCGCCCGAGCTTTCGGTAGGGCTCGACGTCCACGATGCCGTTGGCCCGCAGGGCCGCGGCCACCGCCGCGGCGTCCACCTCGGCCGCGAAGTCGATCGTCCCCACCACCGGCGAGCGCTTGGCCGGATCGGCCACGAACGGGGTGGCAAACTCCGAGGCCTCGGCCCAGCCGTAGAGCAGCGAGGAGGACTCGCC
>Ga0209577_10002651_pt1 | contig 17094 bp, 14 predicted proteins | sample GraSoiAngelo_109_FD_185874 | JGI IMG/M metagenome (GOLD analysis project Ga0209577, IMG submission 185874) | Grasslands soil microbial communities from the Angelo Coastal Reserve, California, USA - 14_0903_12_20cm (SPAdes) (version 2) | ecosystem: Environmental > Terrestrial > Soil > Grasslands...
AATCCTCCATCTTGAGGATCAGGCCGAGCCGCTCCAGGTCAGCCACCAGGTTTTTGCGGGCTTCATAGCGATCCTGGCCAGCATAGGGACCCGCTTCGGGGGTCATCTTGGCATCAAAGCCAATGACCTGGACGCGAGGCAGGTCGTGGCGCAGGCCGATTTCAAAATCGACCGGATCATGGGCCGGTGTGACTTTCACCGCGCCTGTGCCAAAGGTAGCATCAACGGCCTCGTCCGCTATGATGGGAAGCTCACGTCCAATGACGGGGAGGATCGCCATGCGCCCTATCATCTCTTTGTAACGGGGGTCTTTAGGATTGACGGCCACAGCGGTATCACCCAGGATGGTCTCCGGGCGAGTGGTAGCAACGTTGATGTATTCGGTTGGCTCGCCCTCGGCCAGCGGCTTCAATGGGTAGCACACATAGGTCAAGGTTCCTGGAGTATCGACGTGATTGACCTCCAGGTCAGAAAGGGCGCTCATGCAACGAGGACACCAGTTGATGATGCGTTCACCGCGGTAAATGAGTCCCTCTTCGTAAAGGCGCACGAAGACCTCACGGACGGCCTTTGATAGCCCCTCATCAAGGGTGAAGCGTTCTCGTGACCAATCGCAGGAGGCTCCCAGGCGGCGATGCTGATCCTGAATGCGGCTCTTATACTGGTTCACCCACTGCCAGACACGCTCCAGGAAGGCTTCGCGGCCGATTTGATGGCGATCTATGCCCTCCTGATTCAGCAGCCGCTCGACGACGTTCTGCGTGGCGATACCGGCGTGATCCTCTCCCGGCACCCACAGGGTGTCATCGCCCTTCATGCGATGGTAGCGAATGAGGATATCTTCAATGGTGGCGGTGATGGCGTGACCAAGGTGAAGCGCGCCCGTGACATTGGGTGGCGGCATACTGATAACAAAAGGTGCACCGGTCGCACCGGGTTGTGGCTTGAAGTAGCCTCCTTCTTCCCAGAAGCGATACCATTTGCCTTCAACGGCCTGCGGCTCGTAGGCCTTTGGCAGAGATAGAGATGCTTGCCTGGGTGAGTTGGGTGCAATGAATTGGGCGCTGCGTGCGGCCCCTATATTGTTGTCTTCGATCATGTTGTAGTCCTCCGGTACGATACGGTATTCCGGTAATATAATAACCCTTCCCCGCCAAGGACGAGAAAGGGTGTTAGCTCGTGGTGCCACCTTGTTTCGATCAATCAAATCATTGATCCTCAGTGTGTGCGCTAACGGGCACTGCCGTGGAAATTGCACATTCACATCGATGGATGCGTCGTGATTAGTTCCAGACTCCCAGGCGACCTTGGGCACTGCCACTCCGGGGAAGATTTGCAGCCTTTTGATCTTCCTTCTCTTGCGGAGTATGGAGTGCTTACTCTTCCTGCTCTTCGTCTTTGATGCGGTTTTGTTAGCTATAGTCTAACGGGTATGAGTGAGGATGTCAAGTTTTTGGGCATGGCACTTGAGCATTTAGCTCTTGCATTCTCAATTTCTCGTGCTATACTGCTAAGCAGTGTTACTGTTGTTGAGTTGCTACTACCACGAATTGTGAAATCCTGTTCCTTAACTCTTGAGAATTGAGGTAAGAGATGGCGTTAGAAGAACTCCAAAACGGTCGGTACCGCTTTTTGCGCTTGCTCGGCAGCGGTGGCATGGGCGAAGTTTACCTTATGAATGACACACGTGTTAACCGGCAAGTGGCGATCAAGGTCATTCGCTCTGAAAGTGCCCCTTATCCCGGCAGCGAAGCAGCCAAAGATGCAGCACGTCTCTTCCAGCGTGAAGCGAGAGCCATCGCTGCCCTCGATCATCCCAACATCTTGCCCCTCTACGACTTTGGCGAGGAAACGCACGATGACACAACGATGAGCTACATGGTCATGCCATTTTGCACGGAGGGTTCACTAGCGGGCTGGCTGCGCCAGAGTGTTAGCGCTACGCTTCCACCACAAGACATCGCGCAACTGGTTGAGCAGGCCGCAGATGCCCTCCAGTATGCACACGACCATCAAGTTATTCACCTGGACGTCAAACCTTCTAACTTTCTATTACGCAGCAATCGCAAGAACCCAAACCGCCCAACTCTGCTACTGGCTGACTTCGGCATTGCCCGCAGCAGTACAACGGCGACAAGTTCCAGCCGCACCATTCGTGGTACTCCCACCTCCATGGCACCTGAACAGTGGAGTAGCATGACTGTTCCCGCCACCGACCAGTACGCACTGGCAGTGATGGTATACGAAATACTAGCGGGCCGCCCTCCCTTTTTGGGTGGGATGGAACAATTGATGTACCAACACTTCACCGTCCAACCATCCCCGCCTAGCAATTACAATGCACATCTGACTGAAGCTATTGATTCCGTGATCTTACGTGCATTGGCGAAGAAACCCGAAGATCGTTTTCCTTCTATCACCGCCTTCGCAAGTGAATTTGAGAAGGTCATGAATCTTTTACCTGCCACGCTTGTCATAAGGCCACAACTACCGAATGCCGACGATATTACTAACGATATTCGTAGTACTCTGGCTATCAGCCCGGCAGAGGCCCACTCCGGAACCAGCCGAATGATCACCCTCCCCGGAGGCCAGCATGTCAGCGTGACAGTACCCGCAGGAGCCTACGATGGCCAGATCATCCGTTTGCAGGGCCCTGGCGAGTCAACCTCTCCGGTGGGTGAACTCATCTTAATCGTTGCCATTACACTTGCCGAAGAAGCACAGCAGTCATCAGAGACTGTCAGTGCCGAGCCGACGCTTCTCACACCGGAAAGCGGCGTACAGAAGCCATTTGAGCCTGCGCCAGGTCATGATCTCCCAACGGTAGCCTCTTCTAATCCCAACCTGCGAGCGCCAGAGATACTACAGCAGCCACCTCTGCCCCAAAAAAGGCGTACATCTCTCCCCATGACTGCCGCTATCATCTCAGGACTCATCGTACTGCTCTTGCTTGCTGGCACTGTTTATTTATATAACAGCCGCCAGTCCAACGTGAATGCCCTGCTTCAATCACAAACGGCGACTGCTCTTGCGCAAACGCCAAAGCACACTCCGACTGCTCGAATCACCCCGACCGCAAAGCCACCGAACGGGCTCTATATTGCTGGCACATATAACGGGTCAATGAACGATGCAACAACACAACAGACATCAGGCATCTCAGTATTAATAGAACAAAGCAATGGAAGTGGTATCTTGAACGGAAAGTTTACGTTCAGATCTCCTTCCCAGGGAGCTTATTCGCTCAAGGGAATTGTCGATACTCAAGGCAATTTCTCTTTTACAGTGCAGCAGCCTGCCGGCCAGCAACCGCTCTACTACTATGGGAACATTCAACAAGGAAGCTACCTGAAAGGATTTTTCTGCAGGACCAGCACGAACTCTTGTAGCGGGAGCTCGAGTTATTTCCTTGTTGGCCCAAGATTTTAATTCATTTCCTCCACATCCCCACCCACCTCCTTAGAATGGGAGGAGATGGGTGGGGATGTGGGGGAGGACAGGGATCAAGGCGCTGACGATAAGGGCAATGATGAGTAAGAGCGCGAAGTAGGTTGACAGTTTGAGCGTCACCTGCATGGAGACGTGGAGGCTGGAAGGCATATCAGTGCGAAATACTCCTGTGATCGCCACGAGCAAGGTGGGGAGGGTCCACCAGGTGATCAGTACCAGATGGGGAGCGCCATGTGGGAGACCGAGGGCGGTGATAATGGCGTACGCTCCCAGGAGTAGGAGAAGATAGAGCGCCCGGCTCAAGTGGAAGCCGAGTATGCCAGCCAGGGTTCGTTTCTCAGCCTGGAGGTCACTTTCAATATCGCGCATGTTGTTTACGTGTATGAACGCTGTCGCCAACAAACCGAGCGGGATGCTGTAGAGAAGTACGCTGAGAAAGGATGAGTTGGTGGTATGACCGCCCGCCTGGACCAGGTAGGCGCCTGAGGTGATCAGTGGGCCATAGATACAGAAAGCGGCGAGTTCACCAAGGGCGATTGAGGAGAGCGAACGAGCGGTCGCGCTGTAGAAGAAGGCACAGAATAGCCCGAAGATACCAAAAAGAAGGGCGAGCAGCCCACCAGTGAAGGCCAGGACAATGCCTATTATGGCACTAATGGCCAGCATGATTAAACCCAGGCCCAGGACGCTGCTGGGTTTAATCAATCCTTGCTGAATAAGGTCGCCGGGTCCAAGTGGGTTGCTGATATCCACGTTCCTGATGTAGTCATAATAATCATTGACGAGATTCGCGCCTATCTGCAGGGCTACTACCACACAGAGCGTCGCAAGGAAATGCAAAAGGCGAAAGTGACCAAGAGGAGTATTCGGTGTTATAGTATGCGTCCAGGCAAGGATGCTGCCTAGCAGAGCGGGCATCAAGGGGAGCAATAGATAGGGGGGACGAATGCCATCCCACCACACCTGTAGCCATTCAATGGGCGTCCGGTGATACTCGATTGGCGGTGCTACCAGTGGAGGGGAGAGGTGCACCGAGCGGGTGGTGGCGACTGAACGTACGGCAACTTCAGGCTCAAGGGCACTGATGGTCTGCAGCGATCCTAATGGTATTGTCGGCACATCTTCCGCCTGCACTGATGCAGCTGTTACTATTCTTGAGTTGGCTGGCGCCTTTCCTTTGAGCGGAGAGAAGGCTATGGTATCTTCATCTGGGTTTGAGGATACTATTTTTGGAGATGGGGATACCTTCTCCCTGGTTGGGGAAGCGGTCATAGTATTATCTTTTTCCTCTGAGGTCGAGTCTTTGCTTTGCATGTGCTTGCACCCTTCCTAAAGAAAGTAAATGGTTCTATGCTTACTGGGCAGGGGCTAGCCCTGTCCTTACATTTATTTGTAATTTTGTAGTTCTTGCTGTAGGGCCTGCATCCTTTGTTGCAGCTGTGCCTGGGAAACAGCCATGGTGAGATCACCGCGAGTCTTCTCCAGGATGCTGCGCGCGGTATCAGTTGTGCGTCGCAATCCTAAAGTGATGGCATCGGGGAAATCCACCAGGGTGAGGAGCGCGTAAATATCATCCATATGGCGCAAGAACACCTCACACTGGTCAATATTACCACGACGCAGTTGATCAAGTACATAGCGTCTTAATTCCCCCACCGTTTCACCTAACCCATTGAGGTAGGGAGCCCAGCCAATAGAGAGAGTCTGGGCTTCAGGAAGAGGGAGATTTTGCGCCAGGGCAAGGAATGCGGCTGCTTCGGCAAGTTCTTTCTGGGCATCTTGAACAAAGCCTGCATAGAAGATATCCTGGTGGTCGCGCAGGTCTTCGGCCATTTCCGCGAGTAGGACTGCGGCCTGGGCAAGGAGTTCTCCGGCATGCTGGAATTCTTGTCGATGGGTAGCGCGAATGCTGTTGGCACAAAAGCGGATGGCGGTACGAGACCTGGGTAGGGCTCGTTCGCGGGCCGCGTGTTTCAGTCCCAGGTATTCTATGGCTTTTTGGCCTGTTGTGTCCAGTTGCTCTGTCATAAACCTTACTCCCAAGCTCTGCCTTACATTGCTATAATAATGTATACATAGTTTATCATAGAAGTTGTTCGAGGGATAGGTAGGAAAAAATTTTGGGAGGAACGGTGGCAGTCAGGGCGGAGCGAGCCCCGCCCGTACATTTCACGAGATTATAGGATGCGGCAGACGTCGAGCTCGGGTGGGAAGGTCATGGCATTGAGGTCACCAGACCAGAAGAGCTGCTTCATCATTTCGGCTACGGCGTAGAGCAGGTGCTGCAAGGCGGCCTCGCGGCCTTTCTCGAAGGCGATGCTGCCGTGATAAGTGGCTATGCCGGAGAACCAGGCGTCGAGGGGCAAGCTTGAACTCATGCGCACAAGGTACATTTCCATTTTCACGGCTCCGTGTTCTATGGGTACCAATATGCGAAGTTGCGGCATGGAGTCGATGATGTCGAGGCGATAGAAGACGCCGTAGTGATCACGCGAGGCTTGAAAAATGGATACCTCGGGGAGGGTGGTATCATCATCGTTCTGTTCGTTCCGCTCGTGTGGATTATATTCCATTTGTACTCCTAAGTTTGCCAGTAAGTTTTCAAGCTGTTCGTTGATGTTCATCACTCACACCTTTCATGTGTGTATGCGTATCTTTGTATGCCAAAGATGAATATCTATCACCTTTCGTTACGGTGCTATTCCTGGCGGCAAGAGGAAAAGTGGAAATGGGATGGTGTGCGAGAGATTTATCCAAAAATCTCTCCGATTTCGCGACACATTTTTTTTGAGAACTGATGAGGTTGGTGTGCGAGAGATTTTTGGATAAATCTCTCCGATTTCGCGACACATTTTTTTTGGGTGATGGTACCTTCCACCCTAAGCGGAACTCTCCAATGTTTACTAGAGTGCCCATCTTTGCTCTTCTTTCCTTTTGCGCGGCGCTACTTACTCTTTATGATAGATTTCTTTCCTGGGCGGTGATAACGGTAATAGGGCGTGTCCCCCTTTGCATGTCTTCCACAGGTACAGTTAAGCGACAGGGCTTGTTGAACGTCCTGCGCCAGGCAAAACACACCTCGCCGACCTCTTTGGCAGTCAAATTGGGCAGAACAATGGGAGCCACATGAAACCATACTTGGTCAGAGGATGGTATACACATACTGGCCGTATTGACTGGCGGATCACTCCGCTTGTCAGGACAAGCGGAGAGGTGAGATAGTCAGCCCCTCCCAGCGTTCTGCCGCTGAAAACGGGGGGAGGTCCACTTCCTTCGCAGGTTTAGATGGGTCCTCTTTCATGCTTCCATCTGCTGTTTCATGCGCATCTTACTGCTTTTGGTTTCCCCGCTGCTGGAAGTGAAACTGGGAGCGAAGTTCTTGCTGCGTCCCAGTATCCCAAATGATCGCCAGGTTGTCGATAGGAATCTCCCACAACAATTCACGTGTGAAGAATCGAGCCATGATCTGTGCCAGACTCTCAGCCTGAAGATCGTGTTCGGCAAGGGTAATATGAGGCATCCAGGAGTTCGGTTCATAGTACGAGGGGATTCCTTCTCCTGTCTGTGAGATGGCTTGCCAGACCCTTTGATGGAAGTGAGAAAGTTCGATCGTGCGCACAATAGGAACGTAAAGCACCGGATGCAGACCGGTGAACAAGGCCAAACCCCCGGCCTGGATAGGAAACGGTATTGCCTGATGTGCCAACTGTTCCACAAGACTCGTCAGTTGAGCTTCATCATAGTGGGAAGCAATTTGACAGGAGAAATGCGGATAGGGAAGCACCTCGGCGAGTTGACGAACGCCAAAGTCGTTTGCCAATTCTGTCCACAGGTTTTTGACTGATCCTCACCCGATTGTATGGAGTCCCTAAGTCTTAGGATGGACATATCGCTTGTTCGTATTCAAATGGACTCATGGAGTGTAAAGTGGAGTGTCATTAGGATGATACAACATTTCCAGCGAGCATTCCGAACGCGAGGTGTGCCATCCTCTCGCATCCACTATGAATACTTCGACTTTCGCCAGGATGGGCATCAATGGCTCTCAATGACTCGCCTCTTTTCAACACTTCATTATGGGTCAGTGAGGCTCGGAATTGGCTGTTGGAAGAGTCTACGCTCTTCCTTCATCGCTTCTCAAGAGATCGTGCAAAAGACTGGCAACGGATGTGGGTGACTCCACCCGTTGTGCTGTCTTTTTGAAGAGACCAACATCCTTCAGCGGTATCGCATTCTGGCTGAATGGCGCATTGTTCTCGGCAATCCTCTTGCCATAGTTCTGATAGATCGGAGCCGGGAACAACGTCTGTGTCAGCATATCGACCACTGCTTTTGGATCGACTCCATTTTTCTGGGCCATCGAGAGGGCTTCTCTCAGAGAGTATCCTGCTGAAGCAATCAGGAAGTTTCCCACGAGCTTGACAAGCGTTGCCGCGCCGACCTCTTCGCCAAAATCGAAGATGCCCTGTGCCCCCATTGCGGTAAGGAGGGGTCGGACGCGTTCTTTGGCGCTCTGTGGACCTGCAAAGGGAATCCAGAGCTGGTGGGCGACAGCTGCCTCAGGTCTTCCAAAGATGGGTGCCTCGATATAGACACTGCCATGTTGTGCATGCATGGCCGCAAGCTTCTTTGCCGTTTCGGGCAACACCGTGCTCATCGAAAGATGGATACCACCTGGTCTCAGTTGCTCTAAAAAACCATGGCTCATGACGACGCTTTCCAGAGCCGCATCATCCCACACAATGGTCACGACAATCCCTCCGCTCGTCACAGCGTCAACTGGTCGGGTCACCAGTTGCGCGCCCTGAGCAACTAGAGATTTTGCTTTGCTCGCAGTGCGGTTGTACACCCGGAGAGAATAGCCGGCATTGAGGAGATTGGTAGCCATTGGGAGACCCAGATGGCCGAGTCCGATAAATCCGATCGTTCCACTCATTTTTATCACTCCTTCTGAATTAGTTGACGCCCCAAACATGACGTTAACGTCATGTTTGGGGTAAAAAAAAGCCTAGTGATGTTCTCTTTCCTCAAACCAGCGCTCGAAGCGTGCGATATGGGCCTGTAAGTCAGCACGAAATTGCTGTAACGCACCGATTTTATGGTCCACCTCAGCTAGATGTTGGCGCAGGATGGCGAGGACTTTCTGTTTTGGTTGTATTCCACTAGGGTCAATGAAATAGAGGTCGATGACGTCGCGTATTTCATCCAGGCTGAGTCCGAGCTTCTTCAACTGGTCAATTTTCTGCAGGCGGGCAAGCGTCTCCTCTGTGTAGTAGTGCTGGCCGTGGCCTTCACGCTCACCTGGAGGGATCAGTCCAATGCTTTCGTAGTATCGAACGGTGCGTGGAGTTACCTCTGCTCGTTCCGTCAAATCACCTATGCGCATACGGTCATTCATCGCTCACCCCCAAAAGTTACGTTAACGTCATGTTGATATAATATAATCTTAGCGAGGCATTGTCAAGGGCCTTACGTTACGTGTATTTCGCTGGACATGTCATTTGCGTGAGTTCCCCTACAAATACTCCCTTTTTGCCGGAACAGCTCATGTGGTATGCTCAATGAGGATTTTTCTCTCTGTTTTTCCTGGTCTGCTCAAGAGAGGACAGCGAAAGCAAAAACCAACAAACCAGGTTTTTGTCACCAGAAAGGATACTTGATGGATACTGCTCAACAAATCGTCACACAACTGGCCCAGGGTGATTTTGCCGTAGTGGAGCAACGCCTGGCGGATCTCATCAAACCTTTGCTCCCTGTTGAAGCACTGCGGGCCAGCTGGCAGGGGATTGAACAGCAGGTGGGAGCGTTTCAGGAACAGGGAAAAACGTCTGCCGTGCAGACACCACAGGGTCTGCTGCAGGTGGTCACCTGCGTCTTTGAGCGGGCAAGCCTCGATGTGAACATCACCTTGAATGACGCGGGCGAGATCGTCGCCTTAACGATTACGCCTGTGGGAACCGTTGAACAGCAGGCGAACGCGACCTATGAGCCTCCGTCGTACGCGCATCCCGAGCGTTTTCAAGAACAGGAGGTGCAGATCGGACACGGAAAATGGGTGTTGCCAGGAACAGTGAGTATTCCACAGGGCGACGGGCCGTTTGCGGCGGTGTTGCTGGTGCATGGATCGGGACCACAGGACCGCGACGAGACGATCCCGCCCAACAGGCCGTTCCGTGATCTGGCCTGGGGTCTGGCCTCGCAAGGCATCGCTGTGCTGCGCTACGAGAAACGCACGAAAGTCTATGCCGCCAGCATGAGGAGTGAGAGGGGCAACCTCACGGTCAAGGAAGAGGTCATTGACGATGCGCTGGAAGCGGTGGCCCTCTTGCGCGAGCGACCAGAGATAGACGCGCAGCAGATCTTTGTGCTGGGACATAGCCTGGGCGGCTACCTGGCTCCACGCATAGGCTCGGCCGACCCGCAGATTCGTGGCCTGATCATCCTGGCGGGTTCTGCGCGACCGTTTGAGGATGTGATCCTGGATCAGATGACCTATGTGCTTTCGCTGAGTATGCCAGATCCGGTGGTGCGGCAGCAGCAGCTCGCGGTCGTCAAAAAACAAGTGGAGCTGGTCAAGGATCCCAAGCGCTTGCCGACGGCCACCGCGGCCGACTTGCCACTCAACGTCCCGGCTGCCTACTGGCTTGACTTGAACGCCTATCACCCGGAGAAAGTGGCGCAAACGCTCAAACAGCCGATGCTCTTCCTGCAAGGCGAGAGTGACTACCAGGTCACGCGAGAGGATTTCCAGATCTGGCAGGACGCGTTGGGTGGGCGTAGTGACGTGCAATTTATCATGTATCCCGGCCTTAGCCACCTCTTTATGCCCGTAGAAGGCGGCCAAAAGGCCACACCCGCCACCTACAGCGTAGCCGGTCATGTGGCTGAAGAGGTGGTGAACGAGATTGGGAGCTGGATCAAGCGGATCTCAAGACTCCCCCCGACATAAACCGACTTTGGGTAGTGGGTCACTTTCCATTTCGGCTTTCGGTCCCAAGCGGATCGACCGGCTCCCTATTCGACATAGCGAGCCAGCTTCTCTAGAGTCTCCCGCGTGCCAGCCTCATTGTCCTCGGGTCGAATGCCCGATGGAATGTCCTTGAATAAGATAGATACTGTTGTTCCGCCGTCTTCGGCCTCAAATGTGACTACCATGATCATCTCTCCTGAGAAGGCCGGATCGACCGAATCAAAAGTGATCGCTTCGACGATTCTTCGAGGTGGCGTCAGTTCCACAAACCGTGCAGTATATCTATCTTCCCTTTCTCTCGTCTTGCCGCGGAAGGTTTGTTCGGATGAAGGATAATACAGCGACATCTGATACCCTCCACCAACTCTGTAGTCGAAACTATGGACTTCGCCGGTCATGTCTCCAGGTGCAAGCCAGACAGCCAGGGCTGCGGGATCGGTAAAGGCTCGATAGAGAGCTTCAGGCGTTGCCTTGATAAATTTCGAGTTTCGCGTGCTGGCACGTGAGTGCGCATCTGTCATGGGCGTATCCTTTCACAATCTCGTCGGGAATGGTGCTCAATCATCATACGGGCGTTTCCATGAGTTGTCAACGGCCCACACCGACCCATATGATGGGTGACGTATATTGAAAGTATCCATTGCGATAAAAGCAAGCGTTATTTCCTGTCCTCCACTCTTCGCATGGTCGCGTCATATGCGGCCTCATCCGTGCTTTCCGTCCCCTCGTTCGGTCGCCAGCCTCCGGTCAGCATGTTGCCATCCTCGCTGAACGTGCCCGTATATGTTGCCCCCAATCCCGAATGGATGACGGTATTGCTCTGGACATCCCATTCGTATGAATGGACGGTTCCCGACATGCTTGAATAGACGCTTGAGGGGAACGTCTTTCTCTCTGGGTCATAGGCGATGATTTCTAAGCTCTGCATAATAAAACCCTTAAAGTTAATCTCACCGACTGCTTGCAGAAAAAATCCCCCTGGCATCCATTCAAAAGTCGTCCAGCCGGTGAGATTGTCCTCCTTTGAGGAGAGTGTGCGACCTGTTAATTCCCATTTGCCAACCAACTTTCCCAAGCGCCCCAGTGCTGGGTCTGGTGTAGGCATGTGCATTGGTTGTGTGTTCTCGCTGTTTGTCATGAGTATCTCCTTCTCTTGATTACTGTGCTTCAGTTACAAGTATACAGTCTACTGGAAGTCGAGCAGAAAAACTTCTTCGATCTTGCTCTCTGCGCTGCCAGTCATTTTTTATCGCAACGGATACTTTCAATATGTGTCACCCATCATAGAAGTCGGTGTCTGCTCTCTCCATCAACAGACGGAGAACGAGGGACGCACCTTTCTTTTGAAGAGTTGTGCAATCGACCGTTTTCTGACTCAATAGTCCAGCTTCTCTAGCGAGTCGCCCAGTCACTGCCGGGATTTGTAAATCCTCCGTGGCGAGGTTTGCACGCCCAGACAAATAATTTTGTCTGGGTGAGCGATGAGGTCACGTGGCGAGGTGGGCCGCAGCAGCATAGGCGGCATCGACGGTGCTCTGATCATCAGCCAGGATCTTATGAAACAACCGGGCGATATCAGCCCTGGTTTCTTCTCCCAAATCGTCCCTGAAACACACGTCTTGTGTACACGCGATCAGATCTTGCACGACCCGTTCCCAGAGGTAGTACGTCAGTGCCACCCAATCAATCTCTCTCTGTCCGTACCCTTCCCAAAACGCAGCTGCTTGTGGTTCCCTGACAAAGATGAAATCGCGCTCTTTGGGTGCCAGCATCACCTCATCCCAATCGATCACAAACACCTGACCCGCTCGATTGCGGATCAGATTTCTTGCATGCAGATCCGCGTGACAGATGACGTATGGCCCTGCTCGTCTTTGAAGCACTCCTGCCAGCTTTTCCAGGGAGGTCACTGCCGTGTGAATCGTGGACTGATGCGCCACCCAGTCGGCGCGAAGAGCGCGCGAAGATCCACTTCCATCATGTCGCGAATGGAGGTGTTGGGCCTCAAAGGTACGCACCCACCGGGCATACTCCGTCGGATCAAAGGTCTCCTTTTGCAGTGACTCGAAGCCGAAAGGTGGCAGCATGACCTGGTGAATCCGCTTGAAGATGGTTCCCACCTCCTTCCACTGCTCATTCGTCATCCCCGTCAAGCTTGTATCCCCGTCGATAAAGGGGTAGACGATCAGGGTCCAATCCACGAGCTTCGTCCACAAGGCACCGCTCCTGGTTGGAATGGGAGCTACGACCGATGTAATCCCCTGATCGTTGAGATAGCGAGGAACCAGGCACCGTGGTTCGTAGAGAGGTCTCGACGTGACTTTGAGCAAATAGGCAGTTCCCTGTTCGCTCACCACACGATACACCCCGGCGTTGTAATCCAGTCCCAGGGGAAGAAACTCAAGCGTGACGGGGTAAAGGTCATATTGGTCCTGGAAACAAGCTCGAAGCTGTTCCTCTGGAATCTTTGGTTGCTCACGCATAGCTCATTGCATCCTGTCTTTTCTTTCATGGTGTGTACATGCCAGTTCGTGGGTTCTATTCCTGCACTGACGTTTGAAGGCACGCGTTATCATTCACGTTTTTCCCTGCCAGAGATGGCGCATTTCGTCGCTCGACTCCAGCAAGTCTGATAACGTCCCCTCGAGAGCAAGAGGCCAAAACCATGAGCATGATCGTCCATTTCAATCAATGGTAGGTAGAGAGGTCATGGAGAGCACCTGTGAGGCAAAATGACACGAAGGGACCCTCAGGCAAAGAAACATTCCCTGAGGCCCGGCTGAGAGCAGCTAGTGGAGGGCTTCAGGGTGGGCATCATAGAAGATATGCATATGTGTCCCCCTTCAGGCTAAAACAAGAGTGATATCTCATCGAGATGATACCCTGAAGCAGCAAAAGTTGTCAAGGGATGCCCCAATCTTTATCCCAGCGACCCGATAAACTCCCTCAACCGTGCCTCCGCCTGGGCGAGCGCGGGCATCTCTAACGCAATTTCATTAACCTGCCCTCCATCCTCCCACTTCTCAGCCTGAGACAGCATTGCCCACAGGATTGCTTCGCGCTCGTTTTCCGTTTTCGCTTCTGCCGGTGTGTAGAGCATACTGGTTGCCAGGCGCAAGCGCAGAGCCTGTGGCTGTTCGCCAAATGCGGTGCCGGGTAGGGCGGCGATGTCCCAGTGGTTTAGCAGGTACTGGGCCAGTTGTTCGCTGGTGGCGACGCCGCGTGCGAGCAGCGCATTGCGCCAGGGTGCGAAATCGGGATAGAGGTAGAAGCCACCCGCCGGGCGTGGACATAACGCGCCAGCCTTGATCAATGTTTCGTATAGTTGAGAGGTAGCGTATCCGTGTACACGTGCCGATGCCCTGACGTAAGCGGTGAGTTCGGTGTTGTCACTATAGGCGACGACGGCGGCCTCCTGTACCGGCGTTGTCGCGGACGACCAGATTTCGCTGGCAAGGGCGCGCAGCGAGGTCATGAGTTGTTTGCCTGCCGCCCCGCCTGGAAGAGCGGCGTAGCCAAGTCGCCAACCGCCGGCCGAGAAGGCTTTTGAGAGTCCGCCGGTGACGATGCAGCCTTCGGGGTAAAATTGCGCGGGGGAGATGTGTGCGCGCCAGCCATGCGCGAGTTCCGCGTATATCTCGTCGCTGATGAGTGTGATGCTATGCTCGCGTGACCAGTGGGCGATGGCCTGCGTATCCTCGCCGGAGAACATACTGCCCGTTGGATTGCTCGGTGTATTGACAATCATGATGCGCGGGTTGGCGCCCTCGAAACGAGCGCGGGCAAGGGCTTCGGAAAGGGCCTGGGGAGTGAGCCGGTGATGATCGCCCGCATCGGTCTCGACAGGAATGACGCGCCGCCCCGCCAGACGGGCGTGAGGAGCATAGCTTACCCACGATGGTATGGGCAGCAGCAGGTCGCCTTCCAGCGCCTGCAACAGAGTATAGAGCAAGGGCTTGCTACCAGGGGCAACAATGATTTGATCGGGGGTGAATGCGGGGTGGCGCGTGCGTTCCAGGTACGCTGCGATGGCCTTGCGCAGCGAAGAGATGCCTGCGACGGGAGCATAATCGGTATGCTTCGCGGCCCGTGCTAATGCTTCATTGAGCAGTGGGTGGAGAGGAAACGATGCTTCTCCAAAGCCGAGATGGATGGTTTTGCGCCCGGCGGCGCGTCTGGCTGCTACCGCTTCGTTGATGGCGAGCGTGGGCGAACTTGCCATGTCCTGGAGCGAAGATGCCAGGGCTAACGGAGCGCTGGCGTGTGTTTGCGCGACGAGTGAATGTTGCTGTTGTGGATTGTGCATAATTGGTTCCTCTTATTGATGCCGGTGCAGTCCTTGCGCAGGATAGTGTATCACACTGACATGCAGGGCTATATTACGGGAATCAAGGGTCTCTCTGAGGCACAAAAAGCGTCGCCGCGCGCCCTGGGGGCATTCGAGGAAACGAGCGTTAGCGGGTAAATGATCACCACTACGATTAATGCGTTTCCTCATCGTGCTCGTGCTCGCGATGGGTGCCGCGAACGGAACGCTGCCAGGGAGATTCGTTTTCTGTCTCGCTTAAAGGTTGCTCTGCTTTTTGGTTCAACCTGGGATCACGACTTACCATGGGCCCCCGATGATAGTCAGGATGTCGCTCCCTCCTAGCATCGCGATCTCCGAAAGGCGTGGAGGGCATTGCAGCATTGCGACCACCTAACGTACCATGAACGATATCTTGATTGGCTGGAGCAGCTTGTTCTTGAGCCGCCTGTTGTTCCTGTGCCTTTTGCTGCTCCAGGGCCTCCTGTTGATCTCTGGCTGCCTGCTGTTTCAGTGCTTCCTGCTGTTCCTGGGCTGCCTGGCGCTGTAGTGCTGCCTGGTGCTCATTTGCCTTTTGCCGCTCTTCTGCTGCCTGCTGTTGATCTGCCGCTTCGCGCTCTATTCTTGCCTGGCGCTCCGCCATGGCTTGCTGGCTCATCATAGGGTCCTGGGCCATTGAGGCCTTTTGGCGCTCGGTTGTTGTTCCCTGCGCGACAGCGCTATGACTCTGAAACAGATAATGAGAGGACATAGGGTCAAGCGCTCCTGGTGGAGCCTGTTCCACCATGCGAGCAAAATGATTCAGGTCTTCTTGTAGCACAGTATCAAAACGGTTGTCGCCACCGAGTTTCTCGCCGATTTCACCGAGGATACCAGCGGGAGGAGTGTAGTGAATATAGACATCAACCAAGGTTTGATCGGGACCTGTTGATAAAAATTTTACTTTACCGGTGTTTTCCGGGCCACTTGTCGAGCGCCAGCCAATCTGACGATCTTCAATCCAGTTTTCGTTGATGGCGTCCCATTCGTGGCGACCAAGAATTTGAGCTACCCAATGGCTGCGCTGATCATCATAATAGGTAACTTCTTTGACAAAGCTCATAAACTTTGGGAAGTCATTGAAGTGTGTGAAAAGCGTATAGACCTGGTGTACAGGCGCGTTAACTGTGACGGAAACATGATGTTCTGCCATACTATCTTCCTCCTTTCGGATGATGCTGTGCCAGTTCTTTAGCAGGTAAGCTTTGCCTGACCTTCATCTCTTGAGTTGTGCACATGCATATTATGGCTATAAGGATTATCGCCGGCGCTTGTTGCTCATCGGGTCACTTGTCGTCGTTGTTCCACTGATACGATTACGATGTGGACAGCAGAAGGGGTGACAATTCCAAAGGGTTTCGGACTAATCCGGCAGAAGGGAGGTTTTTTGAAACGCACCGGTTGCCAGAGGCTGTCATCCCTTCGCTTCTCTCGTTGCTCTTGACAACGATCTTACTCGCCAGTATACTTGCTATTAGCAACGTTGTTACCAGCAACAATTTGACAGGGAGAGATGTGATGGATACACCGACGGCGGGGGTCTTGCTCCGGGAGGTCGCCCGGCTGCACGCCCACTCACAACGCGAGCAGGTGGCGTGCTGCAATGGGACCACCTCGACGCAATGTCTGATTTTGACCGAGGTGGGCCGCAACGGCCCTATGACGCTGGCAGATCTGGGGCGCCGCACAAGCTTAGATAAGGGCTGGCTCAGTCGGGCCGTGGAGACGCTCGTCCAGGAGGGCTTGCTGACCAAAGCGCTGGGGGACGCCGACCGCCGCACTATTCGGATCGCCTTGTCTCCAGCAGGCCAGACGCGCTTTCAGCAACTCAACGAGACGCTCAATGCCCATGCTGAACGGGTGATGGCTCGTATCCCACCGGCAGAACGGGAGCCGGTGGCACACGCACTTGCGTTGTTGCACCAGGCCCTCCAGGCGGAGGCCGCAGAAACAGCAGGCATCCCATCTGGTGAGGAGGAACATCGATGAATTCCTGGATCATGCGCCGTGCCACACCACACGATTGGCCGAAGCTGGCCGCCTTGTTGGCGACGGCTGATCTTCCCTTGGCCGGGGCGCAGGCCCATCTGTCCGATTTTTTCCTGGCCTTTCGAGATGACGTCTTGATCGGCTCTGCCGGGCTGGAGAGTTATGGCAACACCGCACTCTTGCGTTCCGTCGCGGTGGCGGTCCCCGAGCGCGGGCACCATCTGGGCCAGGCATTAGTTCAGCAGGTGCTCGCCTATGCTGCCTCGTTGGGAGTGCGCCAGGTAGTATTGCTGACGACCACGGCGGACTTCTTTCTCCGCTTTGGGTTTCAACCGAT
>Ga0209577_10002652_pt1 | contig 17092 bp, 15 predicted proteins | sample GraSoiAngelo_109_FD_185874 | JGI IMG/M metagenome (GOLD analysis project Ga0209577, IMG submission 185874) | Grasslands soil microbial communities from the Angelo Coastal Reserve, California, USA - 14_0903_12_20cm (SPAdes) (version 2) | ecosystem: Environmental > Terrestrial > Soil > Grasslands...
GGTTCCCGCCCCGCTAAATCAGGTCGTTACCTATAGGTGCCCTTCGTTACGAGTGTGTACACCCCACCGTTGACGTTGCCCTTGCCGGTGAACGTGCCGACTTCGCTGTGTCCCCTTTGGCCGCCGGTGCCCTTAGTCAGCGAGAACTTTCCGTTGGTGAGCTTCGCATCGCCCTTCGAGTCGGTGACCGTCAGGTCGGCCGAGGCGGTGCCCCTCAACGTTCCGTTCGACACCCACAGCCTCGCCTTCGGGACGGTGACCTTGATCGTTCCGTTGCTCATTGGAACGGGCTTGACCTTGTACGTCACCACTACGGGGCCGAGGACCTTGTCCGTCCCGTCGCCGGCGCTGTAATTGAACCCGCCAGCGGTGTGCGTGATCGCAAGATGGAGCTTGGAGCTATCTGCCCTGCCCTTCTTCGGGACCGCCGCAAGCGCCGACGTGCCGAGCACGAGCAGCGCGGCGGCCGCCAGAACGCCAGCGATCGTCCTGAGTGAGCGCGCCCTGTTGATCATCTGAGACCCTCCCTTGTTGTCTGCGCGACGCCCCCATGGCGCCACATCGATCGGCCGCTGCGGCCGCTCGTGCCGCACAAGCCCAAATCGTAAGTGCCCGCCGAGGGGTCGATCCCCAGTGTTGACGGGAATGGGCGATGCTGGGCTCGAACCAGCGACCTCCGCCTTGTCGAGACGGCGCTCTCCCAGCTGAGCTAATCGCCCGGGAGGTACCGTAAATGTAGCGGCGCGCGGGTTACGACGGGAGCGGGCCGGGGCCCGCGGATAGCATCCTCCGCTCGATGCGGTTCGAGCTTCCCGACGGCAACACACTCGACCTTCCCGACCGTGCGACCGGGGCGGACGCGGCTGCCGCGATCGGGCCCGGCCTGGCCCGCGCCGCCCTGGCGGTGAAGGTCGACGGAGAGCTCCGCGACCTCGACCGCTCGCTGCCCGACTCGAACGGCCGCCCGCCGAAGCTCGAGATCGTCACCGACCGGAGCGGCTCCGACGCGCTGTGGCTGATACGCCACGACGCCGCACACGTGCTGGCCGAATCCGTGCTCGAGCTGTACCCGGGCACCAAGGTCTCGATCGGCCCCCCGATCGAGGACGGGTTCTACTATGACTTCGAGTTCCCGGAGGGCGTGTCTCTCTCAGAGTCCGACCTCGAGCCGATCGAGGAGCGGATGGCCGAGCACATCAAGGCCGACGAGCCGTTCGTCCGGCAGGACGTATCGGTCGGCGATGCCCTGGATCGGTTCGTGCGGGAGGGCCAGGACTACAAGGTGGAGCTGATCGAGGACCTGGTGCGGAATGCGGACCCCGCCCACCCGCTGGAGACGGTCAGCCTGTATACGAACGGCGACTTCACCGATCTGTGCCGGGGCCCGCACGCCCCATCGACCAACCGGATCGGCGCGTTCAAGCTCCAGTCGGTCGCGGGTGCGTACTGGCGCGGCGACGCCGCCAACACAATGCTCACGCGCGTGTATGGGACGGCGTTCTTCTCGAAGAAGGACCTGGAGGGACATCTCGAGCGGCTGGAGCTGGCCCGCGCGCGCGACCACCGCAAGCTCGGCCGTGAGCTCGACCTGTTCTCATTTTCGGAGCTCAGCCCGGGCTCGCCGTTCTGGCACCCCGCCGGCCAGTCGATCTGGAACGCGCTGGCGCAGCTATGGCGCGAGCAGAACGCCCTACGCGGCTATCAGGAGGTGCACACCCCGATCCTCTACGACGTCGAGCTCTGGAAGCAGTCAGGTCATTGGGATCGCTACCGCGACCACATGTACTTCACGGAGGCGGAGGGGCGGCAGATGGGGCTCAAGCCGATGAACTGCCCGGCCCACATCCAGATCTACAACGTCCGCCGGCGCTCGCACCGCGACCTCCCCATCCGCCTGGCCGAGCAGGGACTCGTCCACCGGCACGAGCCGAGCGGGACGCTGCACGGCCTGTTGCGCGTGCGCCACATCACCCAGGACGACGCCCACATCTTCTGCACCGAGGAGCAGATCGAGCAGGAGGTGATCGGGTGCCTGGACTTCGGCTTCTACCTGTACGACCTGTTCGGGCTCGAGCCGCGCCTGGAGCTCTCAACCCGGCCGCCCAAGCGGATCGGCACCGACGCCATGTGGGACCAGGCGGAGGGAGCGCTGCGCAGTGCGCTCGAGCACCGCGGGCTCGAGTACGACATCAACGAGGGTGACGGCGCCTTCTACGGACCGAAGATCGACCTCCACACGACCGACTCGATCGGCCGCTCCTGGCAGCTGGGCACCGTCCAGCTCGACTACGCGATGCCCGAGCGGTTCGAGATGACGTACGCGGGCGCCGACAACGCCGAGCATCGGCCGGTGATGATCCATCGGGCGCTGTTCGGCTCGTTCGAGCGCTTCATCGGGATCCTGATCGAGCACTACGGCGGCGAATTCCCGCTCTGGCTCGCGCCGGTTCAAGCGATCGTCCTGCCGGTCGCCGACCGCCACAACGACTACGCAGGCTCGGTCCGCGAGCGTCTGGGCGCCGCGGGTCTTCGAGCGGAGCTGGACGACCGCGACGAATCGGTCGGACGGAAGATCCGCGACGCAGAACTCCGCAAGATCCCCTACATGCTCGTCGTCGGGGACCGGGAGCAGCAAAGCGGCGAGGTTGGCGTCCGCGAGCATCGCGGCGGCGATCGAGGCTCCGAGCCGCTCCAGGCGCTGATCGCACGGCTCCTGAAAGAGGTAGAAAGTCGTTCCCGGGGGTAGACCCGCCGCTATACTCGCAGTCGTTGATCCAAGCTTTCCATCACACACGGCCCGGCGCCGCTTGACAACAGGACGCCTCCGCAGCTAGTGCCGGTCCCCAAGAAGTTCGACCGGCGACCCCCGGAGAGGGACCCGACTCGGATCAACGAACGGATTCGCGTACCCGAAGTTCGTTTGATCGGCGAGGACGGGAATCAGATCGGCGTGATCAAGACCGATGACGCGCTGCGCTACGCGCAGGAGCGGGACCTCGACCTGGTCGAGGTGGCGCCCGACGCCCGCCCGCCCGTGTGCCGCGTGCTCGACTACTCCAAGTACAAGTACGAGCAGGCCCAGAAGCAGAAGGCCGCGCGCAAGCATCAGCAGCAGATCACGATCCGCGAGATCAAGTTTCGCCCCAAGATCGCCCAGAACGACTACGACACGAAGAAGGGCCATGTGCGGCGCTTCCTCACCGGCAAGGACAAGGTCAAGATCACGATCATGTTCCGCGGCCGGGAGGTGACCCACCCCGAGCGCGGGATCGCGCTGCTCGACCGGCTGTCCGATGAGCTGTCGGACGTCGGTGTGGTCGAGCAGGCGCCGCTGCAGGACGGCCGGAACATGACGATGCTGCTGGCGCCGTCGAAGGCCGTGCTCGCGGGCGAGGACGGGCGCGGTGCCGGCGACGATAAGCAGGACGGGCGGGCCGAGAAGAAGCCCGTCCCCGCGTCAGCCGACGCCGCGGCGTAGCCCAAGCTCTCTGCTTTACTAGGCGGCCGCGATGCCGAAGATGAAGACGCACTCCGGCGCCAAGAAGCGCTTCCGGGCGACCGCCAGCGGAAAGCTGCGCGGCCGTCGCGCGTTCTCGACTCACATCCTCGAGAAGAAGTCGCCCAAGCGCAAGCGCCGGCAGTCACGGCCTTCGGTGATCTCGAAGCATGACCACAAGCGCGTCGAGATCCTGCTCGGCGTCAAGCACAGGAGCGGGAAGTGACCCGGGTCAAGCGGTCGATTCACGCGCGCAAGAAGCGCCGGGCAACGCTGCAGCTCGCGAAGGGCTACCGCGGCGATGCCAGCCGCCACTACCGCGTGGCCAAGGAGGCCGTGCTCAAGGCCGATCAATACCGCTACCGGGACCGGCGCAACCGCAAGCGCGATTTCCGCCGGCTGTGGATCACCCGCATCAATGCGGCGGCGCGCCAGAACGAGCTCTCCTACTCGCAGTTCATGCACGGCCTGCAGCTCGCGGGCGTGGAGCTCGACCGCAAGATCCTGGCGGACATCGCCGTCCGGGACGCCGACACCTTCCGACGCTTTGCCGAGCGCGCCCGCGAGGCGCTGGCGGCCGGCTGAGCCAAGACGCCGAACCGCAAGCACCGCACCGGGCGCCGCTCCTGCTGGGAGGGCGCCCTTTTTTGTAACCGCGAATGACGATCAGCTCACACCACAACCGAAAGCTCAAGGAGATCCGCAAGCTCCGCCAGCGGCGGCGTTGGCGCGAGCGCGCCGGGCAGTTCGTCGCCGAGGGCGAGGACCTGCTGGCGGCGGCCGACGCCGCGGGGGGGGAGCCGGTCGAGCGCTACGTGGCGGCGGGCAGCGGCCTGCCGGGGGTCGAGGTCGAGGCCGGGCTGCTGGCGTCGGCGTCTGGGCTGGCGTCGGGCACCCGCGCGCTGGCAGTGTACGAGGAGCGATGGATCGAAGCCCCAGCCGGGCCGTTGTGCGTGTACCTGCACGGGCTGGCCGATCCGGGCAACGTCGGGGCGATCCTGCGGAGCACCCATGCCTTCGGAGCGTCGAGCGTGGCGCTCGGGCCCGGTGCCGCCGACCCCTTCAGCCCCAAGGCCGTGCGGGCGAGCATGGGGGCCGTGTTCGCGGTGCCGCTGGCGAGGGTGGGCGATCTCGACGCCCTCCCGGGCGTCAAGATCGCACTGGTGGCCGGGGAGGGCACCCCGCTGGCCGAAGTGTCGTCAAATGTGGACGCTGAGCGTCCGGATCTGGCGACGCTTCGTCCCCCGGTTGACATAACGCTGCTCGTCGGAGGCGAGCGGATCGGCCTCCCGCGCGAGCTGATCGAGCAGGCTGACCGGATCGCCCACATCCCGATCGCCACGGACTCTCTGAACGCGGCGATGGCGGCGACCGTCGCCCTCTACGAGCTAACTAGGATGGCCGCCGGATGACGGACGGAACCGGAACGACCGAGCGGATCGCGCGGATCAGGGCCGAGGCCGAGGCGGCGATCGCGGCGGCGGACACGAGCGACGCGCTCGAGGAGACGCGAATCCGGTACCTGGGCCGCAAGGCGGAGCTGCCGAACCTGCTCAGGCAGGTGGCGCAACTGCCCGCCGAGGAGCGGGCGGCCACGGGGAAGGCGGCCAACGATGCCCGTCAGGCGCTCGAGCGGGCGATCGAGCAACGACACGGCCAGCTGGCGACCCAGGAGCTCGAGCAACGGCTCGAGCAGGACCGCATCGACTTCACCCTCCCCGCCGACCCGCTGCCCGGCCAAGGCGGGCTGCACCTGCTCACCCAGACCCGCCGCGAGATCGAGGAGATCTTCATCGGCCTCGGATTCAACGTCGCCGAGGGTCCCGAGGTGGAGACCGTCTACTACAACTTCGACGCGCTCAACCACACGGTCACGCACCCGGCGCGCGCCAAGACCGACACCTTCTACGTGACCGAGGAGGTGCTGCTGCGCACGCAGACGAGCCCGGTCCAGGTCCGAGCAATGGAGCTGCATCCGCCGCCGCTCTACATCATCGTCCCCGGTCGCGTGTACCGGCCGGATCCGACCGACGCCACGCACACGCCGCAGTTTCATCAGGTCGAGGGACTGGCGGTGGACACCGACGTCACGCTGGCGGACCTGAAGGGCACGCTCGAGGTGTTCGCGCGCGCGATGTTCGGCGCGGAGCGGCAGATCCGGCTGCGCCCCGACTTCTTCCCCTTCACCGAGCCGAGCGTCGAGGCCGACGTCTCGTGCTTCAACTGCACCGGCGGGATCACGGCCGGCGGCAAGCGCTGCCCGATCTGCAAGGGCAACGCCTGGCTCGAGATCCTCGGCGCAGGGATGGTCGACCCGAACGTGTTCGGCTACGTGCGCGAGAACGGCTACGACCCCGAGCGGATCCAGGGGTTCGCGTTCGGGATGGGCGTGGAGCGCATCGCGATGCTCAAGCACGGCATCCCCGACCTGCGCATGTTCTTCGAGAACGACGTCCGGTTCCTGGAGCAGTTCGCATGAAGGTCCCGGTGGAATGGCTTCACGAGTACTGCCGCCCGGAGCTCGACACCGCATCGCTCGCTGAGCGGCTGACGATGACCGGCACCAAGGTCGAGGGGATTGCGCGGCACGGCGTGGGCGGGCTCGAGAACTTCGTCGTCGGCCGCGTGGTCAAGGCAGAGCAGCACCCCGATGCCGACCGCCTCAGCGTGTGCCTGGTCGACATCGGCGACGGGCAGCCCTCGCAGATCGTGTGCGGCGCTCCCAACGTCGCCCCCGGCCAGACCGTCGCGGTGGCCAAGCCAGGCGCGGTGATGCCCGACGGCAGCACGCTTGGGAAGGCGAGGCTCCGCGGGGTCGAGTCGAACGGGATGATCCTCGCCGAGGACGAGCTCGCGATTGGCACCGAGCACGCCGGGATCCTGGTGCTCCGGGGCGATCACCTCGAGCCGGGAACGCCCCTCGACAGGGTCCTACCGCTCGCCACCGAGGTGCTCGAGCTCGAAATCACCTCCAACAGACCCGACTGCCTCGGCGTCTACGGGGTCGCGCGCGAGGCGCACGCCGCCACCGGGGCCGCGCTTCGACCCCCGCCGTGGTCGGAGGATCCCGGGGGGGAGGGACCCATCGACGGCGTGAGCATCACGGTCGAGTGCCCGGACCTGTGTCGCCGCTTCACCGCTCGCGCGTTCGAGGACGTCCAGATCGGGCCCAGCCCGCCGTGGCTCAAGGCGCGGCTGATGGCCGCGGGTCAGCGTCCGATCTCCAATGTCGTCGACATCACCAACTACGTGATGCTGCTCACCGGCCAGCCGCTGCACGCGTTCGACCTCGACCGCGTGGCCGGCCACACCCTCACGGTCAGGCGCGCCCGCCAAGGCGAGCCGGTCCAAACGCTCGACGGACAGACCAGGACGCTCGACGATCGGATGGTCCTGATCGCCGACGCCGACGGTCCCACCTCGATCGCCGGGGTGATGGGCGGGGCGCGCTCGGAGGTCGGCGACGACACCGCGCGCGTCCTGATGGAGGTCGCCACCTGGGACGGGCCCAATATCCACCGGACGGCATGGACCCTCGGTCTCCAGAGCGAGGCCTCGCTCCGGTTCGAGAAGCAGCTCCAGCCGGAGCAGGCGATGGAGGCGCAGGCGGTCGCCACCAGGCTGATGATCGACGTGTGCGGAGCGACTCTCGCGCCGGGCACGATCGACGTCGGCGGCGACGGTGCCCCGCCGATGACGATCCGCCTGCGCGACCAGCGCGTCGCCCGCCTTCTGGGCGCCCCGATCGCGCGCCTGCGAGCGGTCGAGATCCTGCGGTCGCTCGGCTTCTCCACCGGTGAGGCCGCGGACGGCCTCGACGTACAGCCTCCGCCGTTCCGTCGCGAGGACATCACCCGGGAGGCGGATGTGATCGAGGAGGTCGCGCGGATCGACGGGCTCGAGAGGCTTCCCTCAACCCTTCCGAGCCGACACGGCGCGTACGGCCGTCTCACGCCCCGGCAGCGGTTGCGGCGGCGGGCCGCGGACGCGCTCGCCGCCCAGGGGATCCACGAGGCGGTCGGGTGGAGCTTCACCGGCCCCGAGCAGCTCAGGCGCCTGCGACTCGGCGGCGCTCCGCTTGTCGAGCTCGAGAACCCGATGTCGACCGAGCAGTCGAGCATGCGCGTCACGCTGCTCGGGTCGCTGCTCGACGCCGCGCAGCGCAACCTTGCTCACGGCACGACGACCGTGAGGCTGTTCGAGGCCGGGGCCGTCTTCCTACCCGAGGTGGGGCACCAGCTCCCACGCGAGCCGTACCACGTCGCCGCGGTGCTGATCGGCGCCGTCCGCCCACCCAGCTGGCGCGATCCCGATCCGCCCAAGGCGGACTTCTTCGCCGCCAAGGGGGCGCTGGAGGGAACGCTGCGCGCGCTCGGTGCCGAGTACGAGCTGGGGTCGGGTGAGGAGCCGTTCCTGCGTCCCGGCCGCGCCGCGCAGATCACGGTGGGCGGGCTGTCCGCCGGCTGGATCGGAGAGATCCATCCGCTCGTTGGCACCGAGTGGGACATCGAGGAGACGATCGCCGCGTTCGAGCTCGATCTCGACGTCGTCCCGGAACCGCCGCCCGTGGTCTACCGGGACGTCACGAGCTTCCCCGAGGTCCGAGAGGACTTGGCGGTGGTGGTACCCGAGACGGTCTCTGCCGCTCAGGTGCTCGAGGCGGTGAGGCGCGCCGGCGGCCCGCTGCTGTCGAGCGCCGAGGTGTTCGACGTCTACCGCAACCCCGAACTGCTGGGCCAGGGCAATGTGTCGCTCGCGCTGAGGCTGTCCTACCGGGCGCCCGACCGGACGCTTACCGACGACGAGGTCGCGGAGCGGCGGACTGCGATCACATCGGCGCTCGAGCAAGAGCTTGGCGGGAGGGTCCGTGCCTCCTAGCGTCGCGGTGTTCGGAGCCGCGGGTTATACGGGCGCGCTGACCGCGCGCCTGTTGTTTCGGCATCCGTCGTTCGAGCTGCGCGCGGTGACCGCGCGGAGCGACGTCGGCCGGCGGCTCGATGACCTGTACCCGCACCATCGCGTCCCCCTGACGCTCGAGGAGCTCGACCTCGACCGGCACGGCGACGTGGACGGGGCGGTGGTGGCGTATCCGCATGGTGCCGCGGCGGAGCTGGTCAAGGACCTACGGGCACGGGACGTGCGCGTAGTCGATCTCAGTGCGGACTTCCGGCTGCACGATCCGGCCACCTACGAGCTGTGGTACCGCAGGCATCCGGCGCCGGAGCTGCTGCACGATGCCGTCTACGGCCTGCCCGAGCGCTATCGCGAACGGATCCGCGAGGCCGGCCTCGTCGCCAATCCCGGCTGCTATCCCACGGCGACGCTGCTCGCGCTGGGGCCGCTGGCCCGAGCGGGGCTGATCGAGGACGTAATCGTGGACGCCAAGTCGGGCGTCTCGGGGGCGGGCCGGGCGCCGACCGACGCCACGCATTTCGTGACGGTCGACGAGAACGTGACCCCGTACGGGGTGCCCCGGCACCGGCACACACCCGAGATCGAGCAGGAGCTGGCCGCGGATGGAGTGGACGTCCGCGTGACGTTCACGCCGCACCTGCTGCCGCTCGACCAGGGCGAGCTCGTCTCCTGTTACGTCACCTCGGACGGCGCACTGGGCCGCGTGGACCTCGACGAGCTGTACGCGGATGCATACGCCGCCGAGCCCTTCGTCGAGCTCAGCTCGAGCCCGCCGGGAGTCCGCGACGTGCGTGAGACCAACATCTGCCGGATCTCAGCTCACCGCGATGCCCGCACGGGCCGCGCGATCGTGTTCGCGGCGATCGACAACCTGTGGAAGGGAGCGTCCTCGCAGGCCGTCCAGAACCTGAACCTGATGTTCGGACTCGACGAGGGGGAGGGGATCTCGTGAGCTTCTTCCGCTCCCGCTGGGTCGAGGCGCCAGCCCACCTCGGCGAGCTCGGAGGCGGCCTGCCCAAGGGCTTCAGGGCCTCCGGCGTCGCCTGCGGGATCAAGGACGATGGGGCGCTCGATGTGGGCGTCCTGTGCTCTGACTCCCCGGCCACCACTAGCGCCGCTCGGTTCACCCGCTCGGGCACCCAGTCCGCGCCGGTGCTGCTGTGTCTCGATCGCTGCCGGCTCGAGGGGATCCGGGGGGTGGTCGTCAACTCCGGCAACGCCAACGCGGCCACCGGGATCTCTGGCCTCCAGGACGCGGCCATCATGCAGGCGGCCGCCGCGAGGGGCTGCGGGATCGACGCCGCGCAGGTGGCGGTCGCGTCGACCGGGGTGATCGGCGTGCCGCTGCCGATCGAGACGGTGGAGGCGGGGATCGAGTCGGCCGCGGCGGCACTTCGCCCCGACGGCGACCACGACTTTGCGCAGGCGATCCGCACCACCGACGCGTTCCTCAAGCGCGCCTCGCTCGAAGTGCGCCTGAAGGCGGGCAGCGTGCGCCTGAGCGCCCAGGCGAAGGGCGCGGGGATGATCTCGCCCGGATTCGCGACGCTTCTGTGCTTCGTCCAGTGCGACGCGAAGCTCGCCCCGGACACATGCGACCTGCTGCTCGGGGTGACCGTCAAACGGTCGTTCGAGCGGGTCAGCGTCGACGGGCAGCTGTCGACCAGCGACACCGTGATCCTCCAGGCCAACGGGGAATCCGGCGTCGAAGTGGCCCCCGAGACCGATGACGAGCTCCGCCTCGGGGAGGCGCTCGACGCGCTCCTGCGCCAGCTCGCGCTCGAGGTGGTCCGCGACGGCGAGGGGGCGCGGCGGGTCGGCCGCGTCATCGTGCGCGGCGGCAACCAGGATGCGGTCGAGCGGAGCGCGCGCGCCGTCGCCGGCTCCTCGCTGGTGAAGACGGCGCTCTACGGAGGGGATCCGAACTGGGGACGGATCGTGCAGGCGGTGGGCATGGCGCTCCCGGGAACCGCGCCGCTGGCGCTCGACGTCGCGATCGAGGGCACGCACGTGTGCTCGCGAGGCGAGTTCGTCCCGCACGACGCCGAGGCGCTCGAAGCCGCCGTCCGGCGCGACGAGGTCGAGTACGAGATCGCGCTCCCGGGACAAGGCGCCGAGACGGAGCTGTTCTTCTCTGACCTCGGCCACGAGTACGTGACGATCAACGCCGAGTACACGACCTAGCTGTGGCATGAGAGACGTCGCCACCCTCCTCGAGGCGCTGCCGTACATTCGCGAGTTCCACGGCAAGACGGTGGTGATCAAGTACGGCGGAGCCGCGATGAGCGACCCGCGGCTCAAGGAGGACTTCGCGCGGGACGTGGTCCTGCTCAAGTACGTGGGCATGAATCCCGTCATCGTGCACGGGGGAGGTCCCGAGATCACCCACTACATGGAACGGCTCGACCTGCCTGTCGAGTTCGTGGACGGGTTGCGCGTCTCCGACGAGGCCACCGTTGAGGTGGCGAAGATGGTGCTCGTCGGCAAGGTCAACAAGGACATCGTGCTGCTGATCAACCGTCACGGGCAGCCCGCCGTGGGCCTGTCCGGCGATGACGGCCTCCTCTTCCGCGCGAGCCGCCAGCCCGCTCCCAGCGGCCAGGACATCGGCTATGTGGGACGGATCGACCGCGTCGACGTGGACGTCCTGAACCACATCGCCGAGGACTACATCCCGGTGGTCGCGAGCGTCGGGGCCGACCGCGAAGGCCACTCGTACAACATCAACGCCGATGAGGCCGCCGGCGCGATCGCCCGGACCCTCTCCGCGTACAAGCTCGTGTTCCTGACCGATGTCGCCGGGTGGCTGCGCGATCCCTCCGACCCGGGCAGCGTGATCTCCGAGGCCACCGCGGACGAGGTGGAGGCCGCGGTGAGGAGTGGCGAGGGCGTCAGCGCGCCGGTGTCCGGCGGGATGCGCCCGAAGCTCCAGGCCTGCATCGACGCGATCCATGGCGGGGTGTCGTTCGCGCACATCGTCGATGGCCGCGCGCCGCACTCGCTGCTGCTCGAGCTGTTCACCGACGCCGGGCAGGGCACCAAGATCGGGCCCGCGAGGTCGGACACCAAGTGACCGCGACGCTCGAGGAGCTCCAACGCCTGGAGTCCGACTACGCGATCCCGACCTATATCCGCAACCCAGTCCAGTTCGTGCGCGGCTCGGGGGTGCGGCTGTGGGACCAGGAGGGGAACGAGTACCTCGACTTCCTCGCCGGCATCTCGGTGCTCAACGTCGGCCATTGCCATCCGCGGGTGGTGGAGGCGATCCGGGACCAGGCGGGCCGGCTCATACACGCGACCAACCTGTACTACACCGAGCCCGCGCTGCGACTGTCAGAGCGTCTGGCCCGGAGCTCCCTCGGAGGGAAGGTGTTCCTGACCAACTCCGGGGCGGAGGCGGTCGAGGCCGGGCTCAAGCTGGCCCGCCGCGCCAGGCCCGGCGGCGACGTGGTCGTGCTCGAGGGCGCGTTTCACGGGCGCACGTTCGGAGCGCTGTCGGCCACGCCGCAGGAGTCAAAGCAGGCGCCCTTCGCGCCGCTCGTGCCCGGGTTCGTAGTCATGCCCAAGGATCCGGATGCCCTCGCCGCGGCCATCGGGGAGCGGACGGCAGCGGTGCTGATCGAGCCGATCCAGGGCGAGAGCGGGATCCACGTGGTGGCCGACGAGCTCCTCGCATCGGCCCGGGAGGCGTGCGACCGCGCCGGAGCCGCGCTGATCTTCGACGAGATCCAATGCGGGATGGGCCGCACGGGAACGCTCTGGGCCTACGAGCAGACCGACGTCGTGCCGGACGCGATGACCACGGCCAAGGGACTCGGCGGCGGACTGCCGATCGGCGCGCTGGTGACCGGTGAGCGGCTGGCCGACGCGCTCCAGCGCGGCGATCACGGCTCGACGTTCGCCGGCGGGCCGGTCGTCTCCAGGGCGGCGCTGGAGGCGCTCGCCATCTGCTCGGATCCGGAGCTTCTCGCGCAGGTCCGCGCCCTCGGAAATCACCTCGCGAGCGGCCTGGAGCGAATATCGTATGTGGCGGCCGTTCGCGGCCGGGGACTGATGCTCGCGTTCGATTTGGTCGAGGGAATGGACGCGCCTCAGCTGGCGCGACGCGCGCTGATCGAGCAGCGGCTGGTCACGAACGCGACCGGCCCCGCGACGATTCGGCTCGAGCCGCCGCTGATCGTCTCGGAGGACGAGATCGACGACGCGCTCGCGAGGCTCGAGGCGCTCGCCGGGTGACCGCCTGCGATTACCTCCTGCCCGAGGGGCTGACGCTGGCCGCCGCCGGCAAGGCGGTCGCCGAGCTGCTCGAGGTCAGAGACGGACACAGCTGCGTCGGAGAGCGCAGCTACTACGACACGTTCGACGGCCGGCTCCACGAGGCCGGCCTCGTAGCTCTCTGGGAGGACGGCCGGCTGATGCTGCTGAAGCTCGGAAGCGACCGCGCCGTGGCGCGAGCTGAGATGCCCAAGCCGACCCGGCCGCTGTTCACGGGCGAGCTTCCGGACGGAAGCCTCCGCGCGGCGCTCGGGCCGGTGCTGGGGGAGCGCGCCCTGCTCTCGCTGGTGGAGATCCGCAACCGCGAGCGCCTGTTCGACGTGCTCGACTCCGAGCGCAAGACCGTGGTGCGGTTGCGGCTCCAGCAACCGGCGCTGGGAAGGCGCAGGCTGCGCCCCCGGGTGCACGTCACCGCGGTGCGCGGCTACGACAAGGCGCTGCGCCTCGTCGATGACGCCCTGACGGCCGAGATCGGTTTGAAGCCCACCGACGAACCGCTGATCGACGAGGCCGTGGCAGCGGCCGGAGCGCGGCCGGGAGGGACGCCGTCGAGGATCGAGGTCCCGCTCCGGCCGGGGCAGCGCGCCGACGCCGCGGCGGCCGCCGTGCTGAAAGCGCTGCTCGGCGTGACCGAGGCAAACATGGACGGCGCGCTGGCGGATCTCGATTCCGAGTTCCTTCACGACCTCAGGGTGTCGGTGCGCCGGACGCGGGCGGTGCAACGCGAGCTGCGGTACGTGTTCGAGCCGGCCGCCCTGGCCAAGTTCCGGGCTGAGTTCCGATGGCTCCAGCAGATCACCGGTGACGCCCGTGACCTGGACGTCTACCTGCTCGAGTTCGAGCAGATGCGTGCGCTCGTTCCCGGTCCGATCCGGTCCGATCTGGGCCCGCTGCACGCTGTCTTGATGAGCCGGAGGACAGCCGCGCGGCGCAGGATGTGCCGGGCTCTGCGCTCGCCGAAGACCGTCGCGTTGCTGTCGGACTGGTCGTCGTTCCTGGATCGGCTCCAGAGCGACGAGGGCGCTCGGGGCGCAGCCGCCGGCCGGCCGATCGACGAGGTCGCCGGCGAGCGGATCGCGAAGGTGTATGCGCGGATGGTGAGGATGGGGGACGCGATCGGTCCGGGCAGCCCCTCGACCGAGTACCACGAGCTCCGCAAGCAGGGCAAGGAGCTGCGCTACCTGCTCGAGCTGTTCGGGCTACCGCTATTCAGCGGCGCCGTCGTCAAGCCGATGATCAAGTCGCTGAAGGCGCTCCAGGACGTCCTGGGGCGCCATCAGGACCGGGAGGTGCAGGCGGCCACGCTCGGGTCGCTCGGCGGCGCCGTGGCGGGCGATTCGGACGGGTCGGCGGCGCTGATGGCGATGGGCGTGCTCGTAGAGCGATTGGAGGAGGACCAGCTCGCGGCGAGAGAGCAGTTCGCCGCAAGGTTCGCCACGTTCGCCAACAAGCGCCAGCGCAAGCTCGTCCGGGAGACGTTCTCGTGACGAGGGTGCTCGCGACCTACAACATCAAGGGGGGCGTCGGGAAGACCTCGGCCGCGGTGAACCTGGCGTACCTGGCCAGCCGCGACGGCGCCAGGACGCTCCTCTGGGACCTCGACCCGCAGGGAGCCTCGACGTTCCTGTTCCGGGTGCGGCCCAAGGTGAAGGGCGGCGGCCGCAAGCTCGTGCGGCTGAAGAGCGATCCGGCGAAGCTGATCAAGGGGACCGATCACGAGGGCCTCGACCTTCTCCCGGCAGATTTCTCCTACCGGCACATGGACCTGGCGCTGGAGCGGTTCAAGCGGCCCACGCGCAGGCTCACCCGCGTGCTGGATCCGCTGCGCGGCGATTACGACTACGTGTTCCTCGACTGCCCGCCGAGCATCTCGCTGGTCTCCGAGAGCGTGTTCGAGGCCGCCGACGCGCTGCTCGTCCCGATCATCCCGGCGACGCTGTCCTCCCGCACGCTCGTCCAACTCGAGACGGTGGTCAACGGCTGCCCCGCCGTGCTGGCGTTCTTCTCGATGGTCGACGGGCGCAAGCGACTCCATCGAGAGGTGATGGAGCGCCTCCGGGCCGAGAACCCGAGTGTCCTGGCCGCGGCGATCCCGGCGTCGGCCGAAGTGGAGCGAATGGGGGTCGAACGGACCGTGCTCGCCGACTTCGCGCCCCGCGGGCGCGCGGCGGCGGCGTACGAGGCGCTGTGGGGGGACGTGCGCGAGCGGCTCGGCGAATACGCTTCGCGCGCGCAGTGACGGAGCTCGACTCGCAACCCGATCCCGCGACGCCGCGGACGGCCTCCTATGAGGCCGACCCCGCCGACGTCCATCGCGTGCTGCTCCTCTACAGCGGTGGTCTGGACACGAGCGTGATGCTCACATGGATCCAGGAGCAGTACGGAGCCGAGGTGGTAACGCTCACGGTCAACCTGGGCCAGCCGGGGGAGGACTTCGGGATCGTGCGGGAGAAGGCGCGCCGGCTGGGCGCGATCGAGTCCCACGTGATCGACGCCCGCGAGGAGTTCGCGCGCGACTACGTCGTCCCGGCGATCAAGGCCAACGCCATCTACGGGCTCGGGTACCCGCTGTTCACCGCGCTCGGGCGGCCGCTGATCGCCAAGCTCGCGGTCGAGCAGGCGAGGGCGCGCGGATGCGACACGGTCGCGCACGGATGCACCGGCAAGGGCAACGACCAGGTCAGGATCGAGGCGACGATCGCGACGCTGGCCCCAGAGCTGAAGGTGATTGCCCCGGTGCGCTCGTGGAGGATGGGGCGCGAGGAAGAGATCCGCTACGCGCGTGAGCGCGGGATCCCGGTCAAGGGCGGGACCGAGACGGTGCCGTACTCGATCGACGACAACCTCTGGGGCCGCTCCAGCGAGGGGCGCTGGATCGAGGAGCTCGATCACGTTCCCGAGGACGATGTGTTCCAGCTGGTCGCGCGTCCCGAAGACGCGCCCGACGAGGCCGAGGTGGTGACCGTGGAGTTCGAGCGCGGCGTCCCGGTCGCGCTCGACGGCAAGCGACTGGATCTCGTCGAGTTGATCGAGCGGACGGGGGCGATCGGCGGCAGGCACGCGATCGGGATCGTGGACCACGTCGAGGACCGGATCGTCGGCCTGAAGGTGCGAGACATCTACGAGGTGCCGGCTGCCACCATCCTGCTGCTGGCCCACCAGGAGCTCGAGCGACTCGTCGGAACCATCCATCAGAACCAGCTGAAGTCGATGCTCGACCAGCGCTGGGCATACCTGGTGTACGGGGGGCTGTGGTGGGAGCCGCTGCGCGAGGATCTCGACGCTTACATGCGCGCCGCCAACGAGTACGTCACCGGCACGATCGGCTTGAGGCTGTACAAGGGGTCGGCCCGGGTGGTGGCCCGCGAGTCGCCCTACGCGGTCTACGATCAGCAGCTCGCGGGCTTCGCGGAGTCAGGCGGGCTCTTCTCGCAGGCGGCGTCGCCCGGGTTCATCGAGCTGTGGTCGCTGCAATCGCGCATGGCCTGGAGGGTCAGGCACTCCGACGACGGGTAGGGTCAGCCGACCAGCGGGAGAGCCAAGGGGCCAGATGCGATGACCGAGGCGCCGAGATCCATCCAAATCCTGGCCGGCCGATTTGATCCATCGGTCTTCGATGCCCCGCGACACCGGGCCACCCGGATCCGGCTGGTGGTGTCGGGTGACGCCTGGGACGTGGTGATTTCCGAGGGCTCGGCGACGGTCGCCACCGCCGAGGGGGCTACCGACGCCCTGCTGAGCGCCGACCCGGAGACCTGGGACCGGCTCGCCGAGGACTATCGCGGTGGAATGGGCGCGTTCCGGCTGCGCCGCCTGTCGGTGCGCCGCAATCTCCATCTCGGGGTCGGGTTCCTCGCGGCGACGAGCGGATCGCACGAGCCCGGGCGGCTGCGGTTTCACACCGTCCCGACCTCTCGGGCACGCATCTCGATCATGGAAGCCGGGACGGGTCCTCCGGTCCTCGCCGTGCACGGTCTCGGCGGGACAAAAGGATCGTTCCTGCCCACGGTCGCGGCGCTGGCAGACCGCTTCCGCGTGATCGCGGTCGACCTGCCCGGGTTCGGCGACTCGGACAAGCCGATCGGCGCTCGCTACGACGCCCGCTTCTTCGCCGACACCGTGATCGATTTGCTCGACGAGCTCGAGCTTCACCGGGTCGACCTGATCGGCAACAGCCTCGGCGGACGCATTGCGCTCGAGATCGCACTGCGGCGAGCGGACCGGGTCAGGCGTCTCGTGCTCCTGGCCCCCTCGCTGGCCTGGCGCCGCGAGCGCCCCTTGAGCCCGCTGCTCCGGCTGACTCGACCGGAGCTCGGGCTCGTGCAACTCGCGCCGAGGAGCCTGGTCACCGCGATCGTGCACCGGCTGATCCCGGGCGCGGATGAGGGCTGGACGGCCGCCGGTGTC
>Ga0209577_10002654_pt1 | contig 17086 bp, 17 predicted proteins | sample GraSoiAngelo_109_FD_185874 | JGI IMG/M metagenome (GOLD analysis project Ga0209577, IMG submission 185874) | Grasslands soil microbial communities from the Angelo Coastal Reserve, California, USA - 14_0903_12_20cm (SPAdes) (version 2) | ecosystem: Environmental > Terrestrial > Soil > Grasslands...
ACCGCGGCCAGCCAGTCGAGCAGCACGGCAAGGCCGGCGCTGTCGGATGAGGTGATGCCGGCGCAGTCGATCTCGAGCTCGCGCCCGTTGGCGCTCGCGAGCGATGCGAGCCCCTCCTGGTGCGCGCGTCGCGCGGTTGCAAAGCTCAGCGGCCCGTGCGCCGCGAGTCGCCCATCACCGGTCGCCACCAGCCGGAACGGCTCGGCGCGCACATCGCGGTCGACCGGCGCGGGCGGGGGAGCGTTCATCAACTCTTGCGGCCGGCCTGCCGGCCGATCGCCTCGGGCCGCTCGCCGGATTCGAGACGCTTGATGACCGCATCGAGCCCCTGGGCCTCGATCTGCTCGCCGAAGTCCGTGCGGTAACTGTTGACGTAGCTGATGCCGTCGATCACGACATCCCACGCCTTCCATCCCTGAGGGGTCCTGCGCAGGTAGTAATTGACCGCGACGCGATCGCCGTTCGCGCGCTTGACCTCGGTGCGCACGGTGACGAGCTTGGCGTCCGGATCGGCCTTGTTGGGATAGATCTTGAGGCGCTCGGCCGTGAACTCCACCAGGGCGCTGCCATAGTTGTTGAGCAGCGACTGATAGAAGGCGTCGACGAAGCGCTTGCGCTGCTCGGGAGTCGCGGCGCGCCAGTGCCGGCCCAGCACCAGGGTCGCCGAGTACTGGGTGTCGAAATGCGGCAGCAGGTACTTGTCGACCAGCTGGCGCACCTTCTCCGGATCGCGCCGAAAGGCGTCGCGATCCTTGTCGAGCTCACGGAGCATGCCCTGGGCGGCGTTCTGCACCACCTCGGTCGGCCCCTCGCCAGAGGCGGCGCTCGCCGCGGGCGCGCCCTCGGCCTCCCCCGCGGGCGGGGGCTGCGCCTGCGCGCCCGCGAGCCCGAGGCCGAGCCACAGGGTGGCCAATGCAACTGTCGCGTGTCTCATTTCTTTGACTCCACCTTGTTCCGGTTGTCGCCGCCCTGACTCTGGCTGTCGCCGCCCTTGCTCGCATAGTTCGCGAAGAATTTGTTGACCAGGCTCTCGAGCACGATGGCGGACTGCGTCTGCTCGATGCGGCCGCCGTCCTTGAGATAGCTGTCGAGCCCGCCCGGGCTGAGGCCGATGTACTTGCCGCCGAGCAACCCGGTCGTCTGGATGCTCGCGAAGCTGTCCTCGGGAATCTGGTTGTACTGCGGATCGATACGCAGTGTGACGACCGCCTTGTACTCCTTCGAGTCGTAGCGGATCCCGGCAACCTGCCCGATGCGCACCCCCGCCATGGCCACGGGGGAGCCCACCTTGAGGTCGCCGATGTCGTCGAACTCGGCGGTCACGTGATAGCCGAGCTTCGCGCGGCCGAACTGCAGTCCGCTCGCCGGCAGCTGGGTCGTGAGGAACAGCAGCGCGGCGAAGCCCAGCAGCACGAACAGGCCGGTTCCGATCTCGAGGGTTCGATTGGGGCGCATGCTTTGAGGTCTCCTCTTACAGGAATGTGGCGGTCAACACGTAGTCGAGCAGCAGCGTGAGCACCGAGGACGCCACCACGGTGCGCGTGGTCGCCAGCGCCACGCCCTCCGCCGTCGGTGCGGCGTTATAGCCCTCGTGCACGGCGATCAGGCTGCAGGCGGTGCCGAACACCAGGCTCTTGACCACGCCTTCGGTGACGTTGCGCAGCTCGACCGAGTCCTGCATCTGCGACCAGAAGACGCCCCTGTCGACCCCCATGAGCTGCACGCCGATCAGCTGCGCGCCGTAGAGGCCGACGACGCTGAAGATCGCGGTCAGCAGCGGCATGGCGATCACTGCGCCGAGAAAGCGCGGCGCGGCGACGTAGCGCAGCGGATCGACCGCCATGATCTCCATCGCGGTGAGCTGGTCCGTGGCGCGCATCAGGCCGATCTCCGAAGTGAGCGCCGTGCCCGCCCGACCGGCGAAGAGCAGTGCCGTGATGACCGGCGCCAGCTCCTTCAGCAGCCCGAGCGCCGCGGCGCTGCCGAGCGCCTCCACCGAGCCGAAGCGATGCAGCAGGTCGTAGCCCTGGAGCCCCAGCACCATGCCGACGAACAGGCCCGACAGCATGATGATGATGAGCGAGCGGGCGCCGGCATTGTAGACCTGGTGCACGAGCAGCCACGGCCGCCCGAGCGCCGGCGCGCATTGAGCGAGCAGCCGCGCCAGGAAGATCGCGACCGATCCGAGCCGGCGAATGCCCTCGACGATCAGGCCGTCGCGGTCCCCGTTGCTCATCAGTCCTCCGCCGCCAGCAATTGCGTGGCGTAGTCCGGCGCCGGGTAGTGGAACGGCACGGGACCTTCGGCGCCGCCCGTCATGAACTGCCGCACGGCGGGCGAATCGCTGGCGCGCAGCTGCGCCGGCGTGCCGGACGCCGCCACCCGCCCGCCCGAGATCAGGTAGCTGTCGTCGGCGATGGTTGCGAGCTCCTGTACGTCGTGCGAGACCACGATGCTGGTGATCCCGAGCGCCTCGTTCATGTGTTTGATGAGCCGCAGGATGACGCCGAGCGAGATGGGATCCAGACCGACGAACGGCTCGTCGTACATCAGCACCTCCGGATCCATGACAATGGCGCGCGCGAGCGCCACGCGGCGCGCCATGCCGCCCGAGAGCTCCGCCGGCATCAGGGCGGTGGCGCCCCTGAGGCCCACCGCCTGGAGCTTGGTGAGCACGAGCTTGCGAATCAGCGTTTCGGGAAGATCGGTGTGCTCGCGCACCGGGAAGGCGACGTTCTCGAACACGTCCATGTCGGTGAGGAGTGCCCCGTTCTGGAACAACATGCCCATGCGGCGGCGCAAGGCATAGACCTCGCGGCGGCCGAGGATCGCGAGCTCCTGGCCGAACACGCGCAACTCGCCCTGATCGGGGGGCACCTGCGCCGTGATCAGCTTGAGGAGCGTGGTCTTGCCGGTGCCGCTCGGCCCCATGATGGCGGTGATGCGGCCGCGGCGCACCTGGACGTCGAGATTGGAGAAGATCGGCCGCCCGCCCAGGGCGTAATGCACGCCGCGCACGTCGACCACCACGTCAGCCGGCGAAGCAGCCGACGCGCGCTGCGGAGGTTCTCGGCTTGTCACGCGATCGCGGCGTCCGCCTCGTGGCTCAGGCGGCCTGGCTCTCCATCTCGGCCCCGTAGCGCCCGGCGGTCGCCAGGCCGTTGAGCCTCGCGCGCTTGGCGAGTTCTTTCTGTCCGGCGGTGAAATTCGCAGCCTGCCCGGCCCACCCCTTGAGCGCGGTCTCCTGCAGCGCCCGGCCGTAACTGAAGGTCAGCGCCCAGGGCAGCGGCCCAAGCCGGTTGATCAGCGAGAGGTGCAGCGTCGCCTCCGCCGGGGACTGTCCGCCCGAGAGGAAGGCGATGCCCGGCACGGCCGGCGGCACATGGCGCTTCAGCACGCGCACCGTCGCCTCGGCGACCGTCTGCGGCGGCGCCCGGTTGGGCGCCTGCTTGCCCGAGATCACCATGTTGGGCTTGAGCACCATGCCTTCGAGCAGCACGCGGTGCTCGTAGAGCTCGTGGAACACGCAATCGAGCACCTGATCGGTCACCTTCTCGCAGCGCTCGATCGAATGGCCGCCGTCCATCAGCACTTCCGGCTCGACGATCGGCACGATGTCGTTCTCCTGGCACAGCGCTGCGTAGCGCGCCAGCGCTTGCGCATTTGCACGGACGGCGAAGGCGGTCGGAATGCCCTCGGCAATGTCGATCACCGCACGCCACTTCGCGAAGCGGGCGCCGAGCCCGCGGTACTCGATCAGCCGCTCGCGCAGGCCGTCGAGCCCCTCGGTGATGGTCTCGCCGGGATAGCCCGCGAGCGGTTTCGCGCCGGTGTCGACCTTGATGCCGGGGAGCATGCCCTGCTTCGCCAGGTACTGCGGGAAGGGCGTGCCGTCCTTCGTCTTCTGGCGGAGGGTCTCGTCGAACATGATGACGCCGCTGAGCCACTCAGCCGCGCCGGGCGCGGTGAACAGCATTTCGCGATAAGTGCGGCGATGTTCCTCGGTCGACTCCAGCTTGATGCTGTCGAAGCGTTTCTTGATGCTCCCGGTGCTCTCGTCCGCGGCCAGGATGCCCTTGCCCCGGGCGACCATCGCGCTGGCCACGCGCATCAGCTCATTCGCGTTCATCGTCAGATCCTCTCGTTTGACCGGCTCACCGCGCGGCGCACCGCGTGAGGCGCGCCTAGTGCGCAGCCGTCGGTGACTATCCCCAGGGAAATTGGGGCGCCAAGGATAGCAAATCAGCCCATGGCAGGGCTTCAGGCTCCGATGGCCGCGTCGCGTCCAGCGCGCACGCTGAAAGGTCCGGCCGTCTCGGGTGCCACCCGCCCCGCGATGGTGCACGCGGTGTCTGTGCTCGCTGCACCGCCCGCGCTTGGTTCCACCGGTAATTAGTACTAAACTAGTCCTAGTTTGAGAGGACGCCTCCATGTTGCGTATCAGCCGGCTCACCGACTACGCCACCGTGCTGCTCGCGGCGCTCGCCAGCGAGCCGGATCGCGTGCAGACCGCCGCGGCGCTCGCCGAGCAGACGCACATCGCGCCTCCCACCGTGTGCAAGCTCCTCAAGCAGCTGCAGCGGGCGGGGCTCGTGACCTCGACCCGGGGGCTTCACGGCGGGTACCAGCTGGCGCGGGCGGCGGCCCAGATCAGCGCCGCCTCGATTCTGGATGCCCTCGAGGGGCCGATGGCGCTCACCGACTGCTCGGCCGGACACGGCAACTGCGAGATCGAGGGGAGCTGCCGCGTGAGTCGCGTGTGGCAGCGGCTGAACCTGGCCATCCGCCGCGCGCTCTATGACGTGAGCCTCGCGCAGCTCGCGGGACTCGACGCGGCCCCGGCGCGGCTGCCGGCGCTCGAGCGCGAGATGAAGGCGGCCGCCGCGCGCGCGCCGTCGAGGTCGTAACGGGGTGGCGAGCTCCAACGGAAGCCCGGAGACAGTGAGACGATGAGCGAAAACGCCCGAGAACTCGAGAGCCTGATCGCACGGGGCTACCAGCACGGCTTCGTGACCGAGATCGACGCCGACACGGTGGCCCCCGGACTGAACGAGGACGTGGTGCGCCTCATCTCGCGCAAGAAGCAGGAGCCGGCCTTCCTCACCGAGTGGCGGCTGAAGGCGCTGCGCCACTGGCTCACCATGCGCGAGCCGCACTGGGCGCACGTCCGGTTCGCTCCCATCGACTATCAGGCGATCTCCTATTATTCCGCCCCCAGGGCGAAGAAGGACGGCCCGAAGAGCCTCGACGAGGTCGACCCGAAGCTCCTCGAGACCTACGAGAAGCTCGGCGTACCGCTCCACGAGCGCGCGCGCCTCGCCGGGGTCGCGGTGGACGCGGTATTCGACAGCGTCTCCGTCGCCACCACCTTCAAGGAGCGGCTCGCCGCCGCGGGCGTCGTGTTCTGCCCGTTCTCGGAAGCGGTGCGCGCGCATCCCGAGCTCATCGAGCGGTACCTCGGCAGCGTCGTGCCCTACACCGACAACTTCTTCGCCACGCTCAACTCCGCGGTGTTCTCCGACGGCTCGTTCGTCTACGTGCCGAAGGGCGTGCGCTGCCCGATGGAGCTGTCGACCTACTTCCGCATCAATGCCGCCAAGACGGGGCAGTTCGAGCGCACGCTCATCATCGCGGATGTTGGAAGTTATGTGTCATATCTTGAAGGGTGCACTGCGCCTCAGCGCGACGAAAACCAGCTGCACGCCGCGGTCGTGGAGCTGATCGCGCTCGATGACGCCTACATCAAGTACTCCACCGTGCAGAACTGGTATCCGGGCGATGCGCAGGGCGTCGGCGGCATCTACAACTTCGTGACCAAGCGCGGGGAGTGCCGCGGCCGCAACGCGCACATCTCCTGGACCCAGGTCGAGACCGGCTCGGCGATCACCTGGAAGTACCCGAGCTGCGTGCTGCGCGGCGCGGGCTCGATCGGCGAGTTCTATTCGGTGGCGACGGTCAACAACCACCAGCAGGCCGATACCGGCACCAAGATGATCCACATCGGCCCGGACACGCGCAGCACCATCATCTCCAAGGGGATCTCGGCCGGTCAGGGCCAGAACGCCTACCGCGGGCTCGTCAAGATCCTGCCGAGCGCGCACGGTGCTCGGAACTTCACCCAGTGCGACTCGCTCCTCATGGGCGCTAAGTGCGGCGCGCACACCTTCCCGTACGTGGAAGTGAAGAACCCCTCGGCCACCGTCGAGCACGAGGCCAGCACGTCCAAGATCAGCGAGGACCAGCTGTTCTACTGCCTCGCGCGCGGTATCTCCGAGGAGGACGCGGTCAACATGATCGTGAGCGGCTTCTGCAAGTCGGTGTTCAAGGAGCTGCCGATGGAGTTTGCGGTCGAGGCGCAGAAGCTCCTGGGGGTGAGCCTCGAAGGCGCGGTGGGGTGATGACATGACAGCCATGCTGAGCATCAGGGATCTGCACGTCGCCGTCGAGGGCAAGGAAATCTTGAGGGGCGTCACGCTCGAGATCGGCGCGGGCGAGGTGCACGCCATCATGGGGCCGAACGGCTCGGGCAAGAGCACGCTCGCGCACGTGCTCGCGGGCCGTCCCGGCTACGAGATCACGGCCGGCAGCGTGAGCTACGAGGGGCGCGATCTGCTCGCGCTCCCCCCGGAGGAACGCGCGCGCGAGGGCGTGTTCCTCGGCTTTCAGTATCCGGTCGAGATTCCCGGGGTGAACAACGTCTATCTGCTCAAGGCCGCCGTCAATGCGCGGCGCAAGCAGGGCGGCCTGCCCGAGGTCGACGCCTTCGAGTTCCTGGGCCTCGTGCGCGACAAGATGAAGCTCATGCACATCGAGGACGGCTTCCTGTCCCGCGGCGTGAACGAGGGCTTCTCGGGCGGCGAGAAGAAGCGCAACGAAGTGCTGCAGATGCTGGTGCTCGAGCCCAGGCTGGCGATTCTCGATGAGACCGACTCCGGGCTCGACGTGGATGCGCTCAAGCTCGTCGCCGCGGGCGTGAATTCGCTGCGCTCGCCCGAGCGCTCGTGCCTGCTCGTCACGCACTATCAGCGGCTCCTCGAGCACGTCGTACCGGACTTCGTGCACGTGCTGGTGCGCGGGCGCATCGCCCGAAGCGGCGACCGAACCCTGGCACTCGAGCTCGAACGGCGCGGCTACGACTTCCTGAGCGCCGAGGCGGCCTGAGGAAAACATGAGCGCGCCCCTCACCGCCCGAATCGCCGAGGAGCACGTGCTTGCCTCGCGTGCGCTCGCGCCCCCACCTGCCCTCGCCGCCCGGCGGCGCGCGGCGCTCGCCGCGCTCGCCGCGCAGGGCCTGCCGACCTCACGCGATGAGAACTGGAAGTACGCGAACCTCCGCCCGCTCGAGCGGCTTAAGTTCGCCCCCGCACCCGTGCAGGGCGCGCTCGCCGCCGCGGATCTTCCCGCCGCGATCCCGGGATTCGCCCGCTACGTGTTCGTGGACGGCGCGTTCGCGCCGGCCCTGTCGGCGCCGCTCGATGCCACCACCGCCCGGGTCGCACCGCTGGCCGCCGCGGCGGACGCCTCGCGGACCGCGGCCGTGCCGTCCCCGAGGCCCGCGTCCGCGGACGAGCGCTTTGCACTCCTCAACGAGGCGTTCGCCACCGATGGCGTCGAGATCCGCCTCAAGGGGCCGTCCGCTGCGGGGGCGCGCCTCGAGCTCGTGTTTGTCGCGCGCGCGGAGTCTGAGGAGGGCGCCTCCTACCCGCGGGTCGAGCTGCGCCTCGAGAGCGGTACACAGCTCACGCTCATCGAGCGGCATGTGAGCGCCGGCGCCGCGGCGAGCTTCGTGAACGGCGCCGTGACGGTCGGCCTCGGCCGCGGCGCAGCGCTCGAGCACTACCGGCTGCAGGAGCTCGCCCCGCGCGTCATCGCATTCGATACGCTGTCCGCGGCGCTCGCGGAGGAGGCCAGCTACCGGCTCTTCGGCATCGCGACGGGCGCACTGTCCTCGCGCTCGACGCTCGCGGTGCAGCTCGCCGGGGAGCGCGCCGAACTGACGCTCGCGGTGCTCTCGCTCGGCGACCGGCAGCAGGTGCTGGACGTCTTCGCGCCGGTCGAGCACACGGCCCCGCGCGCGCGCACCGAGCAGATCTTCCGCGGAATCGCGGCCGGACGCGCGCGCGTCGCCTTCAACGGCAAGATCGTCGTGGCGCCCGAGGCGCGCGGCACCGACTCGCGCCAGTCGCTGCGCGGACTGCTCGCAGGTCCGGAAGCGGAAATCGACGTGCGCCCGCAGCTCGAGATCCACACCGACGAGGTGCGCTGCAGCCACGGCGCCACCGCCGGCAAGCTCGACGACAACATGCTGTTCTACCTGCTCTCGCGCGGCCTCCCGCCCGAGGTCGCGCAGCGGCTGCTGAAATGGGCATTCCTCGAGGACGTGGTCGCGCGGATCGGCGTCCCCGAGCTGCGGCGCGACATTGAGAAGCGCCTGGCGCTGCAGGTGCCCGAGCTCGAGCCGCACACGGAGGCAGTCTGATGGCCGCCAACTTGTCTCCCGTCGCGTCGCCGGCTCTCGATGTCGAGCGGGTGCGTCGCGACTTCCCGATCCTCGACACCGTGGTCAACGGGCATCCGCTCGTGTACCTCGACAGCGCGGCATCCGCACAGCGCCCGCGCGCGGTGCTGCGCGCGGTCGAGGAGTACGAGACACATTCGCACGCCAATGTGCATCGCGGCGTGCATGCGCTCAGCCAGGCGGCCACGGCCGCCTACGAGGGGGCCCGCGAGCGCGTGCGGCGCTTCATCAACGCCCGCAGCACGCGCGAGATCATCTTCGTGCGGGGCACGACCGAGGGCATCAATCTGGTGGCGCAGGCCTGGGCCCGTCCGCGGCTGCGCCCTGGCGACGAGATTCTGATCAGCGCGCTCGAGCATCACGCCAACATCGTCCCCTGGCAGCTGGTGTGCGAGCAGACCGGCTGCACGCTCAAGGTGGCGCCGATCAACGCCCGAGGCGAGCTCGAGCTCGAGGAGTTCCTCGAGCTCCTCGGCCCGCGCACGCGCCTGGTCGGGGTGGCGCACGTCTCCAACGCGCTCGGCACCGTGCTGCCGGTGAAGCGCATCATCGAGGCCGCGCACGAGGTCGGCGCGGTGGTGCTGATCGACGGCGCTCAGGCGGTGCCGCACTCGATCGTCGACGTGCGCGCCCTCGGCGCGGATTTCTACGTCTTCTCGGGCCACAAGCTCTACGGCCCCACCGGAATCGGCGTGCTCTACGGCCGCGAGGAGCTGCTCGCGGCCATGCCGCCGTGGCAGGGGGGCGGCGACATGATCCTGACGGTGTCGTTCGAGAAGACGACCTACAACGAGCTGCCGTGGAAGTTCGAGGCCGGCACGCCCAACATCTCGGGCGCCGTGGGCCTGGCCGCCGCCATGGACTACCTCGAGAGCCTGGGCCTCCCGGCGGTCGCTGCGCACGAGCAGCGGCTGCTCGAGCTCGCGACCGCGGAGCTCACGCGGCTGCCCGGTATCGAGATCATCGGCACCGCGGCGCACAAGGCCTCGGTGCTGTCCTTCACCATGAAGGGCGTGCACCCCCACGATCTCGGCACGGTGCTCGACGCCGAGGGCATCGCCGTGCGCACCGGGCATCACTGCGCCATGCCGGTCATGACCTTCTTCGGCCTGCCGGCCACCGCGCGCGCCTCGTTCGCGTGCTACAACACCGAGCACGACGTGAGCGAGCTGGTGCGGGCGCTCGGCAAGGCGCGCGAGGTGTTCGTCTGATGGATCTCAAGGAGCTCTACCGCGACGTGATCCTGGATCACAACCGGCACCCGCGGAACTTCGGCCGCATCGAGTCCGCGGACCGCAGCGCCCAGGGGCACAACCCGCTGTGCGGCGACGAGCTGTCGTTGTTCTTGCGCATGAACGGCACTCGAGTGGAGGACATCCGCTTCGAGGCCAGGGGTTGCGCCATCTCGACCGCCTCGGCCTCGCTGATGAGCGAAGCGGTCAAGGGCAAGGAGCGGGCCGCGATCCGCGAGCTGTTCGAGGAGGTGCACCGCCTCCTGACGCGTCACGACGAGGTGCCGGCAGCCTCGCTCGGCAAGCTGGCGGCGCTCTCCGGGGTGCGCGAATTCCCCGCGCGGGTGAAGTGCGCGAGCCTCTGCTGGCACACACTCAATGCGGCGCTCGATCACGACGCCGCGACGGTCTCCACCGAATAGGCCCGGAACGCTCCCCACGATGCGCAGACACGAGAACGAGCCCTTCGTAGTCAACCGCGAGGTGCGTGCGGTGGTCGTCCCCGCCGGCCAGGAGGTGAAGCTCAAGCCCGGACAGGCGGGCTACATCACCCAGGCGCTCGGCGGCAGCTTCACCGTGTACCTCGAGGGGAACCTGTTCCGCATCGCGGGGGAGGATGCCGACGCCATCGGCCAGGAGGCGGTCAAGCCACCCGAGCTGCCGCCGAATGCCAGCGAAGAGGATGTCCGCAAGCTCGCCTGGGAGCAGATGCGCAGCTGCTACGATCCTGAGATCCCCATCAACATCGTCGACCTCGGGCTGGTGTACGGTTGCGACGTCACGCAGAACGAGGATGGCACCCGCGCCGTGGACGTCAAGATCACACTTACCGCCCCCGGCTGTGGCATGGGCGATATCCTGGTCGAGGACGTGCGCGACAAGATCCAGCGGATCCCGACGGTGCGCGAGGCGCGCGTCGAGCTCACCTTCGATCCGCCCTGGAACCAGACCATGATGTCCGAGGCCGCGCGCCTGCAAACCGGGATGTTCTGATACGCCTGCCGCGCCCGCCGCCATGAGCTCAGCCTGGATCGACATCGGCGGCGCCGACGCCGTCGGCGAATCGCTACCCCTCTCCGCCGAAGTCGACGGCGTGCCGGTGATCGTCGTACGCTGCGGCACCGAGCTGTACGCCGTGGAAGACCGCTGCACGCACGACGGCGAGTCGCTCGCCGGAGCGGAGGTGGAAGACTGCCAGGTCGTCTGCCCGCGCCACGGTTCGCACTTCTGCCTGCGCACCGGCGAGGCGCTCACCCCGCCCGCCTACGAGCCGTTGCGCACCTACCGCGCGCGCATCGAGAACGGCCGCGTGCTGGTGGAGAGTCCCTCGTGAGGCACGGCGCATGAAGCGGCTGACTCTCATGCGTCACGCGGACGCGCGCTGGAACGATCCCGCCCTGCCGGATCTCGAGCGTCCCCTCAACCGCCGCGGAGCGGCCGCGGCGGAAGCGATGGCGCGCCGCCTGCTCGCGCTCGAGCTCGTTCCGGATCTGCTGCTCGCGAGCCCGGCGCGCCGCACCCGGCAGACCGCCGAGATCGTGGCACGGGAGCTGTCGCTGGCGCCGCGGCGCGTGGTGCACGAGGAGACGCTGTACCTGGCGAGCGCGCCGGACATGCTGGAGCTGGCGCAGCGCACCGGCCCGCGCATCGCGCACCTGCTCATCATCGCTCACAATCCGGGCGTATCGGAGCTGGTGCAGCTGCTGATGCCGAAGGAGGAAGCACAGGCTCTCGCCGCGGGTGCGGTGTGCTCGATCGCCTTCAACGCCCCGCAGTGGTCCGCCATCGGCCCGGCCGCGGTCACCGGCGTGCAGTGCGAAAAACCCCCATCGCGCTTGTTTGGACTGCTGTAGCCGACAGCCGCGTTGCGGCCGACCCTGAGTGAGCCGGGCGGGCCGCTTCAGCACTCCGGCACGTTGACCGCGAGTCCTCCCTGGGAGGTCTCCTTGTATATGGTGGACATGTCGGCACCGGTCTGGCGCATGGTGGCGATGACCTGATCGAGCGACACCTTGTGGGTGCCGTCGCCGCGCATGGCCAAGCGCGCGGCGTTGATGGCCTTGACCGCGCCCATGGCATTGCGCTCGATGCAGGGGATCTGCACGAGCCCCGCGACCGGATCGCAGGTCAGCCCCAGATTGTGCTCCATGCCGATCTCAGCGGCGTTCTCGATCTGCTCGGCAGTCCCGTGCAGCGCCGCTACGAGTCCCGCGGCCGCCATGGAGCAGGCGACCCCGACTTCCCCCTGGCAGCCCATCTCCGCCCCCGAAATGGAGGCGTTGCGCTTGTAGAGCATGCCCATCGCCGCCGCCACGAGCAGGAAGCGCAGCACGCCGTCGTCGTTGGCGCCCGGCTCGAAGCGCCGGTAGAAGTGCAGCACGGCCGGCACGATGCCGGCGGCCCCGTTGGTCGGCGCCGTCACGACGCGTCCACCCGCGGCGTTCTCCTCGTTCACCGCGAGCGCGTAGGCGTTCACCCAATCCATGACGTCGAGGGGTCGCCCGCTCGCGCTCTCGGTCAGGATGCGATAGAGCCTCGGGGCCCGGCGGCGCACCTTGAGGACTCCCGGAAGGAGCCCCGACTGGCGGAAGCCGCGCTCGACGCAAGCCTGCATCACCTGCCAGATGTGCATCAGCTTCGCGCGCACCTCGGCCTCGCTCGCGGTTGCGCGCTCGTTCGCGAGAATGAGCTCGTACATCTCGAGCCCGTGCTCGCGACAGAGCCCGAGCAGCTGCGCCCCGGAGGCGAAGGGGTATGGCGGCGCGGCGTGGGCGCGCGCCTCGCGCGCTTCCTCCTCGTCGCCGCGCACGATGAAGCCGCCGCCGATGGAATAGTAGTCCTCCTCGCGGAGCCTCTGGCGGTCGGCGCCGAGGGCTGTGAAGCGCATGCCGTTCGAGTGCCGCGGCAGTCGCTCGTGCTTCATCAGCAGGAGCTGCATCGGCTCATCGAACGCGATCTCGTGCTCGCCGAGCAGGCGCAGCCTCGAGGTGCTGCGGATGCGCTGCACGGTGGGCTCGAGGCTGTCCGGATCGATCGTCTCGGGCTGTGCGCCTTCGAGTCCCACGAGGACCGCCCGATCGGTCCCATGGCCGACGCCGGTGAGCGCCAGAGAGCCATAGAGGCGCACGGCGATCTCCCGCGTCGCGGGCATGAGCCCATCGCGCTTCAACCCCGAAGCGAACTCGCGCGCCGCGCGCATCGGTCCCATGGTGTGGGAGCTCGAGGGCCCGATGCCCACCTTGAAGATGTCGAAGACGCTTAGGCTCATGAGACACCTGTGGGCTGCCCGCGCGCGAGCCCCGTGCCCCGCGCCTTCAGGGAGTCTGCACCCCTGGCGCACACCCCGGATTGATTTACGGCGACCTGCAGCGGCTCAAAAGCGACCCGCGCGCGGGCAGCGGAGGCGTGCTTGGGCGAAGCTCGGGGCGCGAGGGCTCGAGGGTCGGAGCGTGAGGGCTCAAGTATACTTCGTTTCATGAACGAGGCCGTGATCGGACGCCTGCGCGGGGAGCTCGCAGGCCTCAGGGAGCAGGGTCTGTACAAGACCGAGCGCGTGCTCGCGAGCCCCCAGGGCGGCGTGGTGCGCGCCGGCGACCGCGACGTCATCAACCTGTGCGCCAACAACTACCTGGGGCTCGCCAACCACCCGGCGGTGCGGGCCGCGGCCCAGCGGGCGATCGACGAGCACGGCTACGGCATGGCCTCGGTGCGCTTCATCTGCGGCACGCAGACGAGTCACAAGGCGCTCGAGGAGCAGCTCGCCCGCTTCCTCGGCACCGAGGACGTGATCCTGTACTCCTCGTGCTTCGACGCCAACGGGGGCCTGTTCGAGACGCTGCTCGATGAGCGCGACGCGGTGATCTCGGACGCCCTCAATCACGCGAGCATCATCGACGGCATCCGCCTGTGCAAGGCTCAGCGTTACCGCTACGCCAACGGCGACATGGGCGAGCTCGAGCAGTGCCTGAAACAAAGCGCGACCGCGCGCACGCGTCTCATCGCCACCGACGGCGTGTTCTCGATGGACGGCTTCATCGCGAAGCTCGCGGAGATCTGTGATCTCGCGTCGCGCTACGACGCCCTGGTGATGGTCGATGATTCGCACGCCACCGGCTTCATGGGAGCCACCGGCCGGGGCACTCCCGAGCACTGCGGGGTCGCCGAGCGGGTCGACATACTCACCGGCACCCTCGGCAAGGCGCTCGGCGGCGGCACCGGCGGCTATGTGGCCGCGCCTCGCGAGCTCATAGAGTGGCTGCGGCAGCGCTCTCGCCCTTACCTGTTCTCGAACAGCATCCCGCCGGTCGTGGCCGCGGCGAGCCTCGCGGTGCTGGACCTCCTCGAGCGCACCCCGCAGCTGCGCGCGCAACTCCTCGAGAACACGCGCTTCTTCCGTTCCGGCCTCGAGAGCGCCGGCTTCGATCTCAAGCCCGGGGAGCATCCGATCATTCCGGTCATGATCGGGGATGCGGCGCTCGCCGCCCGCATGGCCGACAGGCTCCTCGAGCGCGGCGTGTACGTCATCGGCTTCTCCTATCCGGTGGTGCCGAAGGGGCAGGCACGCATCCGCACTCAGATGTCCGCGTCCCTGACGCGGGGGCAGCTCGAGCAGGCGCTCGGGGCCTTCCGCGAGGTCGGTCGCGAGCTCGGCGTGCTCAAAGGCAGGCCATGAAAGCACTGGTAAAGCAGCAGGCGGCGCCGGGGATCTGGCTCGAGGACGTTCCGGAGCCCCGGGTCGGACCGAACGACGTGCTGATCGAGATCGCCAAGACCGCGATCTGCGGCACCGACATGCACATCTACAACTGGGATCCCTGGGCGCAGAAGACCATCCCGGTGCCGATGGCGGTGGGCCACGAGTACTGCGGGCGCATCGTCGAGATCGGCTCGGAGGTGAACGGCCTGAAGAGCGGCGATCGCGTCTCCGGCGAGGGCCACATCACCTGCGGCTACTGCCGCAACTGCCGCGCCGGCCGCCGGCACCTGTGCCGTAACACGGTCGGAGTTGGAGTCAACCGACCGGGCGCCTTTGCCCAGTACCTGGCGATTCCGGCCGGCAACGCCTTCAAGCTCCCCGATTCGATCACGGACGACATCGCCGCCATCCTCGATCCTTTCGGCAATGCCACCCACACGGCCCTCGCCTTCAACGTCGTCGGCGAGGACGTGCTGATCACCGGCGCGGGCCCGATCGGCATCATGGCGACCGCGGTGGCCCGCTTCACCGGGGCGCGCCACGTCGTCATCACCGACGTCAACGACTATCGCCTCGAGCTCGCACGGCGGATGGGCGCGACGCGCGCCATCAACGTGCGGCGGGACTCGCTCGACCTGACGATGCAGGATCTCGGGATGCAGGAGGGCTTCGACGTCGGCCTCGAGATGTCGGGCAATGCGACCGCGCTACGCGAAATGCTGCGCACCATGCATCACGGCGGCTCGGTCGCCATTCTCGGCATCCCGCCCGAGGACACCGCCATCGACTGGAATCAGGTGATCTTCAAGGGCCTGACCCTCAAGGGCATCTACGGCCGCGAGATGTTCGAGACCTGGTACAAAATGGCGAGCCTGCTGCAGAGCGGACTGAAGCTCGAGCCCGTAATCACCCATCACTTCGCGGTGCAGGAATATCTCAAGGGCTTCGAGACCATGGGGTCGGGGAAGTCCGGCAAGGTGATCCTCGACTGGTCGACGCTCTAGCGCTAACGCACTTCGCAGAAGCAGTAGGCGTACAGGCGGTTCGGCGCGCTGAAACGGCTGAGCTTCGCCACCTCGCGCGTCACGGGGTCGAAACGGCGGGCCAGCTGGCTCAGGGCGCGCTCGTCCGGGCCGGCCAGGAAGGACACCCGCGCCGTGTCCCGCAGCTGCAGCACCAGCTGCTGCGCCCAGGTGAGCTCGGGCTCGATGAACTCGGCCGCGTAGTCGGTGAGCTTCGCGCGCCGCGCCGCGGCCTTCACGGCATCGCCGAAGGAGCCGATGTGATCGACGAGCCCCACGCGGTGCGCATCCGTGCCGGCCCACACCCGTCCCTGGGCGATCGCGTCGATCTGCTCGCGGGTCTTGTTGCGCCCCCTGGCCACGCGCGCCACGAACTCGTCGTAGCCGCGGCTGATCTGCGACTGCAGGAACGCTCGCACTTCCTCGCCGAGCGGACGATCGATGCGCAGCTGGCCCGAGAGCGGCGTCGTCCCCACACCGTCGACGCTCACGCCGACCTTGCCGAGCGTCTTGTCGAGGGTTGGCACGATCGCGAATATGCCGATCGAGCCGGTGAGCGTCGCCGGGCTCGCCCAGATCTCGTCTGCCGGCGCCGCGATGTAATAGCCGCCTGAAGCCGCGTAGCCGCTCATCGACACCACGAGGGGCTTGCCGGCGGCGTGCAGCGCCAGCAGCTCCCGATAGATCTGCTCGGACGCGAGCACGCTGCCGCCGGGGCTGTTGACCCGCAGCACCACCGCCTTCACGTCCTTGTCGAGACGCACCTCGCGGATCAGCCGGGCGGTGGACTCTCCGCCCACCGTACCCGGCGGCTGATCTCCATCGAGGATGTTACCCGCCGCCACGATGACGCCGACGCGCGGCTTACCGGCCGCCCGTGCCTTCTTCTCGGCGCGCGCGTAACGCACGTAGTCGGAGGCCGAAACGGACTTGAAGGAGCCGCTCGTGTCGTCGCGTCCTACCAGCTCGATGAGGCGCTGCTCGGTCTCGAGCCGCGACTTGACACCGGTGACGAGCTGCGCCCGCAGCGCCACCTGCGCCGCATCGCCGCCCGCCGCGGGCACGCTCTTCGCGAACGATCCCACGTATTGGGCGAGCGCATCGGAGGGGAGCTTGCGCGCGCGGGTCACGGCTTCCTGGTAGCTGCTCCACAGCGCGTTCAGGTAGCTCCGGCTCTCCTCGCGATCCTCGGCTGACATGCCCGTGCGCGTGAAGGGCTCCACCGCGCTCTTGAAGGCCCCGACGCGGAACACGTTGATGTCCACGCCGAGCTTGTCGAGCGCCCCCTTGAGATAGGTTGGATAGCGGTCGTAGCCGGTGAGCAGCACGAAGCCCATCGGATCGAGGTAGACCTCATCGGCCTGGGCGGCGAGGTAGTAACGCTCCTGTGTGAACTCGGTGCCGTAGGCGATCACTTTCTTGCCGCTGGCGCGGAACTCGCGCAGCGCGTTGGCGAGCTCTTCGAGCGTCACCTGAGTGGCGCCCTCGAATTTCTCGAGATCCAGCGCCAGCACCGGGATGCGTGTATCGCTGGCCGCGGCGTGGATCGAGTCGGTCAGGTCCCAGAGCAGAGTCTCGGCATGGCCCTCGCCGCGCGCCTCCTGCAAGGCGCGCTCCA
>Ga0209577_10002655_pt1 | contig 17082 bp, 12 predicted proteins | sample GraSoiAngelo_109_FD_185874 | JGI IMG/M metagenome (GOLD analysis project Ga0209577, IMG submission 185874) | Grasslands soil microbial communities from the Angelo Coastal Reserve, California, USA - 14_0903_12_20cm (SPAdes) (version 2) | ecosystem: Environmental > Terrestrial > Soil > Grasslands...
TCTTCGTCGCAGACGCGTACGACGCGATGACGTCGGACCGCGTGTACCGAGCGAAGCGCTCGCCGGAAGAGGCGATCGCGGAGCTCGAACGCTGCTCGGGCACGCAGTTCGACCCCGAGATCGTGATCGCATTCGTCGAGGATCCGGAGCTCCCTCTTTCCGCGATGCCCGCGATCGCGGCAGTCTCGTAGGTTTCGGCCCTGGCAGTCGTCGGAACTAGCGGTCCATGAACCGCGAGGAACGACGGCATCCCGAGAAACAGCGCGACGCGGACGCGCAGCCCGAGCGCGAGCAGCAATCACCCTCGAAACCACCGGAGGAAGGCAGCGTCCGCGCCAAATCGAGCCGTCACAAGAAGTCGACGGCCGACAAGTGGAATCAATAGAGCGCTAAAGCGGAATGTTTCCGTGCTTGCGGCGGGGCTCGATAACCTCGTCCACGTAGCCCCGCTCCGCGGCGGTGTAAGGATTCGCAAAGCGCTCACGGTAGTCGTCGATCAGCTCCTCGCGACGCGCTTCGGGATCGTCTGCCGCTTCGAGCTCTTTGCGGAAGATGATGTTCACCGCACCCTCCGGACCCATCACCGCGACCTCGGCCGTCGGCCACGCGAAGTTGAAGTCCGCTCGGATGTGCTTGGAGCTCATGACGTCGTAGGCGCCACCGTAGGCCTTCCGCGTGATCACCGTCAGCTTCGGCACGGTCGCTTCCGCAAATGCGTACAGGAGCTTCGCGCCGTGGCGAATGATCCCGCCCCACTCCTGCTGCGTCCCCGGTAGGAAGCCGGGCACGTCGACGAAGGTGACGATCGGAATGTTGAACGCGTCGCAGAAGCGGACGAACCGCGCGCCTTTTACGGAGGAGTCGATGTCGAGCACGCCTGCGAGCGAGCGCGGCTGGTTGCCGACGATCCCGACCGGATGTCCACCGAGCCGGGCGAAACCGCACACGAGATTTTCGGCCCAGAGCTCGTGCACCTCGAGGAAGTCCCCGTCGTCGACGACGGGACGAATGACGTCGTGGATGTCGTACGGCTTGTTCGGGTTGTCGGGAACGAGCGTGTCGAGCCCCGGTTCCTCGCGGTCCCGCGAATCGGTCGGCTCGGCGAACGGAGGCGGGTCGAGATTGTTCTGCGGCAAGAAGCTCAGCAAGTAGCGCGCGTCTTCGAGGCACGTCTGCTCGCTCGACGCAATGAAGTGCGCCACTCCGGACTTCGAGGCATGCGTCGACGCGCCGCCGAGCTCTTCGAAGGTGACCTCCTCGCCGGTGACCGTCTTCACGACGTCGGGGCCGGTGATGAACATGTACGACGTTCCCTCGACCATGAAGACGTAGTCGGTGATCGCCGGCGAGTAGACGGCGCCACCTGCGCAGGGCCCCATCACCAGCGAGATCTGGGGAATGACACCGCTGCACTGCACGTTTCGCCAGAAGATCTCCGCGTAGCCGGCGAGCGACACGACTCCCTCCTGGATCCGCGCGCCGCCCGAGTCGTTGATCCCGAGCACCGGGCAGCCGTACTTCAAGGCGAGGTCCATGACCTTGCAGATCTTCTCGGCGAACACCTCGGACAGCGAGCCGCCGAAGACCGTGAAGTCCTGCGAGAAGACGAAGACCTTGCGGCCGAAGATCGTTCCGTAGCCGGTGACGACAGCGTCGCCGTACGGCCTGCGTTCGAGCATTCCGAAGTTCGATTCACGGTGGCGGACGAAGCGGTCGAGCTCGACGAACGATCCCGGGTCGAGCAGCGCGACGAGGCGCTCGCGCGCGAGCAACTTTCCCTGCTGCCGTTGACGCTCGATCGGCCCCTCGGAACCCGCGTGCTCGCTTTCGTCGCGCAGCTCTTGGAGGTGGTCGAGCTTCGCCCGGGTCGAGTCCGCGCGCTCGCGCGGTTCGTCGGCCGTCGCCATGGGCGGAGGTTACCGCGACCGTTGGTACCGTCGGTTCGTGCGGAGGAGGCTGCCTGCACCGCTTCGCCTGCGTGAGTTTGCGCTGCTCTGGTCGACGATCCTCACCGCGCGGTTCGCGTCGGCAATGGTCGACGTCGCAGTCGGCTGGCAGGTGTACGCGATCCACAAGCGGCCCTTCGACCTCGGGCTGATCGGGCTGGCGGAGTTCGTGCCGCTGCCGCTCCTCGCTCTTCCGGCCGGACACCTGTCCGATCGGTTTCCTCGGCGGCGAATCGCGGTCGTGGCCGGGACGCTCAACGCCGGGATCGTCGCCCTTCTGCTCGTCGTCACGATCCACGGCGCTCGCGCCCTGTGGCCGTTCGTGGCACTTGCTGCCGCAGCCGGGATCGCGACGGTCATCGGATCCCCTGCATTGAACGCGCTCACGCCCGAGATCGTGCCGGTGGAGCTGCTCCCCGGAGCCGTTGCGCTGCGGTCGGTCGCCGGACAGACCGCCGTCGTGTCCGGCCCCGCGATCGGCGGCCTCCTGTTCGCAGTACGCCCGGAGCTCGTCTATTCCGTCGCCCTCGGGTTGCTCGTCGCTGCGGTCGGGGCGGCGCTCTCGCTGAAGCGGCGTCCGCCTGTTTCGACTGACCGCCCGCCCGGCCTCGGCGAGCTCGTGGCCGGCGTTCGCTTCGTCCTTCGCACCCGCATCTTGCTCGGTGCGATCGGTCTCGACCTCTTCGCCGTCCTCTTCGGCGGCGCCGTCGCGCTGCTGCCGGTGTACGCACGCACGATTCTCGACGTGGGCCCGGTGGGACTCGGCGTGCTGCGCACCGCACCAGCCGTTGGAGCACTCTGCGCAGCGATCATCCTCGCGCGACGGCCGTTGCGGTATCCGGCCGGCACGACGCTCCTCGTCGTCGTCGCCGCGTTCGGCGCGTCGATCGTCGTCTTCGGGCTCTCGAAATCGCTCTTGCTGTCGTTGATCGCGCTCGCCGTCAGCGGCTTCGTCGACATGATCAGCGTGAACATCCGCTCGACGACCGCGGCGCTCGTCACGCCGAACGAGCTCCGCGGACGCGTGCTCGCGGTCGAGTGGGTCTTCATCAGCGCCTCGAACGAGCTCGGCGCCTTCGAGTCGGGAGCCGCGGCCGCGCTGCTCGGCACCGTCACCGCAGTCGTGGCCGGCGGGGTCGCGACTATCGGCATCGCCGCCTCGTGGACACGTCTGTTCCCATCGCTCGCGCGAATGGGACGGCTCGAAGACCTGAAGCCCGAACCCGCGTAGAGTCGTGCGCATGTCTGTCGACCGCTCGACGATCTGGCCGTACGGGGGCGGCGAGCCCGGCGAGTTCTACTACCAGCGCTACGCACATCCGACCGGCGTCGAAGCCGAACGTGCGCTGGGCGAGCTCGACGGCGGCGAAGCGCTTCTGTTTCCCTCCGGCGCCGGTGCGACGACCGCGCTCGCGCTGGCGTTCTGCAGGCCCGGCGACACGATTGCGCTCGCGCAAGGCGCGTATTACGGAACGAGCGTGACGTTCAAGAAGTTCGAACCGTGGGGATTGCGCGTCGTCGAGTACGACCAAACGGGCGCGCCCCCTGACGCGGCCGACCTGATCTGGACGGAAGCGCCGTCGAACCCGTTTCTCACGATGCCCGACCTCGCTGCTGCCTCGGCGCATCGAGCGCCGCTCGTCGTCGACTCGACTGCGGCAACGCCGATCCATCTCCGACCCATCGAGCAGGGCGCGGACTTCGTCGTACACAGCGCGACGAAGTACCTCGCGGGACACGACGACGCGCTGCTCGGGGTCGTCGTCTGCAAGAACGCAGACGACGCGGCACGCCTACGTGAATTTCGGTCGCGCACGGGGATCGTCGCCGCGCCCGACGCGTGCTATCTCCTGCTGCGCGGACTAAAGACGCTCGAGGTCCGCGTGCGCAGGCAAACGGAATCCGCACAGGAGCTCGCGAGGCGTCTCGCCGCTCACCCGAAGGTGCAGACCGTGCGCTATGCGGGAATCGGAGGCCTGCTTTCCTTCGACGTCGCGGGCGCCGGCGAGGCGCGCGCCGTGGAAACCGGCCTGCGGCTGATCACGAACGCGACGAGTCTCGGCGGCACGGACTCACTGCTGGAATCGCGCACCCGCTGGGAGGGCGACCGCGTGCCTCCCGGCCTCCTCCGCCTGAGCGTCGGGCTGGAGCCCGTGGACGAGCTCTGGTCCGACCTGGACCACGCCTTGAGCAGAATTCAACCGGGTGCGAACCCAGGTCGGGATTAACGGTGCCTAGCCGAGCCCTGTCGCGGCTCTAACCCTTTTCACGCGCGCGAGTAAGATTCTCGCCTCCGGGGGCGAAAACCCCTGTTCATGGCCGGCAGACGCGTCGCCCACACGGTCCACCGGCGGACCCATCCCTCGCACAAAGGAGCCACTGTGGCTGCACCGGACACCAAGACCCGAAAGAAGAGGTCCGCGCCTGGCGCGGGCACGAACGGCCGCGCCGCCGCAGGCGTGACCGTCGAGGTTTCCAAGCAGGACATCCAGGCGCTTGTCAAGGCACTCCGCAATGCGAGGGACGGAGACCTCAGCGTCCGCCTGGACGGGATGACTGGTGCGATGGGCGACGTGTCGAAGGCGTTCAACCAGCTGGCCGAGAGGCGCGAGGGTCTCGCCGGCGAGCTGGAGCGCGTGGGCAAGGTCATCGGGCGCGAGGGTCGGATGACCGAGCGGGCGCAGTTGCGCGGCGCGAAGGGCTCGTGGGCTGCGAGCGTCGACGCCGTCAACGGGATGATCGACGACCTCGTCCGCCCGACGGTCGAGGTCGCGAGCGTCCTCGACGCGGTCGCACAGGGCGACCTGTCGCGGAAGATGTCGCTCACGATCGAAGGGCGGCCGCTCCGGGGCGAGTTCCGCCGTATCGGCACGACGGTAAACGCGATGCTCGATCAGCTGTCGTCCTTTGCGTCGGAGGTCACGCGTGTTGCACGTGAGGTCGGCACCGAGGGAGTGCTCGGAGGCCAGGCGAAGGTGCGCGGCGTTTCCGGGATCTGGAGCGAGCTGACGGACAACGTCAACTTCATGGCGTCGAACCTGACGTCGCAGGTGCGAAACATCGCCGAGGTGACGACTGCGGTCGCGAACGGCGACCTCTCGAAGAAGATCACAGTCGACGTCAAAGGGGAAGTCGCGGAGCTCAAGGACACGATCAACACGATGGTCGACCAGCTGCGCTCGTTCGCGGACGAAGTAACGCGCGTCGCCCGCGAGGTCGGCACCGAAGGCCGGCTCGGCGGCCAGGCGAATGTGAAGGGCGTCAGCGGAACGTGGAAGGACCTGACGGACAACGTCAACTTCATGGCCACGAACCTGACCACACAGGTGCGCGGCATCGCGAAGGTGGTCTCCGCGGTCGCGAACGGCGACCTGAATCAGAAGTTCACGATCGAAGCGAAGGGCGAAGTCGCCGCGCTCGCGGACACGATCAACTCCATGATCGACACGCTGCGCGTGTTCGCCGCCGAGGTGACACGCGTCGCGCGCGAGGTTGGAACCGAAGGCAAGCTCGGCGGACAGGCCGAGGTCGAAGGCGTCAGCGGCACGTGGCGCGGACTGACGGAGTCCGTGAACGGCATGGCGTCGAACCTGACCGACCAGGTCCGCAACATCGCCGAAGTGACGACCGCGGTCGCACAGGGAGACCTGTCACGCAAGATCACCGTCGACGCGAAGGGCGAGATCCTCCGTCTCAAGAACACGATCAACACGATGGTCGACCAGCTCTCGTCGTTCGCCGACGAGGTTACGCGCGTCGCCCGCGAGGTCGGCACCGAGGGGATCCTCGGCGGCCAGGCAAACGTCAAGGGGGTCAGCGGGACCTGGAAGGACCTCACCGACAACGTCAACTTCATGGCGACGAACTTGACGACGCAGGTGCGCGGCATCGCCAGGGTCGTGACCGCCGTCGCGACCGGCGATCTGAACCAGAAATTCACGATCGAGGCGAAGGGCGAAGTCGCCGCGCTTGCGGACACGATCAACTCCATGATCGACACGCTGCGCGTGTTCGCGGAACAGGTCACGTCGGTTGCCCGTGAGGTGGGCACTGAAGGCAAGCTCGGCGGCCAGGCCGAGGTGCCGGGCGTCGCAGGGACGTGGAAAGCGCTGACCGACAACGTGAACCGGATGGCGTCCAACCTCACCTCCCAGGTGCGAAACATCGCCGAGGTGACGACTGCGGTCGCACAGGGCGACCTGTCGAAGAAGATCACTGTGGACGTACGCGGGGAAGTGCTCGCGCTCAAGAACACGATCAACGTGATGGTCGACCAGCTCTCCTCGTTCGCGGACGAGGTCACGCGCGTCGCCACGGAGGTCGGTACCGAGGGCCGTCTCGGTGGCCAGGCGGAGGTCGAGGACGTCAGCGGGACGTGGCGCGGCCTGACCGAGTCCGTGAACGGCATGGCGTCGAACCTCACCGACCAGGTCCGCAACATCGCGGAGGTGACGACCGCCGTCGCAAACGGCGATCTCTCCAAGAAGATCACGGTCGACGCCCGCGGCGAGATCGCGGAGCTGAAGGACACGATCAACACGATGGTCGACCAGCTCTCCTCCTTCGCGGACGAGGTCACGCGCGTCGCTCGCGAGGTCGGCACCGCAGGGAAACTCGGCGGCCAGGCGCAGGTGAAGGGCGTCAGCGGAACGTGGAAGGACCTCACCGACAACGTCAACACGCTGGCGGACAACCTCTCCACGCAGGTGCGAAACATCGCCGAGGTGACGACCGCGGTCGCGCAGGGCGACCTGTCGAAGAAGATCACCGTCAAGGCGCGCGGCGAGGTGCTCGCGCTCAAGAACACGATCAACACGATGGTCGATCAGCTCTCGTCCTTCGCGGACGAGGTCACGCGCGTCGCCCGTGAGGTCGGCACCGAGGGCATCCTCGGCGGCCAGGCGCAGGTGAAGGGCGTCTCGGGCACGTGGAAGGACCTGACCGACAACGTCAACACGCTCGCCGGCAATTTGACGGGACAGGTGCGGAACATCGCCGAGGTGACGACCGCAGTCGCGCAGGGTGACCTCTCGAAGAAGATCACGGTCGAGGCGCGCGGCGAGGTGCTCGAGCTGAAGGAGACCGTCAACACGATGGTCGACCAGCTCCGCACGTTCGCGGCGGAGGTCACGCGTGTCGCGAAGGAAGTGGGCACCGAGGGACGTCTCGGCGGTCAGGCGAACGTCGAGGGCGTCAGCGGAACGTGGAAAGACCTCACCGACAACGTGAACGCGATGGCCGACAACCTCACGGGTCAGGTGCGAAACATCGCCGAGGTCACGACAGCGGTCGCGACCGGCGACTTGAGCAAGAAGATCACCGTCGACGTCAAGGGCGAGATCCTCGCGCTCAAGAACACGATCAACACGATGGTCGACCAGCTCTCGTCCTTCGCGGACGAGGTCACGCGCGTCGCCCGTGAGGTCGGCACCGAAGGGAAGCTCGGCGGCCAGGCGCGCGTCAAGGGCGTCTCCGGTACATGGAAAGACCTCACCGACAACGTGAACGCGATGGCGGACAACCTCACGAACCAGGTCCGCAACATCGCCGAGGTGACGACCGCGGTCGCGAAGGGCGACCTCGGCAAGAAGATCACCGTCGACGCACGCGCCGAGATCCTGGAGCTCAAGAACACGATCAACACGATGGTCGACCAGCTCTCGTCGTTCGCGGCCGAGGTGACGCGCGTCGCGAAAGAGGTCGGTACCGAAGGGAAGCTCGGCGGCCAGGCCCGCGTCGAGGGTGTCTCCGGGGTGTGGGAAGGCCTGACCGACAACGTCAACCAGCTCGCCGGCACGCTGACGACGCAGCTCCGCGCGATCTCCGAGGTCTCGACAGCCGTGACTCAGGGAGATCTGACTCGCTCGATCGCCGTCGAGGCCGAGGGCGAGGTCGCGGAGCTGAAGGACACGATCAACCAGATGATCGAGAACCTCGCCGAGACGACACGCGCGAACCAGGAGCAGGACTGGCTGAACTCGAACCTGGCGCGCTTCACCGGCATGTTGCAGGGCCTGCGCGACCTCGAGACCGTGTCGCGGTTGATCATGTCCGAGCTCACGCCGCTCGTCGACGCACAGCACGGTGCGTTCTTCATGCGCGAGGGTGAGGACGCGGATTCGCTCCTGCGCCTGATCGCGACCTACGGCTACAAGGAGCGCAAGAACGTTCCGAATCGGTTCTCTCTCGGCGAGGGCCTCGTCGGGCAGGCGGCGCTCGAACAGACGTCGATCCTGCTCACCGAAGCGCCGGACGACTACATCAAGGTGACCTCCGGGCTCGGCAGCGCCGCCCCGGTCAACCTGATCGTCCTCCCCGTCCTCTTCGAGGACCAGGTGATGGCGGTGATCGAGCTTGCGTCGTTCTCACACTTCACGGCCGTGCAGCGCGCGTTCCTCGAGCAGTTGAGCGAGTCGATCGGCGTCGTGCTGAACACGATCATCGCGAACATGCGCACAGAGGAGCTGCTCGAGCAGTCGCAAGGACTGACCCAGGAGCTCCAAGCTCAATCCGAGGAGCTGCAGGCACAGCAGGAAGAGCTCCAGCAGACGAACAAGGAGCTCGAGGAGCAGGCGGCTTCGCTGAAGGCTTCCGAAGAGCTGCTGCAAACGCAGCAGGAGGAACTGCAGCAGACGAACGAGGAGCTGGAAGAGAAGGCGCAGCTACTCGAGGAGCAAAACCGACGGATCGAGATCAAGAACCGCGAGATCGAGCAGGCCCGTCGTGCTCTCGAAGAGAAGGCGGAGCAGCTCGCGCTCTCGTCACGCTACAAGTCCGAATTCCTCGCGAACATGTCGCACGAGCTCCGCACGCCGCTGAACTCGTTGCTCATCCTCGCGAAGCTGCTGCAGGAGAATCCGGACTCGAACCTCACGGAGAAGCAGGTCGAGTTCGCGAATACGATCTACAGCGCGGGCTCCGACCTGCTCGATCTCATCAACGACATCCTCGACCTTTCGAAAGTCGAAGCAGGACGCATGGACGTCAACGTCAGCGACGTCAAGCTCGCAGACGTCCGCGAGTTCGTCGAACGGTCATTCCGGCCGATTGCCGACCACAAGGGCCTCGGGTTCGAGGTCGAGGTGCACGGCGCGAACGTGCCGCCGACGATTGAGACCGACGAGCAGCGCCTGCAGCAGATCCTGAAGAACCTGCTCTCGAACGCCTTCAAGTTCACGGAGTCTGGCGGCGTGATGCTTCGAATCGGGCTCGCCGAGCAAGGACGGCAGTTCGCGAGCGAGGCGCTGACCCAGGCCGACACCGTGCTTGCGTTCTCGGTCGTCGACACGGGCATCGGGATCCCGGGCGACAAGCTGCGCCTGATCTTCGAGGCGTTCCAGCAGGCGGACGGCTCGACCGCGCGGCGGTACGGCGGCACGGGCCTCGGCCTGTCGATCAGCCGGGAGATCGCACGGCTCCTCGGCGGTGAGATCGACGTCGGAAGCGAGCCCGGCACGGGCAGCACGTTCACGCTGTATCTGCCGGCGAACTTCGGCCCGGCGACGGAGCACACGCCGACTCCCGAGGAGTTCACGGAGACGGTGCACTGGCCGGACGACGGCGAGGATGGGGACGGCGGCACCGGCGCCCGCGCTCCCGAGCCGCCCGAGCTCGATCCGAGCGTCCTCCTCCCGAGCGAGGTGCGGGACGACCGCGAAGAGATCGAGGAAGGCGATCGCGTGGTCCTGATCATCGAGGACGACGCCGACTTCGCGAAGACGGAGCTCGAGATCGCCCGTGAGCGTGGCTTCAAGGGCGTCGTCGCTCTCCGCGGCGACTCAGGGCTCGCGCTCGCGCACGAGTACAAACCGGACGCGATCGTGCTCGACATGCGGCTGCCGGTCATGGACGGTTGGAGCGTGCTCGACCGCCTGAAGCACCATCCCGAGACCCGGCACATCCCGGTGCACATCGTCTCCGCCGGGAACGGCCGGCAGAACGCGCTGAAGGCCGGCGCGGTGGCGTTCCTCGAGAAGCCGATCACGAAAGAGGCCTTGCTCGACGCCTTCGGTGACATCCGCACGTTCGTCGAGCGTCCCGTCAAGAGCCTGTTGCTCGTCGAAGACGACGACACGCAGCGCCAGGCGGTTGCCGATCTCGTCGGCGGCGAGGAGGACGTGGAGGTGACAGCAGTTGGGTCCAGCGAAGACGCCCTGTCGGCGCTCGCGGAAACCCACTTCGATTGCATGGTGCTCGATCTCAAGCTCCCGGAGATGACCGGCTTCGAGCTGCTCGAGAAGCTGCGGGAGGACGAGCGCCACTCGGCGATGCCCGTGATCGTCTACACGGGCAAGGCGCTGACGCGTCGCGAGGAGACGAAGCTGAAGAAGTTCTCCGACGCGATCGTCGTGAAGGACGCGTCCTCGCCCGAGCGACTGCTCGACGAGACGTCGCTGTTCCTCCATCGCATCGAGCGGAAGCTCCCGCAGGACAAGCGCAGGATGCTGGAGCAACTCCACTCGGCCGACGACGTCTTCAAAGGCACGAAGATCCTCATCGTCGACGACGACGTCCGGAACGTCTTCGCGCTCACGAGCGTCCTCGAGGCGAGCGGCATGGAGGTCCTCTACGCCGAGAACGGCAACGACGGCATCGACTGTCTCCGTTCGAATCCGGACGTCGATCTCGTGCTGATGGACATCATGATGCCGGAGCTCGACGGGTATCAGACCATCCGTGCGATCCGAGACGAGGAGCAGTTCGAGCAACTGCCGATCATCTCGTTGACGGCCAAGGCGATGAAAGGCGATCGTGAGAAGTCGATTGCCTCCGGGGCGTCCGACTACATCACGAAGCCGGTCGACACCGATCAGCTCTTGTCTTTGATGCGGGTCTGGCTCTACAAGTAGAGGGCGATGGCTGCAACCCCGAAGGAGGGGACGCGCGGGGAAGGCCCGGGCTCCCCCGCGCTCGAGCTCGAGGACCTCGAGGTCCAGCTGCTACTCGAGGCGGTGTACCGCCGCTACGGCTTCGACTTCCGCGAGTATGCACCGGCGTCGTTACGCCGACGGCTCTGGCGACGCGTCCATGCGGAGGGGGAGCGCACGATCGCGGGACTGATGGAGAAGCTGCTCCACGATCCACCGTCGATGGAGCGCCTGTTGCTGGATCTCTCCATCAACGTGACGGCGATGTTTCGCGATCCGGCGTTCTACGTCGCCTTCCGCTCGAGGGTCGTTCCGTTGCTGCGGACATATCCCTTCACGCGCATTTGGGTCGCGGGCTGTTCGACGGGAGAGGAGGTTTACTCGCTCGCGATCCTGTTGCAGGAGGAGGGCCTGTACGACCGCACGCGGATTTACGCGACGGACATCAACGAGTCAGTCATCGAGCGGGCGAAGGCGGGCGTGTTCCCGCTCGACAAGATGAGGGACTACACCCAGAACTACATCCGTGGAGGCGGCACGCGCGCCTTCTCCGAGTACTACGTCGCAGCGTATGACGGTGCCCAGTTCCAGCGCTCGCTGATCGACAACGTCGTCTTCGCACAGCACAACCTCGTGAGCGACGGCTCGTTCAACGAATTCCAGGTGATCGTCTGCCGCAACGTGATGATCTATTTCGACCGGTCGCTACAGAACCACGTGCACGGACTCTTCTACGAGAGCCTCACGCATCTCGGCATTCTCGGACTCGGCCAGAAGGAGACGATCCACTTCACGCCGTTCGAGGATTGCTACGAAGAGATCGATCCGAACGAGAAGCTCTACAGGAAGATCGCATGACCTACGAGCTCATCTGCATCGGAGCATCGTGGGGCGGCCTTCACGCCGTCGGGCAGGTTCTGAGAGACATCCCGCCGGAGGTCGACCAGCCGATTGTGGTCGCCCAGCATCGCTACGCCGACGTGCTGGGTGCGCTGCCCGAGCTGCTCGCTTACCGGACCAGCCGTCGCGTCGTCGACGTCGACGACAAGACAGCGATCGAGCGAAACCATGTCTACATCGCGCCGCCGGATTACCACCTGCTCGTCGAACGCGGGTCGTTCGCCCTCTCGATCGACGAGCGCGTGAAGTACGCGCGGCCCTCGATCGACGTCTTGTTCGAATCTGCGGCCGATGCGTACGGACCGGCCGTAGTGGGCGTCATCCTGACCGGCGCGAACGAAGACGGCGCCGCCGGGCTCGCACGGATCAAGGAACGCGGCGGTGTGGCCGTGATCCAGGATCCGGAGGGTGCGGAGCGTAGGACAATGCCGGACGCGGCAATCGCGGCAACCGCCGCCGACGCCGTGCTGCCCCTGCAGGAAATCGGCAAGTTCATCTACGGGCTCTGCGTCGGCGCGGTGACGAAAACGTGACCGACCGGGTGAACATCCTGCTCGTCGACGACCACGAGGAGAACCTCGTCGCACTGGGAGCGATCCTCGAGCCGCTCGGAGAAACCCTCGTGCTCGCGCACTCCGGCGAGGAGGCGCTCCGGTGTCTCCTCGCACAAGAGGTCGCCGTGATCCTGCTCGATGCGCAGATGCCGGGTCTCGACGGGTTCGAAACGGCAGCTTTGATCAAGCAGCGCGCAAAGACACGCACGATTCCGATCATCTTCCTGACGGCGATCTCAAAGGAGGAGGAGCACGTCTTTCGCGGCTACTCGGCAGGCGCGGTCGACTACTTGCTCAAGCCCTTCGATCCGAATGTGCTGCGGACGAAGGTCGCGGTGTTCGTCGATCTGCACCGTAAGAACCTGGAGCTCCGACGGCAGGCGGAGCTCTCGCGCGAGAGCGAACTCACCTCGGCGCGGCGAGAGAGCGAACAGCGATACCGTGCGCTCGCCGACGCGATGCCGAAGATCGTGTGGACCGCAGGGCCTGACGGCAAGGCCACCTACTACAACCGCCGCTGGTACGAGTACACGGGCCTGTCGCCGGGGCCGCCGACCGGCGACGAGTGGATCAGCGTCGTCCATCCCGACGATCTGCAACGGACGCTCGACATACGCCGCGAGACTCTCTCGACCGGAGAGATCTTCGAGGTCGAATATCGCTTCCGCTCGGCCGACGGCAGCTACCGCTGGCACCTCGGACGTGCGGTGCCGCTCCGGCACGACGACACTGGCCCGATCGACTTCTGGGTCGGAACGGCGACGGACATCGACGCGCAGAAGCGGACGCAGCAGTCCCAGGAGTTCCTCCTTCGTACGGGAGCCGTGCTCGCCGAATCCCTCGACTACCGGCGAGCGCTGCAATCCGTCGCGCGCCTCGCCGTTCCGGAGATCGCCGATTGGTGTTCGGTCGACCTGCTCGAGGAGGACGGCAGCATCCATCCGCTCGCTCTCACGCATGCGGACCCTGCCAAGGTCACGTTTGCAACCGAGCTGGCGGAGCGCTATCCGCCGGACCCGGCTGCCGACACGGGGGTGCCCCGCGTGATCCGAAATGGCGAGGCCGAAATCGTGCCCGACATCACCGACGAGATGCTCGAAGCGGTCGCGGTGGACGAGCTCCACCTCGGTCTGATCCGCGAGCTCGGCCTGCGCTCGTACATGTGCGTCCCGCTCGTCGTTCGCGAAGACGTCGTGGGAGCGATCAGCTTCGTCGCGGCCGAATCCGGACGGCGCTTCGACAACGCCGACCTCCGGGTCGCGGAAGAGCTCGCGCGCCGCGCCGCGACGGCGATCGACAACGCGCGCCTCTATCGCCAGGCGGAGGAGCGCGCGCAGGCTGCCGGCGTCCTCGCCGCAATCGGCGACGGAGTCGTGCTCCTCGACGAGGAGCGAGTGGTGCGGCTCTGGAACAAGGCGGCTACGGCGATTACCGGGATCCCCGGCGAGGCGGTCCTCGGCAAGCGCATCTCGGAGGCTTGGACGAGCTTTGCCGAGGCGCTACCGCGCATTCCCGTCGGCTCTTACGGCGCGCCCGTGCCGGCCGATTCGATTCCCGTCGACGCGCCTGCGCGGGAGATCTGGCTCTCGATCTCCGGCGTCGAGTTCGAGGCCGGAACCGTGTACGCGTTCCGCGATCTCACGGAGGAACGCGCGCTCGAGCAGATGCGACAAGATCTCGTCGCGACCGTCTCGCACGAGCTGCGTACCCCGCTCGCCGCGATCTACGGGTCGGCGCTGACGCTGCGCCGAACGGATCTGGAGCTCGACGAAACGATCCGCGACAAGTTGCTCGACGTCATCTCCGAGGAATCCTCACGCCTCGCGGACATCGTCAACGACCTGTTGCTCGCGAGCCAGCTCGACGCCGGAACGCTGCAGGTCAAGATCGAGCGCTGCGACGTTCGCGAGCTCGTCGAGAGCGCCGTCGAGTCGGCGCGCACATACCTTCCCGAACACGTGAAGCTCGAATTCGAAAAGCCGGGCGGAGAGATCCCTCCCGTTGCCGCGGACGAAGGACAGCTCCGCCAGGTCGTCGCCAACCTGATCGACAACGCGGTCAAATATTCACCGGAGGGCGGAGACGTACAGATCAAGCTCGAGCCTGCAAGTCGCTGCGTGCGCTTTTCGATCGCCGATCGAGGTCTCGGCGTTCCCGCATCCGAGCAGGCCCGGATCTTCGAGAAGTTCTATCGCCTGGATCCCGCGATGACCCGCGGCATCGGCGGAACCGGCCTCGGCCTCTACATCTGCCGTGAGCTCCTGAGACGAATCGACGGCCGGATCTGGGTCGAACCGAACGACGGCCGGGGCTCGGTGTTCCACGTGGAAGTACCGGTCGCGACCGAGCGGAAACGCACCGCCGCGTAAGAGCCGGAGGAGGGACTTGCGCTACGGCGAGATCGCGGTCTCGCCTCCGCGCGGCCAATCTGGTGGATACCTAGAGCGACGAAGCCGGAGGTGGGACTCGAACCCACGGCATCCGCTTTACAAGAGCGGTGCTCTACCAGCTGAGCTACTCCGGCGCGACGACAGCGTAGCGCGGCTTAAAGCAGGACTTGGCGCGACTGCTGGTGCGCGAGCACCTTCCGCTTAACGCGCTGCAACGCGTTGTCGATCGTCTTCGTGTCGCAGCCGAGCTCCTCCGCCATCTCCTCGTACGACGAGCCTTCGAGATAGAGGCGAAGCGCGTCAGATTCGAGCCGCGAGAGGCCTGTGCCGAGCGTGAAGACGAGACTCTGGAGCTCCTCCGTGGAAATGACGCACACTGACGGCTCGTCCACACCCGGACCCGGGAGGGCGTCGCCGAGTGTGCACTCGCTGTCCGTTTCCTGGCCGGCGGGGGTGTGGCTGAACGAGACGTAGGTGTTGAGCGGCGCGTGCTTGAAGCGTGTGGCGGTCTTGATCGCCGTGATGATCTGCCGTGTCACGCAGAGCTCGGCGAAGCTCCGGAACGAGGTTTCCTTGTCGGCGCGGAAGTCGCGCACAGCCTTGTAGAGGCCGATCAACCCTTCCTGGATCAGATCCTCCGAGTCGCCGCCCGCGAGAAAGTACGAGCTTGCCTTGAGCCGGACGAAGCCGGTGTAGCGGCGGATGAGGACGTCCATGGCGACCCCGTCTCCGTTTCGGGCCCGCAGGACCAGTTGCAGATCCTCGAGTTCTCTCTGAGCCTTCTGGGCGGCGGTTGCAGGCCGTGCGGCCATTGGGTTCCCCCGGTTCGTGGCGGCTCGTCACCGGCTCTCAGGCGCCGGTCTCAGAAGTCTCACCCTTAACTTGACGCAGAAGATAGCAAGGTCCGCTCGAATTTACAATGGGTTTGCAATGGACCCAAGATGGTACGAACATATGTTCGCCTAGTCCGGCCCTCATCACGACCGAAGGAACGGGGCGCCGCGTCAAACCGCCCGCTCGAGCTGCCTGAGCAGCTCGCGGACAAGCGGTGAGTTGGGATTAGAGGGACGGCGGACGGTGTCGGCGACGCGCGTGACGCCAGGCGTAACGCGGCCGCCGGAGAGAGGGACTTCCTCGCTCATCTTTGCTCAGGTTTCACCGCGCCGCATGCGCTCGAGCGCCTCGCGCGTTTCGGGATCGAGCCGGTCGCGAAGTTGTCTCGGCCGCTCCTCCCGGTGAGTCGTCTCCTCGAGATCGCCGAGAAACGTCTGAGACGACAGCTTCTGCACCTCGTGGCCTGATGTCCCGCGAACGGCGGCGTCGGAAGAGACGAGGACGACCGGTTCGCTGCCTCGGTGTTCGGCGGCGAGGCGTTCGAGGACGGTGTCGGCATGCTCGGCGAAGCGCACCTCGAGCGGGCCGTGCGTCTCGTCCGTTCCGACGCCGTCGAAGACGAGCACACCGCGAGCGCCCTTCAGCGCGACGAAGCTCGCCAGCGTGTCGCGCAGCTGGCGCGGGTCCTCGTAGCCGCCCGCGTGAAGGAGGTTGTAGCCGTCGAAGAGGTACAGGGTCGGTTCGGTCACTTCCAGGGACTGTCCCTAGGTGTTCCGAATGTGTGACGAAGGCTCCACAGCTGTCCTTTGGCGACGTGCCTCGTAGAGGAGAACGGCTGCGGCCACGCTAACGTTCAGCGACTCGACGTTTCCTGCGAGCGGAATCGAAACGGTGGCATCGCACGTCCGACGCACGAGCGGCCGTAATCCTTTGCCCTCGGCGCCGAAGACGAACACGATGCCACTGGTGAAATCGGTCTGCCACATCGTCGACTCCGCGTCTGGGGCTGCGGCGTAGATCCACAGGTCGTCACGCTTCACCTCGCCGAGGTAGCGCGCGAGATTCGGCACGACCGCGACAGGAAGATGCTCGACCGCGCCCGCCGACGTGCGCGCGACGACCGGAGTCACGGTCGCCGATCCGTGCGCGGGAACGACCACGCCGGTCGCGCCTGCACCTTCTGCGCTGCGGCAAACGGCGCCAAGGTTCCGTGGGTCGGTCACCTGGTCGAGACAGACGATCAGCGGGCGCTCTTCTGCGGCAAGCTCCCAGGCGTCGCCGTATTTGTACGGCTCGCACCAGGCGACGACGCCTTGATGATCGCGCGTCCCGGCCGCGTCGTTCAGCTCGCGCTCCAGCCTGAGCTGGATGCGCGGGCGCTCGACATTCCGCAACCACGCCTCGGATCTGACCGCACGCTCGGTCGCCCAGAGCTCGAGCACCTCTCGCCGGCCGCGCAGCGCCTCGCGCACGGCGCGACGGCCGTACACCTGGTCGCGAATCACTTCGGAACGAGCTGGTAGCCGTCCTCGACGTCGCGCACTTCCCAGCCTTGGGTCTCGATTGCTGCGCGGAGTGCATCCGACTCGGC
>Ga0209577_10002656_pt1 | contig 17081 bp, 12 predicted proteins | sample GraSoiAngelo_109_FD_185874 | JGI IMG/M metagenome (GOLD analysis project Ga0209577, IMG submission 185874) | Grasslands soil microbial communities from the Angelo Coastal Reserve, California, USA - 14_0903_12_20cm (SPAdes) (version 2) | ecosystem: Environmental > Terrestrial > Soil > Grasslands...
GCGCCCCACCCGCGGTCGAGAAGAATTTGCGTCACCAAACCGCCGAAGCCATGTCCGATGATGATCGGCGGAGTTTCGAGTTCGCGAATGATTTGCTCGTAGTGATCGACAACTTCGGCTACTCCAAGGCTCGCGAAGCTGCTTGGATCGCGACGCAGTTGTTGGATATCGCCTTCCATGCCGGGCCAGTTCGCGACTATGACGCTATAACCTTTCTCGCTGTAGTGTTTGGCCCAGTGCTCCCAACTGAGCGCGGTCATCCACAGGCCGTTGATGAGAACAATCGTGGTAACATTCATTGCGAAAAGCGGGGGGTGCGCGCGAGCCGTTCGCCAGGAAACTCGAGCCTGATTGGGGGACGGAAATTGAATGCGGCCAAACTGTTGATCAGCAGCGGATCATGTCTGTAGGTGAGCTGCCTAACAACTGGCCGCAAAATTCGACGCAACTTTAAGAGGTGTGCTTTCATGTCAGTGCAAGGCATGCGCTACATAACCGGCTCAGCGGCCTGCGCGGAGCGTTCGTTCGTGAAGATGTTACTAAGAAAGATCTTGAATCTCCGCGTGGCACGTCCACAGCGTCGGCTCCAATAACCTAAGGGCCCTATCGACATGTCGCCGAGCACGTCCTCTCGAACAGTTTCCGGCGCGAGGTTCAGCAATTGGCAAACGTTTAAAAACGAAAATGGCCAGGAACAATCGTCGGAAGTGACCCAGCGATGAGCATCGAGATAGAATTCTCGCTCTACCGCGCTCGTCGCGCCATGAAATCGTCGCAAATCTAGCGCAGCCTGTTTGACGATTCCGCGAGCCAAATCCTTCCGGCTCGTCTCGAATTGGTAATCGTCGGCAGCGTTCATGCTATTTGATTTGGTTTGTTATTTCTTTCTCAAGCTTTCGAAGATTCAGATTTCAGAGAATCTCAGATCTCCTGCGCGAATCGTTCCTCCGTAGTTTTATGGCGAAAGGGTCTGTAACCCTTTTCTCGTAAAAGCCGCATTAGTCCGCGATCGATTGCATCTACCCACCGGGGCCGGCAGAGCGGATGCACTAGCAAGACGAGGGACTTGTGGTTCCTGAACAGGGTTAGGTATTTCATTTGATTTGTTATTTGTTCCTCAACGTTTTGAAGGTCGAGATTTCAGAAAATCTGAGATTTTTTTGTGCTCTGTTTCTAAAGACAGAGCTCTCTTTTGGCAGACCTGCGTTGCCAACTCGCGCGCACCTTTCGCTTAAAGCAAAGGCCAGAACATCCCAAGGCCAGCTGCGAGGACTAATGCTATGGCAAGCACCGCATGGAAAAACTCATTCCGCCGTGGCGGTATAAGATCACTATTAAGCAGCAACCGAAGGGAATCAGGATGATTGTCGAAGATCACGACATGTCGGATTGTCCTGCCACTTACGGTTACAAGTTGCGACCGGACCGCGAAGCGTCTCGTTTGTCCTCGCGTTGTGCCATCGGGCAGCCTGTTGGTTCGAATCATCATCACTCTTTTCTCAAGCGTTCGAAGATCGACATTTCATAGAACGTGAAATTGCTTTCGCGATACTTTGAGCGCCGTCAGCGCAATCCGGATCAAACGAGAAGGAGTAAAGACTCGGCCCGGAACAATCTGGTAGATTGCGACGCAGTTATAGTGAATGGCCCAACGAGTTGGCTACAAATTCCTGACGACCGCGGAATCTATATGGCGCCATTGTCACAACTGATTGTTACGATGGCATGACAATTTCCCGCAGAATCCGATTGTGGTCGTAGGGCGGGTAGCGCAAGCCGCCGATGTCGATCTTGGTGCTGTGCGTTAAAACTCCGCGCGCGTTCGAGTAGGCGCGGAACCCCCATTCGCCATGATATTTTCCCATTCCGGAATTTCCGACGCCGCCAAATGGTAGGTCGTGAACGGTCGGCTGAAGCGTGCAGTCGTTAACGTCAGCGTCGCCAGAACTCGTCGAGCTCAAGATTTGTTCGATGACAGACTGATCTTCAGAGAACAAATACAAACCGAGAGGACTCGGCCGCGCGTTAACAAAATTGATTACTTCCTGAACGCTCTCGACCTCTAAAACCGGCAAGATCGGGCCGAAGATTTCCTCCTGCATCGCCGGTGATTCCGGTGAAACGTTGGTCAGTACGGTTGGGGCGATGAAACGATCATTTCGATCATGCTGGCCGCCGTAAAAGACCGTTCCACTTTCCAGAAGTTTTACCAGCCGGTCGAAATGATGAGTACTTACGATGCGGCCAAGATCGGGACTCTTTTGCGGATCAATTCCATAGAACTCAAGCAGCGTCTCTTTCAAATGTTTGCGAAATTCCGTTGCGACGTCCTTAAAGACGAGAACGTAATCCGGCGCGGTACAGCTTTGACCGCAATTAACCCAACGGCCGAACGCGATACGGCGCGCCGCGACTTTTAGATTCGCTGACGAATGAACGATGGTCGGATTCTTGCCGCCGAGTTCGAGCACGACCGGCGTGAGGTTTTTTGCCGCCGCGGTCATGACGATCTTCGCGACTGCGGTGCCGCCGGTAAAAAAGATATGGTCCCATGGTTGTTCAAGCAGTGCGGTGGTTTCAGGCACTGCGCCGAGAACAACGGAAAACGCTTTGCGGTCGAGGTATTCTGGCAGGTAGCGCACGATAACCGCGCCGGTGGCGGGCGAGACTTCTGAAGGTTTGATGACGGCACAGTTACCAGCCGCAATCGCTGCGACTAACGGCGACAACGTCAGCATCACCGGATAGTTCCAGGTGCCGATGATCAGTCCGACTCCAAGAGGATCGAATCGCACTTCCGCGTGCGATGGCGCCAATTGATACGGCGTGCTGACTGGAACCGGCTTCATCCAGCGCCGCAAATGAGGAAGCACATGATCGATCTCACTGGTCATGTACTTCACATCGATCAGGTCGGCCTCGATACGATTTCGGCGCAAATCGGACCACAATGCCGTGTAAAAATCCTCCGCGTGATCTTTTATCATCGAGCGTAGCGCGATCAGTTGGCTTTCTCGCCATTCCACCGAGCGAGTAGCGCCGGACAAAAAGTAGGCGCGGTGATCGGCGACAAGTTTGCCGAAATCAAGCGAGCCGTTGCTCGATCCTGGCACGACCGCGTTCGTGTTACTTGTAGTTGTCGTCCTTCTGCGCGGTTTGGGTTGCAATTCTAAAATTGCGTCTGACATAACTTTCTCCTTCTTTGTGTTACTTCGTTAGACCGCTTCTCCGTACAATTCCTTGAGGCGCGTATGCGCGAAGGCTAATCCTTTGGGCATATCCATTCGTCCACCGATGACTTCGATGTATGCGCCCGATTTGTTTTCGCGGGCTGCTTTCAGTGCGGCATCGAGCTCACCGAGCGTTTCAACGCGCGCGGTAAACCAGTCGGTGCATCCGAGAGCGTGCGGCAGATCTGCGTAATGCCACTTTGCCAGATCGTTGTAAGACCAATCCGGATTGGGCTCCAGCGCCCGTTCCACCATGTAGCCGTCGTTGTTGAGACAAAGGATGATGGGATTAGTTCCGAAGCGACCCATGTTTCCAATCTCGTTAGCGGTTAGTTGGTGAGAACCTTCGCCCGTGACGAGAATTGTTTTCCGTTTTGGATTGGCCAGTGCTATCCCGAACGTCGCTCCCGTGGCCCAACCAATCGAGCCCCATAACATTTGGATATGCACTTGCACGTCATCCGGGAGCGTCATCGGCGGAACTCCGAAGCTCGAACTTCCGCTTTCCAGCACAACGTTGTCGCCGGATTGAATGAACTTCGCGTAGCGAGGGTAGAGCGCCTCCATCGTGATCTTGTCCGAAGGTTTTCCGTTTATCGGTGGATTGTCCTGTGGTGTCCGCTTGGGCCGCGGCGCGCCCGATTTGATTTTTGCCAGCGCAGCGAGCGTGTCAGCCAGGCGGATATTTCCAAATACTTGTCCGCCGATACGAACATCATTAAGTCCGATCGAGATGAACCGCGCTGGATCAAGACGCGTAGTGAACCCAGTGGTGGTTTCGTCGTTAAGGCTGATCCCTCCGAGATCAATCACGACTTCGGCGCCCTCGACGATCTCTCTCGTCTCTTTCGGCGACAGCACTCCCGAATACATTCCGGCAAATTGCGGATGGCTTTCGTCGATGATGCATTTTTCCATCGACGTGGTAGCAAACGGACAACCGAGCGCTTCGATCGCTTCGCGAGCTTCCCTTTGCAATCCGAGACGCGACAACGTGAATGCCGGTAATACTACAACCGATTTCGCGCTCTTTAGCCGTTCAGTGATGGCAGCGACGACTTTTTTTAGGGAAGCTTCGTTCGACTTCAGCGTCAGAGGCCGCACCTCGGTCGGCGTGACCGGCGCCTGGGCAAAGTCCGATGGGACAACGATGTAAGCCGGCTGATTATTACGACGCGCTTCTGCGATCACGCGTTCCATTTCGATCATGCAGTTATCCGGATTGATCACCGCGTGAGAGCAGGCCGCCTGAGCGGAAATGTTGATGAAGTTCAGAAAATCGCCGTCTCCGAAAGTGTGATGCATCGTCTTCCGCAGGCGCTGATTCTGATACGATGGCATTCCGACAACATGGAAGACTAGTGAGCGCTCAGCTCTCGCTCCCATCACTCCGTTAATCGCAGACAGCTCACCCACTGCATAAGTTGTCGACAGCATTGCCGCGCCCCGAACGCGCGCATAGCCATCGGCAGCGTAGGACGCGTTCAACTCATTTGAGCAGCCGATCCATTTAATGTTTGGATTGCGATCGACTGCATCACCAACCGGAAACGCGTAGTCGCCCGGTACGCCGAAGCAGTGCTGGATTCCCTCGTCGGCAAGTCGCTGAACAATATAGTCAATTACTGTGGTCGCTTTTGTAGTCATCATTTCTTTCTCAAGCTTTCGAAAGTCGAGATTTCGGAACTCTGACATCTCGCGTGCGATTGTTAGCCGTAAGTGTGTTTCCGGCGGGTCTTGACTTCTCCGGTCGAATCGAAACCGAACAGTAGAATCACCAGGACAAAGATGATTAGTGTTATGCTCATGGCTTCTTCGATCATCGACAAAAAATCGCCGCCGCGAGGAAACCAAGCAGAACACCGAGCAACGGACTCGAGATGGCGAACCAGAAGGAAAGGTTCCAACCAGAGTCTGGGGCGATTACATTTGTGTTCATGCTATTTTCTCAAGCTTCCGAAGATCGGCATTTCACAAAGCATGAAATTTCGTTCGACACGGCCTTAGGCGCGGCTCGTACGATCCATGAAACTACAGGTCCGTTAAATTGCTTAACGGTCGAGGGCGGCACGCGCTCCAAACGCAATTTCCATCGTCCGGAATCAAACTGTGGCGTTGCGATCAGCTGTGCGTCAGAAGCCTTCATAGTCGATCAACAAACATCCCAAATGCTTGCCCCACCTCGGTTGTTCGAACTTATTCGGAATCCGCGCATCATGGCGACTGCGGTCCCGAGTACGACAACTGCGCTGATGAACGGACTGAGTGTCGCGAACCAGAAATTTGTTTTCATGCTATTTATCTCAAGCTTCCGAAGATCGACGTTTCGGAAATTTCCAAGAATCGGCGGACCGCGGATAACACGGATTTACCGGATGGACGAAGAGTTCCGCTTATTGGTCCGGTCTCGATCTTGCTGGCCTAATCGCAACCGAACAAAAAAATGACCATGACGACGACGAGCGGCGCTGCGCTCATGGCTTGTTCGTCAGGGTCGGAAAATCGCCAGGGCGAGTACGGCGAGCAGAATACCGATCAACGGACTCATCACGGCGAAAAAGAAGGCAACGTTCCAGCGTGAGTTGTGGGCCTTGCAAGTTCGATCTCCGCGCGGATGTGTTGCTGCTTGCACGGAACCGAACCAGTTCCAAAGGCAAGCTTCATCACCCGCAACTCGAAGAGTTGCGTAGTAGTCCGGGTTTGTCTTCATGCTATTTACTTCAAGCACTCGAAAATGGGCATTTCAGAAAACGTGAAAGCTCTTTCACGATTCTTCGGCCGCGTACCCAGGAAAACCGTTCCGCGACATGCGGCATTTTTTCCTTACTTGGCGACGATGTTTCGGTCGCTGCGGCGACACGGACTCGCCTCGCCCGGCGAGTTTGTCCATCGGCAGACGTGGTGAGTTTGGACTCCACGTCGTGTGACCACGGATTGCCATTGATCACCATCCAATGACCGCTCTCATCTGGCGAAATTGCTTTTCGCGGATAGGGCCACGCAAAACGCGCATCGGCGCTGGCCGCCGCCGCGATTAACAGCGTCACAACTAGTGCTTTGGTTTTCATAAATGAATTTCTAACCAGGTTGGGGAAGATTCATTGTTACGATAAAGCGGACGTATTCTGGCGTGGATATGATTAGCACGTCACGGCATCTGGCCTGCTGAAGGGCTAAGGCTGTACGCCAACTTTCTCGTTTCGTTTTTTTGACTGCATTCAGGTCTGAAAGTGTCGTTAGTCCGAATGGTTCCGGCTTAACATCAATTCGAGGATGAGACCGCGAATCTGCTCGCGCCACCTTGGTGCGGACGCCGCGGTTCCGGAGCCGGATTTCTCTTCATGCTATTTTCTCAAGCAATTAAAGAGTGGCATTTCATTAACATGAAATTTCTGTTGCCTTTTCGTGGCTGCGATATGGCCAAAACAACCGCGTCCGGTTTCAGCGAAGCGCGCGGACGAGTAGTCCTATTTAGAAGATGGGACCGGCGCGAGCCGCTGCACGAGCGCTTCGAAGCGCGGATCAGTTCGCAGCGGATCCCATAGAGGATTTAGCCGAAAATCGCCATACGTTGGTTGAGCTATTCCAGTACCCATTGCGGGACGGTCAATTAACTTGCTTAGCTCACCGATCGCGAGGTCGTTCTGCCCAGTCCAGGCGTAAACAACGGCGAGATTACAGCGAACCGTCGGCGCCTCGAAATTATTCACTTCGAACGGAGACACGTCGCAAGCGCGCCGGCCCTCCTCAACCGCCTGTTGACTGCGTCCAAGTCCAGCGTCGGCGATCGCAAGCACACTCAGTTCGACACCGTTGGTCGGTGCGGCAACGACACGTTTCTCTAGTTGGGGACGGGCGATCGCAAAAGCTCTCACGGCTGCGCTGTTATCTCCGCGAATCCGCGCCGCGATGGCTGCGAACCAGGCATCGGAATATTCAATCCCGTTCCAGCCGAGTGCGCCATGCCTCCTGGAAATGATGCTGGAGATGGCAGCGGCGTCGTGCGACCAAAGTGCGAGCATGATCTGCGCATTGTCAGCGTTGTCGTCGTCGAGCTGATGAGCCGCCATTTGCGTGGTAATAGCCTCGCGTAAAGGACCAAGATCGGCGGATTGTTCGAGACGCGCGAGAGCACGCTCGACCGGTAGAATGCCCAGCTTTTCCGGCGGCGTGAGAGCGATGATGCCTTGCATGACCCGGTCGTAATCGTCATACCGCCGCATGTAGCGATAGGTTAGGGCGAGAAGATTACGGGGATCCAAATCACGCGGTTCCAGGGAGACGGCTCTTTCCAAGTGTCGTATTGCTTCATCCCATCGATCCTGGCGTCGGGCGACCCGTCCGGCGATTGCCTCGACCTGAGCGTTGTTAGGCAAAGTCCGCCGTGCGAGTTCAACGTGAGTTTGGGCTTCTTCGAGGTTTTTGGTGATCTTCAACGCATGAAGCGCCACCGCCAGATGCACCGCTCCGGAATCAGGCTGCAATGTTCTCGCTTTTTCCAAAGCTACTTCTGCCAGACTGCGATGATCGACGGTCAATTCCTCCGGCGGAGCGTGGCTGCGTTGAAAATACAAATCGTCGTGCCACTTTGCTAATTCACAGTAGGCGAGAACGAACCTCGGATCGCGCGCGACCGCTTGGTCTAACAGTTCGATGGCAGCCTTCCCCCCGCGGAAGAACGCTGCCCCATCCAGAACCTCGGCCCCAAGTGCGCGCGCACGAAGGTAAAGGTCGTAGGCCTGTAAATCGTCTGTTGGCGGGGTGCTTAACATTGCTTTCTCGTTAGGCGAAAGTGCAGCTCGTAACTGAGCAGCGACGGCGTGGGCGATCTCGCCCTGAAGCGCAAAGACATCTTTGATCGGACGTTGATAGTTTTCAGTCCACCGGTGTGAGCTGTCGCGAAGATCGACAAGGTGAAGCGCGACGCGCATTTGATCATGATCGCGCGAAACAGTTCCCTCGAGCAGGTGTCGCACACCAAGATCCCGGCCGATTGTAGAGAGGTTTCGTTCCTTGCCGGGGATGTACGAGCGCGTACTCTGAGTTCCAATCACTTTCATGCCGGCGAGCTTCGCCAGATCACCTGTGATCTCGTCCTGCATTCCAACAGCGAAATAGGTGTCCTGGACTTTGGGACTAAGATTTTCGAAGGGCAAAACCGCGATCGATCGTTCGATCTCAGCGGAAGATTGCGCGCGCTGATACAGCCAGGTGCCGAATGCGACCGCACCGAGAACTAGAATCGCTCCAGCGGCGACTATGATGGATCTCTTCCGGCGTGAACGTGCTTCGGTGCTGAATTTTGTGTAGCAGCGATGGATTTCGGAGAGCAGATCTCTCGCGGATTGCGGCCGATCTTTGGGATCTGGAGCCAGCATCGATTTCAACAGTGCAAGAATTCGGGCCGGAACATCCCCCACTTTTAGCTGCTCAATTGGTAACGGCTCTGTCTGCCTCAACCGAATGTCGTTTAGCGTTCGGCCGACAAACGGCACCCGACCGGAAAGCAAATACCAAAACGTCGCGCCTAACGAATAGATGTCCGATCGCGTATCGATTTTCGTCTGTTCGGAAGGAGCGAACTGCTCGGGACTGGCGAAGGCCGGGGTTCCAATGAAACCAGGCCGAGTTTTTTCGGCACCGTGTTCTGCGTCCGGGTTGAGGATTTTAGCGATGCCGTAGTCGATGACTTTAACAATCAACGCGCCGCTCGGATCCGATTCGAGCATGATGTTGGACGGCTTGATGTCGCGATGCACAACGCCGCACTTCTCCGCGGCGGCCAGCGCGCGCGCGGCTTGTTCAATTACTTTAAGCGCCAGCGCGAGCGGCATCGGACCGTCGCGCCGCACTTTGGCCTCGAGCGTTTCGCCTTCGACCAGTTCCATGACGTAAAAACATTCGCCATCTTGTTCGCCGTAATGACTGACGCGCGCGACGTTCGGATGATGAATTTGCGCGGCCGCGCGCGCTTCACGCAGAAAACGCGATCGGACTCCGGGCATCTCTGCGACTTTTCGGTCTATGACTTTGAGAGCGACGGCGGAATTCAATACCGTATCGCGCGCTCGATATGTTATCGCCATCGCGCCGCCGCCGAGGTCAATCGGAAAACCGTCCGCGCCGACTTCAACTTCGAAGTGATCGTACTTCAGTGGTCCGGGCGTCAATCGCCGGCGCGTTTCTGGTTTGTCAGGTTCTTGACTATCGCTTGGAAAACCAAGTCCAATGAGACAACGAAGGCATCTACCATCCTGCGAAAGTGGTCGTCCGCAGATCGCGCACGTGCCTACGGCTGGGTCGCGTTCCATACCGGTAAATGCGAGGGACTCCCTTGACTTCGGTTCGTGCAACAGGCCGATTCCGTAATTGATCATACCCACGCCATGGTTGAAGCCCAAGCGAATTCGCTTCCTACGCGAAGACCTGCGCGCTCTCGACACATCGACGACGGTGGTTCGAGGTGAGCAATTTCAGATGCGATGCTCATGCCGTCAGAATTTCATAGATCGAATGAAGTTCCTGATCCACACGGCCGGATCAGAAACCGTGCTCGCTACTTCCAGCCTTAGCGCTTCGCGATAACGCTGACGCAGATGCCAAAACCAAGTACGCAGGGTCGCGATCGGCACTGCAGCGAAGCGCGCGGATGAGTAGTTCCTACTGAGAAGATGCGACAGGCGCGAGTTGGTTCATGATCGTAGTGAAGCGCGGATCACTGCGCAGCGGATCCCATAGTGGGTTCCATCGAAAATCACCGTAAGTCGGCTGGGCTGGCAGGTTGCTTCCCGCGGGCTTGCTTACCAACGAGCTCAATGTCGAAATCGCAAGATCGGGCTGGCCGTTCCACGCATAGACGACGGCCAAATTGCAACGAACAATTGGCGCGGATGGGCCTGAATTTTCAAACGTCACCAAATCGCAAGCGTGTTTGGCTTCCTGAACAGCTAGTTCTTGCCGTCCCAGACCGGCGTCAATCATCGCGAGCAAACTCAAGGCACGGCCATCAGACGCGTCGGCCAATACAGCTTTTTCAACTTCGAGACGAGCTGCGGCAAAGGCCGTCTCTGCGGCTTTCTTATCACCACGCATTCGCGCGGCCAGACCCTCGTACCATTGTCTGGGATATCTTGTGGCATTAAAGACAAACGTGGTCTCGGCAGCCTGTTTGGAAATCCGCGATACGGAAGCAGGATCATGATTCCAAAGTGCAATAATTAGATTGTGCAAATCTCTGATCGCACCGCTTGCGTCCTCCTCGGGTGTAACGGTTGCGACAGCTGCACGCAGCGGGCCGAGTTCGCCTTCACCCTCCAGTGGGCCGAAAGTACGGAAGACTCGGTACGTCGCTGAGCGATCTCGCGGCAATATTCCAAGCAATCTGTTGATCACGCCGTCGAAGCGATCGTATTGGCGCATTAGACGATACGCATTCGCAAGACCAAAAAGATTCGCTTCAGCGCGTGGCTCAAGCGCAACGGCCCTTTCGTGAGAACGCACAGCATCATCCCAGCGACCTTGACGACGTGCGATCGCTCCGGCAGTCATCTCAAGTTCGGCATTGTTGGGCATGGTCCGACGGGCGAGATCTATCTCGGCACGGGCCTGCGAAAAATCGTTGTTCGCCCAAAGGAAATGATAAGCGAGCGCGAGATGCACTGGACCAGCATCGGGCTGAATCCGCCGCGACTTTTCCAGGGCGGCCTCAGCCAGGGCGCGATAATCGACATTTCGCTTTTCTACCGGCGTGATGTCTTTGGCCTGGTAGAGCTCGTCGTAAGCCTTTGCTAGCGCACAGTAAGCGAGCACAAATTTCGGATCGCGCTCCACCGCTTGAACCAGAAGAGAAATCCTTTGCTGCGCCAGCGATGCCAAATCGACGGTGTCTTTCACCAGCGCGCCGGTAGCCTGAGCGCGAAGGTAAAGATCATAGGCGCGCAAATCGGCCGTTGGTGGACTGGCCAATGCTGCGGTCTCGTTAGGCGAGAGACGGGCTTTTAATCGCGCGACGACAGCTTGCGTAATTTCGCTTTGGAGCGCGAACACGTCCTCGATCGGACGTTCGTACGTTTCGGTCCACGGGCGGCCGCCATCGCGAAGATCGACAAGTTGAAGAGCAACGCGCATTTGATCATGGTCGCGCGAAACGGTTCCCACGAGCAGGTGCCGCACGCCAAGATCCCGACCGATTGCGTGAAGGTTGCGCTCCTTGCCTGGCGGATACGAACGCGTGCTCTGACTCCCGATCACTTTCATTCCAGCAAGCTTCGCCAGATCGTCGGTGATTTCGTCCTGCATTCCCACGGTGAAATAAGTGTCTTCGCCCCTCCCACTAAGATTTTCGAATGGCAAAACCGCAATCGATCGTTCTATCACTGCGGAAGAATGCTCGCGTTGATATAACCAAGCTCCCAACGCAATTGCCGGGATAAGTAAGGTGGCTCCTACCGCAGCCAGGGTGGATCGTCTCCGACGCGAACGTGCTTCGGTGCTGAATTTTGTGGAGCAGCGGTGGACAGCGGAAAGTAGTTGGCGCGCAGACTGCGGGCGATCTTTCGGATCCGGGGCCAGCATCGACTTGAGTAGTGCAACACATCGGGTCGGCACGTGGAGACCTTTTAGCTGTTCGACGGGTACCGGCTCTTCTTGTCTGGCGCGAACGTCTTCGAGCGTGCGTCCAACGAAAGGCACACGGCCAGAGAGCAGATACCAAAACGTAGCGCCTAACGAGTAGATGTCGGAACGCGTATCAATGCGGTTTTGGGCAGAAGCAGCGAACTGTTCGGGACTGGCGAAGGCTGGGGTCCCAATGAAGCCCGTCTGGGTCTGGTCGGCGCCGCGTTCCGCTTCAGCGGCCATGACTTTAGCGATGCCGTAATCAATCACTTTGACTACGAGCGTGCCGGCCGCGTCGGACTCGAGCATGATATTGGATGGCTTGATGTCCCGATGCGCGACACCACACGCTTCCGCTGCGGCCAATGCGCGCGCGGCTTGTTCAATCACTTCGAGAGCCAGCGCGAGCGGCATGGGGCCTTCACGTCGGACTCTAGACTCGAGCGTTTCGCCTTCGACCAATTCCATAACATAGAAACACTCACCGTCTTGTTCGCCGTAATGACTGACATGGGCGACATTAGGGTGGCGGATCTGTGCGGCCGTGCGCGCTTCGCGCAAGAAACGCGACCGTGCGCCGGGATTTTGGGCGACCCTTCGGTCGATTACCTTCAGAGCAACGATGGAATTCAATACTGTGTCGCACGCGCGATAAGTTATCGCCATTGCTCCGGCGCCGAGCTCGACCGGAAAGCCGTCCGCGCCGACTTCCACTTCCAAGTGATCGTACTTCAGCGGCCCAGGTGTCAATCGTCGGCCGTTCTCGACCTTGTCCGGTTGTTGGCTATCGGTTAGAAAACCAAGGCTAACGAGACAACGAAGACATTCACCTCGTGTGAGCGGTCCTCCGCAGGTTGGGCAGGTTTCGGTAAATGCAATCGACTTATTTAACTCCGGACGGAGCTGCAAATCAATGCCGCGCTTAGTCACACCGGCGCCATCGCCAGGCGTAGAGCCATTTCCATTCGACGTTCCGACGACTGCTGGTTCGCGCTCCGCAATTTCAGATTCAACGCTCATGTTGTCAGGATTTGATAGAGATAACGAAGCTCTTCATCGACATCGGCCGGATCAGAAACTGTGTTCGCCACTTCCCTCCTGAGCGCTTCGCGATAACGCTGACGCAGACGCCAAAGCCAGGTGCGCAACGTCGCTACCGGAACTCCGAGTTTCTTTGCCGCTTGTTCTTGATTCGGTGGTGTCCGCTCGCTGCCGTCAACGAAGGGCTTTAACACCTCAAGCGATTCCGCTTTTCCTTCCGCCTCAAATGCATCTTGCAAATGCTGCCAGGCGCGTTTCACGATAGTCGAAGCCCATATCAGATCGTAACCGCGCGAATCGCTGAGATGAGCAGCGTCCATCATTGATGCTTCGGCTTCGGGCAGCTGCTCGTCGATCGACACAATTCGATGACCGCCGCCTCTTTTGAGCGTGCGACTCCGATCGTACTCATTGCACAAAAAATTCTGCAGCGAGCCGAGCAGAAATGTACGGAGCCGGCCTTTCTCCTTGTCTGCGCGACTCAATGTATTTTTTTCAAGCAGATGGCCAAAAAAACCTTGGACGAGATCCTGCGCTTCGGGAGAAGCGTGACCCCGAAGTCGCAAAAAGGTGTAAAGGGGTGGCCAATAAGCTTCACAGAAATCCGAAAGCGCTTCTCTTGCTGTTTCCGTTGGGTCGGACTGTCGAGCGCGCAAGACCAGGGTCCAGTGCGTCGATTGAAATGCAGCTCCGCCCTGCTGCAATGTTCCAGGTATCGGTTTCATAATGTTGGATCGCCTTCGGTTGACGGAGTATTAGCATATCGAATGCCAGTCGAGATGTGAGCAATGGATCCTCGAGGGAAGAAAATGAAAACGACGTGATTTCGGCCGTCGCGAAAGCTGCGAAAACTCGCGAATTCTTCGCGAATTCGCGAAGACCCGAACTGGGCGCACCCGCGCGCTAATTGCCCTTGAACTGGAATTTGTTGATTCTTAAGGAGTCTCTTGTTTCAGTGCCTTGTGTGGCGGCCCGAGGTAGGGGAACTCGTACAGCAGGTCGCCGTGGGGCCCGACCTGATCTGTGACTTTTCGGTTCGTGTAGATAGAGAAGAAAAGATCGACAACGTCGTCGGTTAGTGTCCTGCCGTTGTCCGGATAGTGCACGGGCAGACGCGGATTATAATAGAGAATGTCCGGCAACAACGTTCTCGCGACGTTCTTTGCCTCCTCGGGCGAGTAACCGCCCGAGTGTTCCAATTCGTGTGCGAACACGCCAATGAAACGATCGTCCTTTGCTGGCTGGCCGAGAAGGTAATCCTCTTTCTTTTCCCCTGGGAGAAAGACCGCCTGCAATGGTCTTCCACCTCGATCTGCCTGGATCCAACCGTCTGCAGTCTTATCTATTGTGCGAGCCCAAATTCCGACCTTGTTAGTCCCGAGTTCTGAGTTGGGAAGTTCAACCACAATGCTGCAAACATTTTTGTCTTTGAAGAAATCGTCTCCGGTAAACTGCATGTGATTGAAATTGCCGTTCACGTCGAAAAAGAAGGGATCGCTGCGCCAACCGAAGAAAAAACGGAACTCGCCGACTTGTGTCACCAGGGCTTCCTTTCTGACTGACACTGGTGCCTGCTGGACGATAACTTCACCTTGCTCGCCCACGCTACCTGCTCGCGTGCCCTGAAGACGGCGCACTGTCGCAGTCTGCGTCCCGTCTCCTAAAGATGCGAACTGCACACTGCAACTGAGATCGGCAACTGCATCGCCATTTGTGTCGATCTTGATCTCGTACAGGGCACCTGGTTTGAAGGGCTCACTCGTTGTCGGCTTTGGTGAGTCCAACCTGAAAGACGGATGCACATTGAGGATCAGTATTGATTTGTCCGGATCGCCTGGCTTGATAAATGCATAGAGATCGGTCATGTCCAATCGGGCGTCGCCGCGCGGAAATCCAAAGCTGGGACCTGAAGCGTGATGTGACATGGATATTCGCCTTTCTTTCTGCGCCTAATGCCCTAGTTGACCGACGTGATATCCAAGGCGGTTTTCCACATCGCCTGCTTTGTGTAATCCCCGTTCCAGTAACGTTCCGATCCTCGTTTGCGCAGCGGGTCGCATGATCGAGGCCAGGCACACATCCCATTCCGGTGCAATTTCGTAGTCAGGCGGCAAACTCGCCACGTCGACGAAGCGCTTGGTCTCGCTGATCGCTTGCTTGTCGAACGTAGCGATCCGGTTTGCCAGCGAATCGACGAACTCATCAAGGTCGGCATCGGGAAAGCATCGATTCACATAGCCATAGCGTTCAGCCAGATCGCCCGGGATGTCATCCGCGCCGAGCAACACTTCGAGCGCGCGTCCTCGTCCCATCAAACGCGGTAGCCGTGCCATTGGTCCGCCTCCTGGCACTATCCCGGCGCCAACTTCAAAGTGTGACAAGATCGCTTTTTCACGGCTGGCGAAACGCATGTCGCAGGCTAGGGCAAGCTCACTTCCGACACCGGTGGCGCGTCCCCGGATTGACGCAATCGACACAACCGAGGAACGACTTAGGCGGACCAACATATCGGGCAGAGGCTGCAAACCTGTTGGTCCTGGTGGTAGACTGGTTGTCTCTTCCACTTTCGCAACGAAATCGTAATGGGTCATGAAAAAGCCGTCGATGGCGCTGTCGAAGACGACTACTTTGAGTTCCTTGTCAGTTTCGATCGCGGTGATGGCTTCGTTGAGCTGCGGAATTGTGGCCGGGCCAAAGATGTTGAGAGGCGGATGATTGATCGTTACCTGCCAGTAGTGGGGTGAGCGTCGCGTGAGATATATCTGTTTACTCATTGTGATCTGAATTTGTTGACACCCTATTTCCCGAGTTTTAGGGATTGGGTGGTAGTTCTCCGGTCGAGGAAATTACGCACGGCAGCAATTGTAGCGGTAGGTTGTTCCTCCATCAGCCAATGGCCCGAATTTGCAATCAAGACTTCGGTCACATTATCGGCCGCGTTGCGCATGACGATGGCCACGTTTGCACCAAACGCTTTTGCGGCGCCAATCGCGAGCACCGGCATAGTTAGCTTGGTCGTCATTGAAACTTTGTTATCTTCAGCATCCTTGGGAATTGAGAGGAACTGGGCAAAAGCGGAATGCATGGCACCCGGTCGCGCATAAAACGCAGTGTAATGGACTCTGGTTGCTTCGTCGATTTTCGACGGATCACCCGCAAATTCGTTCCAAAAACGATCAAGATAAATGCGTTCGCGGCCAGCCACCAACCGTTCAGCATCGGGACCGCCGAAAGAGAAATGCCAGAGCGCAGGGCTACGCACGATTTCGTCCCAAGGTGGAATGCCCGGCACCGGCGCATCCATCACCACCAGCCGGTCGGTTTTATCGGGGTAACGGGCGGCATAGGCATATGCAACCGTTGCGCCAATGTCATGCCCAACAATTGCGGCATGGTCGATACCTAGTTGAGTAAGAACGGACCGGATATCGGCTGCTTGTGTTTTCTTATCATAGCCACCGGCGGGATGTGAGGAAAGCCCCATGCCGCGAAGGTCTGGTACGACCACTCTGTGGTCGTGTGCGAGCTCGGCAGCCATAAGTGCCCACATATCGCCTGTGTCTCCGAATCCGTGAAGCAGCACGACTGCCGGGCCTTGTCCGCCGACTCGGACATGAATTGTCGCGCCGTCGGCCTGAATCTCCTGAGTACGGAAGTTGGCCGGAAATACGGATTGAGCACTTGCGTGGGCAGCATCGAGCGCGGTGAAGGGTGTGTTGGCAGCCTCGATGATCACCGCGGCTACGTCCTTCGGCGTCGACAACATTGGAACATGGCCTGTGGGGAGAGTTTTCGTCGTGGCGTGGATATGCTTTGCGATTGTCTGCTCATATTCGGGAGAAAGCATCCGGTCGTTAACGGCGATGTACCACGACGGTTTCGTCGTCCAGGCCGGGACCGAGACCTTGTCGGCCAGGCATGCCGAATTCCACGGACCCTGCGTTGAGTAAACAATGGCTCTTTCCGCTGGCGGAAGATCCGGGACGAAGTCTTCGTCGATTCCTTTGCGACTGAGCGAAAGGAAACCGGCGGCATCCGGCTTTGCTTCAGCAAGACCAGGAGGCGGCGAATAGGGCTTGAGCACGTCGTTCGCTGACTGATTCTCGTCGGGCACAATCGCCGCGACATAAACAAGTCCGGCAACCTTTGGGTCGTTCCCGGCCTCGCTAATCACCATGCCGGCCCAGGAATGTC
>Ga0209577_10002657_pt1 | contig 17081 bp, 14 predicted proteins | sample GraSoiAngelo_109_FD_185874 | JGI IMG/M metagenome (GOLD analysis project Ga0209577, IMG submission 185874) | Grasslands soil microbial communities from the Angelo Coastal Reserve, California, USA - 14_0903_12_20cm (SPAdes) (version 2) | ecosystem: Environmental > Terrestrial > Soil > Grasslands...
CTTCGTGCAATGAACGCATTAATTCCATGGAACCAGGTAAAGGGGCTGCCGTTTGTCGGATGAGATCCCGGAAATAGATCTCTTTGCGATCCCTGAGGAGTTGCACCTGTTCTGGCGATAGAGGCCCCCAGAGGATGGCGATAATATCGTCGTTGCGTTTGCCAAAGGTGGCCCAGAAGTCTTCGTCAGTGAATTTTATCTCTTCTTCACGCGCGAGACGCTGCCAGGCGCGGCGGTGTTCGTCGGCGCTGTCGATGATTACGCCGTCCAGGTCCCAGATAACTGCTTGTATTGTATTTGACATAAAGTTAAGAAGATGCTCCTTTTTCCTTTTATGATATCATGTCGGGCTTTTTTTTGCCCTCATTTGGAGTATATTGAAGGGGCTGTTTCCTGAGGGAGCCAGCCCGTTTAATACACTTCGAAGGAATTTTAGTGGCACCTCTAGTTGCTTCATGCTATAATAAGGCATGATGGGGGCTGAAAAATGCTTTCATTTATGTACTACCTGGTCTTCGTGTTTGATTTGCATTAGAATACATTGCGATTTTATCCACCGAGCATTGGTGCTGCTAAACCTTTGCATAGGAGTTATTGTGATGAGCAGCGAAATTTCAGAAAATGGGAAAACGTCGGTTCCTGGTGTACGACGTAAGCCGGTACCAATTGTTATGGCTTCTGGTCCCCAAGAATACACGCCAGGAGATCAAGAACTACCAGTCCAAATCACCAGTTTTGCCGATATGCTGCAATGGGCGCAGAACTGGGCGCGTTCAAAATCCGTCTGGCCATTAGGCTACGGGCTGGCTTGCTGCGCTATCGAAATGATAGCCAGCGCGCAGGCACACTATGATCTCTCCCGCTTCGGCTCGGAGGTCTTCCGTTCCAGCCCACGCCAGGCCGACCTGATGATTGTCGCCGGAACCGTCTCGATCAAGATGGGACCGCGCCTTCGTCTCCTCTGGGAGCAGATGCCAGACCCCAAGTGGGTTCTCAGTATGGGCCAGTGCGCGAACTCTGGCGGTGAGTTTTATGACAGCTACTACACTGTCCAGGGTGTCGATACAATTGTGCCGGTGGATATCTATGTCCCTGGCTGTCCTCCTCGTCCCGAGGCACTAATAGAAGGTATCCTTAAGCTGCGCGAGAAGATTGCCAAGCAGGGGCTAAAGGTGCGTGGCGAAAAGGAAATTGAGGTGTAGTGTATGCGTGGTATCCTCGAAGGAATGGGTCTGACGTTCAGCCATCTCTTCCGCCCAAAGGTGACCCGACTCTATCCGTATGAGAAGCCGAAACTGCCGCCGCGGAGCCGTGGTCTGATTCAGTTGCTCGCGCAGGAAGGCCTGCAAACAGATTTTAACCTCAAGTGTGAGGCCTGCCTGCTGTGCGAGAAAGCCTGTCCCCCGCGTGCCATTACCATTGACTATGAACCAATGCACTCCTGGAAAGTGCGTCCGTGGTTTAAGTCGTATATTCGCGAGGGCGCCGAGAAGTTTACACCACGTAAACTGGCATCCGCGACGGGCGCATCGAAGGCGGGCTTTTATACTCCCCGTATCTCGGAGTACGCGGTGGAGTACTATAACAAACCGGTCCCTCCGTGCGTTGCTATGCCCGTCAAAGATTACCTGGAACCTGAGATTGATCTCAACAAGGTTGATGAATTGCTGGAGACCTGGTCGCAGGAGGCAGGTGATCTTCCCGCGCTGCTGGATGCCGTCATGGATATCTACGGGTATCTCCCGCTCCCGGCAGCTAAACGCATTGTCCAGATACGCGGCGTCGATTTGAGCGATATCTTCGGTATCGCTACAATGAGTCCGAAATTCAAACCCGCCCCTGCCGTCCAGCATGTAAAGCGTGACGACCAGCCCCCACGCGGATTGGCGCCAGACACGCGAGGCGTGTGGGGTAATATTCATCATGTGAGGCAGCCAGATGCCTGAATTTGAAACTACATATCGAGTGCTGCAGCGGCGCGGTGAGCCAGATGTGCGCTCGCTTGACGCCTATCGCCGCGCTGGCGGTTATACTGCTTTAGAAACGGCCATTCGCGAACAGACGCCTGAACAGATCATTCAACAGGTAATCGACGCGAAACTGCGTGGCCGCGGTGGTGCCGGTCGACTGACCGGTGAAAAGTGGCGCATCGTGCGCAATATTGACGATAATCAGAAATATGTCATCTGTAATGCCTACGATGCTGATCCACGTGCCTGGGCTGCACGTTCGCTCCTTGAACGCAATCCACACCAGATCATCGAGGGAATCGTCCTCGCGGCCTATGCGGTAGGTGCCACGGAAGCGTACCTCTTCACGCGCAATATTTATCTTGAAGGGGTTGCCTCTGTGCAGAGAGCCTTGAATGAAGCTCTGGAGACCAACCTGGTTGGACGAGATATTTTAGGGACCGAGTTTAGCTGCACCATCAATGTATTCGGCGTCGATATTGGCTTTATGGGGGGCGAAGAGACCGTCCAGATAGCACTTATCAAGGGACGGCGCGGTATGCCAGAGCAGCGACCACCTTTCCCGGCTCAATACGGCCTGTGGGATAAGCCGACTGCCATAAACTGCGTCGAGACGCTGGCTAACGTCCCTGTCATCGTTCGCAGCGGTGCGGCAGAATTCGCAAGCGTGGGTACCGAGATGACTGGCGGGACAAAGATATTGACCGTCTATGACTATGTTCCCGACAGCGAGCCAAAGGTGATTGAAGTGCCGTTTGGCACGACATTGCGCGAGATCCTGCACCATGCTGGCTACAATCGTCCAGATAGTGATCTGCGGGCCATTGTGGTAGGAGGTGCAGAAGGTGGCGCTTTGCCAACATCTCTGCTGGATACGCCCTATGACTACGACCCTCTAGAGGAAGCGGGTGCTATTGTCGGCTCAAGTGTTGTTGAACTGCTCCCCGCGAATACCTGTATGGTGGCGTGGGCTATGGAACGCAGCAACTACCTCGCGATAGAATCCTGTGGCAAGTGCGTTCCCTGTCGTTTAGGCGTCAAACGTATTGCTGGTCTTCTTGAAGGAATAGTGAGTGACCTCGGTGTCAGCGGGGACCTGGATGTGCTTGATGAATTCGCCAGCTACGTCCCGAATGGCTCATTGTGCGGTTTTGGCGTGCAAGCGCCTAACCCGCTAAGGACAGCCAAACACTACTGGCCGGATCATTTCCAGATGCATATCGAAGAGCAACAGTGTCCCACCGGAACATGTGTTCCGGTGCGCGCTCACCGTTTTGTAACAAAACATGTCTTACCGTAAAGCTTTGAAACTCGGAAGAGGAACTACATGGCTATATCAGTCCGAGACAATTTTTCACTGACAACGCAGGAGTCAGCGGTACCGATGGTACGCAATGAGGTTGGTCAACCCAGCTTCACATTTACCCTCGATGGCAAAACCGTCCGGGCGTACGAAGGCCAGACGATCCTGAGCGTGGCCATAGACCATGGGATCGACGATATCCCGAACCTGTGTAACGATGAGAAGCTGGAGCCAACATCCGCCTGTCGCATGTGTCTTGTTCACATCGAAGGTGTCGAACGTCCCCTGCCTTCTTGTAATACACCTGCAGCCCCCGGCATGGTCGTCACATCGAAATCGGACGAATTGTTCCACATTCGACGCACCAACCTGGAGATGATGCTCTGTGACCACAACGCCTACTGCCAACCTCCCTGTCAGGTCGATTGCCCCACGCATATCGACATTCCTGGCTACCTGGAACTGATCGCGGAAGGTTCGATGAAAGAGGCGGCGCGCCTGGTAAAAGAGGTGCTGCCTTTCCCATATATTCTGGGCCTGACCTGTCCCGCCCCGTGTCAGAAGGCCTGCCGCCGGGCCCTGGTCGAAGAAGAAATTGCTATTTGCCGAATGCACGGCCATGCCGCTGAGACTTGCCTGCTCGATCCACCAGTGCCGTTCGTTAAAGATCCGCCGACTGGTAAGAGGGTGGCCATCGTCGGTGCAGGGCCCGCCGGTCTCACCTGCGCGTATTACCTCGCGCTGAAGGGCCACTACTGCAAGGTTTTCGATATGCAGCCTCAGCCTGGTGGTATGCTGCGTTACGGTATTCCTGAGTATCGTTTACAGAAAGACATGATGGACCGCGAACTCGATCATGTCTGGCAATTGGGAGTAGATTTCCACAGCAATGTCAAGCTGGGCAGAGATTTCACCATCGACGATCTCTTTGCTGAAGGCTTTGACGCGGTGTACCTGGCGATTGGCTGCTGGGTCAGTAATAAGTTGAATGTCCCTGGCGATGATGCCGACGGCGTCGTCAATGCTATCGCTTTCCTGAGAGAAAAGGTAGAGGGTCTCCCTGTACCGGTCGATGAGAACAAAGAGATCGTCGTCATCGGTGGTGGTTTCACCACGTTTGACTGCACACGTACCTCATTGCGCCTGGGTGCGAAAGTACACACCACGTATTATCGTACTCGCGCTGACATGAGTGCTACGCAGGAAGAGGTAGAGGACGGTGAAGCCGAAGGCACACACCTGGTGGTGGGCGTAGCGCAGCAGCGTATCCTGACTGAAAACGGCAAAGTAGTTGGCGTTGAATACGCCAGGACACGACCAGGTGAGCCGGATGCTCGCGGGCGACGTAGGCCGGTACCTATTCCGGGGTCCGAGTTCGTCATCAAGTGCAACACCGTCATTCCCGCTATCGGTCAGGCAGTCGAAAAGGAAGTCCTTGACGAAAAATACGGGGTGAAGTGGACGAAGTGGGGAACCATTCAGTCCGATCCACACAACTTCATGACGGATCGCGAAGGTGTCTTTGCAGGTGGCGATGCGCAGATGGGCGCGAAAACCATCATCGAGGGTGTAGGTCAAGGAAAGCTGGGCGCCCGTTCCATCCATGCCTACCTCAACGGCGAAGATATGAAAGAGGTGGCTCGTCGCCTGGAACTGGAAGAGCGCAAGCCTGATCTCTTCGATATCGTGCCCTATAAGCCTGTCGAGCCCAAAGTAAAGATGCCGATGTTGCCCTACGAAAAGCGTAAGCGCAACTTTAAGATCATCGAGATGGGCTATCTACAGGAACAGGCGGAGCGTGAAGCTGCTCGCTGCCTGCAATGCGCCTGCCCTGCTGCCGGCCAGTGTGACCTGCAAAAGTATAGTATCGAACACGGTCTTGCTGATAACCGCTTCCACGATGGCGAACCAAGCGACTATCACGACTATGAAGTCGACCTGTCACACAGCTTTATCCTGCGCGACCCGAACAAGTGCATCAACTGCACACAGTGTGTGCGTGTCTGTCATGACGTGATTGGCCCTGACTGCTATGGTATGTTTGGCAAGGGATTCGACACCATTGTTTCAACGCCATTCAACGTCAGCCTGCACGATACCGACTGTGTCTCTTGTGGCGCCTGTGTCCAGGTCTGCCCGACTGGCTCGTTGATGATGGCCGAGCGCTATCTGACGCGCTATGCATTCGCCCTGGATCGCTGTATCTTCTGTGGCGACTGTGTCGAGGTCTGTCCTCACGGCGCGTTGGGTGAGACGCCGAACTTCGAGCTCTCCTTCTTCAACCGCTTCGGTCCCGATGTGACACTGGAGAAAGGTGACCTGGCGAATGCGCCAGATTACCTGGTACGCCAGCGCCTCCCTCGTGGCAAGAAGGATTTACCGGTGATGAGTCCGCTGGTGCGTCCGCTGCCACCACGACGCATCCGCGAGTAAATAGAAGCAGAACCGAAAAACAGAGCAAGCCACCTCACGAAAGGTGGCTTGCTCTGTTTTTCGGTTCATATAGGTTCCTCATCGCTTCTTGTTTGTACCTTCGCTACTTTTCTGTCGTTAAGCTCGTGTTACAATATTAAGGAACAGTTGTGCTGAAGGTGTAAGGAGAGAATAATGGCAAAGCAGCGTATACTGCGGTTTCCAGAAGGATTTTTATGGGGTACAGCATCTTCATCTCATCAGTGTGAGGGGGGCAACACGAATAACCAGTGGTATCGTTGGGAACAGCAAGGGCGCATACTCACTGGTGAGTCAAGTGGAATTGCGAATAACTGGTGGGTGGCAGCGGAGCGTGATTTCGAACTGGCGGAACAGATGGAGAACAACGCGCTGCGCTTGAGCCTGGAATGGAGCCGTATAGAGCCTGCTGAAGGACATTGGGACAGCGCAGCCATCGATCGTTACCGGGCAATACTGAGCGATCTACGCCGTAGATATATGACTCCTGTCGTTACGCTTCACCATTTTACTGATCCCCGGTGGTTCGCAGACCTCGGTGGTTTTGCGAACGAGGCAAATATTTCCTACTTTGTACGTTATGCCGTATATGCTGTGCAGGCGCTCAAGGATCTCTGTGATTTCTGGATAACCTTAAACGAACCGAACGTCTACGCTACCCTGGGTTACGTAATTGGCTCCTATCCCCCAGGTGAGCAAAATATGATGCACGCTTTTCAAGTGTTGCATAATATGGCCCAGGCGCATGTCGAGGCTTTCTACGCGCTGCGCCCTCTCCAACCTGAGGGGAAGATTGGTAGCTGTCTGAACTATCGCCTCTTCGACCCGGCCAATTACCTCTCACCCCTTGACCGCAGCGCAGCAGGCCTGCAGGAAACTTTTTATAACTGGGCACCATTAGAAGCAATGGAAACAGGCCGTTTTATCTTCCCCTTAAATATGATGTTAAACCCCATAGAGCATGCGGCGGGGACAAGAGATTTTCACGGTATCAACTACTATACACGAGAAATGGTTCGTTTCGACCCGAGTATTCCTAATGAACTCTTCGGGCGGCGCTTCGTCCGCTCGGGTGCAATACGCAATGATCCAGGCCTGGATAACTATTTCGGAGAGATTTATCCAAAGGGTATCTATCGCATTTTGAAAACTGTCTATCGTCGCACGCGAGGCAACAAGCCATTCTATATCACTGAAAATGGTTTTAGCGATGCCGAGGATAACCGCCGCCCGCGTGCAATTCTGGAGCACCTTGCGATGATCCACCGCGCCATTAGCGAAGGGATCCCTGTTCGTGGCTACCTGCACTGGACACTGGTAGATAACTTTGAGTGGAATGAGGGTTGGAGTGTGCGATTCGGCTTGATCGAGCTGGATCTTCTTACGCAGAGACGCATACCACGCTCGAGCGCGAGTATGTTTGGTGAAATTTGCCGTGCTAACGCCATTACCGAGGCTATTGTTGAGCGATATGCGCCAGAAGCGGCAGAAGCGATTTTTGGGACGGGTACAGTAATTGAGCGTCAGGTACCCGCTTGAACATCAGTTTTCGGCTGAAGCCGAAATGGCTAGAAGATTGAAAGCTGGTGATGTAAGGTCTTTGGAGCATTACACATTGCTTCCTGGTGCTCCGCTTGTCATGCCTACTGGTAACGTGTTACACTTTCTTTAGAGGATGAAACACGTTTACCATCTGGCCCATTTTCCTCTATCAAGCAAATGGTAGGAGGTTGGACTCATGCGCAAATTAACATCGATCTCTGAAATGCAAAAGTTACATTTCGGCTCGAAGATCATCTGTGACGATGGAGATGACGGTTTCTTGACGCAAGTTATTTTTGATCCGGCAGCCCATGGTTTAACCCACATCGGTGTGAAGCAGCGGCGTTTATTTGGAAATACAGTCTATCTCCCTTATGATACCGTTATTAACGCGACAGGAAGTGGGATAACAATTCGCCCTAAGCTCGCTGAAGTAGCTACTGCCAGCAGTTCAAGCCCCGGCGGCGTGCCCCTGGACGACAAGAGTACTGTGGAGAATTCAGCCTCCTCCGCTAAAGGGAGATTGATGCTTATCGCACTACATCCAGATAGTAATCAGCTAGCCTACCTGGTAGTTCACGATCTACGTCCGGGCCAGGATACCCTGATCCGGGCGGAGTATATCACTGAAATCTCGACAGGGCATATCAAGATTAATGTGCCGGCAGCAACGCTAAACGCTCTTGCTCCGTATCGACCGGATAGCGTTTTGCAGCGAGAGGTAGAGGCGGCGCTGTTCGATGCGACCCCTCTACACGTCGACCTCAAGGCTATTTCAGCGTATGTGCTTGATGGGGTACTCTACCTTGATGGCAACATTTCAAGTTCGCTACGTGCGGATATAGCGCAGGATCAGGCGATGGGGATCAGCGGCTTATTAGAAGTCAAAAACAACCTTGTTGGTGATGACAGGCTGGCGAGCGACCTGGCAATGGCTCTTGGACGCGATCCACGAACGCGTGATCTCCCTATCGGTGTCTATCCGCGCCTGGGAGTGGTGCGCCTGAGCGGTGCCGTGCATAATAGCCAGCAGAAGGCCGCCGCCGAAGAGATCGCGCGAAATTTTGACGGTGTGCGCTCTGTAATCAACGATCTCCTTGTCGATCCAAAGGCCGAACAACTCAATGTAATGTCTGGCGCTGAAGGTGGGGAGTCCATAGATAAGGTGCCTGGAAAATACATCAGACATACCAAGTAGAGCGTGTAGCGATAAGCTGAGATCAAGAAGGGGCCAGCACGCTGGCTCCTTCTCGCTGTTCTTTTTGGTGAAACCAGTAGAGCAAGAGTGCCGTTCTACCTATAGCGCGTGATTACAGATTGCGAAAGGAAGAATACTACATGACAGAGAATGAAAAAAAGGTAAACGATCAGCATAGCGACGACGAAGAGCGTGGAAATAAACAGGATTATAATAAGATGGTTGGTCAGCAGCCAGCCGGTACCACAGCGGGTGACACGATAGCCAGCAGCCGTGATTTGGGAAGCATAGGCGGTGGCTCTGTACCTGAGCCACGTAATCCGAGCATGGGGAGCGGAAAATCTCCAGGTGGCATGAATACCGCCAATAGCACTGTGGACAGCGGTAGCACTACTGGTAGAGGCATGCCAGGCGCTGAACAGACGACGGATCGTGGTAGCGAGACGATGAACGATATGGCGGGTGGGCGTGCTAATACAATTGACCGCCACGCCCAGGGGAATATAGGAGGGCGCCACCCTTCAGAACCGGAAACTCCGTTGGGCGATCGAGATACACGTAGTGGTCGAGAAGTTCGTGGCGAGTCGGACATATCTGACCCGATGACTTCACGTCATCCGAGTAAGGTAAACCAGGATACCTCCGCCCATTCAGATGAGGACCAGCAGCCGCAAAAGTGAGTGCAATAGGTTGCTCGCCTGGAAAGTACTTCGTTGCATTGGCTGTCCCTGGTTTCGTCAGGGGCGGCCAATGCATGTTATTGCTTCACGATCCCTTGCATCGCCAGGACGATCAGCAGCGCTCCAAGACCATTGTTGATAAAGTGCAGTATCATACCGGGCCAGATCGAGTTCGTGCGCCAGCGCAGGAAGGCGAGAGCCAGTCCAATGATGAAGAGTACCGCGAACGAGCCGGGATCAGCATGAGCGACGGCGAAGAAGAGTGAACTGAGAACAATAGCCCAACCCACTGGCATGGATTGGCGAAGACCCGGAAAGAGAAAGCCTCGAAAAAAGACTTCTTCGCAAAATGGGGCGACAAAAACGGCGGCAAGCAGCGTCGCGTATGTGGTGATAGGTGCAATTTTGCTGCGTTGAAGGAGCACCTGGTCGTTGGTCTGCAGGTTTAGATGCAGCACAGTGATCACATATTGATAGAGATTATCTACGGCGAGAATGGCGAACAGCAGGAGTACGATCATGACCGCTGCTCTCCGCACGTTAAACTTCCTGAACCCCAGTGCTTGCAGCGCGAGGCGAAAATGAGGCGTAATTGAGTGATAGGCGCGGTTGGCAATGTAGAGTGGCGCGATGAGAAATGCCCCTTCAATGATACAGGAAAATATGAAAACAAAGATGGCATTTCCGAGGTCGGCCTGGAACGAGAGCGGAGTTTTCGGAGTAGCTTTTCCCTGACCTAACTGGGAGAGAGCTGTTACAAATACAACCCAGGGGATGAAGGTGAGAATAAAGCCGAGAAATGTTTGTTGGATTGTCCATGGAACTGCGTCTGACTTGTGTTCGACCAATGCGTCCTCCGAATTCTGCATAATCCATTATACCATAGATCGGACCAATTTGTCTGTGATATATGCACGCCGTGTTTCTCGGAAATATGTGTTATACTACCTGAAACAGAAAGAACACCAGGCAATTATCTTAGGAAGGACGCTTGATTGGCAAGCACTATAGAAACAAATCCAGCTGAAAATTCTAATTGGCGCAAGCATAAAAACGCCTGTCCATTTTACCGTGAGCGTTGGTTCCCCGCGAGTGATGTTATGAAAGGGGAGCCGATGTATCAGGTTTTTTGTATGAAAAATACTCCTCCAGTCACCTTGGAGGAGCAAGATCGTTGTTTACGTAGTAAAACATGTTGTTGGCGCCTCGCGGAAAAAAAGAGAGCCGCTGCTGAACAGCGGTCCTCTGCAGAAGCTCCCCTGCATACCTCATAGCAGGTAATGAGGGGGAGTAAGAGACATCGATAGTCCATAATAAGACTATATTCTTCAGCAAAGAGCCAAGTTTGCCTTTACAACCCCATTTCCGATTTGTGTGCTATTGTTCGTATACCCACTTTGAGATAAGCAGCGTATAGTCGAGCAATTCCTCAGGTTTGAAGAAGAGGTTGATCTCCTGCTTTGCGGTCTCTGGTCCATCTGAACCGTGAACGATGTTGAAACCAATCTCCAGTGCGTAATCACCGCGAATAGTGCCTGGAAGAGCTTCTGCGGCGTTGGTCGCTCCCATCGTCGTACGTACTACACTGATAGCCTTGGGGCCTTCCAGGACGCCAACAACGACTGGACCAGATGTTATATGTTTCACCAGGCCGTCGTAGAAGGGTTTCCCCTTGTGGACGCCGTAATGTTTCTCAGCCAGTTCAGGGGTGATGTGTATCAGTTTAAGGCCGACAATCGTAAGGCCACGTCGTTCGAAACGCGTAAGAACGTTTCCGATGAGCCCTCGCTGTACGCCTTCTGGTTTTACGATAATTAACGTTCGCTCCATGTAGCTCATCCATCTCCTTGACTTTTAGTAGCTGGCCACCAGTTGTAAAATTTGCCGGCAAGCTTTTTTCATCTCTATGCGGACTCGTCCAAGATTGCTTCCCTTGTTGGTGGTGACCACGAGAATGAGGTCACCTACCTCTTCAAATTGAATCGTACCGTCTTTCGTTTCAATGATGACATGGTGCATCTCACCACTGCTCATTTGATCTATGAAATTGGTAATAGAGCCAAATGCCGCGGCCGACATGGCGCCAATTACTTCTTCATCCTCGCTGTGTAGCGTTCCAGTAACGATCAGGCCATCCTTGCCGACAAGAATAGCTCCAGACACATCGTCAAGGTCGGTCAGCCGTTGTAAGATAGTTTCCAAAATCTCACTCCTTTAGCAGCGGCACTAGTTTCTTGCCTTTTTGGCCATCGTCAACGCCTTGTTGTAGGCCTCCATGGCCTGCAAGTACTCTCCCTGCCGCATATATGCATCTCCCAAAACGCGATATCCTGCTGAATATTTGGGGGCTATCTTCAGCAGGGCGCGCATATTGCTGACAACCTCGCCCAGGAGTTCGGGGGCGATGCGTATAATGACACGATATTCTTGCATCGCTTCATCGTAGGATCCCGCGAGTTGGTATTGATAGCCTTTGATCAATCGCTCCTTGTTGCTTAATGTACCCTCCGCTGCTTTGTTCGTCGGGGCATATTCTGCTGGGCGGCTCCTGGAGGAAGCCTGGTACTGCTGTGCCGCTGGCCGCTGTTGCACTGGTTGCAAGCGTACTACCGGACGCTTCATTGTCGTCTCTAGCTCGAAATCTATTGCTGTATTCGACTGTGTATTGGCAGCCGCAGCAGCAGGTGACTGGATGTTGGGCGGAGTACTGGCTACTTGCTTGGGAACAGGAACTGGCTCTGGCTGAACTGGTTGGGGCGAAAAACGGCTGATTTCCTGCTCTTCCGCATGAGAGGAGATAAGGCTCGACAGTGCATCCAGGTGAGAAGATGCCACAGGAGTCTGTTCTGGTGCGTTGAGGTCAGCTGGTTCTATACTCGTTTGAGCAAAGGGCTCAAGTGTAACTGGCCACAAAAGCTCATCGGAGGAAGGATCTGCTGGTGTGATCACCGGTTGAGAAGATTGCTGCGGTTCAACTTCATTTGTGTCTTGTATTTGGAAATTGCCAAATTCTGCCAGCGCGGATGAAAGCGATGGTTCTTTAGCCAGGGCCGCGAGCGTTCCAGGCTCCAGAGGTCTAAAGCCTTGAAAGCGTAAATCATTTTCCAGTTCTTCCAGAGTCGTCATCATATTCTGCTCTGGTCTGGTCAGTTTTTGTGCCGCCTGTTCCAGCCAATTCTCAAGCGTAATTTCCTGTTCTGTTGCTGGTGCGACGATTGGATTGTCTTCAGCAGTCCACTGCTGAGAGTCAGGATTTGCGGCTGGTATTGTCCAATCCATGGCGGCTTCGGGAGTTGCGGCTGGCGTTGTCCAATCCGTGGCGGCTTCCGGATTTGCGGCTGGTATTGTCCAATCCATAGCGGCTTCGGGAGTTGCGGCCGGTTCATCAGGTACAGGAGGCTCTGGTTCTACTGAAAGCACAGGTGGTGCAACTGGTTCGGTCTCCTGGGGGGCTGTGCTCTCGATTGGAGTGGCGCCGAGAGACTTTAGCCACTCTGGCCCAAAGGAGAATCCTGCTTCTTCCGGAGACTCCGACGAGGGAGTATTGACCTGAACATGATCTTGCCATGTGGCCCATATTTCAGGGGCCGGTGCTGACTCTTCTGGCCCTGTTGGCCCTGCTGGTTCTTCAGTATTGACGGGTGGCGCAGCGGATTGTTGGGCAGCAGGAGCTTCTTGTTTCACTGCTGGCGCTGCAAGGGGAACTTGCTGGATAGGACCGCTTGCCTGGCGGCGATCTCCTTTGGTAAGCATGTCAAGCCATGCTGGTGGTGCGGGCAGATCGGAATCTGCTTCCTCTAATTCCCATGAGGATGAGGACAAAATCGGGTCGATATCGCTCGTACCGCTCCAGGAGTCAGCGTTTGATTCTGGAAAAGCTTCCATGTGGTACCACGCAGGCTGCTGATCGGCCGGTGGCTGGTCGTTGTTCTGGACGGGATCATGTACCTCGATGGGTTCCGGTTGTGTCTGCCAGGTTTCTAGCCCTGATTCCTGCTGCGTATTGCTATGTTGACCAAACGCATTCCAGTCATTCAGGTGGGGAGTAATACTGCCTGCCTGGGCGCCATTCTTTGGTTGACCAGGGGTGGAATCCTGCCGCCCTATGGTACTCAAGGAACTAACGTCTGACGCATTATTGCCGACCCAGTTGCCATACGGGGAGGCTCCATGTAAGGTCTGGTAATCTTGTTGAGGTTCGATAATGTTATCCAGGCTGCTCCATCGCACAAGAGGATCGGAGACGGTGGAAGGGGTGCTCGCGCTTGTTGTCTCATTGGGCTCAAGAGAGAGTTTCTCCAACTCAGCTGCCGTTGAGGTTGGTTTCTTCCCATTTGAGGTTTCCGAGACAACAGTCGGTGATTTTTTCAACAGTTTCAGGAAAGGGTCTTTGGGCTGGCGAGCGATAAAATCACTAAAAAGTTCCTGGGCCATCACCTGGTCAGGGTCTAGCTCTTCAACCTGGCGCATCAGGTCCTGTGCCTGAAGTGCATCTTGAGCAAACGTTACGTGCGCGAGGAGTAGCAGCGCTTTCAAACAATGAGGAACGTCGCGAAGAATTTCTTTCGCGAGTTGCTCGACCTTTTCATAGACGCCCTCACGCCAGTATGTCTCGAGGAGACCGGTACGGGCATCGAGGCGATCAGGACTGTCTGAAAGGATAGTGTCCCATTCCTGGACAGCTTGCGGCAGGAGGTCACCGCGCATATAGAGACGCGCCAGGCCCGCGCGTGAGAATACGAATCCTTGTTGTCCGACTTTTTGGCTCAGTTGATTAAATATCTGGCGTATCTGACCATTGCCCCGGCTGAGCTCGTAGGCTTGTTGGTAGCAGTCTAACGCTGTATCATAGTCTGACATACGCTCGCTGATCAATGCGCGGTTACAGTAGGCCATAACATTCTCTGGATCGTTTGTCAGAACCCAATCGAACGTTTGTAGAGCATCTTCCAGTTTCCCTTGCGCCAGGTAGATCTCGCCCAGGAGACGTTGAGCCTCCAGCGCTTCTGGAAAATGATTGAGGATGTACTGACAGTTGGCTAGTGCGTCATCGACGCGTCCGGTACTGATAGCATCTTCAGTCGTCTGCAAATAATCGCGAAGCGTTGTTTGTGCCATAATCCTGATCTCCTCTTCCTGCTTTACACACTTTTAAGCAGCTTACCAAAGTACTCTGCCTGCTGTGGATCATCTGGTCCAATGACGGCCAGGCGTCGCCATGTGGGCGCAAAGCAGAACTGTGCCACGCGCTGAATATCCTGCGAGGTGACAGCATCGATATGCGCTACTATCTCATCAATGTCTATGATTTTGTTACGCAGGCACTCCTGGCTGCCAAGCCATGAAGCCACCTGTTGTGTGCCTTCCAATCCAAGCAGAACGCCTCCTCGTACATACGCTTTGACGCGGTCAAGTTCATCTCCTGGTACCGGTTTTTTACAAAGCTGATTAAGTTCGTGTATGATAGCTTCTATAGCTGGTTTGGTCTGCGAAGGGTCGACACCTGCACTTATCACCAGGCTGCCTGTCTCATAATAACTATTAAAATAGCTCCCAATGTCATAGGCTAATCCCTGCTCTTCTCGTATGGATTGAAAGAGCCTGGAACTCATACCATCACCTAAAATAGCATTGATTAACAATATTGGGAAATAATCGGGAGAAGAATAGGCAGCGCCAAGCGTTGCCAGGCAGATGTTAGTCTGTTCTGTCTCTTTGCGAATCATTCCTACAGGGAGTGTATCTCGCGGTGGGAAGCTCTCTTTCCAGCCAGGATGTTCGCGCGTTTCCCAGTCGCTAAATATACGCTCAGTCTCTTTGATGACCTGTGCATGGTCAATATTTCCAGCAACGCTGATAACTAGCGAACTGGGTCGGTAGTGTTCGTCCATATAGTCCAGCATTTGCTGGCGCTGGATTTGTGCTACGGTCTCTACAAAACCTGCATCGTCACGTCCCAGAGGAAGACCGGGCCACATCACTTCATCGATTAACAGGTTGGCCCATTCCTGTGGGTCGTCGTGTGTAGCGCTCAGCTCTTCAATAATGACGCCTCGTTCTTTTTCGATCTCGATGGGATCGAAAAGAGGATGGCGGATCATATCGGCCAGTACGTTCATTACAAGAGGCAACTGCTCTCCTGGGACACGGGCTGTATAACTGGTAATTTCTTTGCCAGTGCTCCCATTAAAAATGCCGCCGACTCCCTCAATGGCCTCGGAGAGGAGGCGGGCAGTAGGGTAGTGCCGAGAGCCTTTGAAGAGCATATGCTCGATGAAGTGTGATATACCCCCAATCGGGTCCGCCTCGTAGCGTGAGCCAACAGTGAAGAAGAAACCAATGCTCGCCGATCGCATGCCAGGCATATGGGTGGTAAGTAGGCGCAGGCCGTTTTGTAAGGTTGTTCGCTCGTAATTCATCCAACTACTTGGTGTGGCCTTCTCTGCATAAGTTGATATATGTGAAAGAATACCACTTCTCCTCGTGTTCCAGGTAAAACATATAGACGTTAAGAGATGAACGGAAAAGGCAGCTATTTTTCTGCATAAAGCTATGCCGTGAGATAAACGGTTCGTCGTATATCCCACAGTATTATAGACGGTTTACTCAGGTGTCGCAACAGAATGGTGGAAGAATAGCAGGAAAGATAGCCAATTTGGATACTATCGAGACCATTCTCCTCGTTGTGCCTATTTGAACCTTGCCTGGCCAGCTGAACCCTTCGGACGTTATGCTTTACAACCCGAGGTCATTGGCTATTTCGCCCAGGCCGCCAAGCAGTCCTTCATCGCGATGGTGATGACCTTCGCCATAGTATCCTTCGTCACGGCCTCCAAGGTTATTTTCGAGTCCATGCATGAGCATTTCGCCGCCAATCACTGCGGCTGCGCCACCCAGAGCACCCATTGCATATTTCCCGCCGTCGCCTTGCATAAAGCCGCCTAATCCTCCCATCATACCTCCCTGTTGCTGTGCGTTAGCTGCCGTAGGCACGATCCCTGCAAGGCTGGTGTGACAACTGGCACAGTTTGTTGTACCCAACGGGGCCATAGCCATACAGACGGGGCAGCGCAAGACCATGGGTTGCTGGCCCATCATAGGTTGTGGTTGATACCCCATGCCTGGTTGTCCCTGCGGAGGGTACTGTGGTGGATATTGAGGTTGTTGTGGGTACTGAGGCTGGCCATAGGGTTGCTGGTACTGGGGCTCGTTTTGCTGAGCATAGGGTTGCTGGCCATATGCTGTCTGGTATGGTTGTTGTGGCGGGGGATATTGTCCCGGTGATGGCGTATAGCCGGGCTGTACTGGTTGTACTGGTGCAGCTGGCATGCCGAGCTGATTGCCACAACTGGCACAGAAACGCACACCAGGAGCGTTTTTCTGCCCGCAATTGGTACAGAAGGCACTTACTGGTGCAGCGCTCGCTGCTTGCAGGTTCTGTCCACAGTTGTTACAGAAAGCATTGCTGGCTGGTACTTCTGCCTGGCAGGCGGGACAGTGGCGGGTTAAAGGTTGTGCAGGTGTCGCGGAAGCTGCTACGGTTTGTAGTGCTGAGCCACAATGATTACAGAACGCTGCCCCTGGATTGACCTTTTCATTACAACGTGGGCAGGTGTTACTTACTGGCGTGGCCAGGTTACTCGGAGCCGGTACTCCCGTGGGTTGTACAGGCGTTCCGCACTGCTGACAAAACTTTTTGCCGGTCACATCATAACCACAAGAAGTACAGGTTGCCATACGTCTAGACTCTCCTTATATATAAAAAAACTCTATGCACTGCTCTCAATTCCTAAGCAGCAGTTTAGCATAGATTTCCAAATTAGTCGAGTCTTGAAGACACTGTATACAAAAAGGGATCGCTCACCGTGCCACAAGGCACGAAAAGCGATCCTATGCATCACCCAGAAGGTTATGTAGTATAGTTATACGCATTCTCG
>Ga0209577_10002661_pt1 | contig 17065 bp, 14 predicted proteins | sample GraSoiAngelo_109_FD_185874 | JGI IMG/M metagenome (GOLD analysis project Ga0209577, IMG submission 185874) | Grasslands soil microbial communities from the Angelo Coastal Reserve, California, USA - 14_0903_12_20cm (SPAdes) (version 2) | ecosystem: Environmental > Terrestrial > Soil > Grasslands...
GAATTTCTTAATTGCGAGCGCCGACCCAGCGTAAAGTTGCCAGCCTATCAAGATTACCAGCACAACCACGGTCAATGCCATGGCCAAGGTGAGCCACTCAAACGCCTTATCGCCAAAGCGCGAGGGCGGCTTCATCGCCGCAGCCGCCGTGATTGGCTCGCCGCGCGTGATTGCTGGAGCTGTGGCGACTCCCATTTGAGATTACATTTTGATCTCGTCGATCCGCTTCAAAACGCGTTGCTGCACGCTGTCCGGCAAAGGAGCGTAATCGAGGTCCTTGGCCATCTTTTCACCGTCTTTTGCAGCCCATTTTAAAAACTCCACTAATTTCTTCCCTTTCGCCGCATCCTTTTGTTGTTCGTAGACCAGAAGCCACGTGGCGCCGCAGATCGGGTAAGCATCTTTCCCGGGTGCATTTGTCATCGAAAAGCGGAAATCATCAGGAATCTCGGCGGTCGCCAGGGCAGCGGTCACGGAATCAATGCTAGGTTTCACGAATTGGCCTGCAGAATTTTTTACTTCCGCGTACGGCATCTTGTTTTGGATCGCATAGATCAATTCCACGTAGCCGATTGCGCCGGGCGTTTGCTTTACCTGGCCCGATACGCCCTCATTTCCTTTGCCGCCGATGCCAGTCGGCCAATTGACCGAAGTATTATTGCCGGCTTTTTGCTTCCACTCTGAGCTTACTTTGCTGACATAGTCGGTGAAAATGAACGTCGTTCCGCTTCCATCCGACCGGTGCACAACTACGATATCCTGATCGGGCAATTTCGTGCCAGGGTTCAACGCCGTCAGCTTTGGATCATTCCATTTCTTTATCTGGCCAAGATAGATTCCGGCGATGGTGTCCCCATCGAGTTTCAAACTCGGATTACCTGGCAAATTGTAGGTCATTACAACGGCGCCTGCGACAGTCGGAATATGCAGAAGTTTTCCTGGCGCCTTGCTAAGATTATCGTCGCTCATCGGACCATCCGAGGCGCCGAAATCGACTGTTTGGGCGAGAATCTGTTTCTGGCCCCCGCCCGATCCGATGGATTGATAATTAAACCGGACCGAGGGATCGACTTTCGCGTACTCGTCGAACCATTTTGAGTAGATGGGATAGGGGAAAGTCGCCCCCGCGCCGTTAATCATCATCTGCGCCGAGGCGGTCGTGGCAACTCCGGCTAACAGCACTGTTGCTAGGAGTTTGTGGGTAAAATTGCGAGGTTTCATAGACCAAGCAGCCTGCCGTAGCGCGCGCCGAAGCGTCAAAATTTTTAATGTTACTTTTGTGTGACAGGAACGGATTCGCCTGCGTCAAACGTCAAAAGCGTTGAATCGTTGAATCGGCAATTCGATGGAACGAATCACGAATCACGAGGACCTGACTGCACGGGCAGAATCAGCCGAATGGTTGTGCCTTGCCCAACTTCACTCTCCGCTTCCACACGGCCACCATGGAGCTGTGCGATATGTTTCACGATCGCCAGTCCTAAACCAGTGCCTCCCAGTTCGCGGCTGCGAGCTTTGTCAGCGCGGTAAAAGCGCTCGAATATTCGCGGCAAATGCTCTTTGCTGATCCCAAATCCGTTGTCAGCGACGCTTAATATCGTGTCGGAACCGAGACGCGTCGCTCGTAGATGAATCTGCCCATTCTCGGGTGAAAATTTCACCGCATTATCCAGCAAATTGTAAAGCACTTCCTCTAGACGCGTTGGGTCGGCGTGAATTGTCACCGCCTCCGGAGTCAAATGGACAATCACTTTCAGATTTTTCGCGGCGAGTTTTTCTTTCCAATCGCGGATGAGGTTATTGAATAACTCGTCGACTCGCACAACGCCGAGCTCCAGAGTCGCGTGGGACGACTCTAGTTGGGCAAGGCTTAGCAGGTCATCAACCAGCCGCTGGAGTCGTTTGGAATGCCGATCCATGATCGAAAGGATTCGCGCAAGTTCCTCTGGTGAGGTCTCCGGCTCGTCCAGTAACACTTCAATGTAGCCGCGTAAAATCGACAGCGGCGTTCGCAGTTCGTGCGAAACATTCGCGACAAATTCGCGCCGGATCTGGTCCAGCTGCTTCAACTTGGTGATATCGTGGAAAAGCACCACCGCGCCGGACGTTTCATCGTCAGCGTTCTTGATTGGAACGGCGCTGACTTCGACATGCCGCTCGCTATGGGTTCGCGAATCGGCTATGCTCAACTCGGTTCGCATCGCCTCGCCCGTCTCCAATGTTTCCGCAACCAGTTGATCCAGCGTTGCGTGACGGACGGCCTCGACCAAAGGAACTCCCACCACTGGATCGCGCAGATCGAATAGTTTCTGAAAGGTTGGATTCATCAGCGTAATCAGGCTGCGCGCATCAACGACCAGTACGCCATCCTCCATTGCGCCGAGAATCGTCTGCGTATCGGATTCGCGGCCTGCGATCCGGCGCTCAAGGTCCCGCTGGCGCGCGAAAATAGTCTCCAGCGCCAGGCCAATGCGATGCGGATCTGCTCCACCGTCTATCAGAAACGTCGACGGACTTTCGCCGCGGGCTATTTGCGAAACGAGCTGCTCGATTTGTGGCCATGGAGCGGCCCATTTTTGCCAGAGAAGCAGCGCTATCACTGCGAATAAAGCGCAGAGCACGCCGAGGATTAGCCAATACATCTGGCCTTACTTTTCTTTCAATCGATAGCCGAACCCGCGCACGCTTTCAATCACATCGGCGGCTTTGCCGAGTTTCTTGCGCAGGCGTCGGACGTGCGTGTCCACCGTGCGCGTGTCAATTACACTTTCATAGCCCCAGACGTCGTTAAGCAGGCGGTCACGCGATTGGACCCGACCGCGTCGCTGCATCAGCGTGCGCAGAAGTTTAAATTCAAGGCTGGTAAGATTGACCCGCTTGCTACCGACAGAGACTTCATAACGCGCCGGATCAACGGTGATAAGACCGGCTGTCAGGCGTTCATCATCTTGTTTCGCCTCGCCTCGACGCATGATCGCTCGAATCCGTAGGACCACCTCTCGCGGACTGAAAGGCTTTGTCACGTAATCGTCCGCGCCAAATTCCAAACCGACGATCCGGTCGATTTCCTCGGCTTTCGCCGTGAGCATCATGATCGGTACCCGCCGAGTCCCCGGGTCGCTTTTCAGAATTTTGCAAACTTCCAGACCAGGCATCTTTGGCAGCATGAGATCAAGAATAATCAAACCTGGCTTTTCGTTGCGCGCCTTCTCGAGTCCGACAGCGCCGTCTGGCGCAGTCGACGTCGTGAAACCAGCCTTGCGTAAATTGAGCGCAAGGAGATCGACCACATCGCGTTCATCCTCGATGATCAGAACTGTGTTCCCGGATGCGGGTTCCATGACAGTTCGCTTTATCGCCGAAACTGTTTCGGTTCGCCAGTCAAGTTTTTCGGAACTGATTTTCCTAATCCTTACGGCCAGTCCTCAAGCACCTGAGAAAACCTCCGTGTCCATCGCATGCTGCAGCAGTCGGTATCCTATCGCTGGGTTCGGGATTCGCGATCAATTCAAAGATACGAATTGCCGTTGATGGGTCATGGGTTAGGCTGCGCTCCTCGCAGCACAACCCCTTGATTCATGAGTCTGGATAAAGCTCAAGAGATCATCAAACAGGCTATGGCGGATCGAAGCGTGTACGAGGCCATGGCGGCGCGCGAAAACAAGGCATGGGGTAAGATTTTGCCAGATCGGGAACGCTGTGAAGTCGCCATCGAGGACGCGAAGGCGAGCGCGATGCTTCGGTTCGGACGCAATCAATCGTCACTATTTGCAGTTGCAAAGAAGAAAGGGCTAAGTTTTGAACGCGGCTTGACGCTTGGATGCGGCGCGGGAAGGCTCGAACGAGATCTCTTAAGCAAGGGCGTCTGCCGCGGCTTTCATGGAATCGATATCTCCGAGAAAGCCATCGAAACGGCGCGGGATACCGCGAGAAAAGAGAATCTCCCTCTTACTTATGAAGTAGCCGACCTCAACTTCGTGGAGCTACCCGAGAAAACATTTGACCTGGTGGCAGCTCAGACTTCGCTGCATCACATCCTTTTTCTCGAACGAGTAGCGGACCAGATATGGCATTCACTGAAAAATGACGGTTACGTCTGGATTCACGATTTCATCGGCGAGACTCAATGGCAACACGATCCGAAACGTCTTTCCCTGGCGAATCATCTGCTGGCAAGTTTGCCGGAAAAATTCAGGCAAAACAGAATCACCAATAGGCTGACGACAGAGATCAAGCGCCCTGAACCTGGCCGCTTGCATCCTCCGTTCGAGTCGATCCGATCAAGCGAGATTATTCCGGTTTTTCAGCGCTGGTTTACCATCGAATGGAAATTAGAATTCAGCGCTTTCCTGCACCTTGTTGTGCCGCCCGGAACTCGCGCCGCGTATATCGAAAACGAGGACACGAGAGCGCTCTTTGAGGTCCTAGTGCTTCTCGACCATTTGTGTATCGAAGAAAAAATTGTGCAGCCCACCGGCGGCCAATACCTCATGCGCCCGAGGCCTGTTGATAAAATTCCAGCGAAAGCCGCGCCAGCGAGTAAAGAATCAGGCGCATGTATCCTCAAAAATAGTGTCACGGCCCCGGCGGGCTTTGGGGTAAGCTTTGGCCCTTCTGGCAGGACGCCTTGAATCATGAGTCTGGACAAAGCCCAGGAGATTATCAAACAGGCAATGGCGGACCGAAGCCTGTACGAGGCCATGGCGGCGCGCGAAAACGAAGTATGGGGTAAAGTTTTACCGGCGCTGGAGGATTCCCAGGCGAAAATGGAAGACTTTGCAGCTACTGAGAAGCTCGACGCTAATCGTCATCAGTCCTATCTAATAGGAGTCGCGCGAGAGAAAAATTTAACGTTCGAACACGGACTCACTCTAGGATGCGGTGCGGGAAGGCTCGAGCGTGCGCTCGTGCAGGAAGGAATTTGCCGCAGCCTTCATGGAATCGATATCTCGGAGAAAGCCATCGCAGCGGCGCGCGATACTGCAAAGAAGGAGGACCTCCCGCTTACGTACGAAGTAGCCGACCTCAACTTCGTGCAGTTACCCGAGAAGACTTTCGACCTGGTGGCGGCCCAGACGTCGCTTCACCACATCCTTTTTCTCGAACGCGTAGCGGAACAGGTATGGCGTTCGGTGAAAAACGATGGCTATCTCTGGATACACGATTTCATCGGCGAAACCCAATGGCAATACGACTCAAGACGGCTCTCGATTACGAACCAAATTCTGGCGATTTTGCCTGAAAAGTTTCGAAAAAATAAAATCAACGCTCGGCTGACGACAGACCTCAAGCGGCCTGAGCCTGGCACGCTGGGTTCTCCCTTCGAATCGATTCGATCAAGCGAGATCATTTCGATCTTTGAGCGCTGGTTCACGATCGAATGGAAATTGGAGTTTAACGCGTTCCTGCACCTTGTCGCCCCGCCTGGAACGCGCGCTGCTTATGTTGAAAATGATGATACCCGAGCGCTGTTTGAGGTGCTGCTGCTACTCGACAATTTGTGTATTGAAGAAAAAATTGTGCAGCCAACCGGCGGTCAATATCTCATGCGTCCGAGACCGATTAATGAAATTCCACCGAAGGCTGCGTCGGCGGACGATGAGCGGATTTCCTCTTTAAAACCAGCCTAGCCAAATAAAGATTACTTGTGGGTTCAAAATGCAATTGCGCCGTTCTTCGTTTAGAATCCCGTTGAGCGATGTCCGAGGCATGCCTTAAAACCGATTTCAATCCTCCGATCGATCACCGATTGCCGAGGAAGTCACCTTACGTTGCAACTGCCGATGAGGCGTTAGCGAACTATCAAGCAAATGAGGAACGCACCTGGTATAAGAGCAGTGCTGACCCGGATGACCTCGCCGGCAAATACGCATTTCAGAGACTGCGCCACACCTGGTTCACGCCCAAAATTGATCCCAAGTTTAAACTGCGCCGCGACGACAAGTTCTATGCCATCGGCTCATGTTTCGCGCGCGGCCTCGAGAGCGCCTTGATTAAACACAAGATGGCGGTTGAAAGCGCTGCACCGGAGTTTGCAAAGCTTCAGCCAGCCAACAAGGAACTCTCAGGACTTGGATTTACCAACAAATACAACACCTACTCGATATTGAACGAACTGCGCTGGGTGCTCGATCCAGACGCAGTGTTTCCCGTGGATTCGATTGTTCCACTGACGAAGACAACCTGGTATGATCCGCATACGACCCCGATGTTAGATTTTGTGAGTCGGGAAGAAACTCTGGAGCGCCGTGCGCTCCTGCAAATGGTTACGGAGCGTATAAAGCGCTGTCGCGCAGTGATCGTTACTCTTGGGTTGGCCGAGGTGTGGCGTGACATTCACGCAGACGTCTACCTCAATTGCACGCCAATCCCATCGCTGTTTAAAACTGAACTAGGCCGATACGAATTTCACCTCACTAGTTTCGCCCAAAACCTGGCTAATCTGGAAGCCATCCACACGCTGTTAACCGAGTATGGACACCCCGACTTTCATATTGTTGTCACAGTCTCGCCGGTCCCCTTGATGAACACTTTTTCAACTATGGACATTGTCGTGGCCAACACCTGGGCCAAGTCGCTATTAAGAGCAGTTGCCCAAGAGTGGGCTTCCTCACACGCGAATGTGGATTATTTTCCAAGTTACGAGATCGTGCAAAGCTCGGATCGTACTGCTGCGTGGGAACGCGATCTGAGACATGTCAGAGGCGCTGGGGCACAGCACATAATGGAGCTGTTCCTGCGGAAGTATCTCGAGTCAAGTTGACCTTGACCGGTCTTCGACCGGATCGGGTCTCCCGGCAAGCGAAGGATAGCGCGATTGTAATTTCGCGATGATCACAGGTTCCTGACGCCTTTTGAGTCGAATGAAATGCACGAACAAAAAGCGAACATCCCAAGGGGCTGCGTTTGATGCGATTGGAGTAACGGTTCTAATTGCTTACTTCCTCCACTTTGCTCTTCCTGCACTAAGCGGCGGCTTTCGTGAAGACGAGATGATGAACCTGGGGATCTGCTGGTGCGCGGGAGCGTTAAAATCGCTGTTGGCAAACATCGTATTTTGGAAACTCTTTCTTTGTCCGGGAGACGCCCTTTACTATCTACCGCTTTACCTTTATCGCCCGGGTGGCGCTGTTTATTATCTTCCGCTTTATCACTTCTTTGGGCTGGATCCTCTTCCTTATCGGATTGCTCAGATCGGCATTCTCGCTGCCTCTATTCCTCTGGTCTATTACTTGAGCCGGCGACTCGCCTCCTCGCGTTCTATTGCTTTTCTCGCTGTCCTTGCTCTCTGTTACCACCCACGCCTGACCGGTCTCGTCTTTGTTGGAGCGTTCATTTACGACGTGTTATGTGGGTTCTTTTATTTCGCGGCTTTAGCCTGTTACTTACATGTCCGTGAGAAGGACGTCCCGCTTCGACCGCTGCAGCTGGTGGGATTTCTGGTCCTGTACGTTTGCGCCCTGAACTGCAAGGAGATGGCGGTTACCCTTCCAGTCATTATTTTAATATACGAGTTTCTAAAATCTCCTGCCTGGCCAGATGGGAAGGCGTTCTTGAGGTGGATCCGACTTTATGCCTCAGCGTCGTTAATTGCTGGGTTGCTCACAGTGTTTTATATCTACGGGAAAACCCACGGCAGCGACTCGCTGGCAAGTGTTGATTCTTATCGTCCCAGATATTCATGGGCCAATTTCACTGATTCCAATGCGAAGTTTGTTAGTGAATTGTTGTTCGCCGGCCATTCGATCACTCCGACAATATTGCTGCTCGTATGGGCATCTGTTTTCATTTACGCCTTTATACGCCGGGACCGCATGGTTCAGCTCATGGCCTTCTGGATAGTGATCGTGCCCCTTCCCCTGGCGTTTATCGTGCCCGTGCGCGGGGATGCGCCTCTCTATCTTCTGCTGTTTGGATGGGCAACGATCTTTGCAAAGGTGGCGTCTGATTTGATCACGCTAATTTGGAAATTTTCGGTCTTCATTGGAAACCGTGTTCGAGCTGTAACAACCACTGCGACCGTCGGGGTTGCTCCCGCGAGAGTATCTCCCCGGATTTTCCAAGTCATAGGAACGCTTTTTGTGGCGTTCGCTCTAGCAGCCTTTACGCAGCGAGAAAATCAACGTCTTCGGACGCCTTGGCTAAACGTAGGGGCAAAAACATCTCATGTTATCCAAACGCTCCGGTCCCTGGCACTGCGTCCAATGCACGGCAGTCGTATTCTCCTTTTGTTGAAAGAAAATCTCTTTCACAATAAGTGGAATGCGTTCTTTATCGCTTCTCTGGTCTGGGATGATCATTCCCTCCGTATTTGGGTGGAAAGCGCAGATGCGCTCTCGCCACAGCAGCAGGCGGATGTCGATTACATTATCTCACTCGGTGAATTTAGCGCAGACGTTGTCCGTTCGCCTGAGCTTCCAAAGTCGAACTAGGAAAGAGACCTTGAACTTACGAAGTTTGCCAACCTGGCACGTGGCAGTCTTATTGACGATCTACAATAAGCAGGATTGTGATACGCAGCCTATCAACGACTAGCCGGGGGTGGCATTGGGCCACGATGCCGTGTTGGCTCATCGTCTGCGGTACGCTGTTAACTGTGTTACTGCTGATACACACAACGAGCCTGCGCCACAAGGGTCTTACAACCGATGAGCCCCTTCACTACCAGTACGGTTATCGCGCGCTGAATGGCTCTCCCGGGCGCACGGGAGCCTTAAATAGCAGCACTATGCCATTTTCAAGCCTGCATGCGATGACAAGCGGAAACATCGGAGTCTTTGCCCGAATAACAGGCATTTCGACGGACACCTCGTGGGATGGTCAGGTCAAGCGTGGCCGATACGTTACCATTGCTCTGTCGTTATTACTGGCGCTATATGTGTTTAAATGGAGCTATGAACTCTACGGCCGTAACGGGGCGCTTCTCTCGCTGAGCCTTTACGTCTTCGATCCCAATCTGCTCGCGCACGGCCAGTTGGTGACAGCTGATTTGCCGGCCGCTTTGATGACCACAATGGCGTTGTACCACTTTTGGCACTTTCTCGAGTTAGGTGGCAAGCGACGGGCCTTTTTTAGCGCACTGACTCTCGGTTTGAGCCAATTAGCTAAATATTCGTGTGTTTATTTGTATCCCATTTTTTTGGTGATTGCAGCGATTTACTGTCGCTTCTGGCCGTCACCCGAAGTAGGAAAGCCTGGCCGCTGGCACAGCCTGACTTGGAATCTGGGGCGCTGGTCCATCGTGATAGTGTTCTTCGCCGCGATGAGTATAGTGACAATCAATCTGGGATTCGATTTCAGCGGAACTGGAACACCGTTGTCTCGGTATACTTTCAAAGACCCAATTTTCAAAAAACTCCAGGCTACGCCGATTATCAGCAAGTTGCCGCTTCCGTTACCGGTCCCTTACGTCCAAGGCTTGGATCTGGTTAAGTTCGAGGAGAGGATGGGGCAAGCCTGGGGAAACATCTATATGGCGGGCCAACTTCGAGTGAATCATCATGACGGCACGCTTCATGGGTTCCCGGGGTATTACTTTTACGCGGCTTTCTTCAAGGTCCCGATTGGGACCCAAATCATATTTTTGGTGGCATTGTTCGGCTATTTTTGGCGCCGTGCCCAGCCAGCCGCAGGCGAACTTCGCAGGCACGAGATTTTTCTGCTGGTTCCGATTCTGTTTTATTGGATCTATTTCAACTTCTTCTTTAACGCGCAGATCGGCATTCGTCATGTGTTACCCGTATTCGCCCTCGCTACGGTCTTTTGCGGAAGATTCCTGGCTACCCCGGAGTCCAAGTTCCGGCGTTACGCCGCGGTGGTTCTTGTAGCTTGGGTTGGGGCATCAGCTCTTTCGTATTATCCGCATTTTATCTCCTACTTTAATGAATTTGTTCCAGATAGGAAGCTAGCGTACCGACACCTTGCAGACTCCAATCTGGATTGGCGAGGTAACGAATGGTATCTGACAGAATATATCCACCGTCATCCGCGTGTTATAGTAGACCCTCGTAAACCGCAGGCCGGTCGAATCGTTGTGCCTGTTAACGCTTTGGTGGGAGTTAATCGAAACCCAGAGGAGTACAGATGGCTGAGAGAGCGCTTTACGCCGGTGGGTCATATTGCCTACTCGTATTTGGTTTATGATGTTCCAAAGAAAATGCTTCCGCAGAGAAATGGAGACTCCAAAAGCTCAAAGGACTCGTCCCCAGATCCTGGGCGCTAATGACTCACGTGCGCTCGCTCGCCGATTGCACGATGAATTTCTTCCAGAATTTCTCGTAAGCCGTAGCGAAATTTCCAGGTGGGATAGTGTCTCTGGAATTTCCTCACGTCGCTGATCCACCAGATATGATCGCCGATCCGGTTGGTCTCCTCATAGCTCCACGTTAATTTGCATCCACTTACTTCCTCACACAGGGCGATCGCTTCGAGCATCGAACAGTTACTATGCCGGCTACCGCCGATGTTATACACTTCTCCACTTCGCGGGGCGCGGATAAATTCCAGGAATGCTTCGACCAGGTCGAAGCTATGAATGTTATCACGGACCTGTTTACCCTTGTACCCTAACACGCGATAAAGCCTGCCACTCATCGTACAGATCATCAGGTAGGAAAGGAACCCATGCAGCTCCGTGCCCGCGTGTGCTGGTCCGGTGAGGCAGCCACCGCGAAAAGAAACAGTCGGCATTCCAAAATAGCGTCCATATTCCTGCACCAAAATATCGGCCGCAGCCTTGGATGCTCCAAAAAGCGAATGCTTGCTATAATCGATGCTCATAGTCTCTGAGATTCCCTGCTCGTACTCATGCCCCGGCTTGATTTCCCATCGCGTGGGCAATTCTTGCAATGGCAGCCGGTTCGGTGTGTCGCCGTAGACTTTATTTGTCGACGTAAAAATGAATGGCGCGTCGGGAGAAAATACCCTGGCTGCCTCGAGCAGGTTCAGTGTGCCGTTTGCGTTAACCGCAAAATCGGTCTGTGGATCGCGAGCCGCCCAATCATGAGATGGTTGTGAGGCCGAATGCACAATCGCATCGATTTTGCCCGAATAACTCTTGAATAGCTTGGCGACTGCCGAAGCATCCCGAATGTCGAGGTCATAATGGTGATAGCCGCGGACGTTCGCGATTAGGTGATCACGCGTCTTCTTCGTCGATGCTTCCGCGCCAAAGAATCGTGCGCGCATGTCGTTGTCGATCCCAACAACATGCGCGCCCTCTTTTGCGAATCGCTTGACGGTTTCCGAACCAATCAATCCTGCGGATCCAGTGACGATAATTGCGCGCATTTACTCGACGATAATCACTCAGATGCGATGGGCGAAAAGGTTAACATACCAGGAGATATCATTTCGGATGTCACGCACATCGAAGGGAATCAAACCACCTGTTCTCACCAGATGCAGAGTCATACCTGACCCCTGAAGCATCTCCACAAGCCTTTCCCAACTCACGCCCGCCTGCTCCAACCCAGCAGGCCAAAACTCGAGCAAAAGATTGATATCAGAGTTTTCCTGAACGACGCGCTGTGCGCCGCGTAACGCATGAAGCTCGTATCCTTGAATGTCCATTTTGACCAGATCGACGCGTTGGCCGGCTTTGAAGTAATCGTCGAGCGCGATCATTTCGATTGGAACGACACGGCGTAAATCGTCGGTCTTGTACGCCCTGTGATCGACGTTTAGTTTATCCGAAACGTAAAGCTTACACTCGCCACTCCGCTCTCCAACCACAGCTTGAGTTAACCGGACATTTGAAAGATTACGTGTGGCAGCAGACAATCGATTGAAATTATCCGGAGAAGGTTCGAAGGAATGAACCACCCCGGTCGGACCCACGTAGCGGGAAAGAAACTCTGAGTAAATTCCAATGTTAGCGCCGACGTCTACAACAACAGCGCCTTTAAACAAAATCTTCCTTAGCAGCTCTCGCTCTGCGCGATCAGCGTAGCTCTTGTACGCGGCATAAAGCGGCCGATAAATCGGAAAGGCGCATTCGTACATCTTATTAGCGACGTGACGAAGAACTGTAGTTGTCGACATCAGCGTTGTGTCAGACTGCAGTAGGGAGAAGTTCCCAAAAATCCTGAAAGCAGCAGTTCATTAGGTGCACTTTTTTCGCTGTTCGCTCGCGACTGCTGCAATAACTACCTCGCGGCACAGATACTCTAACGTCGCACTCGACACAATTCGCTCTCATGAGAGATGAGCAGTCTTACCACGACACCATTGGAAAAGATATTGCGGAGCCATACATTCGCCCAATGCGGTTTCGTTGGAAAGGACTGTTTACGTCCCAGGTGAACGCGGTGGCGCCATGGGACCGCTGGGACTTTGTTGCTCTCGCGCTCGCTGTGCTGACCACGCTCTGGGTCTTCGCACTTAAACTGAAAACGTTCTACGATCTTGGCTATTCAGGGGATCTCTTCGTGAGTGTTCAAGCTGCGCGGAGTTGGCTTGAGGGAAAAGGGGTGCTCCAGGACAACTGTTTTGGAAACATCCTGGCCGTCCACACTTATTTCATGCTTGTCCCGCTCGGAGTGATAGCAAAGCCGTTCGGCGCTCCCGGCTTGCTATTCGTCCTCGCCGCAGCGGTGGGAGTGACTTATTTCTGGGCGACGCGGATTTTGCGGCTTCTAGGCGTTGACGGGCCAGTGGCGCTATTCGCGGCCGCGGCAATGCTTGCCTCACCGCTCTCCATTTTGTTCTATCAAGAGGCTGGCCAAGGGTTCCAAGTCGAGCTTCTCGCGCCGGCGTTATGTTTGATCCTGTTTTATTTCCTGCTTCGGCAGCGGATGGTTCCTTCAATCGTGACAGCACTTGCTGTCTTCAGTGTCAAGGAGGATGCGCCGATTGCTGCCGCCATGGTAGCGGCCGTGGCGGGCGTTGAGACATGGATTTCGTCAGCAGGCAAAGTTGTTCGCTATCGTTTCAACTGGCCGGCAGTGATTGTCGTTCTGCTGTCGGCTATCGCGATCCCTCTTTTGCTGGCCATTTCCTGGTCGCAGGTGCCAACGGCGTACGCTGGTCACCCGGTTGATCGCCTCTCTGATCACTCGGTCAGCCGTCTCGGTATTGCAGCGGCAAGAAGTTTGTCCGGTCCTGGAGCGGTTTTCGCGTTTGTAACCTCGAATACTGCTTATTGGCTTGATAGCAGCGCTGTCCGTCAATGGCTGTGGGTCATGCTGGTGGGCAGCTTTGGAACAATTTTATTGCGCCCTTACTACCTGGTCGTTGGTGTCCCAACGACAGTGGTTGCATGGCTTATGAATCAGAACGACCTCCTGTGGCCTCGGCGGTTTTTCCCGGCACAGACACTTCTTTGGTGCGTCATGTTGGTAGGTTTTGCTTCGGTTGTGCGCGTCGCAACGTCCGGTGAGAAACGGACCCGAGCCGCAGTGCTTACGGTCGCAATTGTAATCGCGGCGTTGGCAGCATCTGCACAATTCGTCCTCGTGCCGTGGTTTGCCCGCGGGGCATACCTTCTTCGTTCCACCAGCCTTTGCTCGCCGCAGGAGCGGCAACAAGCAGACGCGGTATTTGCACGCTACCGTCGCGAAAGCAAGCCGGCGGAACCCGTTATTGCCTCAACATTGCTTCTCCGCTACGCACACGATCGAAACCTCTTCTGGCTAACCCGATTATGGGGTCGGCCTGCGCCGATCTGGATCCTTGGCGACAGTGCCGACGCCTACGCCCCCTTCAAAATTAGCGAAGATAAAATAAACCCGGCGTCCGGAATTCGCCTCGAAGATTACACAGTCCTTGACAGTCATGGTCGTTTTGTGCTGTTCAGGAAGAGGCAGTAGCATCGCGAGATCTGGCCACGCTCGCTTGATTGCCACCGAATCGCGACCGAGCCGAGAACTTTGTATTGTTGGTAAGTCCTTTTAGAATCATGGAAGATTCCGTTTTGTAAGCGCGATGGACCAGCCTGAATTGAGCGTTGTGATTCCTTTCCTCAATGAGGAACAGGTCTTGCCATTGTTGCGGGAGCGATTGGCTGAAATTCGCGACCGGCCCGTTGCGTGGGAGCTGCTCTTTGTAAGCGATGGATCCACCGATGGAAGCACAAGGTTTATCGAAGCCTGGGCCAGCGAGGATCCATCCGTTAAGTTGATTGTACTAACACGAAACTTCGGCCACCAGAATGCTGTCTCTGCCGGCCTGTCTTTCGCATCGGGCAATTATGTTGGAATTATGGACGCGGATTTGCAGGACGAACCGGAGGTCCTTCTTGAAATGCATCGAACCTTAACAAGGGAGAAAGTTGATGTGGTTTACGCCGTGCGAACCAGTCGGACCGAGACGAAACTCAAACGCCTTTTCTATTTCGTTTTTTACCGTCTTTATCTTTATTTGGCTGATAGCCCTGTTCGGGCCGACAGCGGCGATTTTTGTGTGATGAGTCGCCGAGCGGTTCGCCTCCTTCTAACTCTCCCAGAAAAGCTGCGTTTCGTACGTGGATTACGTACATGGATTGGTCTGCCGTCGAAACCATATCCCATTTCACGACCAGCTCGCGCAGCGGGCTCCCCGCAGTATTCGTTGCACAAGCTGACGAAGCTGGCGTTCTCAGGGCTCACATCTTTCTCCACAAGACCATTGAGGGTGGGCTTCGTATGCGGAAGCATTCTGTGCGTCGGCGCCGTGATCGGGGCGCTCACCTACCTCGGGATTGCATTGTTTACTAACATTCACCTCGCAGCACCTGGGTTCTCGACGCTGGTGATTGTTCTGCTTTTCTCCAACGGATTGATCTTTCTGTATCTGGGGATCCTCGGCGAGTACATCGGTCAGATGTTCATGGAAGTAAAAGCGCGCCCGTCCTTCATCGTTGAGCGCACAATGAATCTCGAAAGGACGCAGAGATCCGATGCGCGCGATTGAGACGCTTTCCCAGCCTCAACAAGTTTCCATGGCGGACGAGTGGTTCCAGTTCGCAACCGCAGATCATTTTTGGATGCAATGGCGACACCGTCTGCTCGTCCGAACACTCAAACGCACTGGAACGCCAGTCCGGCGGGCATTAGAAATCGGATGCGGACACGGCGTCGCCCGACAGATGCTGGAGCGCGATCTCGATATTGCAGTGGACGGTTGCGATCTAAATCGAGCGGCGTTGGAGATGGCGAAACCGGGAAAGGGCAACCTTTTCGTTTATAATATATTGGACCAGGAACCTTCTCTCCTGGGCCGCTACGATGCTGTTTTCCTATTGGATGTGCTCGAACATATCGCCGATGACACTGCGTTTCTCGCTGCTGCATTGCGGCACTTGCGACCGGGAGGACTCGTGATTGTGAATGTGCCTGCGAGCATGTTGCTTTTCAGCGACTACGACAGAGCGGCCGGTCACTTGAGGCGCTACACGCCAGCCAGTTTAGCCAAGTTATTTGACTATTGCGGTGTCGAAGTTCAGGCTATTGAGCCATGGGGGATGCTCATGATCCCATTGTTGCTTGCGCGGAAAGCCGTCTTGCGCGGAAAGAAACTAACCGGCGCGATTCGTACGGGGTTCGTACCGCCAAACACCATATCACGATTATTGTTGCAAGGTCTCAAGAATATCGAGACGGCATTGCCCTTTTCAATGCCCTGCGGCACCTCGATCCTGGCGTGCGGGCGCAGGCGTGTTGAACCTGCTGGTGCATAAGTTTGCCCGCGAAGCTGAGGAGGTGTCCGATATGCCTTATTCAAAAAGGAGCAACATCGGCATCAACGCCGTTTCAGAGTCACAGTAAAAAAAGTTGCGCACACGCCCGGAAAGCGGCGGCTGATGACGAAGTCTGTTGAAAATAGCGCGCGATAAAGAAAATGTGGCATCGGTAGCCTGTGCGAGATTCCCCCGGTAGCCATGTAGGATAAGGCGCTAAAGGGCCGCGTCGACAGAGTCGCAAGATCGAAATTCTCGTTCAATCGTTCCAGCCATTCGCGCTGCCGGAAAAATATTAACCACGGTAACGCAATGTTCGCCGATGCCAGCGGCCCTTGCACGTCACTTAACTCAGGCTCAGAAATCCTGAAATCCACCGGTTCGTGGTGCAGATACTTGAAAATAGGGGTTGATAACACGGAAAAGAAAGGCTCTGTCGCAATCACTTTGCCGCCCGACTTCAATTTGCTCGCAGCGCGGTTAAGAAATGAAATGGGGCTTTTCAGATGATGTAACACGTTCGTAAGCGTAATGACGTCAAGGCTGTTGTCTTTAATTGCGTCGAACTTGTCAATGTCGTGGCAGTCAAACACAAAGTCGAGATAGTCGAGGTCAATTACGTCGCTTGTTATGACGTTTGAAAGAAATTGTTTCAGAGGCGAGGTGCCGCTTCCTACCTCAAGTATCGAAAGAGCCGCTGGATTGGAAATATCCTTGAATTGATCGCGGTAAAGCTCGCGATACCAAAAAAGAAGATTTTTGTTAGCGCCGAGCCGCGCGCGGTTACGCAATGTTGCGGCTCGGTCTTTCGCCTCCTGCCTCTGCAAGACTGTCGAAGCCCCGCTCATTTCATCGCACGGATATAGAGCGAACCCGCAACTTCTGAGATCACAGGCACGTTCTCGAGAAACCGGCCGAACGCGTCCACTCGGTCGATCAGAGCAACCGGCGTTTTGGGATGCAGAAAATCGAACGGATCGACTCGAATATCACGATAGCCTGCTCGTTCGAGAAGCCGCCGGAGCGGCCATCGGAAGAATGCCGTCTCATCAGGTGAGTCGCCAAGCTTTTGTTTAATCCAGGGAATGTTCTTTTGTATCGCAATCTGAGGATTCAGCATGTTCGGCTCCGTAAAATAAATTGTACCCTCGGGCTTCAACACGCGGTAAACATCGCGCAGGGCCTCTTCGATTTCGAGGTGATGTAACACCGAACTGCCCACGACAGAGTCGAAGACAGCTTCAGAATAGCTCAATGAATACGCGTTCTGGATTTGAAATCGGACATTCGCCGCAGAGCAATTCGATTTGGCGATTTCCAGAAGTTCCGGTGAGACATCAATTGCGACGATGTCCGCTCCCGAGCGCGCCAGCTCGCAGGTAAAAGAGCCGGTGCCGCATCCCAATTCGA
>Ga0209577_10002668_pt1 | contig 17030 bp, 11 predicted proteins | sample GraSoiAngelo_109_FD_185874 | JGI IMG/M metagenome (GOLD analysis project Ga0209577, IMG submission 185874) | Grasslands soil microbial communities from the Angelo Coastal Reserve, California, USA - 14_0903_12_20cm (SPAdes) (version 2) | ecosystem: Environmental > Terrestrial > Soil > Grasslands...
CGGATTCGACGTCTACCGCGAGCAGCAGCGTGGGGCGCTGGCGCTGGCCAACGGGACGGTCTACGTCCCTTTCGGTGGCTACATCGGTGACTGCCAGGTCTATCACGGCTGGGTGGTGGGCATCAAGGCCGACGGCAGCAGCACCGCGCTGACCGTCTTCAAGGACCAGCCGCAGTCTCCCTGCGCCGGGACGACCGCCAACGAGGCAGGTATCTGGGGGGCCTCGGGGCCGGCTGTCGACGCCGGCGGCAACGTCTACGTCGCCACCGGAAACGGGAGCAGCGGCACGGCCTACGACTGCGGCGAGACGGTCTTCAAGCTGAACGCCAACCTCGGCTACCTTGATTCCTGGGCGCCCACCTACTGGGCGACGCTGAACAACCGGGACACCGACATGGGGTCGATCGGCCCGGCCGTCGTCGGGACGGGCGGCAACCTGGTCTTCCAGAGCGGCAAGAACGGCTGGGGCTACCTGCTCGACACCGGCGCTCTTTCAGCCAACGCCAACCACATCGGGGGTGAGGCCTTCGCGGCCCCCGTCTGCAGCACGGCGCTGGCCCAGCCCACCGACCCCACCTACGCCTTCGACCAGGTCTTCGGCGGAGTAGCCTACTCCGACCCCTATGTCTACGTCCCCTGTCCTGAAGGGATCAAAGCGCTCAGGCTCGGCCCGGGCCCCTCTTTCAGCCCCGCCTGGTCGGGTCCGTCCTTCCAGCCAGGTGCGCCGATCCTCTCGGGCGGGGTGCTCTGGACTATCGACGTCGGTGGCGGCGTATTGTACGGTCTGAATCCGGCAACCGGCGCCTCCCTCTTCACGGCCAGCGTGGGCACCCAGACCCACTTCTCCACCCCGTCGGCAGGGTTGGGCCGCATCTTCGTCGCCGATGGGGCCGGCCCCGACGTCGTTCGCGCCTTCGGCCAGGGAGGCGGGCAGTATCACACCATGGCGCCGGCCCGCGTCTACGACAGTCGCTCCGGCGGGACCCCGCTCGCCGCCGGCGAGATACGCGACGTTCCCGTGACCAACCACGGAGGAGTGCCGGCGAGCGGTGTGCTGGCCGTGTTCGTCAACGTTTCGGTGACCAACACGACGGCGGGCAGCTACCTGACCGCCTTCCCCGCCGGCTCCGCCCTGCCCAACACCGCAAACCTCAACTGGAGCGCCGGCCGGACGGTCTCCAACCTGGTGGAGATTGACGTCGGCGTCGGCGGTCAGGTCAGCCTGTACAACGCGCAGGGTCGGGCTGACCTGATCATCGACGTCACGGGCTGGGTCAGCGTGTCGTCGGCGTCAGCGGGGCCCGACGGCCTGTACAGGCCGGTCGTCCCGGCCCGCATCCTGGACACGCGCACCGGCGTCGGAGCGCCGGCCGCCCCCATCGGGCCTGGTATGACGATCGACTTCCAGGCCGCCACAGGCCCGGTCCCGACCAGCGGCGCGGAGGCGGTGGTCTTCAACCTTACCGCGACCGCGCCCACCCTTCCCGGATACCTGACCGTCTATCCCAAAGGGCAGCCCCGTCCCGGGACCGCCAACCTGAGCTTTGCCGCGGGGCAGACCGTGCCCAACCGTGTGGTCGTCCCGTTGGGCGCTGGCGGCATGGTCACGATCTACAACCCGGTCGGGAGCGTGGAGGCGATCGCCGACGTCAGCGGCTGGTTCACGGACGTCACGCCGGGCGGAACCGGCTCCTCCTTCACCGGCGTCGCCCCGGCCCGCATCCTGGACACCCGCAACGGAACGGGCGGCTTCTCCGCCCCGCTCGGTCCTGGTCAGCGGCTGAGCCTGCTGGTGGCCGGGCGGAGCGGCGTCCCCAGCATGAGCGCCGCCGTGCCGCCTACCGCGGTGGTGTTGAACGTGGCTGTCACCGCTCCGACGGCCTCCTCTTCATACCTGACGCTCTGGCCCGAAGGCGCCACCCGCCCGGGGACGGCCGACCTCAACTTCGTGGCCGGTCAGACGGTGTCCAACCTGGTGATCGTGCGGGTGGGTGCGAACGGAAGGGTCGACGTCTACAACCCGGCGGGCTCGGTACAGGTGATCGCCGACGTCATGGGCTGGTACGGCTAGGCGCGGCTCATCTACCCTCCCGGTCTTGACCCGCTCGCTGGGGGGCGGCAACATTTCGAAACGGCGAATCTGTTACCCTGCCATCTCCGTTATGCCTGACATGCGACTGCGCGCGGGCCTGGGCTCGCTCCTGGCGGCCTTGGCCCTGGCGCTGCCTGAGCCTCTTCCCGTGGCCGCGGCTGCACCGTCCGTCCAGCACGCCGACCCGTCGATCGGCCCGCACACGCTCGACGAGGCGCGCCATGCCCAGGACGTCGTCCCGTTCGCGCCCGACCGGGCGTCGATCCTCCCCCGCCAGGCGCCTCGCCAACTCTATCCCCAGGCTCTTCCCGCGACCGGCTCCGGCGCCCCGAACAAGGAGGTCTTCGCCTTCGCCCCCTACTGGGGGCTGGCGCAGGGCAGTGCATGGAACTACTCGGTGCTCTCTACCGTCGCCTACTTCGGTCTCGACTTCAACGGCGACGGCAGCCTCAACACCAGCACGCCGGGCTACGCCCACTGGTCGAGCGACGGCAACCTGAGCACGATCGTCAACCTGGCGCACACGGCCGGTGATCGGGTGGTGCTGGTCGCCAAGCCCTACAGCACGAGCCCTCACCCGACGACCCAGGAGACCGTCTGCTCGATCGTGATGTCGAAGGCCGCGACGCAGACGGCGGTCGCCAACGCCATCGCCCAGGCGGCGTCGAAGAACCTGGACGGCGTCAACGTGGACTTCGAGGGCAGCTCGAGTCCCGGCTGCAGCGCGACCGCCGACTTCGCCAACATCCAGGACGGATTCACTAACTTCATGAGCCAGATGACTGCCCAGGCTCACCAGCACGCGTCCTCCTGGGAGGTGAGCGTCGATACCTACAGCGGCTCGGCCAGCTGGGAAGGCGGGATCTTCAGCATCCTGCGCCTGGGCTCGATCGTCGACGCCATCTACATCATGGACTACGACATGTATGGAAACCTGCCCGGTCAGGCCGCGCCCAATGCTCCCGTCAACGGCTGGTCCTACGACGACCAGCTCTCGGTCAGCCAGTACGTGAGCAAGGCGCCCGCCTCCAAGGTGCTCCTTGGCGTCCCCTATTACGGCTACAAGTGGTCGACGCTGTCGGGCCCCAACAACAGCAGGCCGGGCCCTTACGCCACGGCGACGAGCACACAGTCGGCGGATACCTACGGCGACATCCTCAGCGAGTTCGCCTGCGCCCAGCAGCTGCAGGGGTTCTGGGACTACACGGCCCAATCACCCTGGGCGTCGTGGTGGAGCCCGGCGGCCAACGACCCCTGCGGTGGTAACCACAACAGCTGGCGCGAGCTCTACTACGACGACGCCGCCTCGCTCGGGATCAAGTACGACCTGGTCAACAGCTACGGCCTCCGCGGCGGCGGACCCTGGGCGCTGGGCTACGACAGCAATCCCGACCTCTCCACTCCTAACAGTGCGCCCGAGCTCTGGGCAGTCCTGGCGAGCAAGTTCGGTACCGCCTGGCCGGGGCCCTATCACGCCATCACGCCCAGCCGCCTGCTCGACACCCGCTCTTCGTTGGGCGGTCACGTCGGTCCCCTCGCCCCAGGTGAGGTCTTCGACCTGACGGCGACGGGCGGGGCGATCCCGGCCGGCGCCGCGGCCGCCGTCCTCAATGTCACCCTGGTCCAGCCCAGCCGGGCGACCTACCTGACCATCTACCCCAGCGGGAGCGGGCGCCCAGGCGCGTCAAACGTCAACGCGTCCGCCGGGCGCATCGTCAACAACCTGGTGGAGGTCGGACTCGGGACAGGCGGCAAGGCGACTATCTTCAACGCGGTTGGATCGGCCGACGTCGTGATCGACGCCTTCGGGTGGTACTCGCCGGCGCCGGCCGGCGGCTCGGCCGGCCGGGTCACGCCAGTGGCGCCGGCGCGCCTCTTCGACAGCCGCGGCCCGAGCAGCGGCGGACCGCTGACGCCGGGCGCGACTCGCGACCTCCAGGTCACCGGCCGCGACGGCATCCCTGCCGGCGCTCAGGCCGTCGTCGTCAATATCGCGGTCACCAACGGGACCGCGCCAAGCTACGTCACCGCCTACGCTCCAGCTCCCAACCCTCCGCCGACGTCGAATCTCAACTTCGTCGCCGGACAGACCGTGTCGGACCGCGCCTACGTACCCCTCGACGCCAACGGCCTGATGCGCCTCCGTAACGCGGTCGGCAGCGTCGACGTGATCGTCGACGTCAGCGGATGGGTGAGCGGCGCCGCGGCATCTCCCGCGGGCGGCCTGTACACGGCCGTCTCGCCGGTCCGCATCGTCGACTCGCGCCTGGGGCTGGGGACGGGATCGGTCTCCGCCGGCCAGACCGTCGGGGTCCAGGTGGCCGGGATTGCGTCCCTTCCCGTGAACACGGCGCCGACACCGCCGGCCGCCGTGGTCATGAACGTGACCGCAACCGGTCCTAGCGCTCAGAGCTACCTGACCCTCTTTCCCAGCGGCTCCGGCCCGGCACCGCCGCTCGCGGCTGACCTCAACTTCGCGGCGGGGGCCACCGTGGGTAACCTGGTGGTGGTCAAGGTCGGTCCCGACGGCCTGGTAGACCTCTACAATGCCGCCGGAACGACCAATGTGGTCATGGACGTCCTCGGCTGGTACAGCTGAGCCTTCCAATTCAATCCTGATAGCGTCTCGCTAATCTCTCAGGCATCTCAGCCCGCAGGATGGGCCGACGATTCCCCGTTATTCTGCTAGGCCTTGCAAGGGGTCGTTGCTCGCATCACCACTCTCTGTGCTGGAGTGCTGGTGGGGACCGGGAGCGGACTCGTTACCGGGATCACCGCCATGCAGCCGGTCAGCGCTGTCCAGGCGCCCGTAATCCGCGACGAGCACGTGCGCCCGGTACCGATTCGGGCAGGCGTGCGCTCACCGCAGATGCCCAGCCTGATCAACCTGCAGCGCAGCGAACTGTCTCCCTCGCTCCGGGGACGGATGCAACCCAACACCACGAGCGCGGATACCTCCCTTGAGTTCCTCACCCGGCCCTACCTCTCCTGGCACGACATCACCTCAGTCTTCGACCACTGCAACCCGGACTACAGCACGGACGGCAGGGTCTGCCGCTTCGACGGCACCGTAGGGCTGAGGTCCAATGGCCAGGATCCCTACTTCTCGCTCGGCTACGCCCAGACCCCGGGCGGCCAGGACTACCTCTACTACGATGGCCATAACGGCTGGGACTATGCGCTCAACTACGAGAACGTCTTCGCCGCCGCGCCCGGCACCGTGACCCTGGCCGGCGCCGACAGCGTCAATCCGTGCTTCGGCCAGACCATCATCATCGATCACGGCAACGGCTACAGCACGCGCTACGCTCATCTCTCGCAGATCTACGTCAGCGTCGGCCAGGCGGTGAGACGGGCCCAGGTGATCGCCCAGAGCGGAAACACAGGGTGCAGCAGCGGGCCGCACCTCCACTTCGGCGTCTATGTCACCAGCTCCTGGACCGCGGTTGACCCCTGGGGCTGGTGGGGACAGCCCGGCGCTGACCCCTGGCCTTCCGATCCCCCCAGCCTCTGGCTGACCGGAAGCGCTCAGTTCCCGATACCCTTCGCTCCCACGAACGTCGGCGCGATCGGCGGCAACGCCTCGGCCACCGTGAGCTGGACGCCGCCGTCATTCGACGGTGGCGTTCCGATCGCCTACTACGTGGTGACTGTCTCGCCCGGCGGGACGCTGGTCTGGGTGCCCGGCAGCGCGACCTCGGCGGTCATCACCGGGCTGGCCAACCAGACGCCCTACACCTTCACCGTCACCGCCCTCAACGGGGTCGGCTCGGCGACCTCCGGATCGTCCAACCCGGTGACTCCGACCGCCTGGGCCGGGCAATTCCGAACCCTGGCACCGGCTCGCATCCTGGACACGCGCAACCACGTCGGCGGCTACGGCGGGCCGGTCGGCGCCGGCCAGTCGATCGCCATCCCGGTGGTCGGCCATGGCGGAGTGCCGAGCAGCGGCGTGGCCGCGGTCACCTTCAACCTGACGGTCACCAATCCGGCAGGGCAGGGGTTCGCCACCGTCTTTCCCACCGGCAGTCCGCGGCCGGAAACGGCGACGCTCAACTTCGCGAGGGGGCAGACTCGGGGCAATCTGGTCCAGGTCCCGGTCGGGACCGGCGGCGACGCCTCGATCTATCTGGCTGGAGCCTCAGCTGACCTGGTCGCCGACGTCCTCGGCTACTACACCCAGGACGGCAGTACGGGCGACGGGCTGTTCCATCCGCTGACGCCCACGCGCATCGCCGACAGCCGCTCGGCGATCGGCCTCTCTGGACCGATTGGCGCCGGACAGTCGGTCGACCTGCAGGTCGCGGGCCAGGGCGGCGTGCCGGCGAGCGGCGTTTCCAGCGCGATCCTGGACCTGACCGCGACCGGCGGGACGGCAGCCAGCTGGCTCTCATTGCGGCCCTCGGGGACGACCTTCAACGGCACGGCAAACCTCAACTTCCAGGCCTCCGAAACGGCCTCCAACCGCGTGATCGTCGGAGTCGCGGGCGGCAAGGTCTCGATCCTCAACAGCGCCGGCTCGGTCCAGGTCGTGGTCGACGTGGTCGGCTGGTTCAGCGACACCAGCGCGCCGGCGAGCACGACCGGCCGCTACGTCGGGTTGCTCCCGAGCCGCATCCTGGACACGCGCACGGGCCTCGGCGGCCTGCGCACGCTGGCAGTGGGCCAGGCGGTGTTCACCGCCTCCCTGCCCGCTTCGGTCGGGCCGGGGGGGGCGTCTTCGCTGATCTTGAATCTCGCGGCCACCGGCGGCACGGCGCCCAGCGACTTCCTCTCCATCTACGCCGGCAACGTCGCCTATCCAGGGACGTCGGACGTCAACTTCCTGGCCGGCGACACGCGGGCCAACCACGCGGTGGTGCGCCTCGGAAGTGGCGGCCAGGTCGCCCTCTACAACGCGGCCGGCCAGGTGGACGCGATCGTCGACCTGAGCGGCTACTACAGCAACTAGGCCGGGGGCATCAGCTCCAGCTGCAGGCTCGGCGGTAGGGTAGCCGGATCGAGCAGCTCGGGGCCCTGGTTGTGGACGTCGTTCACCAGCGGGGAGGCCGGCTTCAAGCGCAGCCAGCCGTCGGGACAGGGCTTGAGGAACGCCGCCACTTGCTCCGGGGACATCTCCTCCAGAACCCACATCGCGGCATCGTCGTCGTTCAGCACCACCGGCATCCGGTTGTGCAGGGCCGCGATGTCGGCGTTTGGAACGGTGGTCAGGATCGTTGCCCCCAGCCTGTCCTGCCAGCGTCCGATCAGGCCCGCGAGATGCAGGACCCTGCCGTCGACGCGGGAGATGGCGACCGGCTGGCGGCGTCCGCCGGCGTTGCGCCACTCGTAGAAGTGGCTGGCCGGGATCAGGACCCGGTGACGCAGCAGCAGCCCGTGGTAGTAAGGCTTTGCCGTGGCGGTCTCGGCGCGGAGGTTGAAGAGTCCGCCCTTCCTTCCGTCGATTCCCCAGCGCAAGACCTCGGCCCTTTCCGGGCCGACGGTCAGAACTGGATCGGTCGGCGCGATGTTATAGCGCGCCGTCTGCTCGGGGGCGTCCTTGAGCCAGGAGTAGTTGTCCAGGAGGTCGTCCCGCTCGATCTCGAAGGTGATCCGGCCGCACATCCTGCGTCGGATTATCCCTTCACAGCTCCGCCCCGTCGCGCGAACACATGTTTGCGAAAGGATAAATTAGGCAGAATCACCGATGCTGACGATGGGGCCGATGCCGCAAAAATTAGTGCGATGCTTCGAGTCCGTTGACTCCTCCGCGGGGGAGGGGGTGCCCCCCCGCCCCCTCCCGCCGCCGGAGTTCTATTCCTTAGTGCCGCAGCCAGGTCAGCCGCCAGCAGGATCTCCATGTCGTCGCCGCTGGTGCGTCACGTTTCGGTGGCGCGCGCCCCTTCGATCCGGGCGATTCTACTGGTCGGGACCGAGATAGGAGAAGAGATCGATGACTACGTCCACGGACAGGCTCACCGGGCCGCCGCAGTGAACGGTGATCATCCCGTTCGACACCACGCTGGGCGGAGGGCTGCTGACAGGTGGCCCGAACGAAGATAGCGCGAAGTTGCCCCACGCGGAGGCGGTGCCGCTGAAGTTGACGTTCGAGACGGGCGGGTTGGGCGCGGCAGTACCCTTGCCCCGGACCGAGAGCCAGCCCTGGCCGTTCCAGCCGGTGGCGGTGATGTTGAAGAACATCCCGTAGTAGCTCGTCGAATCGAACGCCGTCCCGGGAAACGGAAAGGGCCCGAAGTCGTAGTCGTTGCCGCCGGTCAGCTTGCCGAAGCCGTTGCGCGTGTCGACGATGCGGATGGGCGGCAGCAGTACGAGCGCATTGCCGGATCCGCCCGCCGAGACTGGGATCATGCGCAGTGCGGTCACTCCGGCGGCGCCCGCGGCAGCGGCTCCGGCCAGCTTGAGTAATCCGCGCCGAGTGCTTGTCGCGTCGACGGTCGGACGTGTGCCGGTATCGGATTCCGAAGCCATCATCCCTCCTGGGTAGCTCTTTGCCGGCGCTGTTCGCCTTCGCCAGCTTCTTCCGGGCCAACATACGCCCGCGACTTGAGGGTGTCAAGGCGTGCCTGGCGCTTGCTATCCTGTCGTGGTCGCACCATCGCTCAGGAGGATCCGCTGATGGCCATCACCACCCAGACGAAAGCTCCCGCCCGCGCCAGGACGGGGAAGAAGTGGGTGTACCTCTTCGAGGAAGGCAACCGGGACATGCGCGACCTGCTGGGCGGAAAGGGCGCCGGCGTGGCCGAGATGACCCGGGCCGGCCTGCCGGTGCCGCCAGGCTTCACCATCACGACCGAGGCCTGCAATGCCTACTACGCCTCGAACAAGCGCTTCCCTGACGGCCTCTGGGAGCAGGCGATGGAGGCCCTCCACAAGGTCGAGGAGAAGGCAGGCAAGCGGCTGGGCGACGCCGGCAATCCGCTCCTGGTCTCGGTTCGTTCCGGCGCCAAGTTCTCGATGCCCGGGATGATGGACACCGTCCTCAACCTGGGCCTCAACCCGCAGACTCTGGAGGGGCTGGCCAGGCTGACGGGTGACCGACGCTTCGCCCTGGACGCCTACCGCCGGTTCATCCAGATGTTCGGCAAGATCGTGCTCGGCATCGAGGCCCAGAAGTTCGAGTCCCGCCTGGAGCACGCCAAGGAGAAGGCCAGGGTCAAGACCGATCCCGAGCTCGCCCCCGAGCACCTGGAGAAGCTGCTGCAGGAGTTCAAGGCCATCGTCGTAAAGGAGAGCGGAAAGGCCTTCCCCGACGACCCCCAGCAGCAGCTCCGCGCCGCCATCGAGGCAGTCTTCTCCTCCTGGATGAACAAGCGGGCCATCGACTACCGCAACTTCAACAAGATTCCCCACGACCTGGGCACGGCGGTCAACGTCCAGACCATGGTCTTCGGCAACATGGGCAACGATTCAGGCACCGGTGTGGCCTTCACCCGCGACCCGAACAACGGCCAAAAGGTCCTCTACGGCGAGTACCTGCTCAACGCTCAGGGCGAGGACGTGGTCGCCGGCATCCGCACCCCCAAGCCGATCTCGACCCTGAAGCGGCAGCTGCCCGAGGTCTACGACCAGTTCGAGCGCACCGCGGCCCAGCTGGAACGCCATTACCGCGACGTCCAGGACCTCGAGTTCACGATCGAGAAGCGCAAGCTCTGGATGCTGCAGACCCGCTCGGGCAAGCGTACCGCCCAAGCCGCGGTGAAGATCGCGGTCGACATGGTGGCGGAAGAGCTGATCACACAGGAGGAGGCCCTGCAGCGGGTCGAGCCCGGGCACGTCGACCAGCTGCTGCACCGGCGCATCGATCCCAAGGCCAAGGTCAACGTGATCGCGAAAGGGCTCGACGCCTCCCCCGGCGCGGCCAGCGGCAAGGCGGTCTTCGACGCCGACCGCGCCGAGGCGCTGGGCAAAAAGGGCGAGTCCGTCATCCTGGTCCGGATCGAGACCAACCCCGACGACGTCCACGGCCTGATCATGGCCAGGGGCGTGCTGACCGCGCGCGGCGGCAAGACGAGCCACGCGGCGGTGGTAGCCCGCGGGATGGGCAAACCCTGCGTGGCCGGGGCGGAGATGATCAAAGTCGACCTGGCCAGGAGGCTGTTCTCCGTCGACGGCAAGACCGTTAAAGAGGGCGATCTGATCACCATCAACGGGTCCACCGGCGAGGTAATCCTGGGCTCCGTCCCGATGATCGAGCCGGCCATCAACAAGGACCTGAACCAGCTCCTCTCCTGGGCCGACGGCAAACGGCGCCTGGGCGTCTGGGCCAATGCCGACTACCCGCGCGACGCCAAGGTGGCGCGCGGCTTCGGCGCCCAGGGCATCGGGCTCTGCCGCACCGAGCACATGTTCATGGAGCAGGAGCGCCTGCCCTTCGTGCAGAAGATGATCCTGGCCGAGGACAGCAAGGAACGCCAGAGATGGCTGGCCAAACTGCTCCCCTTCCAGCGCTCCGACTTCACCGGCATCCTCAAGGAGATGCACGGGCTTCCGGTCATCATCCGGCTGATCGACCCGCCGCTCCACGAGTTCCTGCCCAGCTACGACGACCAGCTGGTCAAGGTGACGATCCTGAAGATGAAGCGCTCTCCCAAGGCCAAGCTGGAGCAGGAGGAGAGCCTGCTGCGCGCCATCGAGGGCATGCGCGAGCAGAACCCCATGCTCGGCCTGCGCGGCATCAGGCTCGGCCTGCTCTTCCCGGAGATCATCCAGATGCAGGTGCGGGCGATCCTCGAAGCCGCCATCGCCTTGAAGAAGAAAGGCGTCGACGTCCGGCCCGAGATCATGATCCCGCTGGTCGGGCACGTCAACGAGCTGCGGGTCACCCGCGAGACGCTGGAGGCCACGGCCAGGCAGGTGGTCGAGGAGCAGAAGATGTCGGTCCCCTACAAGTTCGGCACCATGATCGAGATCCCGCGGGCCGCGCTGACCGCGGCCGAGATCGCCCGCTACGCCGAGTTCTTCTCCTTCGGGACCAACGACCTGACTCAGACAACCTTCGGCTTCTCCCGCGACGACGCCGAAGGCAAGTTCCTCCTGCGCTACGTCGAGGAGAAGATCCTGCCGGTCAACCCCTTCGCCTCGCTCGACACTACCGGCGTCGGCCGGCTGATGCGGATCGCGGTCGAGGAAGGGCGCGGGGCGCGCGCCGGCCTGGAGGTCGGCATTTGCGGAGAGCACGGCGGAGACCCGGCCTCGATCGCCTTCTGCCACGAGCTGGGCCTGGACTACGTCAGCTGCTCGCCCTACCGGGTGCCGGTGGCGCGCCTGGCCGCCGCCCAGGCGGCCCTTGCCACCACCGAGCGCGACCGCTAAGCCGCAAGCCCCGCCCGACGTCGTCCTGGCCACCCACTACTGGGCGGTCGGGCCGGCCATCGCCCTCGACGAATATCTCCGCCCGCGAGTCTCGCGCTACCTCTTCATCGCCCACCCTCTCTATGGCCGGCCGGCCCGCGCCTACTTCCGGCGCTTCCAGGCCGGAACGCCCATCGCGCAGGGCGAGCGGCGGCCCCTGCCCGGTCCCTTGCGTTTTGCAGGCGACCTCTGGCGCACCGTCCGCTGGGCCGGGGCGGGCGACCGTGGACGCCTCTTCATCGCCGGCGACAACCTGCTGGCGCTGGCCGGACTCTGGCTGCGGCGGCGACGGCGGGTTAAGGCCGTGATCCTCTACAGCATCGACTTCGTCCCGAAGCGTTTCGCCAACCCGCTGCTGAACCGCCTCTATCACGCCGTCGACCGCTACGCCGTAGAGCACGTCGACGCCGTCTGGAACACCTCGGCCGGCCTGGAACAGGCACGCCGCGCGCGCGACGGCGGCGCCTCCCGCACCCCGCAGCTGGTCGTCCCCGTCGGGGCCAGCTACCGGCGTATCCGGCGCTATCCCCTGGCGGCGATCGACCCCCACCGGATCGCTTTCCTCGGCCATCTGGTCGAGCGCCAGGGTGTCCAGCTGGTGATCGAGGCCCTGCCCCTGATCCGCCGTGCGGTGGCCGACGCCAGCCTCCTGGTCATCGGCGACGGTCCCTACGCCGCGACCCTGAAGGCGCTGGCCCGCGGCCGGGGCGTCGAGGGCGCTGTCGACTTCGCCGGATACAGCGACGACCATCCGGCCATCGAGACACTCCTGGCCCGGTGCGCGCTCGGGGTCGCGCCCTACTCACCCGATCCGCAGAGCCTGTCCCGGTTCCAGGGCCTGCCGGGCAAGATCAAGAACTACCTCGCCTGCGGCCTGGCGGTGGTCCTGACCGGCGTGCCCATGGAGGCCCGCTCCGTCGAGGCGGCTGGGGCCGGCGTCGTGGTCGCGTATCGAAAGGAGGAGATCGCGGCCGCTGTCATCGCCTATTTGAAGGACCCCGAGCGGCTGGGCCGGGCCCGGGAGGCCGCGGCCAGGCTGGGCGCGGCCTTCGATTGGGACGACCTCTTCGACCATGCCTTCGAGAGAACCCTACCCCTTATCGCACGCTGAGCCGTATGGTCGAGATATGCCCCGAGCGCGGTCGCTGGTCCTGATCGCCGCGATATCGCTGGCCGCCTGCGCCTCCGCCCAGTCCTCGGGGCAGGGCTCGCCCTCACCCTCCAGCTCGTCGTCGACGGCCCCGTCACCCTCCTTCACGCCCCCTCCGCAGCCCCGGCCGGCGACCTCGGACGAGCTGCAGGCCATGATCGCGGCTGGCCGGCACCCGGCCGAACGCGACCTCAAGCTCGGCGATTCCCAGACCTGCACCGACCACCAGGATTGCCTCTTCTTCGACCAGGCAAACGGCGTCGTCGGCGTGAAGGCCGGGTTCGTGCACGGTAACGAAGGCTGTCCCGACGGCTGCGGCGGCGCCAGCTGCTGGATCTTCCTCTACCAGGACGGCGGCTCCTGGCAGTACGTCAACGCGCAATGCGCCCAGGCGCCGGGTTACGTGCCCGGCGCGCAGGACCACGTCTACGTATCGGGCTGCGCCAACGTCCGGGAAGAACCCTACAAGAGCGCTCGCGTCGTCGCCTGCCTCGCCAACGGGACAACCGTCGACGTCGACAGCGCGCCGGTCTACAGTGACCGATCGATCTGGTGGCACCTGGCCGGGAAGGGCTGGATGGCCCACGACTTCCTGGTGGCTCCTCCGGGTAGTCCCTGAAGGGGATCGTGTAGCATCCGCCGGTGACGCTCGCGCCCGCGCCTCCCCTTCTCGAGCTGGACGGCTATTCGCTGCAGCGAATGGTCACGGCGGACCTGCCTTTCGTCCTGGATCTGCACCGGACCGGTGCCAACCGGCTGCTGGTCGACCTGCCCGCCAGTCCCGAGGAGTCGCTGGCCTTCCTGCAGCGGCTGGAGAAACAGCCCTGGTCCGTCCTGGTGGTGGCGCGATCGAACGGCGTCCCCATCGGCGCGGCTGCCACGGGCCTGACCAACCTGGTCAGCCTGAACACCTTCCTGCTGGCCATGTTCGTCGACCCGGGGGCTGCCTCGATACCGCTGGCGCTGGTCACCCGCCACCTGTTCTGGAACTTCCCGCTGGAGCGGGTCTACGTCCAGTTCCCGCTGGTCGACGAAACGGGACCTTACGGTCAGCTCTACGAGTCGGTCGGCTTTCAGCGTGAAGGAGTGATGCGCAAGCACCAGGCGATCGGCGGCGAGCGGCACGACGTGATCGTCCTCGGTCTCCTCCGCGCTGACTTCGACAGCTGGTGGGCGTTGAAAGACCCGCGGCTTAAGCTCTAGCCCCGGGATGAGCGCCGCCAGCGGCGTCGATCCGTTCCCGAGCCTCCGCGGCACCTGGGTCACGCTCGAGGCCTTCTCCAGCGCCAACTCGCGGGAGGTCGACGCGCTCGATGCGCGCCGCGCCCTCCTCCCCCAGATGGGCGGTCTGCGTCCGGCCCGGACCGCCACCGGCAGGTACGGCCCGCTGATGCTCATCCGCGACAACCGGTCGGGGTCCGCGGTCGGAACAGTGGAGAGCGACGAGATGATCGGTTATCCGGGCGTCGCCGTCCTGATCGTCTTCGCCGACCCTGAGCTGAGCCGGCCCGGCTATGGCATGGAGGCTACCGCGCTGTACGTCCCGTCCCTCTTCGAGCGCGGGGCCGAGATCCTGCACCTGGAGGTGCTCAGCTTCAACCGGGAGATGATCCGCATCCTCGGCCGGCGCCACCGGCCGCCCGACGTCCGCATGCGCCGCCATGCCTACGTCGGCGGGCACTTCTGGGACCTGCTGATGTACGGCTTCGACCGTGACGAGATGGAGGCGATCATCGGCGACTACCGGCGGGTGCTTCCGGGCGGCTCGCGCAGGATCGCCGCCCTGGGAAGCGGGCGCCAGCCGCGACCCTAGTTCGGCAGCCGTTGCCCTTTCGGGCAAACATTCACCGCCTCCGCTTCCGCCTGTCTTGATTCGGGGTCCAGGCAGCGGCTATCATCATCCCTCGATGCCTAGGCCGTAGTGCCGAGTGCCTAGGCGCACGACGGCCTACCAGGGTTGATGCACTTTGCAAGGAGGAATGCCCATGTCCGATACCCCGTCGGGGGCCCGAGTCCCGGCGCCGCCGAGCCAGTCGCCCCGCCTCGACGTGGCGGCGATGGCCCGCAAGGCCGGCCTGACCCGGATGCCACAGGCGGCTCAGTCGCCCAAGCTGGACCTGCTGGCGGAGGCCCGCAAGCTCGGCATCACGCGCGCTGACGCGCCCGCCCAGTCGCCCCGCCTGCCGTCGCAGTAACGGCCAACATCAGTAGGGAGGAGAACGCATGAGTATTGGAGTTGGGATCGACGAGGAGATCGCCCGCCTGCGGGCGCTGGTGGAGGAGCAGCAGGAGCGCCTGCAGCGCCTCGAGGGCCAGTCCTCATCGGTCGCTATCGACGATCGCGACCCCCGGTCGCGGCGCGACCTGCTGCGGCTGGCGGGCCTCGGCCTGGCCGGCGCCGCGGGCGCTTCGCTGCTGACCGCGCTGCCCGCGGCGGCGGCCAACGGCGGCAACCTGATCCTGGGCCAGGCCAACGACGCCAGCTCCGACACCAGCCTGAGCCTGACCGGGGCGGCCGACTATGCCTTCAAGGCGGACGCGACCAACGGCGGCAACCTGACCAGCGGAACCTCTCGGGGCCTGGAGGCCATCGGTCTTGGCAGTGGTACGGGCATCCTGGCGGTCTCCAGCAGCGGCCAGGCGGGCGTCTTCGGGTCGACTTCCGGTCCCGACATCCAGCTGGGTGGCGCCCAACCGACCGGCGCCAAGGCCCCGACCGGCTCGGGCCGCCTCAGCCAGGTGCTGCGCTCCGACACCGGGGCGGGCAAGCCCCCCTTCTCGGTAACGAGCGGCTTCGGCGAGGTCGTCCGGGGCGCGAGCGCCGAGGTCTGGATCTCCACCGCCGGCGGCTGGCGGCGGCAGAACACGACCCGCGTCGACAAGGCGGACGGCAGCGGAGCCGCCTTCCCGCCCGCCCGCGTCCTGGACACCCGCAGCGCGAGCGGTCCGACCGGTGGAGCTCCGCTTTCGGCGGGAAGCACCACCACCATCACCGTCGCCGGGAGCAACGGCATCCCTTCCGACGCCATCGGGATCGTAGGCAACGTGACGGCGGCCGGCTACACCGGAGCCGGGTACCTGACCATCTTCCCCGCCGGCGTCACCAATCCCGGGACCTCGAGCCTCAACTTCGGCGCCGGGTTCGCCGGCAGCGGCTGGGGCAACGGCTTCACAGTCGGTCTGGGTACCGGCGCCAACGCGGGTAAGGTCTCGATCTACGTCAGCAACAACGGCATCTCGACGCACGTGATCATGGACATCACCGCCTACCTCCAGTAGGGGAATCGGATGAGAGAGGGCGCCCTGCTGGGCGCCCTCTTTCTTTATGCTGCGGGAACGACCGGGCCGAAGTAACCGGCCAGGTCCAGGACCAGCTGGGGCGTTCCCAGCGCGTTGTAGAACGCTGCCGTCCCGCCGCCGCTGAGGCCGGCGAATACCAGGTTGCCGACGGTCTGGCCCCGGGCGGCATTCAGGTCGGCGGTCTGGGGACGCGTGCCGCCGGGCCACACCGTCAGATAGGTGGAGTCAGTCGCCGACGCGATCGTGACGTTGATCAACAGCGCCGTGACGCCGATGGCTGCCGTGTCGGAGAACTGCAGGGTGCCTGTTGCCCCGGGTGGGATGGCGCCCAGGCTTTGCCGTGAGTCGAGCAGGCGCCCTGGGGTCACGGCGGCGAACTTGCTCCCGCCGGCGGCGCTGGTCGCGTCCGTGAACCCGGTGATGTCCAGCACGAGGTTGACGCTACCGGCGGCGTTGAAGAGCGCGATCGAGCCTCCTGCGCCGACGGGCACGATGGCGCGGTTTCCGGTGGTCTGCCGGGCGGCGAAGTTGACGGTCGACGTCGCCGGCCTGGCCTCGCCCGCCCCGAAAGCTGTGACGTACCCGGAGGCGGTCGGCCCGGTCGCGGTCAGGTTCACGATCACCGCCGCGACTCCTGTCTGCGGGACCCCACCGTGCCCTGCAACGGGCACGGTCCTGACCTGGCCCGCCCCGACCGGCCCGCCCGTGACCCGGGTATCCAGCAGCCGGGCCGGAGCCAGCCCGTCGAAGAGGCCGTCGTGGGCTCCGCTCACGCCCGGGCCGTACCAGCCTTCGACGTCCAGAACCAGGTCGGCCAGGCCCTTGGCGCTGAATGCGCCGACCGTCCCGTTCTGTCCCACCGCCACCGTCGCCAGGTTGCCCCGGGTCTCGCCTGCCGCCCAGTTGAGGCTCGACGTTTGAGGTGGATTCGAGCCGGAGGGATAGAGGGTGAAGAATCCGTCGCTCGTCGTGTCTGTCGCGGTCAGGTTGACCACCACCGCGTCGACCCCGGCGGCCGGCAGGCCACCCCGGCCCAGCACCGGGATGTCGACGTGGGAGCCGCCGGAGACAGGAGCCCGCGGGACCCCGCCCGTACCGTCCCGGGTGTCGGCGATCCGGGCGGGCGTCAGCGGGTGG
>Ga0209577_10002669_pt1 | contig 17027 bp, 20 predicted proteins | sample GraSoiAngelo_109_FD_185874 | JGI IMG/M metagenome (GOLD analysis project Ga0209577, IMG submission 185874) | Grasslands soil microbial communities from the Angelo Coastal Reserve, California, USA - 14_0903_12_20cm (SPAdes) (version 2) | ecosystem: Environmental > Terrestrial > Soil > Grasslands...
TCTCAATGATCCGAACCGACTATGCGTCCGACGGAAAGTCACCAGACCTCTTTTTAGGTCGGTTCCGGTTCCGCATAGTCCAAACGGACCAGGGCTGAAAATCGCCAATGACGGCAATTGGCTCCTAAGGGTCCTTTCTCGCGAGTAGCGGCCAGCGTATATCTGGCTCATGGCGACGGGCCAAGGGCCCTTATATGAATTTGTCCTGCGAGGAGAGAACATGAAGCTGCTCAAGGAAGTGCTGGTAGTGATCGCGGCAACGGGAGCGATGGGGTCCGTCCAAGCCCAAACGCCCGGCAACATCTTCAATCTGGGCACGCTCGACCCGAGCGTCCAAGTAAAGACCGATGCTTTCATTTCGGGCTCGTTCTTGGATACGTTCAATTTCACGGTCGACGCGGTTAACCACATGGTCACCGGCACCACGCTATCGACGAACGTCGCTAATCTGCAATTGAACCTGTTCGATAGTGTGGGCACGTTGCTGTTCACCGGGCTCAACCTGAATGCCAACCTGACTCCGGGTGATTTTTCCGCGCGCATCTCGGGAGACGTCGTCTCGACGCCGGGGCAATTCACTTTCTCGGTCGCGGCGAACCCGAACCCTGAGCCGGCGGAGTGGATGCTGCTGCTGTTCGGCCTGCTGTTCGCGGGATTCATCGCCCGGCGCAAGATCGGCTTGGTGGCGGGCGCGCCCGCATACGGCGCCTGATCCCGCTCGGGTGCAGCGGAGAGGGGGTGTTTTCATGCTTTGCGGGTGCACCCATTCACTGATGAGAAAGCGAGGGAAACGCTGATGGCTCGACGTATTCCAGCATCCTGCATGACGCTTGCTCGGGCCGCAGCGCTGTTCGTAATCGTCGGCTTCGCGTGGCTATCGCCGCTTCCGGCATTTGCGCAGTTGCCGCTGCCGGGTGGCGGTGGCGGGGGCGTGACCATAACTTCTCCACCTTCCGGTGTCCGTGTCGGCGGCACCGTCACGGTGACCGCAAACGCCAGCTCACCCTTCGGCGTCGCGGGCGTGCAGTTCCAGCTCGACGGCGTCAACCTCGGCGCAGAAACCACCACCGCGCCGTACTCGGTGACTTGGCCCACGACGACGGCAGCCGAGGGATGGCATACCCTGACCGCGGTTGCGCGTGATTCGCTCGGCACGCGCTCTACCTCCAACCCCGTCAAGGTCACTGTTTCGAATGCTCCTCCGCCAGCGCAGGCGGTAAGGCGCTACGAGGAAACCGATCCATCGGTAAGCTTTAGCGCCGGATGGAGCAGCGATTCCAACTGGCCATGGAGCGGGGGAAGCAGCGCGCAATCCAGGGTACCCGGTGCGCGAGCGACGTTCACCTTTACCGGCACTTCGGTCACATGGCTTAGCTACCGCAGCACCTACGGCGGCATCGCACGGGTATTCGTGGATGGCGTCCATGTGTCGGACGTCGACCTGTTTAATCGGGCGTCGAACGAACTGCGCACGCCGGCCTTCACGATGTCGGGCCTGAGCAATAGCAGCCATACGTTGACGGTCGAGGTGACCGGACTGAAGAACAACGATGCAGTGGACACCCTGGTCGTGATGGATGCGTTCGATGTACCTGGACCGCCGGTCTCACGATTGCAGGAGACCGATCCCGCCATCACCTACACCACCGCTTGGACAGCGGCTAATCTGAGCCAATCATGGAGTAGCGACCACGCCACTATGTCGTCGACACCGGGCGCACAAGCCACGCTGACCTTCAACGGAACATCGATCAGCTGGATCGGCTATCGGGGACCCGATGGCGGGATCGCTCGCGTATTCCTCGACGGCAGCTTAGCTGGCGAAATCGATACCTATTCTCCGACGCAAAGAATCGTGGACAACGTTTTCACGGCAACCGGACTGGCTGATTCGAGCCATACGTTGACGATCGACGTGACGGGACTCAAGAACAGTGCTTCGACCAACGCCTGGGTGGTAGTCGACGCGTTCGACGTGACGACCTTGGGAACGCGCTTTGACAACACGGATTCGTCCATCGCTTACACCGGCACCTGGAGTTTCAATAACCGCAATGACGCGTGGAGCTACGGGACTGTCGCAAATTCCAATACGGCGGGATCGCAAGCCACATTCACCTTCACCGGGACCTCGGTCAGCTGGATCGGCCGCCGCGGACCCACGGACGCGATCGCTCGCGTCTACCTGGATGGCGCATTTGTGACCGACGTCGATAACTATGCTCCGACACTTGGACTGCAGGACACAATTCTCACGCTAACGGGCCTGGCCTACGGCAGCCATCAATTGACGATTGAAGTGACCGGCCGGGCGAATCCGGCCACGACGATCCCCTATCCCTGGGTGATCGTGGACGCTTTTGATGTTCGCCCATGAAATGCGGCCTCGAATCGGCAACGCTGAGGGCCCGTATCCAGACGTCAAGAATGTAAAGAAACGCCGCCAGGCGCGGTCGTGGCTGCGTCCATTCCCGTGCTTGGCTGCCGAGCTGATCCTGCGACTGCTGTCGCCGGCCGATACGCCACGCGACTCTACACCAAGGTGCCGTCGGAGATGGGGTGGGCGGGCCAACCGCATGCGCGCGGGCTGCAGGCGGGAATCCCGGTCAACGCGAATAAACAAGGCGAGCATATCGATCAGAATCGTCTGATCGCGTTGCAGACACTCCAGCTGGCGGTCAGTTGATCGAGACGGTAGGCGGTCGCCGCGTCAACCTTACCGACGCCGTCCAGCGTAGCGAAGGGCCGCGCCGACGAGCTCGGACGCTCGAGACGCTTCACGTCGCTGCCGCCCGACCTCCCACCGTCAGGCCTGAGCCGCTCACGTTTTTCCGCAAGCGAATCCTTTCTATGCACAACCGCATAGGCGGCCGGCGCGAAGGATCGCGGTGCCCGTCAACTCGCGTCAAAGACCGAATAGAAAGAATTGCGACCTACGCGGTCTAAATGGCCGTGATGTGGTGCTTCTTCGATATCAGGTCGCAAGGTCGCCAAACGCGCCGGCCAATCCATGCAGTCCTAGCGGTTTCCTGCGGCGACACCCGTGGCCGAAGGGCTTGATGGGCTCCTTAACGCTGTTCGGCGTATTCGGGCTTTCCGCGATGATGGGTCTGTATGCGCTCGAAGACCGCAAGCCCGCGCTTCGTGCTCGCATTCGCCGGCGCATGCATGCTTGCTTCGATTTACGGCTTTCTGCAGGGCGCCTGATCTTCGGCGTCGTCGAGGCGATCTGAACCGTAATTGCCGTGCAGCGCTGGCGGCGCAGGCTCACTCACGTAACGATGCGACAAGCCACCTTGCCCAGGCCGACCAGAGCGGCGCGGATCGGGTCAGTGCGCATTTTCGCCCCTCAGCACCACCCAGATGGTCTTCGCGATGATGTAGAGGTCGAGCCTCAGCGACCAGTTGCGCAGGTAGTCGAGGTCATGCTCGACGCGCGCCTGCATGCGCTCGAGCGTGGTCGTCTCGCCGCGCAGGCCGTTTACCTGCGCCCAGCCGGTAATGCCCGGCTTCACCTTGTGCCGCTGCATGTAGCCCTTGATCAGCTTGCGGTAGAGCTCGTTATGCGCCACCGCGTGCGGTCGCGGGCCGACGATGCTCATGCGCCCCTGCAGCACGTTGATGAACTGCGGCAGCTCGTCGAGAGACGTGCGGCGCAGGAACGCGCCCATCCGGGTGACGCGCTCGTCGTCGCGCGTGCACTGGCGAATGGCATCGCCGTCCTCGATTACGCGCATGCTGCGGAACTTGTAAACGACGATCTCCTCGCCATCGAGGCCGTAGCGCCGCTGGCGGAAGATCACCGGACCGGACGAGCCGAGCTTCACGGCGAGCGCGATCGCGGCGAAAAGCGGCGCTATCAGGACGAGGATAAGAAGCGAGAGCACGATGTCGCTCGCGCGCTTGAGAAGGCCGCTCGCGCCCGAGAACGGCGAGTCGCACACGCCAAGCACCGGCATGCCGCTCACCGAGTCGACGCTGCCCTGGATCAAGTCGGTGACGAACGGATCGGGCGCGAAGTACACCGACGCCGTGGTGTCGCGCAGGGCGTCGAGCAACGCGCGCAGGCGCGGCGTGGACACCATCGGCAGCGCGAGGTACACGACGTCGATCCGCTGGCTCTTCACGAGCTGCGGCAGCTGTTCCAGCCGTCCCAGCACCCCGTATTCCCGCCGCGACGACAGGCGCTCGTGGACGCGATCGTCGACGAAACCCACGACCTGCAGGTTGCAGTACACGTCCTGCTGCAGCCGGCGCGCGAGCTCGATGCCATGGGTATTCATGCCCGCGAGCAGCACACGCTTGGTCGCACCCTGCAGCGCCCGCAGCCGCGGCAGCGTCAGGCGCAGCGCGAAGTGGCCGCCGACCTGGCACCAGGGCGCGACCCAAGCCCAAGTGAGCAGCACATGGCGATCGAAGTAATCAAGGTAGCCGCTCACGTAGCCGAAGGCGAGGAGCAGCCCCGCCGTCATGAGCCACCCCGTGACGATATCGACGATGGCGCGCCCGCGCGGATGCGGTAGCCGCGCCTCGTTCGGAAAAGTGAGCGCGAAGACGACGAGCGCCAGGATCATGTACTGCGGGCGCAACCTGCCGTCGATCGCAGCCGCCACCGCCCAGAGCGAGGCGACCACGATCAACGGCTCGAAGACCATCTCCACCACGCTGAGCAGCGACGCGCGCGCCAGTGACATGCGACCGGCCTTGCCGAATGCAGGGCGCGACTGCAGCCGCGCCAGCGCAGAAGCAGGCGTCGAGGGCAGCGGCATCATGTCTTGGAGGCCGAAGCGAGCGCCGCCGAGACGTCGCGCTCCGAGGCCATCAGTTCATCGTTGTAGCGCGCGGCGGCTTGCGTCCGGTTGGTGACCCCGATCTTGCGGAAAATGCGCTTGAGGTGGTTCTTCACCGTGAAGAGGCTGATCTCCAACGCCAGCGCGATGTCGCTGTTGGTGCTGCCGCGGGCGAGACGATGCAGGATCTCGCGCTCGCGCTCGCTCAGCGTCATCTGGCGAGGGCGCGCCCCGAGGTGCGCCGCCGGCAGGTCGTCGAGCTGTACGGCGGCCACCCGCCGCCATGCGACATCGATCTGGCACACCAGCAGATGCGCCAGCGCCACGAAGCCGCGCTGGGCGTAAAGCTCCGCGCGGCTGCGCGAGTCGAGGAAGAGATACAGGCTGTCGCAGCCGCTCAGCTTGTCGCATACGCCGTGCACCACGAGCGATCGCATCAGGCCGATCGCGAGGTGCAGCGGGCAGTTGCACGGCAGCTCGGCCGGCGCGGCTTCGGCCGCGTCGAGCAGCAGCGGCTCTCTGCCGGCGCGCACCCAGCGGCGGTAGGAGTTGCGAATGAACTCCTCGGCCGGGCAGCGGCCGAGCGGCACGCTGCGCACGCCCGGCATGCTGGAAACGACGTCGCACTTCACGTTCCATCTTGCGAAGTCGCCCCAGGCTGCGACCAGGATTTGATGCGGCAGCACGCGCCGCACCTCGCCTTGCAACCAGCCCACGAGCTCCGTGCGACGTGTGATCAGGCGCGACTCGCACAGCACGCGTAACAGCTTCGCTTCCTTCATGGGATCCAGGCCGAGCGCGTTGTCTGCCAGAGCGGGAAATGCCGCCTCGATCCGCGCTGACCCGAAAGTGCCTTCTGCTTTCATTTCTTCTACAGCTCCCAACATTTCTCTTAGTCCGAATGGGTGCCCGCTTTTTACCCACGCGTCCGATTCCGCGACATCCCAAGGCACCGTATTTTGTTGTCATGCAGAGACGTCAGGATTCTCCCTACATTTCTCGGCTCGTTGGAGCCATGGCTCGAAGGGGATCGATGAAAACCGCACAAGCAAACGCCTCCCGCGCGCTTGAATCGTCATGCGCGGCTTGCGTAATTTCGCTCGGCGCGCGCGGGCGCTAACGCGGGAAACGAATAAGCCGCGTCAATCGAGGAGCAGTGTCATCCCCGGATCGCCTTTGCGCATCGCGCGCTGATACGCCTCGCGCGCGCCGATGCGACGCAGATACGCGAGGATGCGAGCGTAGGGCTTGAGATCGTACGGCGTGAACGATCGCATCGTGGTGAGGCTGAAGACGATCATGATGTCGGCCGCGGTGAGCTCGCTCCCCGCGAGGTAATCCGCCTCGCCGAGGCGGCGCTCGAGGAAGTCAAGCGCCCGAGCAAGCCGCGCCTGCAGATCGACGAGCACCCGATGCTCGGGCGGCGGCTCGAGCCGGCGCGCCACCAGCGTCCGATGCAGTAGCGCCTGCAAGCTGCCATTGGCGTAGTGCAGCCAGTAGAGATAATTGGCGAACTCCGGGTGCCCCGCCTGCCGGGCGAGCCGAGCGCCGTCGTACCTGGCGATGATGTACTCGATGATCGCCCCCGACTCGCCGAGCACGAGCTCGCCATCGGTGATCACCGGCGCCGTGCCGATGGGATGCAAGGCCTTGTACTGCGGCGGCGCGAGACGCGTCACCGGGTCGCGCTCGAAGCGCTTGAGCTCGTAGTCGAGCCCGAGCTCCTCGCACAGCCAGACGATGCGTTCGGACTGCGACCTGCCGAGGTGGTGCACGGTCAGCATCGTGCTGGCTAATGCCGACCGACGCTAATCAGCAGGTCGAGCGCCTTCTGGTAGATCTTCGTGGGCGGGTAGGCAGTGCCCGCGAGCCACTGGCGCACGAGCTTGACGCGTACGCGCAAGGCAGCCGCCAGGCGCGCTTCGCCACCGACCGCGATTGCCGCGCGTGTCAGTGCATCGGTATACACGGAGGGCTTGCCCATGGCGCAAGGCACGGGCAAGTAATGAGCCGCTGTCGCCGGCGAACTAGATCGTCTTCTTTCCCCAGCACGCCCAGTATTCGGCGCCGCGCAGCTCGACCTGAAAACGGATGACCGTCTCGGCATCGATGCCGAGGACCGTGCTCGCACGGTCCTCGGGCAGCCGGCCTTCGAGCGGCTGGCCGTACACCAGCAAACCTTCCGCGCCTTGGCGCTCGATCGCGAGCTTGCAATGCTCGAGGCGCTCGCGTCCCGCCGGGCTATCGGACCAGGGTCGCGCGCCGCCCACGTTCGGCGCCCACAGCAGGCAGCGACAGCCGCCGTCGCGCGACTTCACCGCGGGCTGCCAGAGCGCCATGACCACCGCGCCATCGGCCTTGCGCACGCCGCTCCAGCTCGTGCGCGGATCGTAGAGCCACACCCCGCGCGCTTCGAAGGCACGCGTGCGCGGCATGAGCTTAGGACGACCCTTGAGCCGCGTGACCACCGCGGCGCTCGGCGCACCGCGCCGCGGGCGCTCTTCGAGGAGCGCCGCGCACAGGGTGGCGAGCTCCTGCTCGCCCAGCCGCTGGGCGTTTGCCTGCAGGTTGACGAGCTCCTGCCGGCTCAGCTGGTCGAGTCGCTCGCGTGTCCAGGCGCGGGCGCGATCCGTCTTGAATGCGCTAGCCATGGTGTTCACATCGCCTCCTCCATAGGTGCTCATTTCTGCCTCGGCAACCGGAATCCCCGGGTCTGGGCCCATGGCAACGCGACGGCAGCGTGGCCCAGCGCCAACGCAAAGGCGAGCAGCCACCATACCAATATCCCGGCGTAACGGTTGAGCGCACCGCCGAAGCTGATAAAGGCGTCGAGCGGCACGCCGAATACGCCAAGGAAAAGTGCGAGCCCGATCTCGAGCGGCACGTACAGCACGGTGGCGACTATCGCCGCCATCAGCACCATCTGCGATAGATGCGGGCGGACGACCTATCTCTTCTTGAACGGAACGCGTCTGCGCGTGCGAACCGGCGCAGGGCTGTCCAGGTGGCGGTAGTTGATGCGGCCGCGGGTCAGATCGTAAGGCGATACTTCCAGGCTGACCCGATCGCCAGCGATGATGCGTATGCGCCGCTGCCGCATCTTGCCGCCGGCGTAGGCGAGAACATCGGCGCCGTTCTCAAGGCGCACGCGGAATTGCGTGTTGGGCAACACTTCCTGCACCGTGCCCTCCATCTCGATCACCGCTTCCTTGGCCAAGTTAGAGGGCCTTGATGTTGGCTGCCGCCGGACCCTTCTGTCCCTGCGTGACGTCGTAGGAGACTTTCTGGCCGTCCTTGAGGGACTTGTGCCCGTTCATCTGGATCGCGCTGTGATGCGCGAAGAGATCCTTACCGCCGTCGTCCGGCGTGATGAAGCCGAACCCTTTTGCGTCGTTGAACCACTTCACCGTGCCTGTCGCCATGTTGCTGCTTCCTTTCTCGATGCGGCGGGGCCAGCCGAGCCTCGCTTGCGGGCATGACGATCAAGGAAGGGAACTGAACGGGCCGCTTCGGCGCCGCTTGCGCGGCGAGGGAGGGACAGCGCACTTCACTGCTTGAAGATCAGTGCGCGATCACTTTAACACACATTCTTATCGGTGCTAGAGCAGCCGCTAAGATTAGGCGCGTAACCCATAGTTCGAATGGACCGCTTCGACGCCCACACGCCCATGATGCAGCAGTACCTGCGCATCAAGGGCGAGCACCCGCACATCCTGCTGTTCTACCGCATGGGCGATTTCTACGAGCTCTTCTACGACGACGCGGAGAAGGCGGCGCGGCTGCTCGACATCACGCTCACCTCGCGCGGCGTCTCGGCCGGCGCGCCCGTAAAAATGGCGGGCGTGCCGGTGCACGCGGTCGAGCAGTACCTGGCGAAGCTGGTGAAGCTCGGCGAGTCAGTGGCGATCTGCGAGCAGATCGGCGACCCGGCGCTCGCCAAAGGCCCGGTGGAGCGGCAGGTGACGCGCATCGTCACGCCGGGAACGCTCACCGACTCCGCGCTCCTCGACGACAAGGCGGACAACATCCTGCTCGCGCTAACGCGCGACAAGTCGACCGTCGGGCTCGCCTGGCTCAGCCTCGCGACCGGTGCGCTGCGCCTCGCGGAAGTTTCTCCTCACAATCTACAAAATGAATTGCGCCGCATCGCGCCTGCCGAGGTGCTGGCCGTCGACAGCGTCCACGTCGATGGCTATTTCACGACGCGGCTTCCGCACTGGCAGTTCGATGTGGAAAGCGGAAAGCGCAAGCTCCTAAAGCAGCTCGGCGCCGCGTCGCTCGCCGGCTACGGCTGCGAGGATCTCACTCTCGCCATCGGCGCCTGCGGCGCGCTCCTCGACTACGCGGGCAAGACGCAAGGCCAGGCGCTCGCGCACATCAGCGCGGTCACCGCCGAGCGCGCGGGCGAATTCGTGCGGCTCGATGCGGCGACGCGGCGCAATCTCGAGCTCACGGAAACCCTGCGCGGCGACGTCGCGCCTACGCTCTTCTCGCTCCTCGACGAATGCGCCACCGGCATGGGAAGCCGGCTCCTGCGCCAGTGGCTACATCACCCGCTGCGCGATCGCGAGGCGCTCAAGCGCCGCCACGAGGTGGTCGCCTGCCTGCTCGAAGGCGCAAAGGACGTGCACAAGGCGCTGCGCGGCTTCGCCGACGTCGAGCGCATCACCGCGCGCATCGCGCTGAAAAGTGCGCGGCCGCGCGAGCTCACCGGCCTGCGCGAGAGCCTCGCGCTGCTCCCCGCGCTGCGCAGCGCGCTCGAGCGCTCGACGGCGCCGGCGCTCCTCGCTCAGCTCAGCGCCGACCTCGCGCCGCCGCAAGACTGCGCCGCGCTGCTCGGCAAAGCGCTGATGGAAGATCCCGCCGCGCGCATCGTCGACGGCGGCGTGATCGCCGAGGGTTACTCCGCCGAGCTCGACGAGCTGCGCGCGCTGCAAACGAACGGCGGCGCGTTCCTCGCGGAGCTCGAGGCACGCGAGCGCGCGCGCACCGGCATTGCTAACCTGCGCGTCGCCTACAACTCGGTGCACGGCTACTACATCGAGGTGAGCAACGCGCAGGCGGCGAAGGTGCCGGCCGATTACCGGCGGCGGCAGACGCTGAAGAACGCCGAGCGCTACATCACTCCCGAATTGAAAGCGTTCGAAGACAAGGCACTGTCAGCGCGCGACCGCTCGCTCGCCCTAGAGCGCTCGCTCTATGACGCGCTGCTGGAAGAGCTCAACGCGCAGGTGCCGGTGCTGCAGCGCATCGCCCGAGCGCTCGCCCAAGTGGATGTGTTCGCGGCGTTCGCCGCCGGCGCCGCGCAGCGCAACTACGTGCGGCCGCAGTTTGTCGACGAGCGCCTGATCGAGATCGAGGCCGGCCGCCACCCGGTGGTGGAGGCGCAGATCGAGAACTTCATCGCCAACGATTGCCGGCTCTCGCCCACGCGCACGCTGCTCCTCATCACCGGGCCGAACATGGGCGGCAAGTCGACCTACATGCGCCAGGTCGCGCTCATCGTGCTGATGGCGCACATCGGCGCGTTCGTGCCGGCGCGCGCCGCGCGCCTCGGCCCGATCGACCAGGTCTTCACGCGCATCGGCGCCGCCGACGACCTCGCCGGCGGGCGCTCCACCTTCATGGTCGAGATGACCGAAAGCGCATCCATTCTCCACAACGCGACCGACAAGAGCCTCGTGCTGATGGATGAAGTCGGGCGCGGCACCTCGACTTTCGACGGCCTCGCGCTCGCCTGGGCGATCGCGCGCCATCTCGTCGAGCGCAACCGCTCGCTCAGCCTCTTTGCCACGCACTACTTCGAGATGACGCGCCTTGCGCTCGAATACAAGGAGGTCGCGAACGTCCATCTCGACGCGGTGGAGCACAAGGACAGCATCGTCTTCCTGCACGCGCTAGAGGACGGCCCGGCGAGCCAGAGCTACGGCCTGCAGGTCGCCGCGCTCGCCGGCGTGCCAAAGCCGGTCATCAGCCGGGCGCGCAAATATCTCGAGCTCCTGGAAGAGTCCGCCATCGCGCGCGGCAATACGGCCGACCTCTTCGCCGCGACCAAGGCGCCGGAACCCGAGCCCGCCGCCGACCCGCTGCGCGACGAGCTCGCGAAGGTGAATCCCGATGAGCTCTCGCCGCGCGAGGCGCTCGAGCTCCTCTACCGTCTGAAGAAGCTCTAGCTACTGCTTGGGCTTGATGCCCAGCAGCTTCGCCGCAGCGGCGAGCTGTGCCACCTGCTCGTCGATCGAGGCGGCGAACTCGGCGCCGTTGCCCGGCACGTTGAGCTGCGCCGTGGCGGCGAGGCGCTCGGCAACGAGCGGATCCTGCGACACCGTCTTGACATCGGCCGCGATGCGATCGCGCGCTGCGTTCGGCAGATTGCTCGAGCGCGCGGCGATGATGCCCACCAGCCCCTCGAAGTTGAGGCCGGGGAAGCCCAGCTCGGCGACCGTCGGCAGATCGAGGCCCGGCACGCGCTGGCGCGCCTGCACGGCGAGGAGCTTCACCCGGCCCGACTGCGCCTGTGCCCGCACGATGGCGTACGCGGAGCTGTAGAGCTGGATGCGCGCATTGATCAGGTCGTTCACGGTGGACGCCGGCTCCTTGTAGCGCACGTGTCCCGCATCGATGCCCTGCGTCTTGAGGAAGCCCTCGAGGATGATGTCCGTCATGGTCACCGCGGTCGTCCAGTTCAGCCAACCGGGCTTCTCCTTCGCCTGCGCCAGCAGCTCCTTCAGCGAGCCGACGTTCAGGCTCGCCGGCACGCCGAGCGTCACCACGGTGCCCGACACACGCGCCACCGGCACGAGCTCCTTCGGGTCGTAGGGCAACTGATCGAGGCTGTAGGGATGGCCGACGAAGTTCGCCGTCGGCCCCCAGAGCAGCGTGTGATCGTCCTTCGCCTGGATCACCGCGTTGATGGCGATGACGCCGTCGCCGCCCGGGCGGTTCTCCACCACCACCGGATGGCCCCAGAGCTTGGTCAGGCGATCGGCATAGAGCCGCGCGCCGATGTCGGCACCAGATCCCGGGCCGAGCGAGACGATGAACCTCACCGGCTTTTGCGGCCAAGACTGGGCCAAGGCGGCGGTCGAAATGGCGAGCAGCGCAATGCCCGCCATGCGTGCAAGCATGTTCATTGTGCGTGTCCTCCTGTCGCTATACTCGCCGACACTGCGCGATGGCTGCAATACGAAAAGTTGGAATGCTCGGCCTCGGAAGGATGGGCGCGCCGATGGCGCGTCATCTCGTCGCCAAGGGCTATAGCGTTTCTGGCTACGACCCGCACGAGCCCGCGCGCCGCGCAGCCGCGGCGCTCGGCGTCGCGTTGCGCGAGTCGGCACGCGATGTCGCGGCGGCGAGCGAGCTCGTGATCATCGTGGTCGGCTTCGACCACGAAGTGGAGACGGTGATGTACGGGCCGCAGGGCGTCATGGAGGCCGCGCGGCCGGACCTCATCGTCGCGATCGGCTCGACCGTCGCGCCGCGCTACGCCAAGCGGCTCGCACAGCGCGCGGGCGAACGCGGCGTGGTCGTGCTCGATGCGCCGCTTGCACGCGGCGAGGCAGCGGCGCTTGCCGGAAAGCTCCTCGTCTTCGGCGGCGGCGACGAGGCCGCGTTCGCGGCCTGCCGGCCGGCGTTCGGCGCCTTTGCCTCTGACATCTTCCATCTCGGCGCGGCGGGCGCCGGGCAAGTCGGCAAAATGGTCAACAACCTCATCCTCTGGGCGTGCACCTGCGCCAACGACGAAGGGCTGCGCCTGGGCGAAGCGCTCGGCGTGGAGGCGGACAAGCTGCGCGGAGCGCTGCACCACGCGAGCGCGCAGAACTGGGCGATGGACCAGCGCAGCGACCGCTCGGGCATGCCGTGGGCGGAGAAGGACATGAGCATCGTGCTGCATGAAGCGGACCTCGCGCGCCTGAGCCTGCCGCTCTCGGGCACGGTGAAGGAAACGATCAAGGGACTCAAGATCCGTCTCGGCTACGGCCTGCCGCACGGCAGCGACTAGAAGCTGATCGTCCTGCGCGAGCGCTGGCGGCCTTCGCCGCTGGCATGGATCCATCGCCTGGAGGCGCGAGCCATCGCCCGCGAGCTCGGCGCGCAGCTCGTGACGCTTGGCACTGAGCTACCGCGGGGCCCAGTGCTCCTGCGCCTGTCCGATCCGGAAATGCTGCGCGCCGCCGAGTTGCTGACCGGTACGGGCAAGGCCTACTTCGGCCCGCGGGCCGCGGTGATGCAGGTGTGCTACGACAAGCTGCAGGCGACCCGCCTCGTCGCCGGTAAAGGCATCGACTGTCCGAAGACGGCGCTCGGCAATGCGCCAGGCGCGCCGGCGTTCCCGGTCATCGTCAAGCCGCGCCGCGGCTCCGATTCGCTCGGCGTGCGCCTGCTCGGCAAAGGCCCCTTGCCGAAGCGCTACCGCAACGGCGATTACCTGGTGCAGGAATGGCTGCGCGGCACTGAGCTCACGGTGGCCTTTGTCGCCGGCCGCGTCGGTCGCCCGCTCGCCATCGCGCTGCCGCCCGGCACGATTTACTCCTTCTCGCGCAAATATCTGCGGCGGCCGCCGCGCGAGCGGCTGCAGGATCTCCGGCTGGCAATGCGCGTGCGCGAGGCGGCGGCACGCATCGCGGCGGTCCTCGCGGTTGACTGGGCGGCGCGGCTCGATTTCATCGCCGCGCCGGGCGGCCGGCTTTGCTTCCTCGAGTGCGACGTCGCGCCGATGATCGCGCCAGGCTCGGCGTTTGCCGAGAGCCTCGCCGCCGCCGGCATCGAGCGCGCCGAGCAGCTTCGCCTCCTCACGAGCTAGCTATACTCGGCGCATGCAGCTCGTCGACATCGGCGCGAACCTCACGCACGCGAGCTTCCGCGATGATCTGGACGCGGTGGTTGCGCGTGCGCGGGCCGCGGGTGTCGGCACAATCATCGTCACCGGCAGCACGGTGCTCGAGAGCAGGCTCGCTGCCGAGCTCGCCGACCGGTACGAGCTCTACTGCACGGCAGGCGTGCATCCGCACCATGCCCGCGACTGCGACGAGCGCACCATCGCCGAGCTGCGCAAGCTCGCGCTGCACCCGCGCTGCGTCGCGATCGGTGAATGCGGCCTCGACTTCAACCGCAACTACTCGCCGCATCCAGATCAGGAGAAATGGTTCGTCGCGCAGCTCGAGCTGGGCCTGGAGCTTGGCAAGCCGCTCTTTCTGCACTCGCGCGACGCGCACCCGCGCTTTGCGAACATCCTGCGCACGCACGGCGTGAAAACGGCCGTGGCCCATTGCTTCACGGGCGAGGCGGAGGAGCTGCGCGCCTATCTAGAGCTTGGCCTCTACATCGGCGTGACCGGCTGGATCTGCGATGAGCGCCGCGGCGCGCATCTCCTGCCCCTCGTGCGCGATATCCCTGCAGATCGGCTCCTCCTGGAAACGGATTCACCATACCTCACGCCGCGCGACATGAAACCGCAGCCCAAGGCGCGGCGCAATGAGCCGGCGTTTCTGCCGCACATTCTGCAGACCGTGGCGCGTGCACTCGGCCGGCCTGCCGAGGAGGTCGCAGTGCAAACGACGCGCAACGCCCAGCGCCTTTTTGGCATCGATGAATCTCGCGCACTTAGTACTGCGAGCCGCGCGGCTACAGCCTGACGCGCCGGCGATCGCGCTCGGCAAGCATCTCGTGCGCACCTACGGCGGCCTCGCCGAGCGCGTGGCGCGCCTCGCGGCAGGTCTGCGCCACAAGCTGAACCTGCAGGCGGGCGATCGCGTCGCCTTGGCGATGAAGAACCGCACCGAGTATCACGAGGTGCTCTTCGCCTGCTGGCACGCCGGGCTCGTCGCCGTGCCGATGAACGCCAAGCTCCATCCCAAGGAATTCGCCTACATCCTCGAGAACTCGGGTGCCAAGGCGTGCTTCGTCACGCCGGATCTCGAATCAGCGCTGCCACAGGCGACGCCGGTGCGCGAGATAGAGCGGCTGCGCGCCGAGCCACTCGCACCGGCGGACGTGCGACCGGACGATGCAGCGTGGCTTTTCTATACGAGCGGCACCACCGGTGTGCCGAAGGGCGCGGTTCTTACGCATCGCAACCTGATGTTCCAGACGCAAGCCTATTTCGCGGACATCGACCAGATTCAGCCCGGCGATGCGATCCTGCACCCGGCGCCGCTCTCGCACGGTTCAGGCTGCTATGCGCTGCCGCACTTCGCGGCCGGGGCAGTGAACATCATCCCGGAGAGCGGGCATTTCGAGCCCGACGAGATCTACGAGCTGCTCGATCATTGGAAGAACGCCTCGTTCTTCGCCGCGCCGACGATGGTCGTGCGCCTGCTCTCCGCGAAGGGCGCGCGCTCGCCCAAAGGGCTGCGCACGCTGATCTATGGCGGCGCGCCGATGTACGTCGCCGATGCCCTGCGGGCGATTGAGCTCTTCGGCCCCCGCCTCTACCAGCTCTATGGGCAGGGCGAAGCGCCGATGACGATCACCGGGCTGCCGCAGCGCTATCACCAGAGCTCGATGATGGACAAGCTCGCGACGGCGGGCTTTGCGCGCACCGGGTGCGAAGTGAAGATTTTCGATCGCGACGATCGCGAGCTCGCCGCCGGCGAGACCGGCGAGATCGTCACGCGCTCCGACTGCGTGATGGCCGGCTACTGGAAGAACCCGGAGGCGACGGCCAAGGCGTTGCGCGGCGGTTGGCTGCACACCGGTGATGTGGGCAGCATGGACGAGGCGGGCTTTCTCACCATCCGCGATCGCTCCAAGGACATGATCATCTCCGGGGGCTCGAACATCTACCCGCGCGAGATCGAGGAGGTGCTGCTGCACCATCCGGCGGTCGCCGAATGCTCGGTCGTCGGTCGCCCGCATTCCGAATGGGGCGAGGAAGTCGTCGCCTTTGTTGTTCTGCGAGAAAAGATCTCGACCGAGGAGTTGGATCGCCTTTGTCTCGACAATATCGCGCGATTCAAGAGACCTCGTGAATATCGTTTCGTAGAGGCGCTTCCAAAAAATAACTACGGCAAGGTTCTGAAAACCGAGTTGCGTAAGCTGCTCGCCCCGCTGACCCCCTGATAAGGGGGTCGCGAGCCGAAGGCGAGCGGGGGGTTTCCCGTTTTTTTGTTAACCGCGACCGCGGTGTTGTGTTATGCAAGCATGTCGCATCCTCCCTTTCTCGATTATCGGCGGCGATTAAAGCAATCCGCCCGCACGCTGCGGCATGACCCGACTCCCGTCGAGCGAAAACTCTGGTACGAGCTTCTGCGTGATTTACCGGTTCGATTCACGCGGCAAAAGCCGCTAGGGAGTTACATCGCGGATTTTTACTGCGCGACTGAAATGCTGATCATCGAAGTGGATGGCGACAGCCATTTTACGAATGCGGGCGAGCGTTACGACGCTCACAGGACGGCCGAGCTCGAAGCCAACGGACTGCGCTTCCTGCGGTTCACCAATCTGGAAGTCATGCAGCATTTCGAGGGCGTCTGTGAGCGCATTCGCGAAGCGCTGAACATCTAAACCCCCCGCTCGCCTTAGGCTCGCGACGCCCTTATCAGGGGGGTCAAATCAAAACCCAATCTCAGCGGTGGCGGCCGCCGCGGTCCTGGGGCACGAACTGCGGATCGTCGATGAGGTAGGTCTCGCGCACGATGCCGTCGGGCGATAGCTGCACGAGAAACCACTTCGGCAGCGCGTGCCCAGGGACGCGCATCGGATAGGTCCAGATGTCGCGCTGCAGGTTCGCGTAGTGCTCGGGCTGCCACGCCGGGCCGAGGAGGTCGTGCACCTCCTTCGCCGTGGTCGCCCCCCGCACGATCTTCGCAATGTTGTCCTCGGTAAGCCGCTGCTCGAGCGCGACGAGGCGCCCGTCGGGGCCGATGCGGGCCGCGTAGCTCACATGACCCCACGGGAGCTGCGGATACCAGTACACGGTTTCGCCATCGGCGAGCGCCTGCATCTCGGCCGGCTTGCCCATGACCGCCTGCACGTCGCGCTCGCTTGACTGGCCGGGGACGAGGCCGCGGCCGTCGAAGCTCGCGCAGGAGACGAGAGCGAAAAGCAAAAACCCCCCGGCGCTGCGCGCCACCCCCCTTATCAGGGGGGCGAAACCCCTACTCGCCTTTGCCCGGCTCGGGGGTGAAGTACTTCTGGAACTTGTCGGTTTCACCTTTGTGCGCGTCGGCGTCCGGCGGCGCGGTGCCCTTTCGGGTGATGTTGGGCCACTTCACCGCGAACTCGGCGTTCATCTTC
>Ga0209577_10002670_pt1 | contig 17026 bp, 17 predicted proteins | sample GraSoiAngelo_109_FD_185874 | JGI IMG/M metagenome (GOLD analysis project Ga0209577, IMG submission 185874) | Grasslands soil microbial communities from the Angelo Coastal Reserve, California, USA - 14_0903_12_20cm (SPAdes) (version 2) | ecosystem: Environmental > Terrestrial > Soil > Grasslands...
GACAATCGCCTCCTCGGAGCGGCGATCGGCTTGCGTAACCAGATCCGCCTCCGCCTTTAGCTGATTTTTGCCGGGCGATCGAACTCGCAAAGCAAGATGTTGCCGGCTTCCGTCGCCGTCTCGACAGCTACTTCCAGGACTTGATTGCCCATTCGCAATGAGATTGCGGGCCTCAGTTCGCAAGCCCGCCACTATAGTAGGACTTCCGATAGCGCACCTTATAGTTCCCTTTGACTCGGACCTCAATCGAACGATAAGTCCCCTGCGGCGGCCTCGGCTGCGGGTAGTATCCCAGCCGGTATTGCGTCCGAAGCTCCCGGTTAATGCGATCGAATATGGCGTCAAGTTGCGAAACCTCGTCGGGGTAGAACATGGCTCCGCCGGTGCTATCGGTAATAGTCTCTAGGGCGTGTTCGCCGGCAGTGTTTCGGCCGTTCTCGCTCTTCACAGGACGAATGACAATCGTGTAAAGCAGCGCCTCGGCGCGCAATGCGGCGCGGCGGGCGGTTTCAAAATCGGCGCGGCTGGTGGTTTCACCGGCGTCCGTGATCAGAATCAAGACTTTGCGGCGATCAGGCGGCGCTTTAGCCAAAGCATCGGAACCAAGGTATACAGCGTCGTAAAGTGCGGTGCCATCGCCTGGGATCACGCGTCGCACGGCTGCTTGCAACTGCGCCACGTTACCCGAAAAGCCGGCCAACTGTGTCACCGTGTCGGCAAATTCAAAGATTCCGACGCGATCTTCGGGTCGGACAACCTGCCCGATAAAATGCGCCGCAGCCTCTGTCTCGAACGGTAGCTCCTTGATTTCGCTCAAGCTGGAATCGATCATCAGGGCTAGATCTAGAGGCTGCTGGGTATCCGGCTCGAAGACCTCTATCCTTTGCGACTTGCCCTCTTCGTAGATCTCAAATTGGTCTCCCTGCAGATCTGGCACCGGTCGATTATTCTGGTCCAGCACGCTCGTAATCACGCTGACCAGACTCACGTCGACGCGAATGGAAGAACGCTGCTCGGTAGCTCGGTTTTGCGCGTGAGAATGGGTAATGTACGGTAAAAAGGGCCCCGCCATCAGGCACAAAAGAACCATGTCTGCCGGGCCTATGTACTTGGTTCGAGAGATAGGCAACAAGAGCTGACGCCCAGGATGGCGTCTCACTTGATAGATTCCGTTTTCGGCAAATTGGATGGCAGCGGCGGAACTTCCCCTGGGGCCCAAACGGCGCCGTCCTCAAAGTACTCTTTCTTCCAGATCGGGACCGTGCCCTTGAGCGTATCAATGCCGTAACGACATGCTTCAAAAGCCTCCCGGCGATGCGCCGACGTCACAGCGATCAGAACACTTGTCTCGCCGATCTCCAGGCGCCCCAAGCGGTGAACCAGGGCGACAGCGTCGGCGCCAAATCGACTGCGCATTACCGCGGCGATGACGCGCATTTGCTTCAGCGCCATCGCCTCATAGGCTTCGTATTCGAGGTACAAAGTACTCCGTCCACTGGATTCGTTGCGCACGATTCCTTCAAAGATGACAATCGCGCCGTCCTCAGGAACCTTCAACTTGGCGCTGAGCTCCGCCGTTTGAATCCGTTCCCGGACAAGCTCGATGATGGCCTCTGCGCGCGCTACCGCCGGGGTTCCGGCACCCCCACTCACCGGCGGCAGGAACGCCACCTCATCACCCGTGGCCAGAGGTGACGCCCAGTCAGCGAAGGTCTGATTGACGGAAGCAACCAGGGAGTGGCGAAACCCGGCCAGCCTTGGATAGCGCTGGCCATAGCTTGTGAAGAGATCTTCCAAGCGTGCGCCGTCGGCCATTTCCGCGTAGTCCTCGCTGCGGCCCACGATTTCTTTAAGCTGCCCAAAGAAGAGCACTCTCACGCGCATGAGCGTATTCTATCCGTTTCCGGAGGAGACAGGGGTTCATTTTCAAACCGCCGCGCTCCAGGTCCGGTAGAAAAGTCCTCGAATCACTATAACTACCAACCAGTAATTACTTGACGGCAGGCCGCCTCGGCCATACCTTTCTTTCGATTGCCAAGCCTATGGATCAGAGAGTCCCTAAGCGGGACTCGAGAAGTCGGAGTCACTCAGTGAAAATATTGATCTCCGGGTCAACCGGCCTGGTTGGATGTGCCGTTGTGGATAGCCTGAGTCGTCAGGGTCATGAGGTGACTCGATTGCTTCGCGCGGGAACCAAACTTCGCAAACACAAAAACCCATCTTCCCAGGAGCTGCCTCGGGCACTCTGGAATCCTCAATCCGGACTCCTCAATACCCGAGCGGAGGAGGTCGATGCCATCATTCACTTAGCCGGAGCGTCAATTGCCGGGCATCGCTGGACGGCAGCATGGAAACGTGAACTGAGCGAAAGCCGAGTGGCCGCGACGCATCACTTGGTCGCCTCCCTGCGGCAACTTCACCGCCCTCCCCAAATATTCATCGCTGCGTCAGCCATCGGCTTCTATGGAAATCGTGGTGACGAAGAACTGACGGAATCCAGCCCCGCCGGAACTGGTTTTCTGGCGCAGTTGGCGGCTGATTGGGAAACAGAATCGGCCCGCGCGGCAGATTTAGGTGCGCGCGTAGTCATTTTGCGTTTCGGCGTCATTCTTGCTAAACAGGGAGGTGCCCTTCCGCGCATGGCCTTACCGTTTCGCCTCGGGGTCGGGGGAAAAATTGGATCCGGCCGCCAATGGATCTCTTGGATTACCTTGGAGGAGGTCATCGGCATCATCCGCTTCGCGCTGGAGACCAATCTTCTCAGCGGTCCTGCAAACTCCGTCTCTCCCAATCCGGTGCAAAATGCCAAGTTTGCTGCGACTCTGGGACGGGTGCTTCGCAGGCCCGCGATTTTCCCGACGCCTTCGTTCGCCTTGCGGCTGGCTTTAGGTGAACTGGCGGATTCCTTGCTCCTCGCAAGCCAAAGGGTCTATCCCACCAAACTCCAAAGGTTAGGCTATGGTTTTCTCTGCCCAGATTTGGAGCCTGCGCTTCGAGCCCTACTGAAGCGAGCGGGTTAGCCCTCTTTCGTTGCCGGGACGGTCATAACCAGTCAAGCGGCGACCATGGGCGATGCCCACTGCCGCCGGGTTCAACGATTTTCAGCGGGGAGTCTGTCTCGGTAGGTCAAACGGGCGGCGCCCAGATGGATCTCGCCGGAGGGGGGCGCATCGAAGTTCTAAGAGATAGTGCGGTTCAGTTAAATCGCAGCGCGGCAGGGGTACAATTCCTTACAAAACGGAGCACGATACAAATGCCATCGACGTTTCCGAAGGCTCGGCAGTTCGCATTACGGTAGATCCTCCTGAACCGCAGGGCGGAGCTCAGCCGGCCGTACGAGACGCGTCAGCGCTCAAAAAGCTGGACTGATCGTGTTTCTCATTGCCGCAGCCTTTCTTTCCCTCTTCTCTGGATTGCTGCACAGGAGCCCTCAGAAACACCGCAGCAGCTCGCGTCCGAGGTCAGCCCGCTTCATCCGTATTGAGTCGCGCATAAGTGTGGGCGATTCGCTCACTCACCCTGGAACAGAATTGACATCTTTATTTCCGGCCGGAATAATCGCACAATGAGGCGCCCTGAGGCTGTTCGGCGCGTTAAGACCTATTCGGCAGCCAGCGGCTACGTCTATCAATACTATTTTTATGAAGTGCAAAAGACGCGTCGCGGTTTTTCCGCAGGGACGGAGTACGTATACATGGTTTCCCGCGACCGCCAGAAAGCCTTCCCGCTCCGAATCTTTGTCAAGCAATCGGCAGTGGATAAGTGGGGACGTTCTGCAGGGCGCTTACTTTCCGGCACCGAAGAGTATGCCGTTGCGAAACTGCGGCTTTTTCAGGCACTTGACGAAGCGCAAGAGATCGAGGCCAAAGGGCTTGACCTTACGGTGGAGGAATCAAACCTCGATGCACTTCTTTCTCAGCTCGATCTCTGAAGGCGATTGGTAGCCCCGACGGGAATCGAACCCGTATTACCGGCTTGAAGGGCCGATGTGCTAACCGTTGCACCACGGGGCCACTAGTGGGCGAGAATGCGCCGCACAAATGCAAATCTTAACATAGTGCCTCAGCGCAATCGGGGCGGCCCGGCGCCCAAAGAATTGCACCAGCATCCACCCGACGAGCGGCGCGGATTAAGCCGGCGCCACAAGACTTGCGAACCAATCGTCAGGAGGGGAATACTGTTTACAGAACATCAACATGCTTGCTGAATTTGAGGACCTGTTTTCGCGGCTAGCTCACTGTGAACGAACTGCCGCAACCACAGCTATGGGTCGCTCGCGGATTCTGGAATACAAATCCCTGCCGCATCAGGGTTTCTTCGTAATCCAGGGTCACTTCGTCGAGATAGACATAGCTCTTCGGGTCCACAAAAACCCGCGCTCCATTCTCCTCGATTACTCGATCGCGATCGCGGGCCTGCACGTCAAGCCGCATCGCGTAAGTGAGCCCCGAGCAACCCCCACCTTGCACTCCCAGGCGCAAGCCCCCGCGAGCGGAAACACCTTCCTTCGCAAGGAGTTCTCGAATCTTCTCGGCCGCTTTTTCGGTGACGTGAATCATCTTCTCGTTCCAGACGCCCTCAAGTTATTTTACGGCCGCCTCAGTTCATTTTACTCAAATGCACACGTTCTTTGGCTGTTTCGTGGAGTGGCGAAAGCTCACGCAAGCGGCTGACCACCTCCACGACGCGCTGAATCACGTAGTCCACTTCCTCTGGCGTGTTGAATCGGCCAAGTCCAAACCGAATCGAACTCTGGGCCAGTTCCTCGCCCACACCCAGCGCCTTCAGAACGTAGCTCGGCTCCATCTTGGCCGAGGTACAAGCCGAACCGCTCGACACAGCCACGTCGTTGATGCCCATCAGAAGTGACTCGCCCTCCACAGAAGCGAAGCTTACGTTTAAGTTGTTCGGCACCCGGTAGGTCATGGAGCCATTGATGTACACCTCATCCAAGCGCCCGAAGATTCCCTCCTGGAGCCGATCGCGCAGCCCCCGCAGCCGCTCGCTTTCCTGTTCCATTTCGTTTTGACAAAGCTCCGCAGCCTTGCCGAAGCCGACGATGCCCGGAACATTAAGCGTTCCGGAACGCATGCCCCGCTCGTGTCCGCCGCCGTCGATGATGGACGTCAATTGCACACGCGGATTTCGCCGCCGCACATAAAGCGCGCCGCAGCCTTTAGGCCCGTAAATCTTGTGGCCGGTCATCGCTAGCAAATCGACGTTTTCTTTATTCACGTCTATGAGAACCTTCCCCACCGCCTGGACGGCGTCTGTGAGGAACAGAATCCCTTTTTCTTTGGCGATCTTTCCAATCTCTGCGATTGGCTGAATCACTCCGATTTCGTTGTTGGCGTACATGACGGCAATCAAGATCGTTTTCGGAGTGATCGCGCGCCGTAAATCATCCGGATCAACGCGCCCATCCTTGGCCACCGGCAAATACGTCACCTGATAGCCATACTTTCCCAGACGCTTACAGGTATCGAGTACTGCCTTGTGCTCGGTAACCTGCGTGATGATGTGATTTCCCTTTTCGCGGTACATCTCCGCGACGCCTTTAATGGCCAGGTTGTTGGATTCGGTCGCGCCGCTGGTGAAGATAATCTCCTTCGGGGCGGCATGAATCAGCTTAGCAAGCTGACCTCGGGCGCTCTCCACAGCCTCCTCCGCTGCCCAGCCGAAGGAGTGATTACGGCTGGCGGCGTTGCCGAATTTCTCATGGAAGTACGGCAGCATGGCGTTCATCACGCGCGGGTCCACTTGCGTGGTGGCGTGATTATCCATGTAGATTGGCAATTTGACGCCCATTTGCTCACCCCTATTCTACCGCTAAAGCTTGGCCCGGGCCACTCGAGTCAGGAATCTCCAACACTTCGAGTCACTTACGGTTCACAATTCTCGTGATCGTAGCCGACTCCATCGGGCGATTTTTCCTTACTTCGGGGTAAGTCTGCGATAAAATGCGATTTAATCTTGTCATGGAACCAGTGCTGGCCATCTATCCTGGTTCGTTCGATCCGGTGACCAATGGTCACCTCGACCTGATCGAACGGGGTGCGAAGATATTCGACCGGCTGGTCGTAGCGATCCTTCGGAACACCGAAAAGGCGCCGCTTTTCACTCTCCCCGAACGGACGGAGATGCTGTCTGAGGTCACCGCACCGTTTCCGAACGTCGAGGTCGAAAGTTTTCACGGTCTTCTCGTAGATTATGCGAAAAAGCGCAAAGCGCACGTGCTCCTCCGCGGCATCCGCGCCGTGTCCGACTACGAATTCGAATTGCAAATGGCCATGATGAATCGGAAGCTTCAGCCGGGTCTCGAAACTGTTTTCATGCTGCCGGCTGTGGAATATAGCTTCCTGAGCTCACGGTTGGTCCGCGAGATCGCACAACTGGGAGGCTCGGTTAGCGGTCTCGTTCCGGTCGCGGTTGAACGCCGCCTGCGCGCCAAGGTAATCTAGAAAGGAGTTTCAGGGTAGCCAAAATGACAGAGAGACTTGCGAATCGTGTCAATCGTATCACCGTCTCGCCAACCATGGTGGTTCTTGCGGAGGCAGAGAAACTGCGTGCTCGGGGCCTGGACGTAGTGGATTTTGGGCCGGGCGAGCCGGACTTCCCTACGCCCGCTCACATCAAAGAGGCGGCTGTCGAAGCGCTGGAGCGTAACCGCACCAAATACACCCCGACGGCGGGCATCGCACCGCTGCGCGAGGCGGTCTGCCGCTGGCACGCACAGCAACTTGGCAGTTCCCATGAGCCTGGTGAATGCATTATCTGCGTGGGCGGCAAGCATGCCATCTACAACGCAGTCATGGCACTCATCCAGGAAGGCGACGAAGTCCTCATCCCTTCCCCTTACTGGGTCAGCTTCCCCGATATCGTGAAGATTGCGGGCGGCGAACCTGTTTTTGTGCCCACCGACGCGTCCTCCGGCTTCGAACTCCGCGCCGAGCAACTCCAGGAGGCCCTAACTTCCCGGACGCGGATGGCGATCATTAATTCGCCGAATAATCCAACCGGCGCTATTATCCCCCCTGCGGAATTTGAAAAGATATACGAGGTATGCCGCAGGCGGAGCATCTGGCTGCTGAGCGACGAATGCTATTCGCATTTCACCTATGGCGCGGCGCGACCCTACTCAATTGCCAGTATTAGGGGTTCGAAGCCGCATCTAATCATCGTTGGGTCGCTCTCGAAGACCTTCTCCATGACGGGCTGGCGCCTCGGCTACGCGCTGGCGCCGAAGCCTATCATCGAGGCCATGCTGAAGGTGCAAAGCCAGTGCACCTCTAATCCCAGCTCGATCTCGCAGTATGCCGCTCTTGCCGCGCTCACTGGCCCCATGGATTCTCTGCCAGTCATGCTGGCCGAATATGCGCGGCGGCGCGCCCGAATCCTGGCCGGCTTGAGCGCCATTCCCGGCGTCTCCTGTACCGAACCTTCCGGGGCGTTTTATGCTTTCCCGGATGTGTCCGCGCACCTAGTCGACCGCTCAGGAGATTCGACTGCTCTGGCGCGGCATCTGCTCGAACGCGAACAGGTGGCTGTGGTACCCGGCGATGCCTTCGGAGCGCCCGGCTATCTGCGTATTTCTTACGCGACATCCATGGACCGCATAGAAGAAGGATTACGCAGGCTCGAGCGCTTCTTCGCCTCGGCGGCCGTCGCTCCGTGACCATTTCGCCTTCCCGTCTGGCGCCTATCTTTGTGCCTCGTATTTGGGGCTCCCGGAACTTGGCACCATTGTTTGACAGTGCGCCGGCCGCAACCGAACCAATAGGGGAGGTCTGGCTCACGGGAGACCGGTGCACTTTTGCTTCGGGTCCCCTGTCGGGGCGATCTGTTGGCGAGTCTTGGACCGGGCTTTCAGCAGAATGGAAAGGAAGCCGGCTCGAAGCTAGCCAACGAATTCCCTTGCTTTTAAAGTTCCTCTTCCCGGAAGAAAAGCTCTCCGTCCAGGTTCATCCGGATGACGAATATGCCCGCCAGCACGAAGCTGCGGCGGGGGGAACGGGTAAGACAGAAATGTGGTATGCCGTCGCTGCACGGCCGGGCGCCGAACTCCGGCTCGGATTGGAGCCCGGCATCACGCCGGAAATTTTCCGTCAGGCGCTGAATGATTCCGATGTCGAGCGGTGCCTTTCGCGGCTCTCTGTGGAGACGGGAGATGCCTTCTTCGTTCCAGCGGGAAGCGCGCACACAATTGGGCCCGGCGTGTTGTTGTGCGAAGTGCAAGAGCATTCGGATATCACTTACCGCATCTTCGACTATAACCGGCCGCAGGCTGATGGTTCGAGCCGTCCTTTGCACCTTCGCCAGGCTCTTGATGTACTGCAGTTCGGACCCCAGCGATGCGGAAGGGCGCACGGCGTCCAAGTTCAAGTTCAGCAAGGATCGGCAAAGAAGACGTACTTGGCCGCCTGCCCGTATTTCGCCACCGAGATTTGGGAATTTGCCGCCGCCATGGATGGCAAAACGTGCCCGGATCGGTTTGAATTGCTGGTTCCGCTCGAAGGGCACGGCCGTATTCGCTGGCGTTCAGAATCAATGCCTTACCTTCCCGGCGAAGCCTGGATGCTTCCGGCTGCGCTGGGCGAATTTCAGCTCGTCGCCCGATCCGCCACCAGGCTGTTGCGCACATATGTACCCGACTTGGAGCAACTCTCGCGCGAACTTGCCGAGCACCGCCTCAGCGTGTCTCAACGCTCCGCTATTCTTCGCCAATGAGTTCGGCAGCGCCAGCCGCTCACGCGATCATTCTTGCCGGTGGACGCGGAACGCGTTTTTGGCCTCGAAGTCGCCTGCGGTCTCCGAAACAACTCCTCAACATCATTGGGGAGACAACGATGCTTGAGCAAACCTACGAGCGCCTCGCCCCGCTATTCCCCCCTTCACACGTTTGGGTGGTCACCAATCACAAGCAGGCTGCCGCCGTGCGCCGGCAGCTGAGGCACGTGCCTTCACGGCACGCGTTGATCGAGCCTTTCGGCCGGAATACGGCAGCGGCCATTGGCCTAGCCGCCGTGCATTTATCGAAGGAGGAAGGCGACGTGGATGCGCTTATGGCCGTGTTGCCTGCGGACCACTTCATCGGCAAACCCGCGCGTTATCGGCGGGTCGTTCACGCTGCTTTGAAGGTTGCAGCTCAGTGGGGCGCTCTCGTTGTGTTGGGAATTCCGCCTTCGCGCCCGGAAACCGGATATGGCTATATCGAACGTGTTCCCCGCGACCAGTCGCGTCAGTCCATAAAGGCTGGAGAACATGCCTCTGCAGTTCGCCGTTTCACGGAGAAGCCCTCCCTGAAGCTGGCCCGCGACTACGTCGCATCGGGCCGCTATCTGTGGAATGCCGGAATGTTTTTCTGGCGCGTATCCACATTCCTTGAAAACCTCGAGCGTCATTTGCCCAAGACTCATGCCGCCTTGATGCGCCTCGCGGACACAATCGGTACGTCCCGTTATGCGGCGGCGCTCAAGCGCGAATACTCACGCTTGGAAAATATCTCCGTCGATCACGCACTGCTCGAGCCGGCTTCGCGCGATCCTCGTCATGCTCGTGTCCTCGTCATTCCCGCATCTATCGATTGGAGCGATATCGGATCCTGGGCTGCTGTTTACGAACTCTTGGCCAAACGCACCGGAGCAAACGTTTCCACCGGCCGCGTGCTCACTCTCGATGCATCAGGAAATCTCTTCTGGAGTCCCTCTAAGTTCGTCGCCGCTGTTGGAGTGTCCAATTTAGTCGTCGTAGAAACCTCTGACGCGCTTCTCGTATGTTCCCGTGAACGGGCGCAAGATGTGGGACGCGCGGTGAAGTGGCTCGAGCTGCATCGCCTCCACAAACTGCTCTGATGGTCGTGCGTTTCGCGTGCGCCACTCGTTCGCATATACTGTGCCCGTGAATACGATCCGCTTTGGCACAGACGGATGGCGGGGCATTATTGCGGACGACTTCACAGTCGAAAATATCCGCAAGGTCGCCTTTGCCATAGCTCGCTACATCGTGCGCGCCGAGAAACCCGGGCAAGGCGTCATCGTTGGATATGACAACCGCTTCGGATCAGAACGGTTCGCGCAAGCTGTTGCCGAAACGATTTCCATGACGGCCCTGCCGGTGTGGCTCTCGACTTCGCCTTGCCCTTCTCCGGCAGTTTCATTACTGGTACGACAGCGCGGAGCGGCGGGCGGCGTCATGATCACTGCCAGCCATAATCCTTATCGCTGGAATGGAATCAAATTCAAGGCCAGCTACGGTAGCTCGGCATTGCCTTCCATCGTCGAACAGATCGAACACGAACTGGACACCGTGCAGGCGCGTGGCCTTCCGAACCTGCCGCTGCGGCCCGGCCAAATTCATCCGCTCGATGTCCACGCGCCATATCTCGATACGATCGACAAGCTGGTTGATTGGGAAAGACTGCAAGCCGCCCGGCTGCGTTTCGTCGTCGATCCGATGCACGGGTCGGCCCGGGGGCTGCTGATTTCGTTGATGCGGCGCCATGGCCTCGCCTGTGATGAGATTCGCGGCACGCGCGATCCGCTCTTCGGCGGTGTCAATCCGGAACCAATCGAACCTCACGTCGCGGCGCTGCGTGAGGCGATTCGGCGCGGCGGCTACGATGCCGGGTTTGCCGCTGACGGAGATGGCGACCGCATCGGGGCCATGCACTCCGACGGCACATTCATCACTCCGCACCAAATCTTTTCCATCTTATTTTGGCATCTCGCCGGCACGCGCCAGGTCAGCGGCGACCTGGCCAAGACTTTCTCCACCACGAAGCTGCTCGATAAGATCGCCTCGCGTTACGGCCGGCGCGTTCATGAAGTGCCTGTCGGCTTCAAATACATCTGCGAGCTGATGCTTGAAGCCAACATCCTGATAGGAGGCGAAGAGTCCGGGGGCATTGGCACTAAGCTTTATCTACCCGAGCGCGACGCCACGGTAAGTGCACTTCTGCTCGCCGAAGTCATGGCCTGGCATCACCTGTCACTGGGCGCGCTGGTCGCGCATTTGCACTGCGAATTCGGCGAGCACCACTACGGCCGAGTGGATTTGGAATTGCACCCCGGGCAAAAAGAGCGTGCCATTGAATATTTCGCGGATTCCAATATCCACCGGCTGGGCGACTGGCCCGTGGTTCGCCGCGAAAATCTCGACGGCATCAAGTTATATGTCGGTGACGAGGGATGGGTGATGGTGCGCGCCTCCGGCACTGAAAATATGCTCCGCGTTTACTCGGAAACGAAACGCGTGGAAAACACGCAGCGGCTCCTGAATGAAGTCAGTGCCCTGGTGCAGGCATGGTGAAAAAATGAGGCGTCATTTTTACCATCTCGACGTCTTTACGGATAAGCCGCTGGCCGGCAATCCCCTCGCCGTAATCACTGATGGCGACGGTCTATCGCCGCGGCAGATGCAGGCGATTGCGCGGGAGATGAATCTTTCCGAGACGGTATTCGTGCAGAAGCCCACGGGCAATCGCGCACTGGCGCGCCTGCGCATTTTCACCACCAAATGCGAACTACCACTGGCCGGCCATCCGGTCATCGGCACGTGGTTTCTTCTGGCCCAGCTCGGCGTGGTACCGGCCCAGGAGGGCAGCGTTCAGGTCCTGCAGCAGACAAGCGCTGGCGTCCTGCCCGTCGAGATCATCTTCCATGAAGGTCGGCCTCTCCGCGTTGCCATGACCCAAAAGCAAGCGGAATTCCGGCCTGCGCGGATTGATCGTGGCGCCCTTGTTCGGGCGCTCGCCCTCGGCCCGCGTGACCTCGATCCGTCGCTGCCGATCGAATACGTCTCCACGGGTATTTTCAGTCTCCTCGTTCCGGTACGACGACCCGCCCTGCAAAAGATCGAGCCGAATCCGCCCGCACTGCGGCGCCTGCTTCGCGATTCGGGAACGATGGCCTACTGCTTCGCAGCCGAAAATAGAAATACCCTTTTCGCGCGCGGTATTCTTCCCTGGGAAATCAGGGAAGATGCGGCGACCGGATCAGCCGCCGGTTCGCTAGGCGCCTATCTGGTGCATCAAGGGCGCCTCAAGCTGGCTACTCTTCTGGAGATTCATCAAGGCATCGAAATGCAACGTCCCAGCCGCATACGCGTGGAGGTGCTGGCGCAGCATGGGAAGCTTGTGCCGCGCGTGAGCGGCACTGCCGTTCGGATCATGGAAGGTCTAATGGAAACTTGAATCGCGCAAACGGGCCCGTCCAAAGACCGGCCCGCCGTAACCTCACGCCAGAGAACTCCGCCTAACGCCTCTTGGCTACGTCCTGCCTACGGTCGCGACGATCCTGTCGTAGATCCTTACCATCGTGGTGGATGTCGCGCCTGTCCTGGTTGCGATCCAACACATCGTGGTGCATGTCCCGCTTGTCGGCGCGAATATCCTTTCGATCCGCCCTCACTTGGGAGCTATTGGCGCCGAACTGAGATTTGTCTTGCTGGAGCGGGCTTCGATCCGAGCGAATATCGCGTCGGTCTCGGCGAATATCGCGGTTATCCGTGTGGCGATCGCGCGCATCCTGCCGAACATCCCGCCGGTCCTGCCGGATATCGTGCGTGTCGCTGCGCACATCGCCCGGCTCGGCGCCGCTTGAATTCTGCGCCCACCCACTCGCCGCCACGAGGCCGACGATCGCGAACACACTAAGGCACATTTTCATCGTCATGAGCTTCACGATTTCCTCCTTTAAAGCGACGGAACCAGCTTGCACTAGGAAAAACACAGCTGTGGCTGAAAAGTTGCGCTGTGTACCAGGTTGTTCGTGGTGCGAGCGTACTAGCGGCCGGCGCTTCTGGTGCGGCAGTTTCCCTTAAGATCCGCCGTCTTGTTTTACTTTTTCCGGCAGGGCGTGCAGGACAGAATCGAGAACCCCATTCACAAATCCTGCTGCCTCTTCGGAAGAAAAGGTCTTGGCCAGCTCCACGGCTTCATTTACCACCACTTTGCGCGGCGCCTTGTCTGAGCGCAGTTCGTACACGCCTAGGCGCAGGATGGCGCGATCGATCAGCGCGATCCGTTCCAGGCGCCAGTTTTCCGTGTGCGCCGAAACCACAACGTCGAGTTCCGCGGCGCTTTTTACGACCCCCTCAAAGAGCTCGTTGGCAAAGGCCCGAGTGCTCTTCTCCGCCCGAGCAATGCGCCAAAAGCCCTCCTCGATGCGCCGCGGCTCCTGCCTTCCGATCTCCCATTGAAACAGCATCTGCAGCGCGTACTGTCGGGCCTTATGCCTCTGCGGCATTTTAGTGGCGCTTTCGCATGCGGACGGCAGAAAGGCGAGCGGCCGCCCGAAGCTGGCTCGATAGACGCGCCATCTCCAGCGCCGCTAGCCCTGCCTCATAACCCTTGTTCCCGCTCTTCAGCCCCGCTCGGTCGATGGCCTGCTCAAGCGTGTCGCAAGTCAGCACGCAAAAGATGATCGGCACGCCGGTATCCATTTGCGCGAGTTGTACGCCGCGCGCCGCCTCCGTGGCGACGTAATCAAAATGCGCCGTCTCGCCGCGCAGCACGCAACCGATGGCTATGATGGCGTCGTAACGCTGCGCCAGCGCCATCTTCTTGGCCGCCAGCGGAATTTCAAACGAGCCCGGCACGCGCACAAGGTCGGTTTGTTCCGCGGATGCACCGCCCTTCTCCAGGGCCTCCATGGCGCCGGCCAGCAGGCGCTCGGTGATGAAGCTATTGAACCGGCTCACCACTAAGCCGAAGCGCATTCCTGATGCATCCAACGAACCGCGAATCTCATGGGGCTGAAAATCGTCACTCATTCGATCTCTGCACCTGCATCAGGACCTGTTCATTTGCCCTGAAATTGCGCAGCGCGCTTTTCGAGAAATGCTCGCGTGCCTTCGCGCATGTCCTCGGTCGCGCAGCTCATGCCAAAGAGCGCGGCCTCCAAAAACAAGCCTTGCTCCTGGGGCATCTCCAGGCCACGCTCTATTGCTTCCATGGTAAGCTGCACGGCCACGGGACCATTCGCAGCGATCTTCTGTGCCAGAGAATGCGCCGCCGTCAGGAGCTCGCCCGGCTCGTAAACGTGATTCACCAGCCCGATGCGTTGCGCTTCTTCGGCGGAAATCATCTCGCCGCTCAGGCACAACTCGTGCGCGACAGCTTTTCCGCAGAGCCGCGCCAGCCGCTGGCTCCCTCCGTATCCAGGAATAATGCCCAATTTCACTTCCGGCTGCCCGAATTTTGCCGTCCGGCTCGCCAGACGAATCGAGCAAGCAAGCGCCAGTTCGCAGCCGCCGCCTAGCGCGAAGCCATTAACCGCTGCGATCGAAGGCTTGCCCAGCGTTTCGAGCTTATGCAGCACGGCTTGGCCGTGCAAAGAAGTCTCGGGCCCAGTAGTCGGTGTCAGGCGCGCCAGCTCGTTGATGTCTGCTCCAGCGATAAAAGCTTTGTCGCCCGCTCCGGTAAGAACTAGCACGCGAAGATCCTTATCGTTGCGAGCTTCGGTGAGCAGCGCATCCAGCTCATCCATGGTTTGCCGATTGAGCGCATTCAACACTTTGGGCCGGCTGAACGTGACCGTGCCGATATGCTCTTGCTTCTCGAAGATCAGATTTTGATAGGGCATGCGCTCAGGCCCCGCTGAATCTCAGAGGCTCTTCCAATCCACATGGTCAAACAAGCGTCACCGGCTTCGGATTTTCGGGATCGCCATAATCGTAAAAGCCGCGCCCGGACTTACGCCCGTTCCAACCTGCCATCACCATGCGCTTCAATAGCGGAGGCGGAGCAAAGCGGCGCTCTTTGAACTCGTCGTACATGATGTTGGCGATGTAAAACGTGGTATCCAACCCCACAAAATCGAGAAGCGTAAGCGGCCCCATGGGATGGCCGCAACCCAATTTCATGGCCCGATCAATATCTGGGATGCTGGCCACCCCTTCTTCTAGTGCGCGAACGGCGTCGAGCAAATAGGGAACCAATAGGCGGTTGACCACGAAGCCGGTGCGATCGCTCGTGCGCACGGCCGTTTTTCCAAGCCGGCCGGCAAGTGCGGCGACCTCCTCGTAAACCCTGGGATCGGTGGCAATGGTTCGGATGACCTCTGCAAGCTTCATAATGGGCACTGGATTGAAAAAGTGCAGGCCCACGAAGCGTTCCGGTCGCCGAGTGCCTACAGCCATTTCCGTGATCGACAGCGAAGACGTATTGCTGGCATAGATCGTTTGCGGCGGGCAAACTTTATCTAGGGCTCCAAAGAGGTCTTTTTTCGCTGCAAGTTGTTCCGTGATGGCCTCGATGATCAAGTCGCAGCCTGCCAAGTCTTCGAGTTTTGTTGTTCCCCGCAGCCGGTTACGCGCGGCGTCGCGTTCCAGGGCAGTTAGCGTCCCCCGCTCGAGCAGCCGTGCCAGACTCTTATCAATATTGGCAAAGCCTTTGTCGATCAATTCCGTCGAGACTTCTCTTACCGTCACCTGCAGACCGGCCTGGGCAGCCGTTTGCGCAATGCCCGAACCCATCAAACCGCAACCCACTACGCCCAGCTTTTCAATGGCCATTCCCATCACTTTCCCTTGAGCCTGGAGGCAATCACCACGTTCCCCCCGCGCCCCTGTGCTTCCCCTAAGCCCGCTTCAGCGCGGTTGATCAGCTCTGTGACAATGTCCTCGCTGTCATAATCGGGCCGAGCTACTGCTTCCGCTACGCTGGCGCTGAAACTGGGCGGCACTCCGCCGTCCCAAGGCGGCGCGACGTGCGCAGCAGCTTTCCGCAGCTTGTCCGCCAGGATTTGTGCCCCGGCCAACCCCGTGTCGGGGAGAATGAAGGCGATCGTCCAGGCCGTGTACTTGATCGCTAGGTCTGTCTGGCGGATAAGCGCGTGGAACGCGCGCGCGAGTTGCTCCACATAGCGTTCAAGTTGTATCTCGCCCTGCTGCCGCAGCACTTCAGGCCCGCCATCAATCTGTACTAATGTCAGTGCCAAAGCAATGCCATTGGACTTGGCGCGATGCGCCTCCGACAGGAGACATTCCTGGTAAGAGCTTCGCGCCAGCAGCCCGGTCTTTTCGTCTGCGACTCCCACCGTGCGCGCCCGCATGCGCAGGCGGGTGTGATTTACACCCAGAAGGATTTGGTCCCCTACCGCTTGCAAAAAGTAAGTTTCGTGCGCCCGCCATCGGTGCGCAGAGGCGTATCCAGCTACTACCATGCCTGCCTGGCTTTGGGTCTCACGATTCATCAAAGCGACGCCCAGGACCGTTTCGAGCCCCAGGTCCCTCAGAACCGGCGCCGCCGCGGCATGCAAAGGTAGTCCTCCCATCGCATCCGGCGCCGCCCGATCCAATTGGCTAAAGAGTTTCACTAGCAGAGCTCCGTTGGCGGGCTCGACATTCGGCGCGCAAAATTCCGAGGCCAGCTCAGGCGGTTTTCCCGCAGGGCCGATAACCGCGATGCAACGCGTGACCCGCAAGTGGGTTCCGATCTCGTTGATCCCGGCGGAAAGAATGGCCCGCGCCGAGGGCAGCCGAAACAATCCCCGGCTGATCTCGGAAATCTTGGCGAGGTCGCGCATGGTGTCTGCGGAATCTGCAGCAGGCGCCGCGGAGCTCGCGGCGCGCTCCGAGGACGACGCCTGCGGCACGGTGGAGCCTTCCGGCCACCAGTTCGCGAGCTGATAAAGGTTGCGCAAGCGCTGGTTCTGTTTCTCTTCCCCGGGAAAGACCTCGGCAATTTTTTGCAGCCGCTCCACCGCCTTGGCCTGCAACGAGTACTGGAGAAAAATTTCTGCCTGCACTATCAAATCCTCGAGCGTTGGCTGAGTCGTCGGTTGTTCGGAAGCGGGGAGCGAAGGGCTCTGCGCGCCCAGCAGCGGCGTTTCCGCACCGTGCTTGGCCGTTTGTCCCAGACGGGTGCGAATGTGGGAGAGAAAAGCAGGATCGCCACGGGATTCGATCTGGCTGAATCGCTTCTGATTGCGCGCGTCGTAGGGATCGATATCCACCAGCATTCCCAACGTCTTGGAGGCATTCTGCATGTCCCCGGCAGCGACATACAGATCAAACAGCCGAACCA
>Ga0209577_10002671_pt1 | contig 17019 bp, 16 predicted proteins | sample GraSoiAngelo_109_FD_185874 | JGI IMG/M metagenome (GOLD analysis project Ga0209577, IMG submission 185874) | Grasslands soil microbial communities from the Angelo Coastal Reserve, California, USA - 14_0903_12_20cm (SPAdes) (version 2) | ecosystem: Environmental > Terrestrial > Soil > Grasslands...
GCCACGTGCTCGCGTAGTTGATGGGCTGCTCGCGCGCGCCGGCCTTACCAAAAAGAACCAAGGGCATCAGTCAAGATTCTCGCCGGGCACGGCATGAATGTGCGGATTTACGACCACCAACTTTGTCTTCTCGACCGGGAACTCTGGCCTTACGCCGTTCAGTCGATTAGCGACTGGAAGAACGAACACATCGAGGAGTGCGATGCTTGCGATGTACGCGACCGCTGTGGCGGCTTCTTTTCGTCAGCAAAATACCGACACAGCGGCCACATCAAGGCTATCAAACTGATGGTTTAGCGGCGGTTCGCGGGAAGACATTCCGCTCCAGCGCGTAACTTCTGTCCGAGTAGATACTGCAAGAAGCGCACTTGCGGGAACGGTTTGCTCTGAAGCTATCGTCAAATTCATTTGGTTCGGCCCTGCATTCTTCGCGTGATTTCCTCCGCCTTTAAAACGCTGTTATCTCTGGTGTCCTGTGCGCCCATCAACCGCCATTTGCTATACGGTGGCGGTGAGCCAACTGGCGCGTCTGCGAGGAATACAAATCGAACTCGTTCCTTCCGATAAATCAGATATCGGGTGACGAACGGCGGTCGGGGATTGGCATATTCGGTCGAGTCAACCAGATCTGGTTTGCCGTATTTCTCTATTACCGTGTTCGGATGTACGGAAGGCCATTTGCCTTGCGCTTTCGCGATCTCGCAACCGCATAGCAATGCGACAAACCAGACGAGGGGCAGTGTGGCTCGCATGGCGATAGACAATGTAGCGATCATCGCAGGCTCCTATTCGTCCAACTCGGGACAGCCTTCCGCATGAACGTATTTCCGATACGCAGTTATCCAGTTGGTCGCGATTGCTTTCTGCGCCTCCGCGAGCGTGAGCTTCCCATCGCAAACAAGCCGCTTCAACTTCGTCTCTACAACATCCTTTACCCGTGCGCCGCAGTTTATGCGATAGGGCTGGGGCCAAAGATTTCTCGCATCGGTTGGATGTCCGCCGAGCTGCAAGCTAATGAGGTGGTCTTCTTCATATTCTGACAACCGCTTTTCTTTATAGTTGATACTCCGCGATTTGCTTCTTTTTGAGCTGGGTCGTATAGCTCGTAGGCGGGCGCACCGTAGCGGTCCATCCTGAAACGCAAATCGTCTGGTGGATGTTGGCCTGCGTTACGGCGGCATTTACGAAACCTGGAGTTCTAGTCTCGTTGGGTAATTGCGCGTCCGCACCGCTCGATAGCAGTACGAACGTCAGCGCAGCGAAAAACCTTTGCACACGCCTCCCCCCGAAAGGGAAGATAACGTACTTCCCGCTACGGGCACTCCGACAATTTAAGCAGATTATCCGTAGGGCGATTATCCGCGACGGTTTGAAGGTAATGGGTGCCGCGGCTGTTCGTGCGCGCTTCAACCTTCACTGTCCCGTAAGCATCACGCACATACGCTTGGCCACCCCCTGTCACCCACCGCCACATCTCTTCGCGATCCGACTTGCCTGTCTCGTTCGTCTGGTCGTTTATCCAACCGAAGTGGCTGATCGCCTCATGCGGATTTTCCTGGTAGCCGCCTGACTTGTTTATACAGTGGACGCGAATCGCTATTCTAGGCCGCATTCTTAATCGTTTCGGCGCGGAGGCGTCACCCGGCTTCCCTCTTTTCCGGTGTACGGGTTTTGATTGCCCTTAGTGGACCAGTTGTTCTGGAACCTGCTGTCCGCCGTGGAGCGCTTATGTGCATCGACGTGCGTACCATCCTTTCGGTTATAGCTGCGCACAGTGGTGGAGGACGGACTCGATCCCGTTCCGGGTGAATACGTCGACGGCGATCAGCGCGGCGTAGATGAATGGCCACTACCAGAATGGGTAGTTGGCGAACGCCCGCTTGAGTGACTGCCTCCCGAATGCCCACCGCGCCCACCAGCACCGCCCCGTGCGTCCACGTCAAGAGCGGATTGAGCTAGAAACAGTCCCAGGATTAACGCTGCAAGCTGTACGCGCGACAGGGTGCCTCCCCTTGCGCCGTTGACGAGTGCACGCTACGCCGACCTAACCCCAACTTCAACACTCCAGCGAAATGAGCGGGTGCCAGAAGTGCGTTTACGCACAGGTCCGTGCAGAAAAGCGGCCATGTGAGCGTCCGGCCAAGGTACAGCGGTCAATCTGTATCTAGGCTCAGAGCGGCTCAAATGAGTGGCATCGCCGTCTTTCGGGCGGCATCGTATGCTGCTTCGTCGCTCCTGCTTGGGGGAATTATGGAGGTCAATGCGGATCGGAGAACCTGGCTTCAGCGCGCCACATCGATAGCAGACTTTTCGTTGAAGACCCTCTCTGCTTTGGCGATTGTTGCGGCCGGGTTGTGGACCGTCTGGACCTTCGTTATTTCGCGATCCGATGCGGAGAACTTGAATCTGACAGTTGCCACGGAAGCGGTGGAATACGACGGGCAGGTGCGACTTCTCGTAATTCACTCCAAACCCAGAAATTTAGGACGCACGCTTGGCAGGCCGAAACGGTACGAGTTATTCATCCGCCAACTTCCAAATGGAGCCGCGAAATGGAACATCGTGGATTTGAGAACGGTCTCCCCGCTCGTCTCTATCGATATGCTTAAGACATTCAAGGCGGGCTACGAGATTGAACCTGGTGTTGAATACGACGACGTGCAACTCGTCGCAGTCCCGCTAGGCGCGCTGGTAGCTATCAGCGCCGAGATCGGGTTCAGAGACGGGTCCGTCATCGACGTTCATGAAGTGCTGCGCGTGCGCTGATGCTGTTAGGGTTCCTCACAGTGCCAGACGTTGTATCGGGAAGTCTTGGCGCGGGTCAGCGAATCGACTACAGATTTCCCCATAATCGCGAAGCTCAAGGAAAGACTACCCAAGCGCATTCACGAACGGGTAAGCCTGCGCGCAATGCGGGCTGGCATCTCAACATGGGTTTCCTGCGAGCTTACGAGCGCGACCTGCGTGCCGCGATTCAGCACTATCGGAAGGCGCTGGAGCAGCCGCTTGACGTGGACTTAATCGGCAAGATCGAGGACTTTGTGTAGTCGTGAGCGCAACCGGACTATTCTTCCCCGTCTTCAAATGCGTAGTCGACTTGATGATTTTCTTGCGATTCCGTGATTGCGTTCGCTAGAGTAGCCATCACCATGTGACAACAGACGGGATATGCGTGCTCCGTGAGCAAGCGAGAACAGCAGGGAACGATGCAGAAAACGCGCGACCAGTATTATGAGTCCCCTGCTCTGACCGGCTGAGCTACCGGCCCACCGCGCTATATAAACAAAAAAGGCCGCATTTGCGGCCTTTTTTGCTTTGCGGCTTTCTTAGCCCTCCTGGTCGAGGAAGCTCTTCAGCCGCTCGCTCCTCGATGGATGGCGCAGCTTGCGCAGCGCCTTCGCCTCGATCTGGCGTATGCGCTCGCGCGTCACGTCGAACTGCTTGCCGACCTCTTCCAGCGTGTGGTCGGTGGACATCTCGATGCCGAAGCGCATGCGCAGCACCTTCGCCTCGCGCGGCGTGAGTGTGTCCAGCACTTCCTTGGTCACATCGCGCAGGCTTGCGAAGGTCGCCGCGTCCGAGGGCGCGAGCGTCGATTGGTCCTCGATGAAATCGCCAAGGTGCGAATCGTCGTCGTCGCCGATCGGCGTCTCCATCGAGATCGGCTCCTTGGAGATTTTCAGAATCTTTCTGATCTTCTCCTCGGGCATCTCCATGCGCTGGGCGAGCGTCGCCGGATCGGGCTCCTGCCCGGTCTCCTGCAGGATCTGGCGCGAAATGCGGTTCATCTTGTTGATGGTCTCGATCATGTGCACCGGGATGCGGATGGTGCGCGCCTGGTCCGCGATCGAGCGCGTAATCGCCTGGCGGATCCACCACGTGGCGTAGGTCGAAAACTTGTAGCCGCGGCGATATTCGAACTTGTCCACCGCCTTCATGAGGCCGATATTGCCTTCCTGGATCAGGTCGAGGAACTGCAGGCCGCGGTTGGTGTACTTCTTCGCGATCGAGATCACGAGGCGCAGGTTCGCTTCGGTCATCTCGCGCTTCGCGCGGCGCGCCTTCGCCTCGCCGGTCGACATCTGTTTGTTGATCTCCTTCAGGTCGCGGATCGGGATGCCGATCTTCTGCTGCACCGCCTGGATCTTGGAGAGGAGCTCCAGGATCGAGGGCTCGACGCGCACCAGCGCCTCCGACCACGGGTTGCCCGAGTTGATCTCGGTGGTGAGCCAGCGCTTCGAGCCTTCGGTGCCCGCGAACACCTTGATGAAGTGCGCGCGCGGCATCTGCGCCTTGTCGACGGAGATATCGTGGATCCCGCGCTCGTGGCGGCGAATTTCGTCGACCAGGCTCCTCACGCTGTCGGAGAGCCGTTCGACCGTGCGCGCGGTGAAGCGGATGGTCATCAGCTCGTGCGAGATCTGGTCCCGTACGCGCAGGTAGTCCTTGTCCTTCGAGCCCTTGTTCTCAAGGGCCTTCAGCATCTTCTCGTACAGGCGGCGAATGCGGCCGAACTTCTCCAGCGACTCGCCCTTGAGCTTCAGCATGCTCGCCGACTGGGCGGCCTCGGCCGCTTCCTCGTCCTCCTCGCCTTCTTCTTCCTCGATCTGCGCTTCCTCTTCCTCGGACGATTCGGCTTTGCGCGGGTTGAACTCGTCCTTGGCGTTCGGATCGATCAGTCCATCGACGACCTCGTCGATGCGCATCTCGTCCTTCTCGACCTTGTCGGCGAGCTCGAGGATCTCGCGCACCGTGGTCGGGCAGGCGCTGATCGCCAGGATCATGTGGCGCAGGCCTTCCTCGATGCGCTTGGCGATCTCGATCTCGCCTTCGCGCGTCAGCAGCTCGACCGACCCCATTTCGCGCATGTACATGCGCACAGGGTCGGTGGTGCGGCCGAATTCGGAGTCCACCGTGGAAAGGGCCGCCTCGGCCTGCTCTTCCACATCCTCGTCGGGCTGCGCGACGGGCGTGCCCTCGGCGGCGATCAGCAGCTGCTCCTGGTCGGGCGCCTGGTCGTAGACCTGGATGCCCATGTCACCGAAGGTGGAGATGATCGCCTCGATCTGCTCGGCGTCGACCAGATCGTCGGGCAGGTGGTCGTTGATCTCCGAGTAGGTGAGGAAGCCGCGCTCCTTGCCGAGCTTGATCAGGTTCTTGAGCCGCGTGCGTCGCGTCTCGGCGTCTTCCTTGGGCAGCTCAGCCGGGATGAGCCATTCGTCCTTGCGGCCGCGACGGCCGCGCTTGCCTTTGACCTTGACCTCGTTGACCTTCGCTTCGAGGAGCTCAAGCGCCTGCTTGGCGCTCTTGATCGGCGCCTTGGGCGCCTTGGGCGCCTTGCCTTCCGGCTTGGCCGCGACCGGCTTCGGCGGCGCCTTTGCCGAGACGAGCTTGCGCGCGCGCTCTACGTGCTTAGCGCGCAGGACCTTCTTGTGCGGCCGCGCTCTCGGGGCGTGACGCTTCAGCGCGCGTACGACGCGCGCCTTTTTCTTTGCTGCCTGTGCTTTCTTGACCTTGAATTTGCGCTTTTGCGCCATTTCGGTCCCCCGACCTAAAGCCTGTTGCCGACGCGGAAAAAAGAACCGCGCATTATAGTTGACCACTCAAGGGCTTGGAAGTGCCCCTTGGAGTCGCTTGTAGGCCAGATTCTTCTCCTGGAACGCCCGCAGCTCTTCCTTGGAGGCGAGACCCCGGCCCCGCATCTCGTCCAGCTCCTTCTTGCGCCTGGCCAAGTCGAGCTTTACCAGCGCCTCACCGAACTCGATTTCGGCTTCCTCGGCGCTGAAGCGGATGTCTTCCGCATATCTATGGGCGCGCAGCACGATTTCCAACCATGGGCTGCCCTGCAGCCGGTCGAGCACCAGGCCAAGCGACGGCTCGTCCTCGAACTCCCGGCAGGCGTCGCGGATCGCAAGCAGCGCCTTCGACTCCGCGCGCTCGGCGGCGAGCACCGCGGCGTCGATGTGCTCGACCAGCGACAGGTTGCAGAGCACGCTGTACAGCAAACTCCATTCCGGGCTGTCGGGCGCCGCATAGCGCACGCGTGCAGGAGCGGGCCGCGCGTAGCGTGGCCGTCCCGGCAGCTCGAGCAGGCGGTCGATCTCGCCCTCGGCGACGCGCGCAAGCTGCGCGATCTCGTTCGTGAGTTGCAGCCGCAGCGCCGGCGCCGCCACCTTCTGCACATGGGGCTTGGCGATCGAGATGAAGCGCGAGCGCCCCTCGGCCGTGGCGAGATCGCACTCGGCGCGCAGCTGGGCGAGCAGGAACTGGCTGAGGGTCTGCGCTTCGCGGAGCTTGCGCTCGAAGCCTTCCTTTCCGTGCCGGCGCACATAGCTGTCCGGGTCCTCGCCCTCCGGCAGGAAGAGGAAGCGGATCGGCTTGTGGTCCGGGGCGAGCGGCAGGCTCACTTCCAGCGCCCGCCAGGCGGCCTTGCGGCCGGCGGCGTCACCGTCGAAGCAGAACACCAGCGCATCCGCTAGGCGCAGGAGCTTCGCCACATGGACCGGCGTCGTCGCCGTGCCGAGCGTCGCGACCGCATGGGCGACGCCGTGCTGCGCCAGGGCCGCGACGTCCATGTAGCCTTCGACGACCAGCACCTGGCCGGCGGCGCGAATCGCATCGCGCGCGTGCAGCAGCCCATAGAGCTCGCGGCCCTTCTCGAAGAGCGGCGTCTCCGGTGAATTCAGGTACTTCGGCTCGCCGTCTCCGATGACGCGCCCGCCGAATCCGATCACCGCACCGCGCGCGTTGTAGATCGGGAACATCACCCGGTCGCGGAAGCGGTCGTAGCGCTTGCCTTCGTTCTGCACTACGAGGCCGGCTTCAACCAGCGCCGCCTCCTCGTATTGCGGGAAGGCCCCCTTGAGCGCCTGCCAGTCATCGGGCGCATAGCCGATGCGAAAGCGGGCCGCGATCTCGCCGGTGAGCCCGCGGCCCTTCAAGTATTCGATGGCGCGCGGCGATTTCTTCAGCTCGCCGCGATAGAAGTCCATCGCCTTTTCCATGAGCCCGTAGAGGTCGGTCTCGCGCTCCCGCCGGGCCGCCTCCTGCGCGCTCGGCGGCTGCCACTCCGGCATTTGCATGCCCACCGACGCGGCGAGCTCCTTCACGGCGTCGATGTAGCCGAGCGTCGAGTACGCCATCAGGAATCCGACGGCGTTGCCATGAGCTTGGCACCCGAAGCAGTGGTAGAACTGCTTGGCCGGGCTGACGGTGAACGACGGCGTCTTTTCGTTATGGAACGGGCACAGGCCGAGGTAGTTAGCGCCGCCCTTCTTGAGCTGGACGTAGCGCGAGACGACGTCGACGATGTCGACGCGATTGAGCAGGTCCTGCTTGAACGAATCCGGAATCACTTATTTGGACTGCCGACCATTTTCCCGCGGAAACCGGCGCTGTGCCGGTTTTTTTAGCCGGCGAGGCGCGCTTTGACGAGCACGGAGACTTTGCCCATGTCGGCTTTGCCGGCGAGCCGGGACTTGAGCATGCCCATCACCTTGCCCATGTCTTTCGCTCCCGCGGCGCCCGTCGCGGAAATGACTGAATCGATTTCTTTTTGAATCTCGGCGTCGCTTATCTGCGCGGGCAGGTAAGCCGAGAGCACCCGGAGCTCGGCCTTCTCGGCATCGGCGAGGTCGGCACGGCCGCCTTTCTCGAACTGGGCGATCGACTCGCGCCGCTGCTTGATCATCTTCTCGAGCACACCCACCACCGCGGCGTCGTCGAGCTCGATGCGCTCGTCAACCTCGCGCTGCTTGATGGCGGCGAGGATCAGCCGAATGGCCGACAGCCGTGCGGCGTCCTTCGCCCGCATGGCGGCCTTCATGTCTTCGGTGATTTGCTGCTTGAGTGTGATGCTAGTAAAGCTTCTGCGGCAGCATCTGGCTGCGCAGACGCTTGTGGTGACGCTTCACTGCGGCGGCAAGCTTGCGCTTGCGCTCGGCGGTCGGCTTCTCGTAGTACTCCCGGGATCGCAGCTCGGTGAGAAGACCGGTCTTCTCCACCGTGCGCTTGAAGCGCCGCATGGCAACTTCAAACGGCTCGTTTTCCTTGACTCTTACTGTCGGCATCCAGTCCTCGCCTCGTCGGGGGCCGCAATTGTATCAAAATCAACCTAATGCTCGTCCTCGGCATCGAGACTTCGTGCGATGAAACGGGCGTCGCGCTGTACGACGGCGCCGCGGGCCGGCTGCTCGCGCACGCGGTGCATTCGCAGGTCGCCATGCACGAGGCGTACGGCGGCGTGGTGCCCGAGCTCGCCTCGCGCGACCACATCCAGCGCCTCGTGCCCCTCACGCGCCACGTGCTGGCGCGTGCTGGGCGGCGTGCGTCCGACCTGGCGGGCATCGGCTACACCGAAGGTCCCGGTCTCGCCGGGGCGCTCCTCGTCGGGGCTTCCTACGCCCACGCGCTGGGTGAGGCGCTCGGGCTGCCAGTGCTAGGCATTCACCACCTGGAAGGGCACTTGCTCTCGCCGCTCCTATCGGCCCGGCGGCCCAACTTTCCGTTCGTGGCGCTCCTCGTCTCGGGCGGCCACACGCAGCTCATGCGGGTCGATGGCGTGGGCGCGTACCGCCTGCTCGGCGAGACGCAGGACGATGCGGCGGGCGAAGCGTTCGACAAGACGGCGAAGCTGCTCGGGCTCGGCTATCCCGGCGGGCCGGCGCTTTCCGCGCTTGCCGAGCGCGGCACTCCCGGCCGCTACCCGCTGCCGCGGCCGATGCTCGCGAGCGGCGACCTCGATTTCAGCTTCTCCGGCCTCAAGACCGCCGTGCTGCTTGCCGCGCGCGAGGCCGATGCGGCTGCCTATCCCGATATCGCCCGCGCATTCGTCGATGCCGTGGTAGAGGTGCTCGTCGCGAAATGCGTGCGTGCGCTGCAAACGCAAGGGCTCAGGCGCCTGGTAGTGGCGGGCGGCGTCGGCGCGAACCGGCAGCTACGCGCCGCCCTGGATGGCGAGGCGCGCTCGCGCGGCTTCGAGGTCTTCTATCCGGAGCCGGAGCTCTGCACCGACAACGGCGCCATGATCGCCTTCGCCGCCGCGCAACGACTTGCGCGTGGTGCGCCACCCACAGCGCACGCGTTCACCGTAAAGCCGCGCTGGCCGCTCTAGGCCTTGTTTCCGCCGATGCGCGACTCCGTACCGGCGATGAGCCGGGCGATATTCCCCCGGTGTCGCCACGAAAGCAGCGCGGCCAACACCAGCACGCAGGCGAAATACGCGTCAAAGCCCAGGAGCAGCGCCGTGAAGAACGGCGCGAAGGCGGCCGCCCCGAGCGCAGCGAGGGACGAGTAGCGCAGGAACGCGGCGATGATGAACCACGTCGCCACCGTGCCGAGCCCGATGCGCCAGTCGATCGCGAAGAGCACGCCCGCAGCAGTGGCGACGCCTTTTCCGCCCTGGAAGGCGTGGTACACGGGGAAGAGATGCCCGAGGAAAACCGCGAGCGCCGCGTACGGCGCCGCCTCGGACACATAGAGCTGGGCGAGCCACACCGCGACAAACCCTTTCAGCGCGTCACCGGCAAGCGTGAGCGCCGCGGCCGTCCTGCGCCCGGTGCGCAGCACGTTGGTCGCGCCGGGATTCTTCGAGCCGTAGCTGCGCGGATCGGGCAGCCGCATCAACCGGCTCACCGCAATGGCAAAGGAGATCGAGCCGATCAGATACGCAACCACCACGGCGAGCACCATCTCCATTGCGGCGATTCTATAGAATCGTCGCGCGATGGACGCCATCATCATCCGGGACCTGCGCGTGGAAGCGCTGATCGGCATCCATCGCCGCGAGCGCCATGTGATGCAGACGCTCTCGATCGACCTCGACATCGGCCTGCCCGGAGGCGCCGTGTTCGCGAGCGACAAGGTGGCCGACACCATCGACTACGAGCAGGTCGCGCTTCGCATCCGCGCGCTCGCCGCCGCGCAGCACTACCGCCTAGTGGAAACGTTTGCTGACCGCGTAGCGTCTTTCATCATCGGTGATTTCGGCGCGCCATGGGTCAGGCTGAGCGTCGCGAAGATCGGCATCCTGCCCAACGCCAAGTTCGTCGGCGTGACCATCGAGCGCGGCAAGCGCTAGCCCCGGGGATGGTGCTTGGCGTGGAGCTGCTTCAGCCGCTCGCGCGCCACGTGCGTGTAGATCTGCGTGGTAGAGATGTCGGCGTGGCCGAGCAGCATCTGGACTACCCGCAGGTCCGCGCCGTGGTTGATGAGATGCGTGGCGAACGCATGGCGCAGCACATGCGGCGACAAGCGCTTGTCCGGTATCGCTCGCGCGCCATAGCGGCGTATCAGGTGCCAGAACGCCTGCCGGGTCATGGCGGCGCCACGCGCGGTAATGAAGAGCGCATCGGGCTCGCGCCTGCCTTTGAGCGACGCTCGCGCCTCGTCCACGTAACGCTCGATCCAATGTACGGCTTCCTCCCCGAGCGGCACGAGCCGCTCCTTCGCGCCTTTGCCGAGCACGCGAACCACGCCCGCCTGCAGGTTTACCGCGTGGAGCTTCAGCGCGATCAGCTCGGACACGCGGAGCCCCGTCGCGTATAGCGTTTCCAGCATCGCGCGGTCGCGCAGGCCCAGCGGCGCCGCCGTATCAGGCGACGCGAGCAAAGCTTCGACGTCGTGCTCGCTCAGGCTCTTTGGAAACCGCGGCGAGCGCTTCGGCGCATCGAGCTTGAGCGTCGGGTCCGCGCGCACCAGGCCCTCGCGCACGCAGTATTGGTAGAAGCGCTTGAGGGTGGAGACACGCCGCGCAGCGCTCGAAGCGCGGCCTTGCTTCGCGGCGAGAAAGGCAAATACGCGCGCCTCGTCCGCCTCGAGGAGATCACCGGCGAGAAACGCCTCCAGCTGCTCGAGATCCGCACGATAGGCGGTGATCGTGTTCTGCGCGAGCCCGTCCTCCAGCCACAGGGCGTCGCAGAACGCGTCTAGGGCGTGAGCTCGAACGCGTCCGCCCCGCACTCGTGCGCGAGCAGCCAGCGCTTTGCCTCCAGCAGATAGCCGCTCGTCGCGTGCGCGAAGCCGCCGATGCCGCCCGCCGCGACCACGCGATGGCACGGAATGACGATCGGCAGGCGGTTATCGCCGCACGCTTGCCCGACCACCCGGGCGTCGACTCCGAGCCGGCGCGCGAGCTCGCCATAGGTAAGCGTCTTGCCGCGCGGGATCTCGCAAAGCGCCTCCCATAGCCGGCGCTGAAACTCGGTGCCTTCGATGAGCAGCGGCAGATCGAAGCGCGTATTCGGATCCTCGCGGTATTGTTCGAGCTGCCGCGCCGCGCGCGAGGCGAGCGCGCTCGTCGGCGTGCGCATGGCGACGCTCGGCGGCAGATAGCAGATCTCCGCCACGCGCTCTTCGCGCGTGCGTACCGCCACCTTCATTTTCGGGAACGGGATGACGACGTCGTACATATCAGCGCACTGTAATCCAGATCTCGCCGCGTTTCATCCCGCTTTTTGCGCGAGCTTCTCGATCTGCGCGAGGAGCTCGTCCGGGATGTCGATGCCCTGGCTGCGCGCGCTCTTCTCGGCGGCGAAGCGCCGCGAGCCGGGCAGGCGCACCTCCGGATCGGCGAGCATCGTGCTCACCACCGTCTCCACACGCTCGAAGTAGGTATCCATGCCCGCGAGCGCGCCCGGATCGATGGCGATGAACGCTTGGCCAATGCGCGGGCGGTTGCCCTCCTCGGAGAAGAACGAATCGGCCTCCGGGCCGATCGCCGAGCCCGTCAATGCGGCGCAGATGAGCTCGAACATCAGCGCGAGCATCGCGCCTTTCACCCCGCCGATGGGAAAGAGGCTGCCGTGCTCGATCGCTTCCTTGGGATCGCTGGTCGGTTTGCCGTTCCGGTCGAGCGCCCAGCCTTCGGGGATGCGCTCGCCCTTGCGCATCGCCATCATGATGCGGCCGCGCACGACGGTGGTGAGTGCAAGGTCGATGACGATCGGCGCCGCGCCGCGGCGCGGGAATGCGGCGGCGACGGGATTGGTGCCGAAGAGGGGCTTCCGCCCGCCCCAGGGCGGAATCGCCGCCGGCGAGTTTGTGAACGCAAAGCCGACGAGGCCCGCTTGCGCCACCGGCAGGAGGTGAATGCCGAGCACGCCGACGTGCGCACTGTTGCGAATCCCGGCAAAGCCGATGCCGTTACGCCGCGCGCGCTGGATGACCTCTTCGATCGCCCATTGCGCGGTCACATAGGGCAAGCCGTCGGCGTTGTCGAGCAGGCACACCGCGCCGCGATCGGCAATGAGGCGCGGCGCCGCCGCGCCATCCGCACGGCCCTTGCGCAGCATGCCGCAGTAGAAGGGCACGCGCGACATGCCGTGCGTGGGCAGTCCCTGCTCCTCCGCCGCCACGAGGTGCCGGGCGGTAGTTTGCGCCATGTGCGGGTTCGCGCCGGCGCGCTCGAGCGCGCTCACCGCGAGTTGAAACAATGCTTGCGCATCCTTCTTCACAGCGCGGATTCTAGGCAAGTTCGGGCTCCGTCCCCGAATTCCCCCAAAGGAGCGTCCCATGGGCAAGATGATCGAACTCACCGCATCCGATGGTCGCCCGCTCGCGGCGTACCGCGCCGATCCGGCCGGCAAGGCGCGCGGCGGCATCGTGGTGATCCAGGAGATCTTCGGCGTGAACAGCCACATCAAGAGCGTCGCCGACGGCTTCGCGCGCGACGGCTACGTCGCCATCGCGCCGGCGATGTTTGACCGCGTGCAGCAGAACGTCGATCTCGGCTACTCGCCCGACGACATCGCGAAAGGGCGCGAGATCCGCGGCAAGGTCACGACCGACATGGCGATGAAAGACGCGCAGGCCGCGGCGAAAGAAGCGGCCAAAGCCGGCAAGGTCGGCATCGTCGGCTATTGCTGGGGCGGCTTTGTCGCCTGGATGGCGGCGAACAAGGTATCGGGCCTCGCCTGCGCCGTGCCCTACTACGGCGGCGGCATCCTCGACAACACGAACGTGGCGCCGAAAGTGCCGCTGATGGGCCACTTCGGCGACCAGGACCAGCACATTCCGGTCGCCGGGGTGAAGCAGCTCGCCGAGAAATACCCGCAGCACCAGATCTTCATCTACGCCGCCGACCACGGCTTCAACTGCGACCAGCGCGGCTCGTACAACGCCGCGGCGGCGAAGCAGGCGCGCGAGCGCACGCTAGCGTTCTTCCGGCAGCACGTCGGCTGAAGTTTCGGGTTCTGCTTTCGGACCGAGCAGCGCGCGCCGGAAGCGCGCCTTGAGCAGCACGCCGTCGTGCGGCGGCAGCACGAGCGGCAGCTTCTCGTCTGCGACTTTCACTGCCGCGAAGTTCGGCCCCGGCGTGCGGTAGACAAGCTCGCGCAGCGGGCCGAGCTCGGCGGTGATGGTAACGGCATGCTTGAACTTGCACGCCGCCGCAATGCGGGCGAGGTCGACGCCCTCCGCAGTATGCGTGCGCTGCATGCCGGTCTCGCCGTAGCGCTCGTTGTCGATGACGACGACGGTGAGGTTCGCCGGCTGCTGCACCCCGATGGTGGCGAGCGAGCCGATACCCATCAGCATCTCGCCGTCGCCGGTGATGACGAGCACGCGACGCTCGGGCTGCGCAGCCGCGAGCCCGAGGCCCATCATCGCCGCCTGCCCCATCGCGCCCCACAGCGGGAAGCTGAGCGGCGAGTCGCCCGCCGCGGTGATGTCCCAGGCCGTCGAGCCGAGGCCGGCGATCACCAGCAGCTCACCGCGCTCGCGCAGAAGCTCCTTCACCACCTCGCGCCGACGCTGCCTCATTGCGCGCTTTGCTCCTGGAAGCTCTTGATGCCGATCACGCGCTGGGCGATGAGCACTGCCGCCGCGCCTTGCGCCTCGAAAGCAAGCCGCAGCGCCGTATGCACGTGCGCGGCGACCGTTTCCGGCTCGCCCGCCTGGCGCACCGCGACGCCCATGGCCTCGAGCACCCGTGCCGTCGTCTGGCCCATCGGCACCTGCCACGGATTGAATTCGCCCTGCTCTCCGCGCATCGTGACGAGCATGAGGAGCGGAAAGCGGCATACCTGCACCATGCCGAGCACGTTGACGAGATTGCCGACGCCGCTCGATTGCATGAGCAGCACCGTCTTCTCGCCGCCGAGCCACGCGCCCGCCGCGAGTCCGATGCCCTCTTCCTCGGTGGTGAGCACGACCGCGCGCATGCTGCGATCCGCCTGGCAGAGCTCGATCAGGCGCTTGTGCCCGGCATCGGGCACGTAGCCGACAATGCGCACGCCGGCGGCCGCCAGCTCGCGGTGCACGTGCGCGGGCCAGTCAGGCTGCATGCTTGAGTAGCGTCTGGCCGGGCCGCACGCGCGTGAACGCGACGGGCTTCATGGTCACGGTGCCGTCGGCGCGGATGCTCGTATAGGCGGATGTTTCCAGCGCCCCGGTGTGCGGGAAGTCTCCGCGATAGTGCGCGCCGCGCGACTCCTGCCGCGCAGCGGCCGCCTGCGTAATCGCACGGCTTACCGCGACCAGGCTCTGCAAATTCAGCCAGTCGTGCCAGCTCAGGTTGAACGCGCGCGTCGTATCGATCACGCCAGTCCGCGCGAGCTCGGCATCGAGCGCATCGAGCTCGGCAAGCGCCTGCGAGAGACCGCCCGCCTCGCGCAGGATGCCGACGCGCTCCCACATCGTGTCGTAGAGGCGCTCGCGCAGCGCCTCCAGATCGCCGGACGGCGCCGAAAGCGGCCGCTCGCAGCGCGCGATCGCCGCATCGATGGCTCGCCGGTCCGGCTCCCTGAATTTTTCTTTTTTGATGAAGCGCGCCATGCTGTCGCCCGCTACGGCGCCGAACACTGTGGAGTTCGCGACGCCGTTCCCGCCCAGCCGATTGGCGCCGTGCACGCCGCCTGAATCTTCGCCGGCGACGAAAAGGCCGGGCAGCACGGTAGTGCAATCGGCAGCGAACTCCACACCGCCCATCATGTAGTGCGCGGTGGGCACGACTTCCACAAGGCCGCCCGCCAGATCGAAGCCGCAGTCGGCGCAGCGCTCGACCATGCCTTTGAATTCCCGGCGCACGCGCTCGGGCCCGAGATGTCCCATCGAAATATAGAGTCCGCCATGCGGCGTGGTGTTCCCCTTGCGCATCTCGGTGAACATGGCGCGCGAGACCACGTCGCGCGTCGCGCGCTCGGCCTTGGCGTCATAGGCGGGCATGAACCGCTCTTTATTACCACCGAGAAGAAACCCCCCGGCGCCGCGCAACCCTTCCTCGAGCACGGTTCCCGTCATGCGCGTATGCGCCCCCGCGAGGAGGCCCGTCGGGTGGAACTGCACCATCTCCATGTCGCGCAGCGCGAGCCCGACGCGCAGGGCCATCGCCAGGCCATCGCAGGTCTTGTCGCCCGACGGCGTGTGATACCGGTACATCGTCGGCCCGCCGCCAGTGGCAAGGAGCACGGCTCTGGCGCGGACGAACAGGTAGTCGCCAGTGCGCATATCGATGAACAGCACGCCGGCGATGGCGTCGCCGTCGGCGGTCTTTATCAGCTCGACGGCACGGTGCTCCTCCAGGCGCTGGATGCGTCGCGCCCACACCTGCTCGGCGAGCCGGTTCATGATCTCAATGCCGGTGAGGTCGCCCTTGTGCACCGTGCGATCGAAGCTCTGGCCGGCGAAGGCCTTCTGGTGGATCGTGCCGTCGGGATTGCGATCGAAGAAGCAGCCGAGCTCGTTCTCGAGCTCGTGGATGCGCTCGATCGCGAGCGTCACCAGCTTCCACGCGAGCTCCTGGTCGGGCAGCCATTTGCCGCCCTCGATGGTGTCCATGAAGTGGCGCTCGACGGAGTCTTCGGCGGCGAGCGCGACGTTGTAGCCGCCCTGGACCATGCGCGTGCAGCCGCACTTGCCCAGCAGTCCCTTCACCGCGACGGTAATGCCGAGCTCCGGCGCCGCCTTGTGTGCGTGCAGCGCGGCGAATAAGCCCGCGCCGCCCGCGCCGAGGATCAGGATGTCGCTGTCGCGGGCTTGTGGAACCATTGCAGGGCGAGCACCACGACGACGAGCGCGAAGCCGGCGAGATCGGCGGCGCCCGTGGGATAGACGAGCAGGAAGCCCGCGGCGATGAGCATCAGGCGCTCATAGAGCGTCGTGCGCCGCAAGAGCCAGCCTTGCAGGCCGCCGGCGAGTGCGACGATGCCGACGGCCGCCGTGATGGTGACGAGGGCGATGGAGCCCCAGTTCGCGTTGCCCAGCGTCTTGAACGACCCGGTGAGCAGCAGTCCCGTGCCGCTCGGGTCGAGCACGAACATGAACGGCACGAGGAACGCGGGCGTTGTGTATTTCCAGCACTGCAGCGTCGTCTTGTACGGGTCGCCACCCGTGATCGCCGCAGCGGCGAACGGCGAGAGCGCCGTGGGCGGCGACACCTCGGAGAGCACCGCGTAATAGAAGATGAACATGTGCGCGGCGAAGTCCGGCACGCCGAGCTGGATCATCGCCGGCGCGGCGATCACCGCGCAGATGATGTAGCTCGCCGTCACCGGCACGGCGAGCCCGACGACCCATACGATGAGCGACGTGTAGATCGCCGTGAGGAGCAGCGAGCCACCGGCGTACTGCAGCACGATGGAGCTGAACTTGAGACCGAGCCCGGTGAGCGTGACGACGCCGACGATGATGCCGGCGCCCGCGCAGGTGGAAGCGACGTTGAGCACGCCCAGCGACCCGCCTTCCAGCGCCTTGATCAGGCCGGAGTTCCATAGCCCGCGGCCAATCGGCGTGCGGCCACGGATCACGTCGTAGGAGATGAGCGCTGTATCCCGGCGCAGGAAGCTCGTGAGCGCCGAGACGACGGTGGCCCAGAACACCGACAGCACCGGCGAGAAGCCCCACAGCATGAAGACCACGATCGAAACGAGCGACAGGAAATGGAACCAGTACTTCTTGGACAGGCTCCACGCCGACTCGACGCGCTCGAAGGTGACGTCCTTCATGCCGAACCTGCGCACGTCGATCTCCACCATCGCGAAGAGTGCGAGGTAGTAGAGGCACGTCGGGATCGTCGCCATCAGG
>Ga0209577_10002674_pt1 | contig 17011 bp, 15 predicted proteins | sample GraSoiAngelo_109_FD_185874 | JGI IMG/M metagenome (GOLD analysis project Ga0209577, IMG submission 185874) | Grasslands soil microbial communities from the Angelo Coastal Reserve, California, USA - 14_0903_12_20cm (SPAdes) (version 2) | ecosystem: Environmental > Terrestrial > Soil > Grasslands...
TGGCGGAACGCTTTGGAGACTTGCCGCCGGGTCGCGATATTACCGAAGTTGTCTGCGATGACGTAAAGATTGCCCCGCCGGGAGCTATTGAGCGGGTACTTAGCTTTGGAACGCCATTTCAGCTCATCGAGCAGCCGCTGAACGACAAGACGGGCGTCACGCATTTCCTGGACATCAACCTGCTCCGGCTACAAGGAGCCGATGAAACCATCCAGGGCGTGCTTTACCTTGTGGAAGACAAGACGCGTGACGTCACTCTGCGCCAGGAACTAATTGCCGCAAATGCGGCGAAGGACCAGTTCTTGGCACAACTATCTCACGAGCTTCGCAGCCCTCTTACGCCAGTAATCGCGATGGTGGGAGAACTCGAAGCCGAATTGCCCGATTCCAAGCCCGTCGCAGAAGCGCTCGAGGTCGTCCGGCGAAATGTCGAACTGGAAGCGCGGCTCATTGATGACCTGCTCGACGTCACTCGCATCTCGAAAGGGAAACTGCAATTGAGTTTTGAGCCCATTTGCGTTCACCAAATCCTTCAGCGCGCTTATGAGATTTGCCGAAATGACATCGAAGCCGGGAACCTCGAAGTGATTTTTCGCTTACGCGCCGCTTACACGTACGTGGATGGCGATCCGGCGCGATTGCAGCAGGTCTTTTGGAATCTAATCAAAAACAGCGTGAAGTTTACGCCTGAAAAAGGCCAAATCACCATCGAGACGGTGAACTCAACGCCGGACAAGATCGAGGTGCGCGTCATCGACACCGGCATCGGCATTGAGTCTGAAGCGATCGATAAGATCTTTAACGCATTCGAACAAGGACCACGTGATATCACACGGCGATTTGGGGGACTCGGCCTTGGTTTAACGATTTCGAAGACGCTGATTGATGCGCACGGTGGACAAATCCATGTTCAAAGTCCCGGGAAAGATCAGGGAGCCAGTTTTTCCGTCGAGCTAAACACCGTTGACACTCCTGTCGAAGGCGACGGGCACAGAGAGGATCGCCCAGTGGATCGGGAACCGAAACCTATTGTTGCCAACCGGCGTGTCCTGCTGGTGGACGATCATCAAGATACCTGTCTCGGCATGAAAAGAATGCTGGAACGCCGCGGCTACCAAATCAGCATCGCCCATTCCGCTCAGCAGGCCGTAGAGAAAGTTCGCACACAGGAATTCGACCTGCTCATCAGCGACATTGGATTGCCCGATCGCAGCGGCTATGAACTGATGCGCGAAGTGCGACTTAACAAGCGTTTGCCCGGAATCGCCTTGAGCGGTTTCGGCAGCGAAGAGGACGTAAACCAAGCCAGAGAGGCAGGTTTTGCTGAACATCTCACCAAACCGATCAATTTTGAGCGCTTGGAGAAAACGATCCAGAGCTTACTCTCCTGAAACCGCAGATACACTCGTCCGCTCAGATCCACTATTGGCCAGCCTGCGCGCCGACTCCGGTGTTAACTTTTCGCTCTTCTGCTTCCTTCAACTGGCGGGAGAGCTTCTCCACGCGTTGACGCATGATCTTGCCGGCCTTGAACTTCACCGTCGCCCGAGGCGGTATGACGAAACTGCTGCCAGGCTGGTTAGGGTTTCGTCCAATGCGCGGTCTGGTAAGGCGCGGCAAAAATACGCCGAAGTTTCTCAACTCAACCGGAATGTTGTTGGCCAGACTGTCCGTGATTTTATCAAGAGTTTTTTGCACCACATCGAAGACCTGATGCTGCACCATGCCGGTCTGATTGCTGATCGACACAACGATGTCGCGTTTGGTTAATTTCGCCATATCTATTTTAGTAATCGTCGCTTGTGACTCTGCTGGTGGCCCAATCAAGCACAAAAAACGAATTTTTTAAAACGCTAGTTTAAGCCGCTCCTAGGTGAACGGATGCAGGGTGCCGCGGCAGCCCTTTAAGCGCGAACATCTCGCGTCCGCCGTCGCCAATCTTCGCGAGGCGGTGGCGCTGTATAACGCTCCGGCGCGATCTCGTGCGCGGTGCGAAAATGCACTTTAGCTACATCGCGCAAGGCTTCCGAGCCGTTCGCGTCCACCAGCTTTCTGGCGGTCTCTTTTACGCCAGGCGAGACGCCGCGTTCCAATCGCAACGTCCGATTCGGCTCGCGGTCGTTGTTCGATCACAATGTGGCGCGCGCGTCGCAACAACGACTCCTTGATTACTCGTGCGTCTGCGAATTGGTCCGATAACGAGCGCGCGCAGGCCGGCTTCCGCTCCAGCAAGTTCTCGATCACCCGCGCGTGCCCCCAGCCGAGCAGCCGATTCAGATTGCTAAACTTCTCGTACAGGTCGTTGTATTTGGCCGGGCCGATGAGGACCGTTTCCACCAGCCCTTGCGAACTCTTCCGAATCGTGTCGGCCAGCGTGCGAATTCGTGCATCGGAACCGATTCGCTTGCTGTCCACCACGCCCGCATCGAGGAGTTTGCGCGCGATCCCGTGGTCAGTGTAAACCCCGGATATCACCAGCGGCCCAAAGAAATCACCTTTCCCGCTCTCGTCCACGCCGAAATGCGGCTCGAACATTTCGGGCGAGTGCACTTCTTCATACCCAAGCTCGGCTTCGCCCAAAATTTTCGGCTCGAGTTCGAACTGCACGAACTCCTCGACGCCGCGGCCCTGCACCAGCACTTTTGGTCCCTTCTCATAAACCGCCACGCTCAGCTTGTTCTTCTGCGCAAAAAAAATCGTCCACTCCTTCGGAGCGAATTCGAACCCTGACTCCTGGAGCAAAGCGCGAAGTTTCCGCACTTGCTCGTGCGTAAGCGCATGCGTGTATGAATTCATTGAGGCATAGATTAACACAGATGAGGTACAGATAAGAAAGGGTTCAGCAATCCCGCTGGAAAAATCCGTGGTAATCTGTGTGTACCTGTGGCGTTCAAAACAACCGAATTTCGTCGTCACTTGTTGAGTTGGTATCGTCGCCATGGCCGCGATCTCCCGTGGCGCCAGACCCGTGATCCGTACGCCGTCCTCGTCTCCGAGCTTATGCTCCAGCAAACCCAGGTCGTGACGGTGGTCCCTTACTATCACGAGTGGCTACTGCGGTTTCCCGATTTCGCCGCCCTGGCATGCGCTTCGGAAAACGATGTGCTCCGCGCCTGGCAGGGTCTCGGCTATTACGCCCGGGCGCGAAATCTCCACCGCACAGCAAGAGTCATTGTGGATCGACACCACGAACGCTTCCCGCGCTCAATCGAGCAAATGCGGCGACTTCCCGGAATCGGCAAATACACCGCGCACGCGGTGGCCAGCTTCGCGTTCAATCGAACTGTTCCAATCGTCGAGGCTAACATTGCTCGCGTTTTGGCCCGGCTTTTTAACTTTCGCGAATCCATCGATTCCGCTGTCGCTCGGAAAATCCTTTGGCAACACGCCGCAATTCTTCTTCCAAAATCCGAGGCCTCGACCTTCAACTCAGCACTCCTCGATCTCGGCGCGCTGGTTTGTGTAGCACGGAAGCCAAAGTGCGGTCTATGCCCGGTCAAAGCATTCTGCCGCGCAAAAGAACCCGCGGCTCTTCCGGTCAAAAAATCCAGTCGTCAGACCAAACTACTCATCGAAACCCACGCCCTGATCGTTAGGCGGGGTCGGATTCTGCTCGAACAATCAAGCCATCGCTGGCGTGGGATGTGGATCCTGCCGCCAATCAAAGTTAGCCGCAAGCGGTCAAGTTTCCGGACACGGCCTATTTATCAATCAGTGTTTCCATTTACATATCACCGAGTCACGCTTGCTGTGTATCGCCGTCCTGCGCCGAAGCAAATTGCTCCCCAGCAACAGTGGTTTGTATCGACCAAAGACGCAGCAATGCCTTCACCGCACCGGCGGGCACTCGATGCGCTCTTGCGCAGAAAGTGCGATTGCTCAGTGCAAAACCAGTAGCACAAGGATACCGGCGGCAGTCGTCAGGGCCGTGATGGGAATTCCAACGCGCGCGTAATCCCAAAAACCGATTTCGAGATGTTCCCGCGCGGATTCCACCACGATCATGTTGGCAACCGAACCGATGATTGTAAGATTGCCAGCGAAGGTCGTCGCCAACGCGAGGACCTTCCACATCAGCACCGGATCGGCAAAGTGCGGGATCCATTTTCCCGCCACAAGCACAAAGGGCACGTTAGAAAAAATATTCGAACCGGCGATTGAGAACCAAGTTAAGTTCCACGTCTGCGCTGCCGCTTGCGCCCCAAACATCGGTTGCAGATGGCGGTAAATCGCGTCGGGCAAGCCTGTGTCGCTGAGCCCCTCGACCACCACAAATAGTCCCGCAAAAAAGACGAGCAAATGCCAATCGACAAGTTTGAGAACCTCATGGGTGTCGCGGCGCCCAAGCACCATCACCAGCGCCGCGCCCGCAAGCGCTGTCCAAGCCAGGTTTAATCCCGCGAAAAAACAGACGAAGATTGACACAAACACGATGCAGACCAGCACGAACAATCCGCGATCGAGCTTCGGAACAACATCGGGCTTCCGGATGATCACAGCGGCGCGCAGCACGCTGCGAAAACCGAACCTGAGAATCCCAAAATTGATCGCCAGTCCAATGATCGCTGCCGGAGCGAGCGATCGCGCGAATTCTGAAAAGGGGATATGTGAAAAATGTCCGATGATCATGTTTTGCGGATTTCCCACCAGTGTCGCCACGCTGCCGATATTGGCGCTGGTCGCGAGTGCAATCAGAAACGGCAGCAGCGGAAGTTTACCGCGTTTGATCACTGCAACCACCAGCGGCGTTAGCATCAAACAAATCGTATCGTTAACTAGCAGCGCTGACAGAATCCCCGACGTAAGCGTCAGATAGAGCAACAGCCGCCCCGGCGTATGGGAATACTTCAGGATAACGTCGGCTGCCCATTCGAAAAAGTGGGCGAGGTAAAGGTACGCCGAAATCAGCATCATCCCGAGCAACAAGACCAGCGTATCGTAATTGACCGCACCATACGCGCGCTGGGGCGTCATTACGCCGGTTGAAACCATTAACACCGCTCCGAGCAAGGCCGCAGCAGGACGGTTCAACGGCAGAATCTTCATCTGGCGCCCGCTGATCAGCACGTACGTGATCCCGAAAATCGCCGCCGCGACCATTTCCTTTTGCCAGTGATTCACGGCCGTCCATAACGGATGGCCGGCGTCTTTTCAATTCAAGCCAAGCGCGGTGCCTGGGTGAGCGTTGAACGTTGAACGTTTCCGTTTCTCTGCGATAAGCTTTTGAGCGAGAGATATGCGAAGCATGACTGGATACGGTCGCGGGGAGACCGATCACGCAGGAACAAAATTTATTGTCGAGCTCAATTCCGTAAACCGGAAACAAAGCGACGTAGTCATCAACCTGCCACGAGACATGGTTGAGCTCGAGCCCCGCATTCGCCAGACGATCAATGAAAATATTTCGCGCGGGCGCACGAGCGCGACAGTCAGTCTTCACAGCGGCGCGAACGGCGCGCGCAATCTGGCGCTCAACACGGAACTCGCCCGTTCGTATCATGAAGCGATGCGCACGTTGCAGAAGGAATTGAACACGCCGGGTGAAATCAGCATCACCACCATTTTGCAAGCGCCCGGCGTGATGCGGTTCCCGGAGCAATCATTAAACGCCGAAGACACATGGCCGGCAGTCGAACGTGCCCTGCGAGCGGCGCTTGCCGATCTGATAAAAATGCGAGAACGCGAAGGCAAACACCTGGCCAAAGATTTAATTCACCGCCTCAAAGCAATTCGAAAAAGACTCAAAGAAGTCCGCGCACTGCATCCTGAGGTAGTGAAACGATATCGCGCTGTGCTGCTCGACCGAATTGAAAAAGCCGGGCTGCCGCTCCCCAGTGACGATGAACGTCTGCTGAAAGAAATTACCTTCTTTGCCGATCGCGCTGATGTATCGGAGGAATTGACGCGACTCGAAAGTCATCTTGCTCAATTTGCGCATCATTTGCGCAGCAAGGAACCGGTCGGGCGGACGCTGGAGTTCATTACGCAGGAGATTTTTCGCGAGCTCAACACGCTCGGAGCAAAAGCGAATGACGCTGCGATCTCCCAGCGAGTCATCGGCTGCAAGGCCGAACTGGAGAAGATCCGAGAGCAAGTCCAAAACCTTGAGTAAGCAATCCTTTGGCCCAAATGGACCGGAATCGCGCCGCACACCCGATCGCGATCTGTTGAAACGAGCGTTCCCTTTGTCATGTTGAGCGAAGCGAAACATCTCTGACTATTGGCTTAGTGAGCGAAGAGAGAAGTAGTCTGAGATTCTTCGCTTCGCTCAGAATGACAAGCTAATGAAATTCAGCCGGCACGGAATTCTCTTCGTCATTTCCGCTCCATCGGGCGGCGGAAAAACTACAGTCGTTCAAGCACTGCGGAAAAACCCGCATCTTTTTTATTCGGTGTCGTGCACCACGCGAGCACCGCGTCCTGGTGAAATTAACGCCGAACATTATCACTTTCTTTCCGCGGCAGATTTTGGGGCGCGAATCGAAGCTGGCCATTTCTTGGAACACGCCAAGTTACACGAAGATCTTTACGGCACACTACGCGAACCGGTGGTGACGAATTTGGAAAACGGAACGGATGTTTTGATCGACATTGACACACAAGGCGCTGCCACCATCCGCAATTCTGACGATTCGATTGTTCGCCAGGCATTGGCGGATATCTTCATCATGCCCCCTGATGTTGAAGAGTTGCGCAGGCGATTGGAAAAACGCGCAACGGAAAAGACCCAGCAAATCGAATCGCGTCTGGCCACCGCCACGCGAGAAATGGAATTATGGCGCGACTACCGTTACACTATCGTCAGTGGATCAATCGAAGAAGATCTCGAAAAGGTCCGCAACATCATGTCTGCTGAAACGTTCTTGAGCAGGCGACTGACTGCAAAATGATCGATATGGCTGCGATAGATAAAAGTTCCAGGCGTAAAGTAGACAAGAGTTTGCGCAAAGTGGTGGACATTCCCCCTGGCAGGAAATCCGTTGTGCTCGGCGTCACGGGATCGATCGCCGCGTACAAATCTGCAGAGCTGGCCAGTCTGCTGGTGAAACAAGCTCATGAAGTTTTCGTGGTGATGACGCAGGATGCGACCGAATTCATCTCGCCGCTCACCTTGCAGACGCTTTCGAAAAATCCCGTGATGACCAGCTTCTTCGACGAAAAAGAAAACTGGCGGCCGGGTCACATCGAGCTTGCGGATCGTGCCAACCTGCTGCTGATCGCGCCTGCAACGGCGCATATACTCGCGGAGCTCGTGCACGGCTTTGCCGGTCATCCCCTCGCCGCAATCGCGCTTGCCACGCGCGCGCCGATTCTGGTGGCGCCGGCGATGAACGGAAAAATGTGGGCCCACCCCGCGACCGTCGAGAACGTGGAAAAACTCAAAGCGCGCGGCGTCGAATTCATTGGACCGGAAGAAGGAATGCTGGCGTGCGGATATGAAGGTCTCGGCCGTTTGTGGAAAGTGAACGAGATCGCGTTCCGTGCGGAATTTCTTCTTAGCCGGCACGACAAACTGATCGCGTGAGATTCCTGATCACCGCGGGTCCAACGCGCGAGCCGATGGATCCCGTTCGTTACATCTCCAATCGATCGTCGGGAAAGATGGGATACACCATCGCGGAAGCTGCACTGGATGCCGGCCACGACGTCGTTCTGATTTCCGGTCCGGTCAATCTGGCACCGCCGCGCAATACCAAATTCATTTCCGTTTCGACAAGTGACGAAATGTTCGAAGCAGTGCACCGGCACGCAAGGGAATCGGATATTTGCGTGCTCTGTGCCGCGGTGGCGGATTACAAGCCGGCAAAAGTTTCCCCGGCAAAAATCAAAAAGCGCGGCGATAGAATGTCGCTTGAATTAGTCACCACGTGCGACATTCTCGAGTCGTTAGGCCAGCAGCGGGATCGACCATTTCTTCTCGTTGGGTTCGCCGCGGAAACGGATCAGATCGAGAAAAACGCCTGGGAAAAACTGCGCAGAAAAAATTGCGACATCATTGTTGCGAACGATGCGCGAATCGGAATGGAGAGCGACGAAAATGAATTGCTCATTTTATTTCGTAACGGCGAAACGAAGAGACTTTCACGCGCGCCAAAAACATTTCTCTCGCGCGAGCTGGTGAAAATTTTTTTGAAATTTGCAACAAAAACGTTTGACAAAAAAAATGTGATGATTACTGAACGCACATAAGTGAAGTCATTCCCAACTCTTCACAATGCCCCGCGCGTTGCGGATTGAAAGGGGGGAATTAGTCGATGGCAAAGAAAAAAGCAGCAAAGAAAAAAACAGCGAAGAAAAAGAGGCACTAAGCCCAACGCTGTATTAACGGCCCCGAATTTCTTCGGGGTCACAACCCTAACTTCAACCCGGGAGGAGAATTTATTTTCCTCCCGGTTCTTTTCTCTATACTCCTTTCTGTCGTCCTGAGCGAAGCCGAAGGATCTCGCGTTAAACTCACGTTAAGTTTCGCCGCGGGATTCCTCGACTTCGCTCGGAATGACAGTGCGCGATTTCCATCGTGCACTTTATTTTCTTTGTGCGAGCTAATTTCTGCGATGAAGCATTACCTTAATGCAGCGGAGAATGCTGCCCGAGCTGCCGGCAAACTACTGCGCGCAAATTTTCAGCAGCGACAGCGCGTTAATGTGGTCGCAGCACACGACATCAAACTGGAGATCGATGTTCAGGCGCAGGAATTGATTAGCAACCTACTCCTCGAAGAGTTCCCGGCCCACGCGTTGTACGGCGAAGAAGGCATCGTGGGTGATCAATCCAGCGATCATCAATGGATTGTCGATCCGCTGGATGGAACCGTGAATTATTTCTACGGGATCCCCCATTTTTGCACTTCCATTGCGCTCCGCCTGCGCGGCGAAATCATCGCTGGAGTGATCTATGATCCGATTCGCAATGAGATGTGGGCCGGTCAAAAAGGCGACGTTTCGAAATTAAATGGAAGTCGCATTCACGTTAGCGACCGCACAGAGCTCGCGGAAGCGGTGATCTCGATCGGGCTCGCCAAGACCGGAGAGACCATCAATACGAATTTTCCGCTGCTTCAGCACATGATCCATCGGGTACGCAAATGCCGCGTGCTCGGCAGCGCTGCGCTCGACATGGCGTACGTCGCCTGCGGCCGATTCGACGCGTACATTGAAACGGGGATCAGCTTGTGGGACATCGCCGCGGGCTGGCTCCTGGTTGAAAATGCCGGCGGCACTGTCGATCTTCGCCCGCGCGAGAACATGAAGGACAAATACAGCATTGTGGCGTCCAACGGTCTGATCGATTTGAAACTGTAATGCATGACGATCACAGCAGAGAACGTAATTCGTTAGACTGTTACACCGGATTTGCGGCTTAAAATTCAACGATTCAACATTGTGAAGCCTATGATCCGCTCCGGGATTGGTTACGACATCCATCGTTTCGCCGACGGACTAAGACTGATTTTGGGCGGCGTCGAGATTGCTCATGCGCGTGGATTGGAGGGACACTCCGATGCCGACGTTCTCTCACACGCAATCGCTGACGCACTGCTCGGTGCGATCGGCGCCGGCGACATCGGTGAGCATTTTCCAAACACCGACCAATCGATTCGCGGCATCAGCAGCATCGAGATTTTAAAACGCGTCGCCAAATTGCTCGCCGAGAAAAACGCGCGTGTGCTCAACGTTGACGCAACCGTCATCGCCGAGGCGCCAAAAATCGCCCCGCATACTCTCGTGATGCGACAAAAACTTGCGGCAGCGATAGGCGTAAGCGAATCGAACGTGAGCGTGAAAGCGACTACCAACGAAAAGCTGGGGCCCATCGGACAAGCGGAAGGCATAGCCGCAATCGCGATCGCCACTGTTGAAATGGTAGAGCGCGACCGCAGGGCGCGCCGAAAACAAAGCGGACGGCCCGGTGGTCCGTCCTTACCAAGCTAATGCCGTTGCAGTTCTCAAACACCTGCTCGCGCAAAGTTGAGGAATTCGAGCCGCGCGATCCAACGGCACGGCCAATCAAAATGTACACGTGCGGCCCGACCGTTTACAGCCGGGCGCATATTGGAAATTTCCGCGCATATGTGTTTGAAGATTTACTCCAACGGCACCTCGAGCTGCGCGGCTATAAGATGCATCGCGTGATGAACATCACCGATGTTGACGACAAAACGATCCGTGGAGCGCGCGAAGCCAACGTGCCATTGGCCAAATTTACTGAGCAATTCAAACAGGCGTTTTTCGAAGACGCCAAAACATTGCGGATCAAACGCGCTGACGAATTCCCCTGTGCCACCGACCAGCGTTACATCGACAGGATGATCGAAATGATCAGCACGCTCATATCGAAAGGACTCGCTTATCATGCTGACGACAAATCGGTGTATTTTCGCATCGATAAATTTCCCGATTATGGCAGGCTCGCGCATTTCGATCTCACGCAATTGCAATCGACCGGCCGCGTGAAGCATGATGAATACGACAAGGAACACGTAGGGGATTTCGCATTATGGAAAGCGTCGGACGAAGAAGACGGCGACGTAAAATGGGATTCCCCGTGGGGAGCGGGTCGTCCCGGCTGGCACATCGAGTGCAGCGCCATGTCCACAGCGTTGCTGGGCGACCAGATCGATATCCACTGCGGCGGGGTCGACAACATCTTCCCGCATCACGAAGCGGAGATCGCGCAGAGCGAAGGCGTCACGGGAAAGAAGTTTGTGCGCTATTGGCTGCACTGCGCGCATCTTCTGGTGGATGGTCAGAAAATGGCCAAGTCGTTAGGCAACTTTTACACTGTGCCAGATGTTCTGGCGAAAGGTTACACCGGGCGCGAGCTCCGTTACGCTCTCGTGCGCGTGCACTATCGCGTGCCGCTGAATTTCACCTGGGAAGGAATGAATGAAGCGCGCGAGTCGTTAGCCCGGATTGATGAATGGCTGGCGCGGCTTCGCGAAGTTGCAGGGAAAGCAAACGCTGAAGGCACAACAACCAGCCCCCAACGCCCAATTACGGCGTTTGAAAACGCGCTGGATGACGATCTCAACATCTCTGCTGCGTTGGGATTTCTGTTCGAATCGATTCGTGAAACGAATCGCGCGATGGATCAGAACGAAATGGACGCACATTCGGCAGGCGCATGGCTGGATTGGTGGAAGCGGATCAACATCGTCCTCGACCTCGAATCGGAGGCCGAGATGCGCATCCCAGCCGAAGTGACAAAGCTCGCACAACAGCGCGAGAACGCCCGACACGAAAAGAATTGGAAACGCAGCGATGAATTACGCGAGCAAATTTCTGCGTTGGGCTGGGACGTGCGCGATGCGAAGGACGGACCAAAGCTCACGCGCCGGTCCGGCTCCCACTAGCGTGTTATTGCTATTCAAAAGTGTAGCCAAATCGCTCGATCTCGGCAGCGAACCGGGTCCGCACGAATTCGCGAAGCTCGTCGTCGTAATATCTTGAGTAGTGCTCGCGGGTTGAGCGGTTATACTGCGGCAGCGTTGCCGGCGAAATCTTCAGCTGATTACACAGGGTACGAAAATCGGCGGCAAGATTTTCGAAGCGCATGATGTAATCGACGTTCGCGAATGGGTCCTCTTCGTTCTCGTTCAGCCGCAGATAGTCCGCAATGGATACAGCTTTGGAAATGATCCCGCGGAACTTTTTGCGGTCCCAACTTTCCAAGCTTTGCGTCGGGGTAAAGTAATACGACACCATGCGGTCCCACGGATTCCGAACACACGTGAATCGGTACAGTTTTCGAAACTGCTCGTCGCCGAGAGTATCGCGATATTCTCTGAGCGTAGAGTGTTTCCTGATCCTGTACTTAGGATTGTGCAGTCCGAAACGCTCGATTCCATCCTGCTCCTTGCGTGAAGCAACAAGTTGATCCTCCGAATAATCGCGCAGAACACTTTGAATTGAGTTACCCGCCGTTTTCGGAATATGAATGAAGAGGAAACTTTTCTGAAAAGAGATCATCGGCGACGGCAGCTTGCCGAAAACCGTTCACGTCGGCAAGTTGCCGACGCGGTGCAGCGAGGTATGCGCGCTCCGGCAGTGCTCAATGATCTTGTCCCATAAGTACAGATTCATCTTCATCAAAACGGCGAAAACCGCCGGCACGAGTATCGAAGTGTTCCTGTCCAGACATTGTGGCCCGCAAGACATCGTCACGCCAATTGCGCCTCCGCTCGAAGGGCATCAGCCGCGCAATTATGAGGGATTCATTAACCCCATTGCCGAAATCCTCGAACGTCCCGGCAGGCTTTTCTCTGTATTGCACCACACAATGACAAGCGGTACGAAATTTTATAATCACATGCCGGCACGCGAGGTGAAGAATCGCGTTCCCGCCAAGGTCTGGAACCGTTACTTCAAATTTTGCGTGGAGCGAAATCCATGGGACAAAGTTTTGTCTCATTACCACATGCACGCCGCGCGGGCAGGCGGTGCGCTTTCACTCGACGAGTATCTCGCTCGCGGGCAATTTCCCATTAACTACTTTCGATACATGGATCGCTCCGGTGAAAAGCTCATCGTCGACCGGGTCGTCCGCTACGAAAGCCTCCTCGCAGAACTCCGCGAAGTATTCGCCTACCTGAACATTCCGTTTGACGGCACATTAGGTGTAGCAGCGAAATCCGACTATCGCGCCGACCGGCGGCTATATCAGGAAGTCTTCAATGACGAACAACGCCAACTCATAGAGAAAGCATTCGCCAAAGAGATCGAACTGCACCGGTATCGGTTTGAGCTCTAGTGGGACAGATGTTGCTGGTCCAATCAAGGCTTGCTTTTTGCGCGATTTTTTGATTGCATCGCAATGTGTCGCCTACCGAACATCCGTTGACCGGGGTGAGCGCGACGGGTGAAAGCGTCCATGGCACCGGGGTGTTTGCTACCACGCATTGGAGCGTGGTGCTGGAGGCGCAGGGCGAATCACCCGCAGCACAAGAGGCGCTTGAAAAACTTTGCCGCACCTATTGGCGACCCATTTACGTGTTCGTGCGGCGACAAGGCGTCGGCACCGAGGATGCGGAAGATCTCACGCAGGGTTTTTTCGCTTTATTGCTGGAGCGCAAGGATCTGAATAGTGTGCGCAAAGAAAAAGGACGACTCCGATCGTACCTGCTTGCGTCGGTTAAGCATTTTTTGGCTGACGAGTCGCGTCGTGCCATGGCGCTCAAGCGCGGGAAAGGACAGCGCTTAATTCCGTTCGATGATATTCGTGAAGGGGAACGGATCGATGCGGAACATTGCGACAGGTTCACAGCCGATCAGATGTATGAGCGGCGTTGGGCGTTCACGCTGCTGGAGCAGGTGATGGCGCGGCTGGAGGAAGAATACCGCGGCGCCGGCAATGTGCGATTCTTCGATCAGATGAAAAAGATGCTTATGGACGAGCCTGGCCGGCCGTCGCAAGCCCAAGTCGCGGTCGAATTCGACATGACTGAGAACGCGGTCAAACAAGCGTTCTACCGATTCCGCCAGCGTTACCAAACGCTATTGCGGGATGAGATTGCCCACACCGTCGCCACACCTGTGGATATTGAAGACGAATTGCGCCACTTAATTTCCGTCGTCCGGGCGTAACTTCTAAGGGAATTTTGCGTAGTAAAGAGGGGAGCGAGAGAGCGGCTCTCCGAGCAATGATCCGCCCACTCAGAATTTGCCCAACGTGCGGGCTGGAAATTCCAGCCGACGCACCGCAAGGAGCCTGCCCAGGCTGCCTTCTTGAGAGCGGGCTTGGTGCGCATGTAAACGAAGATCAAGAGTGCTCCGCTGGGGCCGAAACGCAGCAGGGCGGGCGCACCGAGCGCGTAGCGGCGCTGGCGGGAGAATTCGGCGATTACGAGTTACTGCATGAGATTGGCCGCGGCGGCCAGGGCATAGTTTATCTCGCTAGGCAGAAGAGCCTCAATCGCACAGTCGCATTGAAAATTCTCAGGCTTGGTCAGTGGGCCAGCAAAGCAGACCTGAAGCGCTTTCGCCGCGAAGCGGCAGCCGCCGCGAGCCTTGATCACCTTCGTATCGTTCCCATCTATGAAGTGGGCGAGCGTGATGGATCGTGCTATTTCAGCATGAAATTTGTCGAAGGAGGTCAACTTGACGAAGTCATAAGCCGAGCGCCGATATCAATGCGGCAGGCGGCGGAAGTAATCGCCAAAGTGGCGCGTACGGTGCACTACGCGCACCAACACGGAATCCTCCATCGCGACATCAAGCCGGGAAACATTTTGCTCGACACAAGCGGCGAACCGCATCTGACCGATTTCGGGCTGGCCAGATTAGTCGAAGTGGACAGCACCGTCACAGAAACGGAACAAATCATGGGAACGCCGAGTTATATGGCGCCAGAGCAGGCCATGGGTCACAAGGCCCAGCTGACCGGCACAACAGACGTGTACGGACTGGGCGCAGTGCTTTACCAGTTGCTTACCAGTCATCCACCGTTTGCTGCAGAAACGGCCTCCGAAACGATCCGATTACTCGTCGAGACCGACCCGCGAGAACCGCGTCTCCTGAATAGGAAGGTAGATCGCGAGCTTTCCATGATTTGTCTGAAGTGTTTGGCAAAAGATCCGAACCGCCGATACCCGTCGGCTCTGGCGCTCGCGGAAGACCTTGAACACTGGCTCAAACACGAACCAATCCGCGCGAGACGAAGCGGAGTTCTCACGCACACATGTAAATGGGTACAACGCAATCCCACTGTCACCGCGTTGATCGTCTCGTTAATCGCTTTGGCCGTCGCCGTGAGCTGGAATATCTGGAAAAGTGGTTTGTTTCGTCCCCCGCCCGAAAAGAGCATCGCAGTGCTTCCATTTGAAAGTCTAAGCCGCGATTCGGACAACGCGTTTTTCGCCGATGGTGTACAGGACGAAATTCTAAGCAATCTGGCTCGGATCGCGGACCTAAAGGTAATCGGCCGCACATCGGTGATGCAATACAGAAGCGATACCGCGCGCGACCTTCGCAGGATCGGCCAACAACTCGGTGTGGCAAATGTGGTGGAAGGCAGCGTACGGCGATCGGGTAACCGTGTGCGCGTAAATGCGCACCTGATCGATGTGCGCAGCCAGCGGGAGTTATGGGCGCAGACTTATGATCGCGATCTCGTGGACGTATTCGACCTGCAAGCCGAGATCGCCGCGAACATCGCCTCGCAACTCAAGATCAATCTGTCCCCGGAGGAGAAAGCGGCCATCGAAGAAAAACCAACGGCCGATCTTGTCGCTCATGATTTGTACATACGGGCCAAAACACTTATCGTATCTTCTGGGTTTAGCACTCCCCAACTGGAGAGCCTGTCGGAGGCCATTCAGCTGCTGAATGAAGCAACCGAGCGCGATCCAAAGTTTGCGCTTGCCTATTACCAGCTCGCCCAGGCGCACGACCAATTCTATTTTGGCGGCATTGATCACACCCCCGCGCGTCTGGCCATAGCCGATGTCGCGATCCAGGCACTCACTCGGCTGCGCCCCAATTCAGGGGAAGCACATCTCGCGCTCGCCAAGCATTTGTACTGGGGGTACCTTGATTACGACCGCGCTCGAGAGCAACTCAAACTGGCGGAGAAGAGTTTGCCTAACGACCCGATGGTATTTGAAATCCTCGGGTTTATTGATAGACGCCAGGGCCGCTGGGCTGAATCAACCAAAAACCTCGAGCGCGCTATTGAGCTCGACCCGCAAAACGGCGGTTTCGTCAAGCAGCTCGCCGACAGTTACGTCTGCCTGCGACGTTATGCAAATGCAGGGCGCATTCTAGATCGTGCAGTCGCGGTTGATCCCAAGGATGCAAGCATGCGAGCATATCGTGCAGCCATCGAACTCTACTGGCACGCTGATCCGCGACCGCTGCACTCCACGGTGGAATCCATTCTGGCTGACGATCCCCGCGCGGGCGAAAATATCGCACAACTTTGGCTTCAGGGTTCCTTGTGTGAGCGAGATGGTGACAGTGCAGAACGCGCGCTGGCTGCATTGCCGATTACTGGATGTTACGACAACCAGATTCCTTTCCCCCGGACCTGGTGCGCGGGCGTCGTCGCCCGGACGCGCGGCGATCAAGCCGCGGCGCAGGCCGCTTTCATCATCGCGCGCAAAGAAGCGGCCAAACTCGTCGCGACCGACCCCAAGTATCCGGAAGCGCTTGCTGTACTGGGGGTGATCGACGCAGCTCTCGGCAACAAGGAAGACGCAGTTCGCCGAGGCCGCCGGGCTACTGAGCTGATGCCTGTCGGCAAAAATTCCATAGATGGCCATTTGTTGATCAAGCACATGGCCGTGATCTACGCATGGACGGGCGAGACGGATCTTGCGCTTCAACAGTTAGCTGTCGCGGTCGGGCTCCCCGGGTTTTTGAGCTACGGCGAACTGCGTCTGGATCCGTGCTGGGACCCGCTACGAAGCGATCCGCGCTTCGAACAAATCGTCGCTTCGCTTGCGCCGCAAGTCACGCCGAAACCGCCGCCCTAAAAATCCAGCAGGGCGCTTCTACGGCAGGAGATTTGCGATTCGCGCTCGCACTGCTGTAGAACACGCTTTTAACCCCGCCGTCTTGTCGATTCCCAAATCGGCAGGCGTAACGTCTCTACGGGGATAAACTTTGACCCCGGCGACCCCGCTTTCCGCGTAACCTCCAGGCCGATTTTACGCATTACTAGGTGAACACAAACTGAGGTCGAAACCTATGAGAGATCAAGACTCCGCAACGATAATCATAACCTTTCTGCTTTTGCTTCCCTGGCTTGGGCGCGCTGCAGCGTCGGCAGCAGCGATGTGGCGAGAACAGAGCGAAACGCACCGGAAGAAAGCAAGAGAAAACGCATGCACCTAACTGGGCGGGTGGGTTTGAAAACCTGCACTGCAGCGGCCAGCGGGCGGTCTTACTCACAACTTGAGTTTGTCGTTTGTGGATTTCTGCCAGCGATGAATCTCGCCGGAGAGACGCGATATCACTGATGCGCATCCCGGGTCCGAGTACAGATTGCGCATCTCGAATGGATCGTCTTTCAA
>Ga0209577_10002675_pt1 | contig 17008 bp, 15 predicted proteins | sample GraSoiAngelo_109_FD_185874 | JGI IMG/M metagenome (GOLD analysis project Ga0209577, IMG submission 185874) | Grasslands soil microbial communities from the Angelo Coastal Reserve, California, USA - 14_0903_12_20cm (SPAdes) (version 2) | ecosystem: Environmental > Terrestrial > Soil > Grasslands...
TCATGTGCGGCGATTATTATCGCTCCATCCAATACCCCAATATCGATCGCGCGAACGGCGGCAGCCTCAACGGAATGGTCGACGGGCTCGGGCGACTGATCGGCATTGCGGGTCCGAATACAAAGATCGTTCCGGGCCATGGCCCGGTGGTTGGCAGGGCAGAGGTCATGGCGCACCGGGATATGATCCTGGCCATTCGCGATAAGGTGTCGCAACTGGTGTCGCAAGGCAAGACGCAGGATGAAGTTCTGGCCGCGCACCCGACAGCCGACTTTGATACGAAGGTTCCGAATTCCAAGGAAACCACCGAACGTTTCGTGAATCAGCTTTACGCTGAGCTAAAGCCGACGAAGTAGATCGGCGCTGAGCGCTGAATACGAAGACGATCGAGGAGGAGTTCGCCTGTGAGAGTCGCAACGTTTGCTCTGGATGCGTGCATTCTGCTGTTCCTTGTAGGCGCTGCTGCGGCGCAGGATCGAATGCCGCCTATTCCAAAGGACAAGATGACCGAAGCGCAAAAGAAAGCCCTGGATGAGGTAACAGCAGGGCCGCGCGGAGCCGGGGGTGCGAGCGGCCCCTTCGTGCCGCTCCTCCGCAGCCCTGAATTCATGAGCGTGCTACAAAAGACCGGCGAGTACGTTCGCTTCCACAATAACATCGGGCCGAAGCTTACTGAGTTCGTCATTCTATTGACTGCGAGGCAGTGGACGCAGCAATACGAATATGACGCTCACGAACCCTTGGCGTTGAAAGCCGGCGTGAAGCAAGAGACGATCAGCGCAATTACGGAAGGACGCCGCCCCGCGGGAATGGCGCCGGACGAAGAGGTTGCCTATGATTTCTGCGCGGAACTACGCCAGAACCAGAGCGTAAGTGACGTGACCTATGCTCGAGCTGTCAGCAAGTTTGGCGAGCAAGGCGTGATCGACATGACTGGGCTCGTTGGATACTACGCGACGCTGGCCATGATCATGAATGTGGCGCGCTCGCCTATAGCGGATGGAAAGAAAGCTCCGTTGGCTCCTTTTCCGCACTGACGATTCTTCCACCGGGGACACAGACAGTGAGTGATTTTCTACGAGGACGGCGGCAGAAGGCGCCTCGCCTCGCCGAACTGCTCCGCAGCCGCGAACCAATATTGGCGCCGGGCGCCTATGACGCGCTGACTGCGCGATTAATCGACCGGGCGGGCTTCCCGGCGGTTTATATGACGGGGTTCGGCACTTCGGCGTCTCTGCTCGGGCGGCCCGACGTCGGCTTGCTGACAATGTCGCAAATGGTGGATAACGCGCGCCGCATCGCCCAAGCGGTGGACGTGCCGGTCATCGCCGATGCTGACGCCGGCTACGGAAATCCGCTCAACGTGATTCGCACGGTTCAGGAGTACGAACTGGCCGGAGTTTCGGCGATCCACATTGAAGATCAGGTCATGCCCAAAAAGTGCGGGCACATGGAGAATAAGCAGGTGATTCCCGCCGCGGAAATGACCGAGAAAATCCAGGCTGCAGTCGAGGCGCGCCGCTGTGACGATTTCCTCATCATCGCGCGGACCGATGCGCGCGCTGTGGAAGGTCTCGATAGCGCACTGCGCCGGGCGCGCGCTTACCGTGAAGCAGGCGCGGACATTCTCTTCATCGAGGCGGCCCAAAACGGGGAAGAAGTGGCAGACGTAGCTCGTGCCTTCCCCGGTGTGCCCCTGCTCTTTAACTGGGCGGAGGGTGGCAAAACTCCGCCGATGCCGATGGAGCGGCTGAAGGAACTCGGCTATCGGATTGTTATCTTCCCGATCAGCGCACTTCTGACAGCCGCCAAGGCGGTTGAGGCAGTGCTGGCAGAAATCAAGGCGGCGGGCACGCCCATGCGCATCTTTGCTGACCGCACGTCTTTCCGAGACTTCACAGAGATGATTGGGCTTCCTGAAATTCAGGAACTAGAGAAGCGGTTCGCACCGAGACCGGGACAATACGCGGGAAAAACAAATGACTGACTTCGGACATTCCTGGTGTTCGGCCGCTCTCGTCATCGCCTAGCGCGGTTGGCGGTCTAAGGAATGACGGGCGGAAGATACGGCAGCGTGCGAGCGAAAAGCCACACCAGGAAAAAAACTAGCACGGAATTCAGCATGAGTTGAAGTGCGGTAAAACCTACTAGATCCCGCGCGCGCACCTTGAGAATCCCCAAAATCGGCAGCATCCAAAAAGGATTGATCAGATTAGGCAGTGCCTCCGACGCGTTGTAGATCTGGACTACCCAGCCGAGATGGACGTGCAGATCCTGGGCGGCCTGCAAAACATATGGCGCCTCAATGATCCACTTGCTTCCACCGGACGGCACAAACGTTCCTAAGATCGCTGAATAGATGGCAACCAGGAGCGGAAAAGTCCCGTGGGAGGAGATGCGCACGAAGAAATGAGCCATGCTTCGCGCGATGGGCGACATGGTCACAATGCCAAAAATACCGCCGTAAAAAGGAAATTGGATGAGCACACCAGACGTGGCGGGGACGGCGTTGTTCACTGCGCGAGTAAAAGAACGCGGACGCCAATGGAGCAGCAATCCGGCCATGAGAAATAAAAAGTTATAGCTGTTCAGGTCAAGGGCTGCGAACGCCCCCCGAGTGGCTAGGAGCCGCGCGAGATAGGCAAAGCCCAGGACGCCAATTACAAGAGAGAGCAGCGGAAAATATTCGAGCCACTCGCCCTTGGTTGAAGGCACGGCTTTCTCCGGCGCAGCCTCCTCCTTCTCGGCCACTCCAAACCATTCCACCGTCTTTACCGAACGCGCGGGAGCGGAAAAATAGGCAACCAACACCGTGGAACACATCAGCATGAAAGCCGTTACCACGCTTTGTGGAAGATAGAGCGTCTGTCGCAGCGGGATCACGCCGCTGATCTTGAGCAGGTTCGCGGGAATTGCGGCGGGCGTTGCCATCAACAACGCTGCCGAAGAAGAAAAGCCCAAAGCCCATACCGTACCCTGGCCGAGATACGAAGCGGCACCGATGGCCCGGTAATCGATTCCGCGGATATTTTTTACAACCTCTCGCGCCAAGAGTGCGGCGAAAATCAAGCCGAGTCCCCAACTGATCAGGGAAGTGAGCATCGAAAACAGTGCGACGAAGGCAACGGCACCTCGAGGCGTCTGGGGAATGCGCGAAAGCCGTCGGATTATCCGGGAGACCGGCGGCGAAACAGCTACCACATAGCCGCCAATTATGATCATGGCCATCTGCATGGTGAAGGGAATCAGACTCCAGAACCCCTGTCCGAAATAATCAATGATATCTTGGAATCGAGATCCCAAAAGCATCGCCGCCGCAAAAATGATGATCAGTGCCAGCAGCGCAAAGACGAACGCGTCTGGAAACCAACGTTGCGACCAATCAGCCAGGGCCACTCCCAGTGATTCGAGTGTCCCCAATCGTTCTTCTGCGGCTGTGTCGGCTTCAACTTTCATGGCGTCGCCAATCCTTTCCCGATGGGATCCTGATCGGCTGCATTTACATCGTACCTAGGGTATAAGATCGGGTGACGTAATCCGTCGTAAGGAGAATCAGCGCTATGTTCGCAAGATGGATGCCGATGCTCGCAATTGCGGTGCTGGTCTGTTGCGCCCAGGCCGCACCGGCACAACAGGCCGCGCTGCTCACGACCGTGCCGCCGAAGGAGGGCGACTTCTTCGTTACGCGAGATTTCAAATTTGCCGATGGCCAATCGCTTCCTGAGATTCGCATGCATTACACCACAATCGGCACTCCGCACCGCGATGCTAACGGCCAGGTAACCAATGCTGTACTCATCCTGCATGGAACCAATCGCAAGGGCGGCGTCTTCCTCGTGCCGTCATTTGCCGGCGTCCTGTTTGGGCGCGAGCAGTTGCTCGACGCGTCCAAATTTTACCTTATCTTGCCCGATCAGCTCGGCGCGGGATTGGGCAAATCGACCAAGCCCAGCGACGCGTTGCGCGCGAAATTCCCGCACTATGACTATGCCGACATGATCCGCGCCCTGCGCCTGATGCTGCGTGACGGCTTGCACGTCGATCGCCTGCGTCTGCTGGTCGGCACTTCGATGGGCTGCATGCAGGGCTTCATGTGGGCAGAATCCCATCCCGATGACGTCGACGCCCTGATGCTACTTTCCTGCCTTCCCACTCAAATCGCCGGACGCAATCGCATGGTGCGAAAAATCATGATCGACGACGTGCGGCTCGATCCCGGATACAAGGACGGAAATTACACCCAGCAGCCTTACGGCTTACGCGCGGCACTGGGGCATTTGCTCGTCGTTGCCAGCGCGCCAACCTTGTGGCAATCGGAATATCCGACCGCGGCTTCCGCCGACAAATACGTAGATGAATACATCACCGAGAACATGAAGACTACCGATGCCAACGATTTCGTGTACCAATATGACGCTTCGCGAAACTATGATCCCGAGGCGGACCTCAGCAAGATCCGCGCCCATGTCATGCTGGTCAACACCATGGACGACTTCTGGAATCCAGGTGAGATGCGAGTCGCCGAAAAGGAAATGCCCAAGGTAAAGAATAGTCACTTCGTCTTGCTGCCGATTACCAAAGAAACGCGCGGCCACTATACGTTTTTCCAGGCCTCAGTGTGGCAAAAATATCTCGGTCAACTCCTTGAGGAGTCAAGCCGCTGAATTTAGGGGTTTAAATAGCGAAGCGGAAACCTCTGAGCTCCGCATCAATGCACAGATCCGCTCCATCGATCTGTTTGCACCCGAATTTACCGCATTTAGTGTTCGTTGGCGTGCGAACAGAAGATCGAGGAATCCTGAACGCCACACTGCCGGCTCGTCGCTCCGCCCAGCGCGACATTGCCTCCGCTCAGGATCGCGTGCCCGCCGACGTCAATGTTGGCGTCGACCACGATGACGCTGGCCCGGCTTCGGCAGCTTCGATCGCTGCAGGGAGGCCCGTAGGCACCCGCACCGACTACAATAATGTCCGCTTCCTTGTCCCACTTGATAGTTTGTACTCGAGCTTCCGCTTCGGTTGGCCCCACGCCCGACAAGGGTACTCCACCGACGCTTGCGGCTGCCGTTTTGACAAAGTCTCGCCGCGAGAGATTTCGCTTCTTATCTCCGATCGAAATCAAATCTGCGACAAGACTATATTTCCTCTGGCAGCTTTCTGCATTTATTTTTGCGGGCGGCGCAAGCTCACTGAAACTCCCGTAGAAACAGAGCGGGCCAGACGATTATATCCGGCCCGTTGCTCGCGTTTAACTGTTAGAAGCTCAGTTTCAGGCCCAACTGAATTGCGCGGGCTCCACCTGAGCCGAGCTGCGGATTGGAACTATACGTATCGGGCGTGAGGCCGGAAAAACCGAATGGCGCTCCGCTAGAAGGATCGCCAATCGCGCCGCCCGGACCCCCGCTAGGATTCGAGAAATCCGGCTTGTTGAGGATATTGAAGAATTCCGCTCGGAATTCAGCTTTGAACTGTTCTTTAACCGTGAATGCCTTGGCTATCGAAAAATCCCAATTCTTAAATCCGGCATCGCGCCACAGATTTTGAGTGGTTGAGCCGTAGCTTCCGTAGGGTGGAGGCACTAGAACCGAATTCCCCACGGCATAGCACCCAACGTTCGCAAGGGAGGCCAACGCGAGTTGGAGCTGAGCACCGGAGAAATGCGCGTTATCTGCGGCGGTGCACGCCGCAAGGATCGCCGCCCCATTCGGGTCGGCGCCGGAGAAAGGAAGCCCGCCCTTTCCACCGTTGGTATCCGTGAATCCGTGAACGGGAGTGAAGTCTTTGGGGTTGCCGTAGAAGTTCCATTGTTCGCCGAAGGGTCCGCCGTTGCTACCAATGTTGTTGGTTCCGCTAAAGTCAGTTGTCTGGTCAGAAAGACCCCACGGCAGGCCGCTCTGAATAAGCACGATGGAATTGATCGACCATCCCTCGAGCAATTGGCCGAAGCCCTTTCGTCCAGGGATCGCGTAGTTCACCGTAAATGTGAACCGATGCCGTATGTCGAAATCTGTGTTGGCATACAGTTCGCTGCGAACATTTCCGTAGGCATTCGGTGCCACCGGGAAATTCGCGGCCGTCCCTTGGTCGGAGGCCATGCCGAGGGCATGGGAAATCGTGTATCCGCTAGTTAGTGATAGCCCATGCCAGTTTCGAGCCGTCAGTGTCGCCTGCAAGCCGTTGTAATTGGCATGGTAGATGTTGTTGATGATGGTGATGTAGCTCAGGTAGGAAAAGCAGGAGTTATTGGGGTTGAACGGCCCGCCAGCGCCGTTTGAGCCGAGTGGAGCGAATGGGGGGGCGCCGCTGTTGATGTCGATACTGGCGGCGCAAGGCGCGGTGAATGGCTGGGCTGCCTGCTGGGCGAAAGGGTTCGGCGCACAATTGCCAAAAGTGATACAGATCTGCGCAGCGGTCTGGCCCGTAGCTTGGGCGGCCGTTGGACCGCCCGGCGGGGTCGGCGTGAAAGTCGCTGCCGCTTGATCCGAAGTGTACGGCGTATTCCAGGCGACGCCTGGTGGCGCCTGATTGACGTTGATCTTACCCAGTAAACTCGAACTGTGGTTGCCCACGTAACCGATATCGATCGAGAGATTATTAGTGATGGCGCGCTGAATGTCGACATTCCAGTTAGTCACGTATGGGGTCTGCAAGTTTGGATCTACGCCGTAAAGCTCGCATGGCGTGGGAGGTACCGAATAAGGAGCCCCAGGGTCCGTGAATCCGTCTCCGCAGGCAGGGTTCGCTACGGCCGCGTAAAGCGTCTTCTGACCAGAAACCGGCAGGGCGGGATTGAAATTCTGCCACGCAGTTCTGACGGGACTCAAGGCTGGACCTGTGAGTGTGAGCGATTGGAGGTCGATATTGCCGCTTGTGGAAAGAGACGTTGTGCTGCCGGCATTGAAGCGCGGGATACCGGTAGGCATGGTGCGAAGGCCGAGCAGATTGCCTTCGCCATTGAGCACGTCAAAGCTCATTTGCTCGTAAAGAATTCCGACTGCCGCTCGAAGCACGGTTTTGCCATTACCAAACATATCCCACGCTAGTCCGATCCGTGGCCCAAAGTCGTCGTGGTCGCCGTGGTAAGGATTATTGGTCTGGACAATGGCGTTCAGGGGATCGAAATTGGCCAATTCACCGCGATTATCATGGATCACAGTATTGATTTCATATCGCAGGCCGAGATTTAACGTGAGCGCGGGTTTGACGCGCCAGTCATCCTGGAAAAACCCCGCATACCCTTTGCTGTTCAAGTGCCGCACGGGATCGCCCACAAAGAGGCGTGCCCGGTTGGGGCGTCCTTCGAAGAAGTCAATCAGAGTGTGGAAACGCAGGGGTCCTTTGGCATTCGACGTTACATCCTCGCTGGACAAATTGGCCACAATTTCCCCGCCAAACTTGAAGGCGTGTTTGCCGCGCAGATAGGAGACGTGATCAACCGCATTAATCACACTATCAGGGCCCACGATCTTCGGCCAGCCGATGCCGATCTGGTTCTGAAGACCGCCCTGGAACGTCATCGCAGGAATTCCAAAATATAAAGGGTTGGTAATGCCCGTGGGAATCGCGTATTTGTTTCCGTTGAACGAGTAGTTCGCCGGATCCTGGGTGTTATCGTTGCCAAAAAACGTCTGGTAATAGTGGGCGTAACCGAAGCGAACCTCGTTTACCCATGTAGAACTCGGAGTCCAGGTCCAGTCGCCTGAACCAGCCTGCGATCTGGCATGTTGTTTGCTCAGCCACGGAACTGCGACTTGGGCGAGCGGCGCATCCACAGCCACGTTGTCACCTTGGCTGATGAAATACATTCCCTCGAGATTGTGTTTGTCACTTAGATGATAGTTGATCTTTCCTAAGCCGCCATTGATCCCATTAACGCTGCTGAGGCCTGTGTTGAGAGTCCCCGTCGGGCTGACGGGAAATAGACCCAAGAAACCTCCGCTCGGTTGGTTCGCAGCCACTGCGCAATTCCCGGTTGGTGCAGGTGTTCCCAGCGTCGCTGGATTAAACGTAAGACCCGCAAGGGATGCGCTGAGGGCTGTAAGCTTGCGCCCGGGCGTCGCTGACTTCGCTGCGGTTATGCAGGCATCGATCAGACTCGCAGTGTCATCGCCGGTTGAGACCGTTGCCGGGACTTGTAGTTGGGCAGGATTACCAATGGAGTAGCGCTGGCCTTCATAATTTACGAAGTAGAAGAGTTTATCCTTTTTAATGGGGCCGCCGAGGGTTGAGCCGAACTGCTCAAGGGCCACAGGCTGCTTGGTCGGGTTGGCGCCGAATGCGGGATTGAAATAGTTGCGGGCGTCGAGGGCCGTCTCGCGGCCATAAGCGTATCCCGACCCATGCAGATTGTTCGTGCCGGACTTGACGCCAACGTTCACGATCGCACCGGGCTTCCAGCCGTATTCCGCTCTGGGATTTTCCTCGGTCTTGAATTCGTCGATGGCATCGACAGGCATGATCGTTCCGGCATCGCCCGCGGCCATTACAGCGTTAAATACGCTTTGGCCCATCCAGGGGTCGCTGGCCATAATGCCGTTGACCATGTAAATGTTATCGTGGGCGCGCTGCCCATTGGTACTCTGCGTCCAGCCTGAGCCGCCCGGATAGATCGTCACGCCCGGTCGGAGTTGGAGCAAGTTTTCAAAATTGCGGCCATTCAGGGGCAGGTTATCGATAATCTGGGCTTGCAGCGTACCACCAAGTTCCGCGTTGGTGGTTTCCACAAGGGGAATGGCTTCGGTGACGGTTATCTTTTCGGCCTGCTCGCCGGGCTGTAAAGAGAGGTCAACGCGCAATTCGCTGTTGACTTCCAAGAGGACGTTTTGGCGCTCCACGGTCTTAAATCCTTTTGATTCGGCACGCACCGAATATGTGCCCGGCACCAAATTGGGCGCGTTGTATTCGCCGGCCTGATCCGTGGTCAAGCCGCGGGTAACACCTCTCTGAGTGTCCGTGATGGTTACCGTTGCGCCGACGATCACGCCGCCGCTTTGATCTGTCACGGTTCCGAGAATTCTTCCAGCATTGCCTTGAGAGAACACGGGAGCAGAGATGAGCAAAATCCCTACAGTCGTCCCTAATGCGCGAAGCACGGTCTTAAGATTGAGGGATAACTGTAGCCAACAAATCTGTCTTAGCGAATTCATCGCAAACATCCTCCGGACGATTGTGAGTCCCAAAAATGCCGAAAGGACCACCGAATTTTAAGGAATGACCCTGCGTTACATCGTCAACGCCCCTTAACAACACTACCCCAATAATGGACGTCTCAATATCACCCGGAGCGCGGCGATGTCAAGCATTTTACCGCCTTGGCCGCCTTGGCCGCCTTGGAAGATTCGAAGACGCGGGCGATTGTTATTGCGCGGCTCATCGCAGCACAGTAGTAGCCTGTCCGTAACGGAAAGCGCAATTCCAGCACGGTGCGACGCTCTTCCAAGTTCATCCGGCCGGGTCGCAAGTCCGTCATGGGGATCCAGGGGTCTGCGCTGTTGCGGGCGCATTGATGGGTCCCGCTAAAGCGACCAGTAGCGCCGCGCTTCGGTTCCGCATAGAAAGCGGCAGAACATACTCGTCAGACGAGTTTGCTAGCGCAATATTTTCCGCACGCACGCGGGGCATCTACAATGACATTTGATCGGACCGCAGAGCCAGTGACAGCATTCCACCTATCAAGGAGAGCGCCGTCAATTGAACTTCTCCCGCCCTAGCCCAGCTGCCATGACCGACGATCCAGCCCATCAAATAGCCGCCAAGCGCGGCGGACCCGTAAAGGCTCGTCACAAAAATGCCCGAAGCGGGTCCGGCCAAGCTACTGCGCACGGCCTTTACATGATAGCCGGCCAAATTGACATAAATCGTTCCGCTCACGATAAAACCCCAGGCGAATGACAAAGCTAACTGCACTGCAAAGGCCGATGTATGGAAAAGCAGGTATCCCAACGCAGCGGCACCTAGGAAAGCAAGGCCGAGTACGTATCTAGGCGAGAAATGATCGCCCAGCCAACCGCCAGCTACAGAACCTAAGGCTCCCAGTCCGAAAGCGCCCACGACCGCTCCGGCCGCCGCTGGCGTGTAATGAAGTCCTTCTCGGAGAAAAGTTGGATACATGCCGAGATAACCGTAAATGACGAGGCCACCAATCAGGCTCATTGACGTAAGAAGCGCGGTGTTCAGATTCAGGAGCTTCGGCGCACCAGCGAGGTCATGGGGGCCGTGCGAGTTGTCCCTCGTCTCGCTGAACCAAGGCTTGACGGCAAGCGCAATTAGAATCATCGCCAATGCGCCAAGCAAACCGAAAAGGATCATGGGAAGTCGCCAATTTCGATGCGCGCTCAGGATCACTCCACCCAAAACGGGTCCAATAATGGCGCCAGTCGCAAAGCAGAAGTTGACCGAGCCAAAAGCCACGGCGCGATACCGGGTAAAGTAATTTGCTGCGATGGCGAGAAGGGCCGTAAGCTCCATGGCTTCACCGATACCGGTTATGGCCCTGTACGTGAGCATGTCCAGGAAGCCATGAGAGACGACCGTCAGCGCCGTTCCCGCCGAAAATATTGCTATCCCCGTCTGTAGGACGGCCTTACGAGAGAAACGCGCCAAAAGATGACTCGTCGGCAGCCCTGCCACCGCCATGCCCAGCGTGAAAATCGTTGAGAGCAGGCCGATACGGGGAAGCGAAAAGCCGTATTCCCGGCGCACATCCGCAGCCAGCAGCGGGAAGAGTTGCCGGTCCATCGCATTGATGACATAGGAAGCGAGCAGCACGGCGAACATGGCTGCAGCGAGCACTCGCGTGCTAGACGCGGGGCGTTCAGGCGAGTCGGATTCACAGGACCTTCTGGTGGAATCCGTCCTTGTGGCTTGCGGTGCGGTCGTCAGTTCATCTCCCGAGCTCTGCGGTTCGTTGTTGGGTTTCCTTAATAGCGCCAAGATACCATTCGAGAATTTGCTCGCCGGTCCAGAAAACGACGCCGGGACGCGGCTGGATATGTTCGAGCGTTTCCCGGAGGTAGCGAAGGCGATGGGGCGCGCCCATGATGTACGGATGTATTACCAATGCCATGACGCGCGCCGATTCTGCTGCATCCGCATACAACTGCTCAAACTGATCAATGGCGCGCTGCCGGTATTCTGCTGCTGTGTGGTGCTGAATCAGCATCATCGCGACGTCGTTGCATTCCTGTGTGTAGGGAACGTTTACCAAGGTGCGGGTGCGAGTCTTGAGTAGAACCGGTTGGTCATCGAGGATCCAGTCACACACGTAGTCGTAACCTTCCTCGGCGAGGATATCCGGAGTATCCCACGTCTCAGTGAGGCCAGGGCCCAGCCATCCGCGCGGTTTGCGCCCCGTAAATTCGCGAATGACCGCGGTCGTCTTGGAGATATCAGCCCGTTCATCCGGAACCTTCTGCATATTTTTCTGCCCGAAACCATGGCCGATGAACTCCCATCCGCGATCAAGGGCCGCCCGTGCAATAGGCAGATACGTTTGGATGGCAGAGCCGTTAATGGCCAGGGCAGCGCGGATGCGAAAGTGATCCAAGACGTCGACGAATCGCCAGAAACCTACGCGATTTCCATATTCATGCCACGCCCAGTTCGGGATATCAGGAATCGGGGAACCGCCCGCCGGAGGAGGAAGAACGGTCCGCGGCAGCGTTTCCTGGGGATTCCATTCCTCGACATTGATGATCACCCAAACTGCGAGCCGCGCCCCACCGGGCAACACGAGCCGCGGGCGGCCTTTCATCGGCGAGTAGACGATGCGTTCACTCGGCAGCATGATCATTCCTCCGCGTTGCAAACCGAACAAACCGAAAACCCACAGGTCATGTTGACAACCGGCTGCATTGTGTGTATGCAGCGATTTCGCTGTCAAGTGGAGATCGACTCAAACGACCCGGACGGTCAGTTCTCCGACGCCTTCGATGAAGCCGTGTAGGATGTCCCCTCGCTGCACTGGTCCGACACCCGCGGGTGTTCCGGTAAAGACCAAGTCGCCCGGTGTCAATCGGAAAAGACTCGACAGCTGGGCGATGATTTCGGGAACATTCCAGATCAGCGCGGAGAGATCGGAACTCTGGACGCGCTTTCCGTTGCGTTCCAGCCAGATCGGTCCCTTTTTCGGATGGCCGATCTTGCTCGCGGGCGCCACTGCCGAACAGGGAGCCGAGAGGTCAAAGGCTTTCCCCACATCCCAGGGGCGGGCCATCTTCTGGGCCTGCAATTGAAGATCACGCCTAGTCATGTCGAGCCCCACCGCGTATCCATAGATGTGATTCAGCGCGTCTTCAACGCGAATGTCCGTACCGCCTTTGTCTAAGGCGGCAACCAACTCGAACTCGTAATGCACGTTATGGGAGGATGAAGGATAGGGGAAGTCGCGCCCTTCCGGTAGCAAGGCGTGGCCCGGCTTAAGAAAAAAGAACGGGGGTTCGCGGTCGGGATTATGCCCCATCTCACGCGCGTGGTCGGCATAATTTCGCCCCACGCAGAAGATTCGATTTACTGGGAAGCAATCCGCCGTTCCTAATACTGGTAGAGTTGGTGCGGGTTCAGGCGTAACGACATAAGCCATCAGGTTCCTCTCTCTTGGTAGCGCCAGGCGTTGGCGGTCGGCTTTTAGAAGTGCTTCGCGGTCTAGGCGTCAGCTGCGGCTCACTATCGACATCGGCGCGCATATCAAAGACTTGAGGTATCCTCGCAATCCGCAGTACGGAGTGACGCTCAATTGAAAGAGAGGAGAATAACATGAACCGACTGCTTATCGGATTGCTCGGCATTACAGCCGCGGGTTTGTGGCTGTTGGCAGGTTCTAACGTAAACTCGGCCGCGCAGCGGCCTACATCGCCCGCGCAATATCTGGAAGGCGACACTTACCAAAAGTCTCGTGCTTATTCACCCGCCGTAATCACGAGAGGCGGAAGAATCATTTGGTTAGCTGGCCAAACCGCTACACAAGACCTAAACGGGAAGTCACTCCTGGGCGACTTTCAGGGCCAGGCACGCACGGTCTTCGCGCTCATGGAACGCACTCTGAAACGCGATGGAGCGAGCCTCCAGAATCTGGTGAACATGACCGTTTTTATCAATGATCCTCGTAATGGCGACCAATTGGTCAAGTTGCGTCAGGAGTTTTTCCCCGACGGTAAGTTTCCGGCAAGCACGATGATCACGGTCTCAGACTTCGCGCAGCCAGGAATGCTTATTGAAATTCAAGGTGTCGCCGTTGTTGGCGAGTGAATTCATTCGGAACCGTCGCCTGCCTACTTTTGGCCGACGATTTCATCCTGACCGGCAGGAATGGCGATTGTGTTGAGGTAATCGATCGCTTCTGAAGGAACGCAAAGCTGCTCATCTTCTTGCTGCTGGGGCGTAAACTTGAATTTATTGGTCGCAGCCACGAACGGCTTCGTATACATCTTCGCATCGTCGATCGTTACGGTGAGCTCCAGGTCGTTGCGGTCGATACGCGTATAGCGCTCTTCCACGTGCATATCGACGCTATGCGGATAGCCGCGGCGGTCGATCCAAGTCTTATCGTCAACGCCGGTCGTCTCGACAACGAGCGTGTTATCGCCATCCCAGTGGCCCACGGAGTATCCGTACCACCTCGAGCTCGGTCCGCCCCTCGTTCCAAGGTTCTTAGGTAGTTCTCGCCCGTCCATCCACACCATGCGCCAAATCTTTTGGTATTGAGTCATGATCACGATGCCTTGCGGCATCTGAGCGAATGCCAGGCCTCTTGTTTCATTCGTAGCACTGCGCGGGAAGCCCAAGGGATCGCACGTTCTCCATGGATCGTTGGAATGGGCGCTGAAGGGATCCGGAATGTTGAGCTTGAATTTGGACTGCCCAAGAGGCGTAAGAGAAGGCGTGTCGCCGAATTTTGGTTCCAGGGGACCATTCCAAAAGCCGTTCAGGTCGTGGATGGGAGCAGGTCCGCCCGGTCCGGCGTTGGCCATCTTTTCATAGACACTCGGAGGACGCTGGTCCACCTGTCCGGGCCGCCTTGTAGGTGTGTCTTGCGCGAGCGCAGACGAGGACACAATCAGCGCCGCCGCGAGGATAGCACCTGATGCTGCAAAACAATTTCTCATTTGCTCACTCTCCGGCCTGGAGTCCCCATTTAGCGGGCGAGAAACGAAGGCTGGATCGGGAACCTACGGTTCTCGATACCCCAGCGCGCTGTCTTTTAATACAGTGCCATCGGCCAGCACAATTCTGTTGAGTCGTCCAACCGTGCGCCCCGTCTTCGATTGATACATGTAAACCGTAATTACTTCCCCAGGCTGTACGGAATCCTTGCTCCACCCGAGGAGGCCAAGCGAGGAGGGGCTGCCGGCCTCACCAGCCCAATGCACAACGTTGCCTTTATCATCTTTGACGTCGAACATTAGGAACGTATGCGGATTGCCCCACACGAATTTGGTGACAGTCGCTCCCTTTAAGACCACTGCCTTGCTCGTATCGTATGCCGTGTTGCCGTGATGCGCGAACAACGGGATGCTTAGTAGCAAAGAAGCTACATAGACAAAAGAGGACACACTCCTACGCCGCATGAGGCACCTCCATAGCCGATCAGTAGCACAAAATCCGTGAGTAACGCAATGATTTACGATTGCTCGTCTGTGAAACAGCCCCGCAGTTATCCCGTGTGTGGCACACCTACAGGCTCACTTCGAGTGGTTGACGCCGACCGACAACACCACCTGCGCGCAGTTTGGGTTCAATGGAACCGGTTGCATTGCAGTCTTCGTTCACTCCAGCGAGGGAAGAAATCCGCAGAAGAAATTGAGCCCTATCCTCGGCCTCCATATTTCACCCGGCTTTGAAGCCTGCTCCGGTATATACTGCCGGCTCCCGGAGGCAAGCGGGAATTCTGCTTTTCTCCGGCTCACGGGCCAGACACTTGGAGGGCTAATGAGACTGAGGGCAATGTGCATGATCGCTTGCTATTTCCTGGGATCGGCGATTGCGCTGAGCGAGATCGCCGTTGCACAGCAACGCAACACCGGAGGTGAGCAGAACTTCGCACAACCGCCCGCTGCCAAAGAGGTGACGGTCATGAAAATCCCAGGAGTCATCGCGGCGGGAGCCAAATGGAAGCTTGTCTGGCAAGGAGCCGACAACGCCGACGGTCTAGTGGGCGCCCCGGACGGCGGCATCTATTTCGCGCAAGAACAGCCCAGCACGGTTGGCCGATTGGACGCGAACGACAGCTTCGCCATTTATGTTCGGGATACCCATGGAACGGGAGCCCTCGGCATCGACTACATGGGCCGCCTCATTGGTGTGGAGAGGACCTGCTCGGATCCCGGCGGACATCCCGAGCAGTGTCATGAACCGGCGGAACTGGTTGTCCTCGCTCCAAAGTGGCAAGTCCTGGCACACGAGTTCAATGGCAAGACTTTCTGGCGCATGGGCGAACTCGTTTGCGATTCCAAGGGTGGCGTGTATTTCTACGATGAGTCCGGCACCTATTTTGTTAATGCCGGCGGCAAAGTGAGCCTCATTGCCGGCAAGGAGATTCGTACAAACGGGATGATGCTCAGCCGGGATGAGAAGACGCTATACGTGACCAACAACAAAACTCTTGTCGCCTGGGATGTCCAGTCCGACGGCACGGTCAAAAATCAACGGGACTTTGCCACGCTGGAAGCCGGCGGATCAGGCGACGGCATGGCCATCGACTCCGAGGGTCGTCTTTACGTCACGTCTGGAAACCCCGGCATTCAGGTATTCACTCCGGAAGGAAAGTACCTGGGTGTGATACCTCTCCCAAGGTCCTCCTCAAGCGTTGCCTTTTCTGGTCCCAACAAGAAAACACTCTACGCTAAGGGCGCAGGCATGACGACTCCAGACGGCAAAGAGTTTCGAACTCCTGAGGGAGTGAGGAATAACGCTAAGGCAATATACAAGATCGATATGATCGCTCAGGGCTTCACGGGCCGTCCCAAGTAGCGCTTCACTTCCTGTGCCCATTTCTGCTGCGTGTTTGTAACTCGATTTCGACGCAGCTTCAGAATCGGACGGTAACCAGCATCCAGTTCCCAGGAAACGCGCTTTTCAGCTACTGCCCTTGGCGTTACCCACACTCTGATAAATGCGACTCATCGGACTCGGCAGCGTGCCAAACAGCCGGAACGTTTGTCATACGATCACGGTAGCGCCTAGATAGTAGGAATGAGTATTTCGGTGACTAATTGCGTCTCAGGCGTTGTCCTCGGATCGTTGACGTAATTTTCAATACAGTACTCATCTCGCAGTTTGATTTTTCTCTCGGAAACAATCTCAAACACGCGGCCCGACGCTTGGGGTAAGTTTGGAGTAAGGTCCCGTCAAGACAAAACGAATGTAGTTACCACCCTTGACCTTCTCATATCCGAGTTTCTCAGGTAAATTTCTGGGCTCTACGGCGAGAGAAACACCTGCGCGATATATCTTTGGCTCCACCTTGTAGAGGCTCATGTATCCCGTGATCTTATTGTGTCTGAAATCCCTGGAACAAATTGATGCAGGTCTTGCCAGGCTTGAGGTGCAATATTTTGGAAAGGTCCACTTTCTCCCGATAAAAACATAATGGGTTTCCGGCCACGTCACAATCTCGGGAACTTGCGTGAGTTTCATCGGGGCTCGTTTAGCCGTTTGCCATTGTGTTTCTCGTTGCTTCTGAAACCGTCTGAAGGACTGGTATACAAAAGCAACTTTGGGATTCCTTGGAAGTGCGACACTGGATTTGATACGGATCGTAACTAATCTAATCTGCAACCGACTTTTCACCGATCGGCACGATGTTTTCGTTAGAGACCCGAGACGAAACTGTCGGGGCGCAATTCTCCCCCTTTGAGCCCGCTGAATTCGCTAACTTCGAAAGAGATCAGCTACGCACGTATTTGTTGAACCAGCCAATGGTGCGTTGCCAGGCCAGGTCGGCTGCGGCCTTGTTGTACCGTTCCGGCGTCGCATCGCAATTGAAGCCGTGCACAGCGCCAGGGTAGATATA
>Ga0209577_10002676_pt1 | contig 16998 bp, 13 predicted proteins | sample GraSoiAngelo_109_FD_185874 | JGI IMG/M metagenome (GOLD analysis project Ga0209577, IMG submission 185874) | Grasslands soil microbial communities from the Angelo Coastal Reserve, California, USA - 14_0903_12_20cm (SPAdes) (version 2) | ecosystem: Environmental > Terrestrial > Soil > Grasslands...
GCGGCACCTTCACCGGCGTCTACTCGCTCATCACCAACCCGAACACCGGCGGCGTCCTCGGTCCCAACGGGGTGAGCGGGCCCGTGGGGATCGTCCGCATCACGAACGCGGTCGCCAGGAGCGGATGGCTCAACCTGATCACCTGGATGGCCACGCTGAGCGTCGCCCTCGGCGTCTTCAACCTGCTGCCGATCCCATTCCTCGACGGTGGCCGCTTCGTCTTCATCGCCATCGAGGCGCTGCGTCGCCGCCGAGTCCGCCCACAGCTGGAGATGGCCGTCCACTACGCGGGCCTGATGGTGCTCCTCACCTTTGTGATCGTCGTGACCATCCACGACATCCAGGGCAACCAGTGACCCCTCACGACCGCCGCCGCACCGTCCCCGTCCGGGTCGGCCCCGTCGTCATCGGTGGGGCCGCGCCGGTCTCGGTGCAGACCATGACCAAGACCCAGACCGAGGACGTGCGCGGCACCCTCGGCCAGATCGAGCGCGCCGCCGCGGCGGGCGCCGACATCGTGCGGGTCACCTGCGACACCCGCGAGGCCGCCGCCGCGCTCCGCGAGATCGTCGCCGCCTCGCCGGTGCCGATCGTCGCCGACATCCACTACGACGCGCCGCTGGCGCTGCTCGCCCTCGAGGCAGGGGTCCAGTGCCTGCGCCTCAACCCGGGGAACATCTCCGACCCCACCAAGATCCGGGACATCGCCGCCGAGGCGAGGGCGCGGGAGGTCCCGATCCGGATCGGCGTCAACTCCGGGAGCATCCCGCGGCGCAAGGAGCTCGAGCGGGGGCGGGGCTCGAGCATCGAGGAGACCGCGGAGCGGATGGTCGACGCCGCCCTCCACCACATCCGCATCCTCGAGGAGCACGGGGTCGGCCCGGGGATGGTCAAGGTCTCGCTGAAGGCGAGCGACGTCCCCACCAACCTCGCCGCCAACCGCCGCTTCGCGGCGCTCGGCAACGGCTACCCGCTCCACCTCGGCCTCACCGAGGCGGGGCCGGTCGCGTCGGGGAGCGTCAAGTCGGCGATGGGGATCGGCATCCTCCTCGCCGAGGGCATCGGTGACACGATCCGGGTCTCGCTCGTCGGCGAGCCCGAGGAGGAGGTGCGCGTCGCCCGCTGGATCCTCGCCAACCTCGAGGAGACGCCGACCGGGCCGAACCTCGTCGCCTGCCCCACCTGCGGGCGGCTCGAGATCGACATGAATCCGATGGTGGCCCGCGTCGACGAGGCCCTGCGCCGCGTCCGCCGGCCGTCGTCAACGGCCCCGGCGAGGGCATGCACGCCGACATCGGGATCGCCGGCGGCCGCCATAAGGGCGCCCTCTTCGTCTCCGGACGAGTCGTGGCCACCCTCCCCGAGGCCGAGCTCATCGACGCCCTGGTGGAGCGCCTCGAGGCCATCGCCGACGAGGACGCCCGGCTGCTGGCGGAGGGGAGGCCCCTGCCGGTCGGGCTGGGGGACACGCCTCTGCAGCGGCTGAGCGTGGTGCCGGGGGACTGAGGGATCCCGGCCCTTTGCTGGGGACGGTTGTACTTGGCGGGGTTGATCCGCGGCTGCGCCGCGGACGTAGATGGGGATATGAAGCGTCTCCTGTTCTCAGCCGCTGTTCTCGGCGGGGCCTTGCTCGCGGGCTGCGGAGGCAGTTCGGCGCCGAGCGGCCCGGCCGCTGCGGCGGTCACGATCAAGAACTTCGCCTTCTCACCCACACCGCTCACGGTGAGCACGGGGACGAAGGTGACCTGGACCCAGCAGGACTCCACCGTCCACACCGTCACCGCCGTGGACGGCTCGTTCGACTCCGGGAACCTGTCCCAGGGTCAGAGCTTCAGCCGCACCTTCAGCACCGCCGGGACCTTCATGTACCGCTGCAACATCCACCAGTACATGACCGCCACCGTCGTGGTGTCCTGACAAGCGCTCCACCGGTAGCTCGGCCCGTCCTTGGCAAGGACGAGAAGCCCGCAAAGCGCGCGTCGGCCGGAGCGGGGGAGGGGTACCCCCCCGGGTCAAAACCGCCCCCAACAGGGGCCCTGCGGCGCTCCCCGCCCCTATACTCCCCGCCCGATGTCCACCACCACCCGCGACCCCAAGGCGATCACCCCCAAGAGCGAGGACTTCGACCGCTGGTATGTCGATGTGGTCCGCCGCGCCGAGCTCGCCGACTACACGCCGGTGGGCGGCTGCATGGTGGTGCGCCCGTACGGCTGGGGACTGTGGGAGAACGTCCGCGACGCCCTCGACGCGATGATCAAGCGCACCGGGCACGAGAACATGCAGTTCCCGCTGTTCATCCCCGAGTCGCTGCTGACCAAGGAGGCGGAGCACGTCGAGGGGTTCGCGCCGGAGGTGGCGTGGGTCACCCAGGGCGGACAGAAGAAGCTCGAGGAGCGGCTCGCGGTGCGGCCCACGAGCGAGACCATCATCTGCACGCTGTACGCCGACTGGATCCACTCCTGGCGTGACCTGCCCGTGCTCATCAACCAGTGGGCGAACGTCGTCCGCTGGGAGAAGCGCACCCGTCTCTTCCTGCGCACCACCGAGTTCTTCTGGCAGGAGGGGCACACGTTCCATGAGACCACCGACGAGGCGAAGTTCGAGGTGGAGCAGATGCTCGGCTGCTACCGCGAGCTCGCCGAGGAGTGGCTCGCGATGGCGGTCATCCCCGGCCGCAAGACCGAGTCGGAGAAGTTCGCCGGCGCCGACTACACCATGTCCATCGAGGCGATCATGTCCGACGGGCTGGCGCTCCAGTCGGGAACGTCACACCACCTGGGACAGAACTTCACCCGCGCCTACAACATCACCTACACCGGCCGGGACAACACCGTGCAGCATCCCTTCCAGACCTCCTGGGGGCTGTCGACGCGGATCATCGGCGGGGTGATCATGTCCCACGGCGACGACCGCGGCCTGGTGCTGCCCCCCCGGGTGGCGCCGGTCCAGGTGGTCGTGGTCCCCATCGAGCGGAGCAACGACCCCGAGGGGACCGAGGCGGTGCGCGCCGCCTGCGTCCGGCTCGAGGAGGAGGCGGCGGGCCGCGTCCGGCTGCGGGTCGACCGCCGCGAGGGCCACCGCCCCGGCGAGAAGTACGCCCACTGGGAGCTGCGCGGGGTGCCGCTGCGGATCGTGGTCGGCAGCCGCGACCTCGCCGAGGGCTCGGTGAGCCTGGTCCGCCGGGTCGACGGCGCCGAGATGCGGCTGCCCCTGGCCGAGGTGGGGGAGAGGCTGCCCGCCCTGCTCGACGAGGTCCAGGTCCTGCTCCGCGAGCGGGCGCTGAAGCTGCTCGAGGACCACAGCCGGGAGGTGGCCACTCTCGACGAGCTCCGCGGCGCCTTCGCGGACGGCCCGGTCTTCGCCAACGCCCCCTTCTGTGACCGGCCCGAATGCGAGGTGGAGGTCAAGGCGGCGGTCCACGCGGTCACGGTCCGCTGCCTGCGGACCGATCGCTCCGGCGAGGGTCGGCCCTGCCTGGCCTGCGGCACCCCCGCGGAGCACATCGCGGTCATCGCCCGGGCGTACTAGCGGACTCCGCTCCCGGTCCGAAACCGGCAGCCCCTCGTCCCCGTTTCACCTGCCCACATGAGGGGAGGGCCCAATTGAGGTCGGGAGGCGGACTTTTGGCAGTTCAGGCCGCGCTCGAAGTGGCCCCTCGCGTGGGGGAGGGTACACTCAACCGGGCAATGCCAATCGCCGAACTGCTGCCCAAGACCTCCTACCTCTCGGAGGCGGACCGTGAGCTGCTCGTTCGCGCCCACGCGGTGGCCGAGCACGCCCACAAGGGCCAGTTCCGACTGAGCGGCGAGCCGTACATCGAGCACCCCCTCGCCGTCGCCGGCATCCTCGCCGACCTGCGACTCGACGCCGACACCCTCGCCGCCGCTCTCCTCCACGACACCGTCGAGGACACCGAGGTGACCCTCGATCGGGTGCGGACCGAGTTCGGCGACCACGTGGCCCGGCTGGTCAACGGGGTGACCAAGCTCGGCAAGATCCACATGCGCACCCGTGAGGAGGTGCAGGCGGAGAACATCCGCAAGATGCTGGTGGCCATGGCCGAGGACATCCGGGTGGTGCTCATCAAGCTCGGCGACCGGCTCCACAACATGCGCACGGTCGACGTGCTGCCGGTCGAGCGGCGGCAGCGCATCGCCCGCGAGACCCTGGACATCTACGCCCCACTGGCCCACCGGCTCGGCATCTGGCAGATGAAGTGGGAGCTCGAGGACCTCGGCTTCGCCCAGGTCGACCCCGAGAACTTCCACTCCATCGAGCAGAAGCTCGCCCGTCAGCGCCGTGAGCGCGAGGTGTTCGTGGGCAACGTCGCCGAGATCCTCGAGCGCGAGATCGAGGACATCGGGGTCAGCGCCGAGATCTCGGGACGGCCCAAGCACGTCTACAGCATCTTCGAGAAGATGAAGAAGACGGGGAAGGGATTCGACGAGATCTTCGACCTCATCGCCATCCGCGTCCTCGTCGACTCGGTGAAGGACTGCTACGGAGTGCTCGGCGTCGTGCACACGCTGTGGAAGCCGATCCCGGGGCGATTCAAGGACTACATCGCCATGTCCAAGGGCAACGGCTACCAGTCCCTGCACACCACCGTCGTCTCCCACACCGGCGAGGCGATGGAGGTGCAGATCCGCACCCACGAGATGCACCAGACCGCGGAGTACGGCGTCGCCGCCCACTGGCGCTACAAGGAGGGCGGCCTCCACGACGACCGTTTCGACGAGCGCTTCACCTGGCTGCGCCTGCTCATGGACTGGCAGAAGGAGGTGCTCGACGCCGAGACCTTCGTCGACACCGTCAAGGTCGACATCTTCCAGGACGAGGTCTTCGTCTTCACCCCCAAGGGTGACGTGCGCTCCCTGCCCGCGGGCAGCACCCCGGTCGACTTCGCCTACCGGGTGCACACCGAGGTCGGGCACCGCTGCATCGGTGCCAAGACCAACGGCCGGATGGTGCCACTCGACCACGTGCTCGAGAACGGCGACATCGTCGAGGTACTCACCACCAAGGGTCCGCACGGGCCCTCGCGCGACTGGCTGACCTTCGTCAAGACCAGCTCGGCCCGCGAGAAGATCCGCGGCTGGTTCAAGAAGGAGCGCCGCGAGGAGAACGTCCAGAAGGGCCGCGAGCACCTCGACAAGGAGTTCCGGCGGATGCGCCAGCTGGCGTTCGGCGGCATCAAGGACGACCGCCTGCTCGAGCTCGCGCACGAGTTCAAGTTCCAGACGTTGGACGACTTCATCGCCGCGGTCGGATACGGGGACATCAGCGCCCGCTCGGCGGTGCTCCGCTTCACCGCGATGGAGGAGGGGGCGCCCAGCGAGCAGCGCGACGACCGCATCCTCACCATCCCGCTCACCAGCACCCCGCGACCCACCGGCGAGGTCCGGGTGCGGGGCGTCGGCGACGTGCTCACTACGCTCGCTCAGTGCTGCAAGCCGGTGGCGGGGGAGCCGATCAAGGGCTACATCACCCGCGGCAAGGGGGTGTCGGTGCACCGCAGCGGCTGCGTGAACATCGTCAATGCCGCCGACCCCGACCGGATCGTCGAGGTGGAGTGGGAGCGCGGCACCCGCCAGCTCTACCCGGTGGGGATCAAGATCGAGGCCTGGGATCGCACCGGCCTGCTCCGCGACATCGCCGCCGTCATCGCCGAGTCCAAGATCAACCTGAGCGGGGCGGACGTGCAGGTCTTCGACGACCGCACCGCGGTGATCTCGACCATCGTCGAGATCCAGAGCCTGACCCAGCTCAGCCGCCTCCTGGAGCGCCTCGAGGCCATCAGGGACGTGCACACCGTGGCGCGAGAGGCCAGCTAGACTCGGGCGCTGTGCCGCCGCCCAGCGCCCCCAAGGGCACTCACGACCTGCTCCCGGACGCGTCTGCGGCCTGGCGGTGGCTGCATGGGGTGCACGCCGAGGTCACCGAGCTCCACGGCTACCGGCTGGTCGACACCCCGATGTTCGAGCACACCGAGCTCTTCGAACGCGGCGTGGGCACCGGCACCGACGTGGTCGACAAGGAGATGTACACGTTCACCGACCGTGGCGGACGGTCGCTGACGCTCCGCCCCGAGGGGACCGTGGGGGTGCTGCGGGCGGTGCTCGAGCACCGGCTCACCGAGGAGGTGCGGCCGCTGCGGGCCCACTACGCCGGTCCGATGTTCCGCGCCGACCGGCCCCAGAAGGGCAGGTACCGCCAGTTCCACCAGGTCGGGGTGGAGGCGATCGGCGAGCGCGCCCCTGCGCTCGACGTCGAGGTGGTCGAGATGGGCCGGCGCTTTCTGGACGCGCTGGGGATCACCGGAGTGGGGCTTCAGCTCAACACCCTCGGGGATCTCGACGACCGGCTCCGCTATCGCGAGGCGCTGCTCGGCTACTACCGGCCGCTCGTCGACCGTCTCTGCGACGACTGCCGGCGGCGGCTGGAGATCAACCCGCTTCGGGTCCTCGACTGCAAGCGCGACCAGGGGCTGAGCGTCGAGGCGCCGCTGATCACCGACTCGCTGAGCGAGGCGAGCACCGCCTACTTCGCCGCGGTCCAGGAGGGGCTGGTGGCGGCTCGGGTGCCCTTCAGCCTCAACCCACGCCTGGTGCGCGGCCTCGACTACTACGCCCACACCGCCTTCGAGTACTGGCACAGCTCGCTCCAGGGGGCCCAGAACTCGCTCGGGGGCGGCGGCCGCTACGACGGCCTCGCCGAGGCCCTCGGCTTCCCCGCCACCCCGGGGATCGGCTATGCCTTCGGGGTCGAGCGGCTGCTGCTCATCGCGGGCGAGCAGGGGACCGCGCCGGCCGCGGAGCCGGCCTGCGACGCGGTGGTCTGCTCCATCGATCCCGCCCAGGCCCCGGCTGCCGCCGAGGTCGCCCGGCTGCTCCGCGCCGCGGGGGTGCGGACGGTTCTGGACGCGAGCGACCGCAAGATCGACCGCAAGCTGCGCACCGCCAACCGCCTCGGGGCTCGGGTGTGCGTCATCGTCGGCGAGGAGGAGGCGCGCGAGGGCGCGGCGACGGTGAAGGACCTCGGCCGGCGTACCGAGGAGCGCCATGCCGCCGAGCGGGTGGTCGACGCGGTTCACGGCGCGCTCCGCGGGAACGCCGCCTGATGGCGACCGAGCGCACCCCCTGCGGCGAGGCGCGCGCCGCCGACGCCGGCCGGCACATCACCGTCTACGGCTGGGTCGACGAGAATCGCGACCACGGCGGCCTCACCTTCGTCGACCTCCGCGACCGCAGCGGCATCATCCAGGTGGTCTTCAATCCCGGCGCGCCCGGGGTGCACCAGGTGGCACAGCGGGTGCGCAAGGAGTGGGTGCTCAAGGTCGAGGGCGAGGTGCGCCTGCGCGGCGGGAACGTCAACCCCCGGCTGGACACCGGGGAGGTCGAGCTCCACGCCACCGCCTGCACCGTGCTCTCCCAGGCGCGCACCCCGCCGTTCCCGATCAACGAGGAGTCCGACGTCGACGAGCGGCTGCGGCTGCGCTACCGCTACCTCGACCTGCGCCGCGCACGGCTGCAGCGCAATCTCCGCGCCCGGGCGCGCTTCATCGGCGGTCTGCGCCGGGCGATGGACTCGCTCGGGTTCATCGAGATCGAGACCCCGATGATGATCCGGGCCACGCCCGAGGGCGCGCGCGACTACCTGGTCCCGAGCCGGATCACCCCCGGGCGCTTCTACGCGCTGCCCCAGTCGCCGCAGCTGTACAAGCAGCTGTGCATGGTCGCCGGGCTCGACCGCTACTTCCAGATCGCCCGCTGCATGCGCGACGAGGACCTGCGCGCCGACCGCCAGCCGGAGTTCACCCAGCTCGACGTGGAGATGTCCTTCATCGACGAGGAGGACATCTTCGCCGTCCTCGAGACGGTGATCTCCCGGGCGTGGCAGGAGGCGGGGTTCCACGGTCGCATCGCCACCCCCTTCCCCCGGCTCAGCTGGCACGAGGCGATGGACCGCTACGGAAGCGACAAGCCGGACACGCGTTTTGGCCTGGAGCTGCAGGATCTCACCGAGGTGGCCCGCGGCTGCGGTTTCCGGGTCTTCGCCGACGCGGTGGCGAAAGGCGGGGTGGTGAAGGGGATCACCGTGCGCGGCGGCGCCGACCTCACCCGCGGGCGCATCGAGGGCGAGCTGCTCGGAGTGGTGAAGACCTTCCGGGCGCGCGGCCTCGCCCACCTGTGGCGCCGTGAGAGCGGCTGGGCGGGCGGCATCGCGAAGTTCCTCGCCCCCGAGGAGCTCGACCGCATCGGCGCCATCACCGGCGCCGATCCCGGCGACGCCGTGCTCATGGTCGCCGACCACGCCGCGGTGGTGGCGGCCGCGCTCGGGGCGCTGCGCCTCCACCTCGGCCGCGAGCGCGGCCTCTATGATCCGGACCGGCTCGACATGATCTGGGTCACCGAGTTCCCGATGTACGAGCGCGACGAGGAGACCGGCGCGCTGGCGCCGCTCCACCATCCCTTCACCATGGTCCACGACGACGACCTCGAGCTGCTCGAGAGCGACCCGCTGCGGGTGCGCTCGCGCGCCTACGACATCGTCCTCAACGGTCGCGAGATCGGAAGCGGAAGCATCCGCATCACCGACCCCGGGGTGCAGGAGCGGGTGCTCCGCTCCCTGGGGATGAGCGACGAGGAGGCGCAGGCGAAGTTCGGCTTCCTGCTCGAGGCGTTCCAGTACGGGGCGCCCCCGCACGGCGGGTTCGCCGCCGGCGTGGAGCGGCTGGTGATGGAGGGGCTGCGCGAGGACAACATCCGCGAGGTGATCGCCTTCCCCAAGAACCAGCAGGCGCAGGAGGTGATGACCGACGCCCCCGCGGACGTCGACCCCGCCCAGCTCGAGGAGCTGGGGATCGCGCTGCGGCCCCGGCCGCCGGCCCGCTGAGCCCGCCCGGCGCCCGGCGGCCACGGTCCTGCAACAGGGTTGGGGTGCCGTTCTGCTGGGGTACCATGACCGCGTCCCTGGCCGGCCAGCGCCTCACAAGCGGCTGGACCAACATTCTCAACATCGGGGCTCCTACATCCGGCGTCCGCCCTCGTGCCCGGGCCCTTCGGGGCCTGCCGGGAAGGGGAACGGCGGCGTGCGGAACCCCACCTGGTCCTGGGGACCAGCCCTTGGTGCGGCCGGTGCAGGGACTGTCCCCATCCTCCCCGGTGCTGGTCTGAGGTTGCGTCCGAGTCCCGGCCTCGTGCTCGCCGCCCTGCTCGTGCTCGTCGCGACGCAGGTGACCCGCCTCGTCGTCCCCGGACGCGGGCCGTATCCGTGGACGCTGCTCCTCTCCGCCGCCGGGCTGATCGGCGGCGAGATCGTCGCCGGCTCCGGCTATCTCGCCTCGCCGGCGATCGGCGTCGTGCATCCGGTCGCCGACGCCCTGGTCATCGCCCTCCTCCAGGCCGGAGGCGCCTATGTCACCGCGCCCGAACAGACGGGTGGACGTCCGCGGCGCTGAGCACAAATGAAGGGTCCCGGAGCCAGGTCGCCCGTATACTTGCGCGGTTCCGGGACTCCGCCATCCCGACGCCCGACAGGAGGATCCCCATGCCCTCGCGCACCGCGGTCTATGGCGTCGGCGCCGCCACCGGCATCCTGGTCGGGGCGCTGGTCGCCCAGCTGAACGGTGCCGCGGGCCGGCAGCGGCTGCAGCGTCTCCTCGGGCGCGGGGCCGCAGCCGGCGGGGCTCCGACCCACATCACCCTTCCCGACTGGGTGTCGGGGCTCCCCGAGCCGAACGGAGACGCGGTCCACGACGGCCGTGGCACCCCGGTCGGACTCACCTCCGTCTAGCACCCGGGATGGTTTCGGCGGCCCGACCGTCGGGTATGTCGTGGGCGAGATGACCGATGTGAGCACCTCCGAGCTCCGGATCCCCGCCGACCCGAGCTACATCGTGGTCGCCAAGCGGGCGGTCGCGGGCTTCGGGTGCGTCGCCGGCTTCGGCGTCGAGGCCATCGACGACCTCGTCATCGCGGTCGCCCAGGCCTGCCAGAGCGCGATCTCGGTCGCCGACTCCGCCACCGATCGGGGCCGGGGGCAGATCCGCCTCAGCTTCAAGCTCGCCGACCGCCGGCTCGAGGTCCAGGTCCGCAGCATCTGCGCCCGCGAGGGCGATCCGGATGCCCCCTGCGGCCCCGACCCGACGGGCACCACGGGGGTCGCCGCCGAGCCGGTGTCCGCTCCCCAGCACGACCTCGCGCTGCGGGTGATGGGGCTCTTCGTCGACGACTGCCGCTACCGGGTCGACCACCGCACCGGCGGGCTCCGGGTGCGGCTCACCAAATACCGCCTCGGTTAGACGGAGAGGCGGCCGCCCCTTGGGGAGACGGCCGCCCTGGTGGGATCAGAGTCGGGGCAGGGTCATCGCCAGCCTCTGCACCGCCGTGCTCACCGGCGCGACCGGGCGCGCAGCGGCGGCGGGAGGCGCCGGCTGGAGGCCGGGGACGCCCGGGATGCCGGGGGCGCCGGCGCCGGGGGTACCGGGCTTCGGCTGCGGCTTCGGCTGGGGCTTCGGCGCTGCGGGGGCAGGGCCGGAGACGGTGACCTTCACGCTCCAGCTCTTGGATTGACCGGATCCGCGCTGCAGGAGGAGGAGGCCGCCCTTGCGCTCGGCCGAGCTCAGGGTGGCGTCGCCGTTCTGGTTCGCGAAGAACACCGCGTGAGTGCTGCCGTCGCCGCGGCCGCCCCGGCCGGGGCCGAGGTCGGGGGTGTCGTGGCGCTTCCCGGCGCCACCGTGGCGGTGCCAGCCCCTCCCGCCGCCGCGGCTCACCGACTTCGGGTTGTTGCTCCGGGGCGGGCTCCAGCGCTCGCCGGAGTCCGGCTTGAGAGCGACGTCGATCTCCGTGCCCGGCGTGACCGTGATCGACTTGCCGCCGTCGGCCTCGGTGAGAGACACCTTGGCGGTGGGCGTGCGCGCCGCTCCGGGATTGCCGCGCCTGCGTCCGAAGTCCGGGGTGGCGGCGACCAGGGAGGCGGCGTCGGGTGCGGCCATCCCCGGCGCCGCCGGGCCGGCCGCGGCGGCGAGCCGCGATGCCACCGGGCCTGCGGCCGCGGCGGTGGCGGTGGCGGCGATGGTCACGGCGCTGGCGCCGGCGAGCCAGAGCATGCGGCTCCGCATCTCATTCCCTCCTCGATGAAACCCGTCACCGGATACACGCGCGGGGGGACCGCGCCGGGGGACAGGGCCACCGACCGCCCGGCGACGGCGCTCTCTGCGACCATGCCAGCCGTGAACGCGGAGCAGGCCGGCGACACGCCCGGCGGCGGCGGCGACGATCCCGCCGTGGCGGCGGCGCCCGCGCGCACCCGCACCCTCCCCAAGCCGGCCTCGACCCCCGAGCGCGAGGAGGTGCGGCGGCTGCTCCGCGAGTACGCGGCCCACCGCGACCCGGCGGTCCGCGAGCGGCTGGTCGAGCTCAACAGTGACCTGGTGCGGTTCATCGCCCGCCGCTTCGCGAACCGGGGCGAGCCGCTCGAGGACATCGAGCAGGTCGGCTTCCTCGGCCTCATCCAGGCGATCGAGCGCTTCGACCCCTCGCTCGAGAACGAATTCAGCACCTTCGCGACGCCGACGATCATGGGCGAGATCCGCCGCCACTTCCGCGACCGCTCCTGGTCGATCCGGGTGCCCCGGCGTCTCCAGGAGAACTACACCCGGGCGATGCGCGCCCAGGAGCAGCTCTCCCAGGAGCTCGGCCGCCAGCCCTCGGTGGCGGAGATCGCCGCGCGCCTCGGCCTCGAGACCGACGAGGTCCTGGCCGCCCTCGAGGTCTCGCCCGCCCAGCACACCGTCTCCCTCGACGCCACCCGCCCCGGCCGGGACGAGGAGGAGGGCTCGGAGCTCGGCGAGCGGCTCGGCCAGGAGGACGACAACCTCGAGCGGGTGGAGATGAAGGCGCTCATCGAGCAGGCGATGGCTCACCTCAGCCCCCGCGAGCGGCAGATCATGCTGCTCCGCTTCGTCGACCAGCTCCCCCAGACCGAGGTCGCGAAGCGGCTGGGGATCTCCCAGATGCACGTCTCCCGGCTCCAGCGCGCGGCGCTCGAGCGCATGCGCCGGGAGTTCCCCGAGCCCCCGCCGGTATGATCCCCCTGCCCGAAGCCGTCCGCGACGGCCTTCGCGGGCCCCTCACGAACTGAGCCCGTGCGCAGCCCAGAGATCCGGGAACGTTTTCTCCACTTCTTCGAAAGCCGGGGGCATCGCCGGCTGCCGAGCGCGTCGCTCGTCACCCACGATGATCCCTCGGTGCTCTTCACCGTGGCCGGGATGGTCCCGCTGAAGCCCTACTTCCTCGGCCTGCGGACCCCCCCGGCGCCGCGCGCCACCTCCTCCCAGAAGTGCATCCGCACCCCGGACATCGAGGAGGTGGGGCGCTCCCCGCGCCACCACACCTTCTTCGAGATGCTCGGTAACTTCTCCTTCGGCGACTACTTCAAGGAGGGGGCGATCGAGCTCGCCTGGGAGCTGCTCACCACCGACTACGGGCTCGACCCGGCACAGCTGCGGCCGAGCGTCCATCCCGGGGACCGGGACGCCGAGGACCTCTGGGTTCGGATCGCCGGCGTTCCCCGCGACCGGGTCGCCCACCTCGAGGACAACTGGTGGCAGCCGGGGCCGACCGGCCCCTGCGGCTACGACAGCGAGATCTACTGGGACTGGGGCGGCCCCTGCTCCTGCGGCCGCGACGACTGCGGGCCGGAGTGCGAGGGCGACCGCTGGCTGGAGATCTGGAACCTCGTCTTCATCGAGTTCGACCAGCCCGAGCCGGGGGTGCGGACGCCGCTCCCGGCCCCGTGCATCGACACCGGGATGGGCCTGGAGCGGATCACCGCGGTGATCGAGGGCGTCCGCAGCAACTTCGAGACCGACCTCTTCGCCCCGCTGGTCGCCGGCTTCGAGGCGCGCAGCGCGCCGATCGCGCCGTCCGGGGAGCGCACCGTGTCGCTCCGGGTCCTCGCCGACCACCTGCGGAGCTGCTCCTTCCTCATCGCCGACGGGGTGACCCCGGCGAACGAGGGGCGCGGCTACGTGCTCCGGCGGATCGTCCGCCGGGCGGCCATCCACGGCCGCCGGGTCGGGCTCGAGGGTGGCCTCGCGGCGGGGGTCGGTGACCTCTGCGAGGTCATGGGCGCGGCCTATCCGGAGCTGGTCGAGCGTCGCGAGCACGTCGAGCGGGTGCTCCGTGCCGAGGAGGAGGGCTTCGCCCGCACCCTCGCCCAGGGGGTCGAGCGGCTCGACGCCCTGCTCTCCGGCGGCGACGGTCGGATCTCCGGCGAGGACGCCTTCCGCCTCCACGACACCTTCGGGCTTCCCGTCGAGATCACCGCCGAGGTGGCCGCCGAGCAGGGCGCCGGCGTCGACCTCGAGGGCTTCGCCACCGCGATGGAGCGGCAGCGGGCGAAGAGCAGGGCGAGCGCCGTGAGGCACGGCTTCGAGGGCGGCGCCGCGCTCCCGTCGACCGCCTTCGTCGGCTACGACATCCTCGAGACCGGGGCCGAGGTGGTGCGCATCGGCGACCACGAGGCGCGCGACGCGCTCGCCGCCGGTGAGAGCGCCGTGGTCCTCCTCGACCCCAGCCCCTTCTACGCCGAGGGCGGCGGCCAGGTCGGCGACACCGGCGTCCTCGACTGGGACGGAGGCCGAGCCCGGGTCGTCGACACCCAGCCGGTCCCCGTCAGCGGCGCCCGGGCCCACGCGGTGACGGTGGAGGTGGGGACCCTGACCCCCGGGCTGCGGGTCACCGCCCGGGTCGACGCCGAGCGCCGCGCCGCGATCGCCCGGCACCACAGCGCCACCCACCTGCTCCACCGCGCGCTCAGGCTCGTCCTCGGCGACGAGGTGGTGCAGCGCGGCTCCTGGGTCGGTCCCGACCACACCACCTTCGACTTCAACTTCTCCCGGGCGCTCACCCCCGCCGAGCTGCGCGAGGTCGAGCGCGCCGTCAACGACGCGATCCGCCGCAACCTCGAGCGCACTGCGGAGGTGATGCCGATCGCCCGCGCCCGTGCCGAGGGCGCGGTGATGCTCTTCGACGAGAAGTACGGCGAGGAGGTGCGCGTCGTCGACTTCGGCGGCTGGTCGCGGGAGCTCTGCGGCGGCACCCACGTCGCCCGCAGCGGCGACCTCGGGGCCGCCATCCTGGTCTCCGAGTCGAGCGTCGGACAGGGGCTGCGCCGGATCGACATGGTCGCCGGCAAGGCCGCCGAGGATCGCTGGGAGCGCGACGCCGCCGCTCTGCGCGACACCGCGACCGCGCTCAAGGTGCCCCTTGACGAGGTTCCCGACCGCGTCGCCGCGCTGCAGGCGCGGCTGCGCCAGCTGCAGCGCGAGCTCGAGGAGGCGAAGCGCCGGGCGCTGAGCGGCGGCGGCGCCGGCGGGGCGGAGGTCGAGGACGTCGCCGGGATCCGGCTGCTCCACGTGCTCCTCGACGGCGGTGCGGGCGTCGAGGAGGTGAAGGCGGCGGTCGACAGCCTCTACGCCGACCGCCTCGGCGGCGACGGCGTCGCCCTCGTGCTCGGGGAGAGCGCGCTCGCGGTGAAGGTGGGGCGCGGCGCCCAAGGGCGCGGCCTCCGCGCCGGGGACCTGGCGCAGGCCGCGGCGGCCGCCACCGGCGCGAAGGCGGGCGGGCGGGCGGACTTTGCCAACGGCGGAGTCGGCGATCCGTCGCGCCGCGGCGAGGCGGTGGCGGCGGTGCGCGAGGCGATCGCCGCAGCGGGAGGGGGCTCGTGAGCAAGCGCAAGTTCTCGCTGCTGCGGCGGCGCGAGGAGTTCCACAGCCACTACACCGCCATCGACATCGGCACCGAGGTGGTGAAGGCGCTCGTGGTCAAGCGCGAGGAGGACCGCGGCATCGTCATCGGCGTCGGCAAGGTCCGGCAGTCGCTCAACGACATGCAGGCGGGCGCGGTCTCCGACATCCAGGCGGTGATCGACAACGTCGACCGCGCCCTGACCGAGGCCGAGGACATGTGCCAGCTCGTGCCCGGCCAGGCGGTGATCGGCATCGCCGGCGAGCAGATCAAGGGCTTCAGCACCTCGGTGAGCGTCCCCCGGGCGCAGTCGCAGACGCGGATCACCCAGGCGGAGGTGGCGCAGAGCCTGCAGATGGTGCAGCGCCGCGCGCTCCGCGAGGCGGTGCGCCAGATGTCCCAGGAGATGGGCGTCCCCGAGGTGAACGTCAAGCTGGTCCACAGCGCGATCACCGGCATCCGGGTCGACGGCTACCCGGTGAGCAACCCGCTCAACTTCCAGGGGCGGTCGCTCGACCTCACCATCTTCAACACCTTCGCGCCGCTCACCCACATCGGCGCGCTGCAGACCATCGCTCAGGAGCTCGACCTCGAGCTCGTCGCCACCGTCGCCGAGCCGTACGCGATGGCGCGCGGCTGCGCCAACGACGAGGTCTACGAGCTCGGCGGAATCTTCGTCGACATCGGCGGGGGCACCACCGACGTCGCCCTGGTACGCAACGGTGGCATCGAGGGGACTCGGATGTTCGCGCTCGGCGGGCGCGCGTTCACCCGCCGTCTCGCCGGCGAGCTCGGCATGTCACTGGAGCAGGCCGAGCAGTTCAAGCTCGCCCACGGCGCCGGGACGCTCACCGCCGACCAGCGCAAGCTCGCCCACGACGCCGTCGACCCCAGCTCCGAGGTGCTCGCCCAGGGCGTGGCGCTCGCGCTCGAGGACATGGCCCGCGGCGAGGCGCTCCCGCCCGCGATCTACATCGCCGGCGGCGGCGCGGCGCTCCCCGAGGTCGCCGACCAGCTGCGCGCGCTCAACTGGACCGAGCACCTCCCCTTCCCCAAGACGCCGACGATCGAGGTGCTCCGCCCCGAGGCGGTGAGCGGCGTGTACGACAGCACCGGGCTGCTCACCGGCACCCAGGACATCACCCCCATGGGGCTCGCGTACCACGCCATCCAGCTGGACGACGAGGAGGACCAGCCCCTCGGCGGCGTCATGCGGCGCATCATGCGCGCGATGAAGGTCTGAGCCATGGCCAAGATGGTGTACGTCGACCCCGACGAGGAGATCACCGAGCTCGTCGACCGCATCCGCGCCGGCGACGACGAGAAGGACCTCGTCTTCATCTTCCCCAGCCATGCTCGGGTGCTCCTCAGCCCGCTCAACCTCAGGCTGCTGCAGCAGTACAGCCGCTCCAACCTCAAGAGCACCTCCATCGTCAGCGGGGACCCGCGGGTCCAGGGGCTGGCGCGCGAGGCGGGGTTCGCGACCTACGCCTCGGTGCAGGCCTACGAGCGCGGCGTGCAGGTGATGCGCCCCGCCACCGACGGCGCCGCCGCCGGCGGAGCGGCGGCCGACGCCGCGGCCGCGGCGGACGATCTCGAGCCGCTCGACGACACCTGGACCGACCCGGTCCCGCCGGCGGTGCCGCCGGGCACGCGCCGGCCGCGCGCGTCGCTGCCGGGGACCCCGCGGGTGACGAGCCGGCGCCGTCTGTACATGGTCGCCGGAGGGATCTTCACCGTCGGCTTCCTGCTCCTCTTCCTGGTGGCGCCGTCGGCGAAGGTGACCATCACCCTCAAGGCGACCCCGGTCGAGCTCAGCAAGCAGATCCAGGGCACGAGCGACCCGACCTCCGCGCAGGGGCCCGACCGGGTGCTCACCAAGGCGGTGACCGACGACGAGAGCCAGCAGTTCGACGCCAAGCCGACCGGGAAGAAGACGATCCAGGCGGTCGCGGCGACGGGCACCGTGCTGCTGCAGAGCGACGAGCCGTACCCCTTCTGCGCGAGCAACGGCTTCCCCAAGGGGACGGAGTTCGCCACCACCGGGTCGAAGCCGGTCAAGTACGTCGTCAGCCAGGACACCACCGACATGCCGAACGGGGAGTACTGCATCGGCCCGTCGACGGACGGCTCGTTCGTGTCGAGCGTTCCGGGCCAGCCGCCCGTGCCCATCCCGGTGACCGCCGAGGTGACCGGCGGCGCGGGCAACGTGGCCGCGGGGGCGATCACCCAATGGCTGCCGCCG
>Ga0209577_10002679_pt1 | contig 16985 bp, 10 predicted proteins | sample GraSoiAngelo_109_FD_185874 | JGI IMG/M metagenome (GOLD analysis project Ga0209577, IMG submission 185874) | Grasslands soil microbial communities from the Angelo Coastal Reserve, California, USA - 14_0903_12_20cm (SPAdes) (version 2) | ecosystem: Environmental > Terrestrial > Soil > Grasslands...
ACCAAGAGAATTCCCGTTCATCTCTGATCTCTTCTTTCTCGCCCTTCTGCTCATTAATTAAGAGTACTAAACCTGTCTCAGAGATGTTGGCACGGAGGGCCCCTGATCGAAGGGCCGCCATTGCTTTGCTAGAAAAGCGGTCTGCAGAAGTCACAGCCCAGATAAACGCGACGGTGTCGAGGAGCAAACGCATCAGCGGCGGCCATTCAGAAACTCATCAACTTCTTCGGCATTCATTGGCTTCCACCAATCAGGGTCAACTTCGATGACCTTGCCCTGGAGCGTCCCGAATTTAGGTTTGTCGTTGCTGGCGGTTGTTGTTCGAACTAAATCCACCACGGGTACCCCACGCCGACAGATGGTCACAGGTTCACCGTCCTCGGCAGCTCTTATCAGCTGGGGAAGCTTGTTCTTGGCCTCCGCCACACTTACTTTCTAGGATCGTATCGTAGCCATCTAGATGGCCATGTCAACAAACCGTCGCGCGTGTCGCGCGTGTATCGTTTGCACGTGAATGCCAGGGCTGTGGAAAACTAGATTGCAAGCAAGTGACTACAGCCTACAAGCTGACAGAGGCGCTCGGAAGAAATGGCCTTGAACCCGAAGGTGGCGGTTTTCCAGGCCTCCCCCACGCACTCCAGTTCAATGCTCGGTGCCTGTTTTGTTGTGCTTACGATCGGTACGGGCACTTAATGAGACGACGCGTGGGTCAGCAAAAGGCCAGCGGTTAAGCTCGGAGTCCGTGGTAAGCTATGCAGAGCAAACCGCGGAGAGGTGGCAGAGCGGCTGAATGCGGCGGTTTGCTAAACCGTTTTGGGGGCCAAAACCTCCAACGGGGGTTCGAATCCCCCCCTCTCCGCCAGAAATTTAAGTGGTTGAAAATACAGACCTTTTTCCCAACGGCTTCCGTGTTACTCATTCGTGGATTTGTCTCCGCCGAATTATGAATTTGCAACCATAGATAAACCACGAGTAACCACGAGTAAATAATACGACGGTCTAGGAAACCGTTTGAACTCGTGCCATTCGACAATAGGTACGCCCAAGCGAAGGTCGGACGAGCCATCGTGGAAGTGCGGCCTGAGGTCGGTGGCCTAGTGGATCCTCACGTTCGGGAGCTTTGTGTAGATGGACCTCAGTTCCTTTTCGTCCGAACCCAAGGGAGCCGAGCAGGCCACGCGACAAGGGGTAGGGGCTTGGCAAAAAATGCAGCAATATTTGCGAGAACTGGCGGAGTTGAATAAGGAACGGAATTTGCGACGCGTCCGCGAGGCCGATTCGCGGTGAAGCCATGGCTGGGTGGGGTGCGTACCTTGGTTAACTGTAAGGCTGCCGGCCAAACCGGCAGCTCAAAAGCGGTGGAGGAGCACGCTTGCTCCACGAATTCCCCTAACCTCAGCACACCAAACCAAAAAGCGGGGTTTTGCAACAGCCTTTAGCTAGCCCAAACACTTCAAATCCGCCAGAAGCATAATGATGCATTTTCTAATTCGACCCATGCGCTCGTACTTGACATCTCGAGATGTGAGCGTAGACTTCTGCCCACGCCTGCTACCCCGTCGCAAGGCTTCTATCGCGCTACAATGTTACTTCTTGTAAGCTCATTATCCCGCAGACGCGTTTGGCTCCTCGGTGCTCTTTCGCTGTTGACAGTTGTCATCATCGCGGGCGTCCTTTTTGTGCGATTTCGCCGCCCAGCTGGTCCGCCCTACGGTCAGAGAGAAGCTCTCCGGACGATTCGAATTGACAAGGGCTTTCGTATTGAGTCCTTTGCCGCGGAGCCCTTGATCAAGAGTCCCGTGGCAATGGATTGGGACGAGAATGGGCGCATCTATGTGGCCGAGGATACCGGGTACCCACTTGATACCAGACCCATAGGCCGCATCGTGCTGCTTGAGGACACGAACCGCGATGGAGTGCCGGATCGGCGGACGGTGTTTGCGGACCACATCGTTATGCCGAACAGCGTGATGTGCTGGAAAGGCGGGGTGCTGGTCACCGCCGCTCCGGATGTTTGGTTTTTCAAAGACACGACGGGAAACGGCAAGGCTGATGTTCGCGAAAAAGTACTTACGGGCTTCGCGTTTACAAATCCGCAGCACATGGTCAACGGCCCGCTCTACGGTCCGGATAACTGGATCTACCTCAACCATCAAGGACCGGTTCACACCGTGGTATTCCAGGACCAGTTTGGAGATCGCGGCAGCGACATTCGTTTTGCAGATGGACGAGGACCGCGCCTAAAAATGGCGCCGCGCAGTGTGCGCTTCAGGCCAGACACGCATGAGCTCGAGTTCTTATCCGGTTGGTCGCAATATGGGCAGGCGTTCGACGAATGGGGGCGTCACTTCACCATTACTAACGACAGTAATGGACAATATGAAGTCATCGCGGCACGTTATTTGCAGCGAAATCCTTCTTTCTTGGTGCCTGAGGTGCAGCAGGATGTTTCTACGGCAGAGAACAACAAAGTTTTTCCGATCACCCGCAATCCGCGATTCGAAATCCTGACGGATGTAGGCACGCTCACTTCCTCGTGCAGCATCACCCTGCCGTATCTTAGTGGCGCGTTCCCCACATCTTTTGATCGTGTCGCCTGTCTAGCGGAATCGGCTCACAATTTGGTGCATTGCGACGTTTGGTCGGATGAGGGCGCAAGTTACAGCGCGCGGCGCCTCGAAGAGAAGGCCGAGTTCGTTGCCTCGACGGATGCCTGGTTCAGGCCGGTGAATATGTACATTGGACCTGACGGAGCTCTCTACCTCATCGATTATTATCGCAACACTATTGAGCATCCTGAGTGGATGGCTGCGGATACTTATCATGCCGGATACCTTTATAACGGACAAGATCGCGGTCGAATCTACCGGATCGTTCCGGATTCGCAAAAGCCTCTTCCCTTGCCCAAAAACATTCGATTTGGCCAAGCAGCCGACGCGGAAATTGTCCAACAGCTGTCGAGTCCGAACATCTGGTGGCGCCGCACAGCGCAGCGGCTTCTGGTGGAACGCCATCACGATGAAGCCGTCCCACTGCTAGTTCACTTGCTTCGTGATAGCCCGTCTCCTCTGGGGCGCGTGCACGCTTTGTGGACACTTGATGGCCTGGGGAAACTTGACCCGAATCTCGTCGCCCGGGCGCTCGATGATCCTGTGGCAGGCGTACGGGAAAATGCAATTCGCCTAGCAGAACCTTACCTGGCGAAAGCCCCCGAGTTGTCCCGGAAGCTCACGCAAATGGCTGGCGATCCTGATCCTAAGGTTCGATTCCAGCTCCTTTGCACTCTAGGGTTTCTTGACTCGCCTGAAGCGACGGCTGCCGAAAACAAACTCCTCGCGGATGGCGTCGAAGACCCATGGATGCAGGTGGCTGCGTTAAGTGCCTCTGCCAGTCGGGCGCTTTCCTATTTTGAGTTCGCAGTTTCCCGTTTCGCCGACAATGAGACGAAGGGACGCCGCAATTTCTTTCGGCAAGTGGGCGCTGTGATTGGTATGAAAGCGGACGCCAGGGAGATGCGACGGCTCGTAACAGGGGCGGCAGATGGTTCTCGTCGAAATTCGGACTGGTGGGCAGGTGCAACGCTTGATGGCATCGCTGAGGGCATTCGCGCAAAGGGTGCGGAAGCGAAAGCAGCATTGACGCAGGATCGGGATCTTTTTCTGCGAATGTTTGAGCGGCGCCCGGGCCCGGTGGCACACGCCGCGGTTCATCTGCTGGCCGTCCTCGGTCTTCCGAAGGATGCGGCTGCCAAGCAGGCCGTTGAGCGCGCAGAGAGAATAGCCGCAGATCGCAAGGCTGACGCCGCTTTGCGGGCGGACGCGTTGGATCTGCTGGGGCTTGCAAAATCTGATCGGCAGACACATCTACTGGAAAGCCTTGTCGATCCGAAAGAGCCTGACACCGTTCAGATCGCGGCTGTGAGGGCGCTTAACTCCGTCAGCGGCGCCAAAGTCGGCCCGTCGCTGCTCGCCAAATGGAATGCCATGAGCGCTCCGGTACGCGCGGAGGCGACGAATACATTGCTGACCGGCGGCTCTGATCGAGTCCGCCTGCTGCTCGAGGCAGTGAAGAATGGAGACGTTCAGACGTGGCAGCTTGACTCGTATAAGCCGCGCCTGTTCATGGATCCGGATCCTGATGTCCGTCAGTTGGCAAGGGCGCTGTTCGAGCAAAGTTCGGCTCAGCGCGAAGAAGTTCTGAAACAATACCAAGCGGCGTTGAATATGCCGGCCGACGCATCGCGCGGCAGAGAAACCTTCACGCGGGTCTGCTCGAGATGCCACGCGCTCGACGGCGTGGGCGTAGCCGTCGGGCCCAACTTGGGTACGGTGCGAAATCACCCCGCATCGGAGCTCTTGGTCGATATCATTCTGCCCAGTAAATCGATCGAACAAGGTTATGAAACGTATGTGGTTGAGCTGGCTTCCGGAGACATCGTGGATGGCATCATGAGCGCCCAGACTCCGGCAACGATAACGCTACGGCAGGAGCAAGGAAGGGAAACTGTCATAGCTCGCCGGGACATCAAAGCTATGCACGTCAGTAAGGTCTCTATGATGCCAGAAGGCTTAGAAAAACAGATCAGCGTTGGCCAGATGGCGGACTTGCTGACATTTCTAAAAGCAGTTCGCTAGGGTTGCCCAGTGGCTCACCCGAGGAACGGTCGTGCTCTTGCTGGCTGCGGCCTATCTCTCCGCGTTGACTTTGAGCAGCGTGGAGCTGCTCGCGCGGAACACAAGTCGCGCGAACGAAGAACCTGCTCGCCCCTTTCAGTGGCCAGACGGAAAACGGATGGCGCTCAGCGTGAGTTTTGACGACGGGCGTGTCAGCCAAGTCGATACAGGTTTGGCGCTGCTCCGCAAACATGGAATCAAGGCGACGTTTTTCCTTCAAGGAAACCAGGTTGAAAAGCATCTCGATGGCTGGCGCCAGGCTGTGGCGGATGGACATGAGATCGGCAAGCACTCCATGACACCTCCCTGCACCGGCAACTATGAATTCAGCCGGCACAACGCGCTTGAGGATTACACTTTGCAGATGATAGACAAACAGCTCGAAGCAACGAACGCACAGATTAGCCATCTGCTAGGAGTCCAGCCAAGAACTTTTGCCTATCCTTGCGGACAGAAGTTCGTTGGACGGCGGCGTGCAAAGAGCTACGTACCCTTAATTGCGAAGCGTTTTCTCGTTGGACGAGGCTATCTCGATGAAGCGGCAAACGATCCGGAATTCTGCGATCTTGCACAGACGCTGGGAACGCCCTTTGATGACATGGACTTTGAACAAATGCTGAAACCGATCGAGCAAACGGCGAAGCAAGGACGCTGGATCATTTTTGTCGGTCACGAGATTGGCGAGCGAGGTTATCAGGTGACGGATACCAAGCGCTGGACGCTTTGTGCGATTACGCCAACGATCCGGCCAATGGGATTTGGCTCGGAACAGTCGCTGAAATTGGGCCTATATTCGACAGCATCGGGCGGCGATAAAGTGAGAGCCACGATACTCAAATCCGTGCAAGCTTAATCACATACTTCCTGGCTGACTGAACCCTGATAGATTCGAGCGATCGTTCTATTAAGTCGATAAAAGGAGCGCCGCCGTGCAGTAACACTCCTATCAAGCCGGCGGTTCAAGAACTGCCCTAGCTTTTCTCGTGCTGACACTGTGCACGTGAAGGTGGCCGGAGTTTGCCAACCAAGATCATGCGCCGCAGAGTGTACAGAGCAAACCTAATATCAACCGACGTCTCCATGTAGCACATGCTACAATCTGCCGCGTGAACCGCCGGAGGAGCCTCCAGATCCTTTTCCACCTGGCGCTTTCGTCTTTGCCTCGTTTTCGTCTGCTCTTAAGCGCCAACACTGGCAAGGGGGACGAATACCTCCCTAACTACGTTGATTTTGCGAGTCAGGCGGGGTTAACCACTAGGACTGTGCTCGTGGGAGATGAACGCAAAGATTTTCTTCTCTCCACGACGGGTGGCGGAATTGCTCTATTCGATTATGACAGTGACGGATGGCTGGATATATTTATCGTCAACAGCTGGGGACTACGTGGGTTCCCGAGGGGTGAAGAACCCACAAATCACCTTTACAGGAACAATCGTGACGGGACATTTACGGATGTGACTGCGAAGGCCAATCTCGTGCGCTCCGGTTGGGGCCAGGGAGTGTGCGTCGGAGACTACAACAATGATGGCTTCCTGGATCTATTCGTCACCTACTACGGCAAAAACGTGCTGTACCGCAACAACGGAGATGGTACCTTCACCGACGTCACTCGCGAATCCGGGCTGCTTCAAATCGAGAACCACTGGAACTCCGGTGCCGCTTTTCTCGATTACGACCGTGACGGCTATCTCGATCTGTTCGTCAGCAACTATGTGGCTTACGAATCCGGCCTCGCGCTGTACGATTCAGACCCCTCGCTGGTCGGCACGCAATCGCCGGTATTATACGGGCCAGCAGGGTTGCAAGGATCAAAGAACATTCTCTATCACAACAATGGCGATGGACGCTTCACAGATGTATCGAAAGCCGCTGGTATTGCGAAGCCCGAGCCGACTTACGGCTTTACGCCGTGTGTTGCCGACTACGACAACGATGGCTGGCTCGACATTTACGTTGCGAACGATTCGACGCCGAGTCTGCTTTTCAAAAATAACCGAAATGGAACATTCGCCGAAATTGGGCTGCTCGCTGGGGTAGCCGTTGACGAGAACGGGGGCTTGCAAGGCGGGATGGGTGTTGACACTGGTGATTATGACGGCGATAGTTTTCTCGATATCATAAAAACCAACTTCTCAGATCAGACCACCTCTCTGTACCACAACCAGGGGAATGGGTTCTTCACGGACCGCACAGTCCAAGCCGGTCTCAGCGGGCAGACCTCCTCAGTCAAGTGGGGCACTGCTTTCCTTGATTTTGACAACGACGGTCAGCTCGACCTTTTAATGGTCACCGGCGCGATTTATCCTCCGCGCCTGAGGACGGGACTCGCGAAGCCGAAAGAAGACGAAGGCAAGACAATCTTGTATCGCAATTTTGGAAACGGTCGGTTCCAGGACATCTCGGAGCGTGGCGGATCTGGTTTACTACTTCCGCGTTGCAGCCGTGGGGCGGCTTTTGGCGACATTTTTCATTCAGGGCAGATTGACGTGGCAATTAACAATCTGAATGACGCTCCTACTTTGCTGCGGAATCAGTCGCCGTCGCCAAACTCATGGCTGCTTGTACGACTTGTCGGAACGCGCACCAACCGTGCGGCGATCGGATCCAGAGTGATTGTCGAGGCTGAGGGTCGGCGGCAAATTCAGGAAGTACGCAGTGGTGGTAGTTTCTGCTCGCAGAGCGATCTGCGACTGCATTTCGGCCTGGGCCGCGCGCGCGAAGCAACTCGCTTAACGATCAAATGGTTGGGCGGCGGGCAGGAAATCTTGGAACGCGTTCCCGCCAATCGCTTGGTTGTGATCCAAGAAGGAAAAGGAATTGTTGGTCAGGAAAAGTTTTGAATTTGTTGCGTCGCATTATCCCGTTGGTTGTCCTCGGTTTCCTATCCGCGACAGCTCAGTGTGCCCAAACCACGAGCCAGGGAAGTCAGCCCAGCACGTCAACTGCATACGACAAGGCCTTCCATCTATTGCAAACGGGACAAGCTGACGAGGCACTCGCAGAAATAGATACCGCATTGGCAGGTAAACCGGGCGACCCCTCTTTGAACAACCTTCGAGGACTGGTGAGCGCCCAGCTGGGTCGTACTGGGGAAGCCGAGGCTAGTTTCAGGAAAGTCATCCGCTTACTGCCTCATGCAGCCATGGGCTACAACAATCTCGCTGCACTGCTTTGGCAGTTGGGCCGCTATCCTGAGGCTGCGAAAGCGTTTCGGCAGGCGCTGACGGAAGAACCGCACAATTTTACAGCGTTGGTAGGTCTGGGTACAACTTTGGCGGAGACCCAGGAGTACGGGAAAGCTTTGCCATATCTTGAAAAAGCGTGGTCCAGTCGCCCTGAAGACTTCCAGGCTGGATATGAGTTGGCTCGAACTCTGCGGGAGCTGAAAAGGCCGGCCGAGGCGCAGAGGGTACTCGCGAAGTTAAGCCCTCCTCAAGACAGTGCGGTTGGGGCGAAGTTCTATGCGCTCTCAGCAGCAGTAGCCGAACAGCTTGGAGACCAAGCAGCCGCAAGTCGTGACTACCGTCGTGCCTACGAGCTAAGTTCCCAATCCTTCGAGATCTACCTTGCGCTGGTGCGCAGCACGCTCGGGACGCGCGACAGGTCGTGGGCGCAACTGCCTCCTGCACCGACAGCCCTCTCTGCGGAGCAGCACTTCGCGCTCGGACTGATATTTGCATCCGGCGGCGCTTACTCCGCGGCAATCTCACATTTTCAGCAAACCTTACGGCTGGAACCGACGAGTTATTTGGCAAGCTATAATTTAGCGCTGGCCTACAGGCAAGAAGGTAAGTCGCAGGCAGCCATCGAGTTGCTTGAACATACTCTCGAACAACAACCAAATGGCGTGCTATATAACCTCTTGGCATCCCTCGAAGAAGAAACAGGGCTTTATGTGGAAGCCGTCCGCCACTATCAGCGGGCCGTCGACTTGGACCCGGGCAACGAACAATATTATTTTGATCTCGGTGCGGAATACCTTATGCATCTGACATTTGGTCCGGCAGTTGAGGTGTTCCGCGTGGGCTCACATAAATTTCCCACATCCCCGCGCCTATATGTAGGGACGGGTCTGGGTCAGTTTGCGCTGCGTCAATACGCCGACGCAGCAGATGCATTTATAGACGCTTTGGAGGCTGATCCGTCATCTCCTGACGCGTTTCTCGCCTGGAATGCCTTACCGACGTTCGTGGTGGTGGCTGAATGGGAAAAGATACAGCCTCGGCTTCAACGATTAGCGGAACGGTTTCCCGAAAATGCCCAGGCTGCATTCTGCTACGGCGCAGCGCTTTTTCGGCACGGCGTGGCTTTGGCTCAGAGCGACGGTTTCGATCTGGCACAATCGCTGCTCGAGACAGCGGCCCATTTGAACCCAAAACTAGCTGTAGCGCACCTCGAGTTAGGAACAGTTTATGCTCAGCGCAAGCAAAGCAAGAAGGCCGTTGCCAGTTTTCTCGAAGCAATTCGGCTGGATCCGAACTCCGAAATGGCGCACTACAGGCTTGGGCAGACTTATCGAGACCTGAATCAGTTGACGTTGGCTCAGCGGGAATTGGATCTCTACCAGAGGTTGTCTCGAAATCGCCGGGACCGAATGGCGCAAATGCGGAGCGCTATCAGGCAATTCGTGCTCGCAAAGCCCAGTGCCGAGTCGGCTCCGAAGGGAAGGAAAGCGCCTTTGTGAAGTACTTCAGTTGCTCTCAAGAGCGAGTGTTGTCGCGTTTGTGTCCCAAGAGAAAGGCGGCTACAAATGAACAGAATGCCGTTGACGTCTGGCAATTAGAATTGGGAGCGCGCGTATTGCCACTTCCGTGATCTTTCCAAGCAGGCTGACGCGGGCGACACCAAGAAGCTGCCTCCCCAATCATGTTTCTCCAGTGTTTCCTTACAGATTGAAGACGGCTTTGGCATAAACTCGCATCCGCTGCGTGAACGTTATCTGCCATGAGACCGCTGGTGGTGGGCACGGATGTTCGACGCCGGTTTCAAGTGGATTCGCATTGGCCCGTATGAGAACAGCTCTGACCGCACCGGTTGGGATTGGAAGGAACGCGGAGTGTATTTCAGCTCCCAGGAACTGGAGGACCACCTAGACTCTGGTGGACAACGGTGTCAATCCTCAAATACAGCTGCTGTATGGCGATCCCATGTACACAGCCGCAGCCGGCAAGATGCCCGACGCGATCACTTCCGAGCCGGGTTCGTTTCATAATGCGGACACATTGCGCGCGCGACGGTTCCGAGCCAATAGAACTAAAGAGGTCAAACTAGAACTTGTACTTCAAGGCGAACTCAATCTGCCGGTTGTCAGTCGCAGTACTAGTGATGCTAGCTCCTCCGGCCTGATCCACAGTGCTGCCGGGCAGGCCGAAATTGGGGTGGTTCAACATGTTGAAGAATTCGGAGCGGAACTCAATCTCGTGAGTTTCACGTAGCTTGAAGCTTTTCTGTAAGACGAAATCCACATTGACAAGCCTCGGCCCTCGGAGGTTGCCAATCCGCGAGTTACCGAATACGTGCGCGACCTGTTGTCCGGAGGCCAAAGGCGGCGCGACAAATACTGCTTGGTTATACCAGCACTGCAGTGTTTGGTGACCCGCAACACAGTCCAGATTCGCCTGCACATCCTGCCCAATGGAGAAATTATAGGGATCGCCAATCTGGTTCGGCCGATAACTGCCGCTACCGGTATTGCTGAGATCGCCCGACATGACGGCGGTAAATGCCTCTCCGCTCTGCGCGCTCGTTATGCCACCGATCTGCCATCCGCCGATAATTCCTTCAGCAACACTCCCTAAGCTACTAAGGAAATGCCATCTTCGACCGATCGGTAATTCGTAGATATAGCTCACCACGAAACGGTGCCGAAGGTCAGGTAGTACCGGGCCAAATTCCTTCTCGGGATGGTGGGCATCCTGGATGGCCGCTCCGACATTGCCATCTGCGTTACCCAAATTGTGAGCCAGCGTGTAAGAAGCTAGGAGGTTAAAGCCGCTTGAGAAGCGCTTGTTTAGCGATGCCTGAAAGGCGTTGTAGAACATCTGCAACTGCGGGAAATCTAGTGGCAACACGTTGCTCAAGTCGGGCAAAACGTTGAAGTACGGGCGGCCAAGATTGCCGGTCGCATCCGAAAAGTTGGAGTCCAGCGGCTGAAAAGGCTGATTCAAGTCACTGACCTCATGATTCCACAAGTGGTATGCGCGCGTGCCTACGTATCCGATCTGTGCCATCCAGTTCTGCGAGAACTGGCGTTGAACCCCCAAATTCCACTCGAGGATCCGCGGCATGCGACGCACCGGGCCAGTAGTGCGCACGACCCCGATGGGATGATTGGGATCAGCGAAGGGAATGGTTGGCGAAAAGCCGGCAGATATCAATTGACTCGAAGAGGGCGGTTGACCCACATTGAAGAAGTGAGACGTAAACGCCAGCTGCGGAGGGTTTAGACCCAAGTCATCGAAGATGTTCCCCTCGCTAGAGTAGAAGATGCCAAAAGCGCTGTGGACCACTGTGTCCTTGTGCGGAGACCACGCCAAACCGATTCGCGGCGCCCAGTCGCTCTTGTCAAACTTAACGCCTGCGTGAGGTACTGCATTGGGGCCATACGAATTCACCACGACTGCGCGATCCAGGTCGAAGTTGCCGACGCGGCCATTGGCGGGCGAGGTCACCTCGTAGCGCAAGCCAATATTCAAAGTAAGATTAGGCAAAACGCGGAAATCGTCCTGCACAAACTCCGCCAAGTCCCAATAGCGTGTTGGGTACATTCCACTCAGAAAGTCCTGCCCTGAAGAAATCGGTATTCCCAACAGCAAGTCGGCTAGCCCGTTGCCGCCATTCGAAGTAGTCAGGTCGGCAGTATACCCACCTGGAAAGCTGAACTGTCCGCGAGATGCTGTCAGCTGAAAGAAGTTCCGCTGCTGGCGGCGAAAATCAATTCCGAATTTGAAGGAATGCTTGTTACGGGCCCAGGTGACGGTGTCTGCGATTTGATAAATGTTTTCGATGGCGTGTTCGGGCGTCCAGAGCGAATCGCCGAGAGGAGTGAAGCTGGCGACGTCAACGAAAGACAGTCCTGAAGAGTTTAGATCGCCGCGGTTGGCAAAGGGAATTCCGACCTGCTCCGACGCGTTCTTGCCGAACAGAAGCGGCAACGCATTAACCGCGTAACGGAAGAAGCCTCCATGGAAATCATTGAGCAAGTGCCCCGAAAAAGTGTGGGTCCAACCGAGATTAGCGTGCTGCGATCGCGTCTTATCGCGGCTCGGACAGCAGCTGAGGCCGCCCAGGTCCCCCAGAGGGCCCGGTCGGAAGCTACGGATATCCCCGAAGCTGTACCCCACGAAGACCTGGTCCTGTTCGCGGAAACGATGGTCCAGCCGAATGTCGAACGAATCCTGATCATTCACTCGATTAGGATTTGAGAAGTAGTTGTTAACCAAGCCCGGACCGTTAGGCAAGGGATACAAATTGGCAACATTCAATCCCGTCGAATTGATCATCGTGGGCGGGATCACGTTCAATTGGCCGTTATAGCTGATCGGATTGCGGAGCAGGACGGTCCCGCCCCCGTTCGCGCACGCATGGCTCTGAGTCGTAAACGGGTCAAAGATGGTGCCTATATCGAAGGTTTCACTTGGTGTGGGATTGGAGCACGGCGAAAACGTAATTCCTGTCAACCGGTCGCTAAAATCGCCAGTGCGCTCCGCACCATTGGGCACGCTGGATACGTAGCTTAGGGCCTCGCGCACCCTGCTCCCCTGATAGTCGCCGAAAATGAATGTCTTGTCTTTCTTGATGGGGCCCCCGAGAAAAGCACCAAATTGATTTCTCTTAAACGCCGGTTTTGGGGTCGAAGGCGATGCGAAGTAGTTTCTCGCGTCCAGTACGTCGTTGCGGATAAATTCAAATACACCACCGTGGATCCGATTGGTGCCGGACTTGACCACCACGTTCACCGCCGCACCTCCGCGGCCGAATTCTGCGCTCATGGAGTTTTCTTCGGTGCGGAATTCCTGAATGGCATCCGGCGGCGGAAGGACGACGACTCCACCGAGGCCGAACTCGTTGTTGTCGACGCCGTTCAAGAGAAAGTTGTTGTTCGAGACGCGCAGCCCATTTACCGAAAGCGCTTCGTTGGCCCTCTCGTTCTCAAAAACTCCGCCTGAAACGTTAGACCCAGCCATGCCGCTATTGGCGCCTGGCCCCAGATAAGCAAGCTGAATGAAGTTGCGCCCGTTTAGTGGCAGGTCAGCAATCCGCTTCTCGGTTTCTATTGTTCCTAGTGAGGAGGTCTCCGTTTGCAGTAAAGGTACGACTCCGGTCACTTCCACTAATTCGTTCACGGCGCCTATCTGCAGGCGGAGATCCACCCGCACCACCTCGTTGACGTCCACTTCCACGTTCGGTTTCACCGCTCTTTTGAAACCCTGCTTTTCCACGGTTACAGAGTACGTGCCAATGCGCAACAAGTTAGCTGCATATGCTCCGGAACTGTCAGTTGTGACCTTAATGGATAGATCGGTAGCCAGATTTCTTATGGTTACGTCTGCCCCGGCGACATTCGCGCCACTGGGATCGCTCACTACGCCTACAATACTGCCCCGATCAACTTGAGCGAGTAACGCGGGAGCGCCGGTGAATACGACCAAAGCAAAGGCCAACTTCAAAGCCTGGCTAGCAAGTGACGATGCCTTCATATTTGCCCCCTTGGCCTGTGGGTCAGAGGAATGAGCGCTCTCATACTCCACCACAAGCACCATGTCAAGAGGGGCCATCGGTGCTCGAAAGTTGCAAGAACGTCCGCCAGCCAGAGTTAAAATGTGGCCCTGCATTGGAGTCTCGTCATGAACATGATTCGCCACTCAAGTTTTGTGCTTCTGGTCTGCTCAATCGCATGGGCGCAATATCACGGTCCAGTTGGGAGCGGCCACGAGAGAAAAAGGTGGGCCGAGATACCGGAACAGCGCAACGCAATTCACCTGAGCAATACGCCCGACCCGCGAGAGCTAAAAAGAGACGCCGATGAGCTGGCCCAACTGTCGCGGGCTATACCTGCTGAGATCGAGGAGGTCAGTCGCGGCTTAGTCTCCAGCAATTTGACCAAAAGGCTCAAGCGTATTGAGAAGTTGTCTAAGAAACTGCGGGATGCCGTAGAACGTAGCAGCCGGTGACACAGGAAGATGGTGGCCATGCTGGAACTGACGCCTCTCGCCTTGCGAAACCATTTCCCAACTGGCCCATGTACGACGACAACCGACGACATGGCGGCTTTGCGGCGGCTTTCAAGAATCACAAATCAATGGCAACAAGGAATAGGTTCCGACCGCTAATTCGGGCAATCCCACGCGCCGGAACAGACCGACGTAGCTACGAAAATTGCAGACGATTTCTTGAGAGTGTCTCGTTGTCGCATAGGCCGACCTTTCTGCAGTCGGGTTCGAACTACGGCGCCTTTGCTAAATGATCAGTTCTGAACAAAACTCGTCGCGTAGCGGAAGGCTTCTACGTAATGGCCGTCCTTTTGAGGCTGCTGCCGTCGCATCTCGGCTTTGGCTCTGGCCAAATCGGCAGGTTCCCAATCGGACCGATACTTGTTGACTGCTGGCTCGAACTGGCTGACTTGTTTAGCGGCAGCATCGAATTTGAGTTCGGCCACGGCATCAATGTTTACATAATAATTGGCTTCTTGCGGCGAGGGGTAGAAGAAATACATTTCCGGAACTCTGTACGGCTGCAGGCCTTGTTGCAGGCGCTGATTGGGAAAATAGAGCCAGAACTCCGCTGCACGCACGGCATCGATAGTATTAAAGGCCGCCATGCGATGGTCGGTTTTGTGCCATCGCTCATACCACTCGCCGGGATCCACACTGAGTAGTACATCGGGACGGACACGCCGGATGATAGCTGTCGCCTCCTCAACGAGCTTCGGCTGTGGCGCATATTCCAGCATGCCATCGTCATATCCCATCCATATGATGTTTTCTTTTGGTGTGCCAAGCAGGCCCTCGGATACTTCTTCCTCTGCCTTTCTGATCCGAGCCAGCTGCTGGGATGTCATCTTGGGGTCGTATGAGCCCTTGTCGTCATTGGTATAGATCACGATGTAGAGCTTGTTCTGATTGCGGTTGAGTAAAGCGATTGTCCCGCCAGCACCAAAGACATCATCGTCAGGATGGGGCGTAAAAACCAGAACAGTCTTGCCATGCAGATTTTCCAGACGCGTGTCCTGTCCTTGCGCGGCAACACCCGCCAGCGTCAACATAATGATAGCCAATACCTTCATTTTTCCGCTCCCCCTCCCGAATCATACTGCCTTCACCGGGGGCACGCACGGCTTTGTCGGCGCCTTCGAAGGCCCCCTCGGCGATGCGCTCGAGTTCTTGGACTAGCAAAGCGGTTAGATTATCTAGATTTCAACGATCGGAGGACGAGTCGGCCCGACGGGCCGGGCGCCGTATGCCGCGGCGAAATTCGGTGTCGAAGGGTTTTCCGAGTCGCTCGCAAAGAGGTTCGACGACTCGGCGTAGAGATCGCGGTCGTGGAATCCGGCGGCTTTCGAACGGACTTTGCGGGCCCGTCGACGGGCCTTCGCGAGTGGAAACGGGCAATTTGGTAAACCGTTGTAGGGGCTAAAACTCCTATCGGGAGTTCGAATCCCAGCGAGATTAACCGCAGTGTCCAATTACGTCGACAAAGCTCTGAGGACTTCTCCGATAAAGCACTTGCTAGGGATAAGACGCAGAATGAATCCGTCAAATCACGGGGAATTCGGACCGGCGGGACAAAAGGAGAGAGGCGCTCGGTAACCTCACAGGCGCCTCCTCTACTGCGTCAACGTAAACCGTACCTCACTGGATCACCTCCTTCTCGGCAGGAACGCCGATGTCGACAAGAATGTCGAATGATCCGAGTATAACGCGGGATCGGGGAGATGTCAGAACAAGCTTTTAGCCTTTGGGTTTGGGCGCGCGAAAGCCAATTATCGATAAATGCGTCAGGCAAGTGGATTTTTTCCGAGCAGGAGACAGCGGGGCGTGGAAGGGCTCAACGCGGAGAACCACCCTTGCATGAAATGAAACTGCAAGAATGGGGCACCCGGCACTTTCGAGCGTTGGCATTCCTCAGATCCAGCCCGATGTTAATGCGCTTACGCGCGGTAAATTATTTTGTGGCTGGGCCACAGAGCCCCGATGATTGCGCCACCAATGACGCCAAATAATAGCGCACATAAGCCCTCATGACACTCGAGTGGACCGTTATCCGGGCATGATCGCCAAAATTTTAGGTCTACAATCGTTGAGTGGACCATCATACAGTCGCGGTCGTCAGTATTACGGGTATCTGTCTTGATGTGCTGGGTAGTCTCTATCTGGCCTACGACCTATTGGGTGGACAACACGGTCCTTTGCGGCTGCTTACCCGTGCGGTAACGTACTCCGTTGTCTTCGGCATCGGCTACGGCCTCGGCCTCGGTCTCTTCTTTGGCCTGGCTTCCGGTATCGCGACCGGTATCACCCTGTCGATTGAACTCAGTCGAGCAGCTCGTGGGCTGGATCATTACTCCTTGCTTTGGGAAGGGCTGTTTTCCGCCATCCGGGGGTTCGCTTTCGGAGCCGGACTGTACAGGATTTTGGGCTTCGGATTCGCAATCGCATTTGTCATTCTCATCATCGTCGGCCAAATATTCGCCTACTCTCGCGGCATGCGTCCTGCCACCGACTATGCAGCCTCTCGGCGTCCACGGCTTACGCGTCGTCAGTTTTGGGGAACTGTGGTCCGTACGGTCGGCTACATGGTCACGGCCCTGATCTGTAGTGCCTTCATCCATCACGTGGACCACGCCTGGTCTTTTGCGATTCGCGTGGGATTGGTAACAGGCCTTGTCACCGGCGTGGGAGTGACGGTCAATCCTTACATCGAATACTACGCCGACAATCTTCCGGAGCGACGGCTTGGGGTATTCGGCATTGCGCTCATCCTTTGCGGTTTTGCCCTGCAATCCCTTCAGTATTGGCTGTCACTGCTTGATGTACGCTTGAATTAGGCCCGAAGGAGTGGGCGAAGCTCATGCGAGACTGGTTCTCCATCACGGGGTAGAGCTGCCGCCGTCCAAGCATCATCGAATCCCGGCATTGGTCCCCGCCAAGCCCCCAGGGCTCATGTTACTTTGAAAATATGTGACCGTGGCAGCAGCGCGCTTTTTCTCCGTCCTGTGACGTAGCACGTGAAGACGGGTCAGCCTTGTGGCGGTCCGCTACTTCGCCGGTATGATATCGAATCTCGCCGACCCTTCCTCATAAAAGAGCGCTC
>Ga0209577_10002681_pt1 | contig 16978 bp, 15 predicted proteins | sample GraSoiAngelo_109_FD_185874 | JGI IMG/M metagenome (GOLD analysis project Ga0209577, IMG submission 185874) | Grasslands soil microbial communities from the Angelo Coastal Reserve, California, USA - 14_0903_12_20cm (SPAdes) (version 2) | ecosystem: Environmental > Terrestrial > Soil > Grasslands...
ATTCGCTCGGACTGAGAGTGCTCGCCGAAGGAGTTGAAACGAAGGAACAGTTGCGATTCCTCCGCTCGCACGGCTGCGACGAGGCGCAGGGGTACCTGTTTGCCCGCCCGTGCGCAACCGATGCCGCTTCATCTCTGATCATGACCCGATCGTTGAAGGTGGAGCTTTAGAGAAGCAAGGAGACCCAATGCCCGAAAAAATGATCATGGTCGTCGAAGACAACCCCGATGACGAGGAACTCACCCTTCGTGCGCTGAGGCAAGCAAAAATAGCGAACGAAATCGTCGTGACGCGCGACGGCAACGAGGCGCTCGAGTTCGTTTTCGGCACGGGTCAGTACGCAGGACGCAATCTCGACAAAATGCCCGCGGTCATTCTTCTCGATTTGAAACTGCCGAAATTGAACGGCCTTGAGGTGCTGAAACGGCTGCGCTCCGATCCCAGAACGAAATTGACTCCCGTGGTGGTGTTGACCTCGTCGAGCGAGGATGAGGACATGATGCGGAGCTATCAAGTCGGCGCCAACAGCTACGTGAGAAAACCCGTCGAATTCGGCTCCTTTGCGAATGCCGTCAGCCAGCTGGGAATGTACTGGTTGCTGCTCAACGAGACGCCGCCGAGGGCTTAGCCCAGGAGCCGAGCTCCCGCGTGCGGCGCTCGTTTCGGCGTTAGCCAGCGGCGCTTGTTACCGGTCCAGCAAATACGGTAATCCCTGGCACGGAGTCGATTTGCATGGTGATAAAGTAATACTGAAGCGCTGAATCGAGCAGCACCGTTCCCATCATGGCCCTCGCCGCCAACCTCCAGCGTCGCGCGCTCGGGAAGTCGCGCGCGTTCCCTCCGACATAGAGACCATTGATGTCGTCCCGGGCATCTCCTCGTGTGCGGATTTTTGTCGTGCGATTGGCGAGGGGAGTTGCTTGCCCATTGTGGGACGGTCTTAAATTGAATCGGCGCCGGTCGCCTTTGCGCGCTTTCGGATTTATCCCCGTGTCCCATGCATGTAATGATTTTCCCGACCGTCGCGTCGAATCCTCGCCACATGTGACGGCGACTCGCCATTCGCGGTGGTAACGTGGGTGAGATTGCGGTCTGAAGCGGCTCAGCGCGTTAAACAACGTTAACTCCGTAGAACCCGGCGCCTTATCCGATAGCGTAGAGGGAGCGCATGAAACCGAGCCGCCAGACGACCGTCCTGTTCGCCGACGTAACGGGCAGCGCGAAACTGTACGGGACGGCCGGAGACTCGCAGGTGGTGGAGGCGATCGCGGTTTGCATGCAGAAGCTGCGCGAAGCGGTCGAAGTGCACGGCGGGCGGGTGGTGAAAACAATGGGCGACGCCGTGATGGCGCTCTTCTCGACCCCGAACGCCGCGGCGGCGGCGGCGGCACGGATGCAGACCGAGGTCGAAGCGCTTCCGGCCGTCGGAGGTCGCAAGATCGGGCTACGCATCGGCTTTCAGTCGGGGCCGGTGATCCAGCGCGAAAACGACGTTTTCGGCGACACGGTCAATCTTGCGTACCGCCTCCACGAGCAGGCAGTGAAGGGGCAGGTGCTCACCTCGGACGATACCGTGTCGATGCTCGCTCCGGTCATCCGCGGTGCGACGCGGCGCCTCTACCCCGTGCCGGTAAAGGGCAAGGCGCAAGAAGTCGAGCTCTTCGAGCTGCTGTGGGAACAAAGCCCCGATATCACCGACGTTGCCCAGACCGTCTCGCTGCTGCGCTCACCTCAGGCGAGGCTGCGTCTGGTGCATCGGGGCCAGGACATCGTGCGGCGACGCGGCAGCGACTCGATCACGCTTGGGCGTGATCAGACCTGCCAACTCGTGATCGCCGATCACAAGGCTTCGCGGCAGCATTGCACGATCGAGCGGCGTCAGGACAAATTCATGCTGCGAGACCACAGCACGAACGGCACCTTTGTCACCGTCGAAGGCGAGTTGGAAGTGGTATTACACCGGGAGGAGTTCCAGCTGAGAAAGCACGGCTGGATCGCGTTCGGCCAGTCGCGCGCCGACACGCGGGAGATTGTCGAGTATTTCTGCGAGTAGCTAATTTAGTTGTAATGGCCCAATAGGTTGTCGCTATTCGTTCGGACTGAGTTTGAGAGACTGGAAGGTGCGAACCAAACCAAGCTCTCAGAGAGATCAGCCGAATAAACAGTCGTAAGAATGCCCGGCCCACGCTCCATATCTACACCGCATCGACGAAGAAAAATGCCGAACACGGCGGCTTCAGCTCCGCGATGACCCCGAGGAGCCGTACCTGAGCACGCGGTCGCCCTGGAGCCCGCTGCGCAATGGGCTGTTTCGCGGTCTGTGGATCGCGACGATTGTCTCGAACATCGGCACCTGGATGCACGAGGTGGGTGCCGGCTGGTTGATGACCTCGCTCTCGTCGTCGCCGTCGATGGTGGCGCTCGTAGAGGCGGCGGACAGTCTTCCTGTGATGTTGCTCGCACTGCCTGCCGGGGCGATCGCCGACATCGTCGATCGGCGCAGGCTGCTGATTTCCGTCCAGGTCTATTTCCTGATCGTCATCGGCGCGCTTGCGCTGCTCACGGCCCTCGACACGATGACTCCCTGGGGGCTGCTGGCGTTCACCTTTGCCGTTGGCGTCGGCACGGCGATCACGATGCCGGCGTGGGCCGCGATCGTCCCGGAGCTCGTTCCCGCCGACGAGCTGCCGTCGGCCATTGCGCTGAACAGCATCGGCATCAACATCTCGCGCGCCATCGGTCCGGCGATCGCAGGTGTTCTCGTCGCGTCGGTCGGGGTGTGGCCGGTGTTCGCGTTGAACGCATTGTCGTGCATCGGCATCCTTGCGGTATTGCTGCAGTGGCGGCGCGAGCATCGCAAGAGCTCGCTGCCTGCCGAGCGTTTCCTGAGCGGCATTCGCGTCGGCTTGCGCTTTGTCACGCACACTCGGTCGCTGCAAGCCGTCCTCATTCGCGGCGCCGCATTCTTCGCCTTCGCGAGCGCGACGTGGTCGCTCTTTCCCCTGGTCGTGCGCCGCGAGCTCGGGCGAGGTCCGGAAGTCTACGGCCTGTTGCTGACGTGCATCGGAATCGGCGCGGTGGCCGGAGCCATGCTGCTGCCTCGGGTGAGGGAGAAGATCTCGCGCAGCGTCATGGTCGCCTGCGCGAGCGCGCTTTACGCGCTTGCCGCCCTCGCACTGGCGCACCTGCAGAATGTCGGGTTGCTGATGGTGGCCATGCTGGCAACGGGTGTCGCGTGGATCGCGATCCTCGCCGCGCTGCAGGTCTCCGCCCAGTTGACGTTGCCCGCCTGGGTGCGCGCCCGTGGCCTCGCTGCATTCGTCGTCGTCTTCATGGGCGGGATGGCGCTCGGCAGCATTCTGTGGGGGCAGGTCGCTGCCCGGATCGGGATTCCGGCCGCGCTGACGACGGCCGCCATCGGGATGGTGGCTGCCATCTGGCTGACATGGAGCTTCCGGCTCGTTGACGACCGCGCGCCCGATTTCACGCCGTCGATGGATTGGGCGGCGCCGCTCGTGGCCGAAGCCCCTGAGCCCGACAGCGGGCCTGTGCTGGTGACGATCGAATACCGGGTCGATCCCGCGAGGCGCGCCGAATTCGTCGCCGCGATGCGCGAGGTGCGCGAGATGCGGCGGCGCAACGGCGCATTTTTCTGGGAGCTGTTCCACGACTCGGCGCACCCGACCCGATTTCTCGAGTCCTTCATGGACGAATCGTGGACCGAGCACCTGCGCCAGCACGAGCGCGTGAGCGTCTCGGACCGCGAGATCCAGCGCCGGGCAAACCAGTTTCTGGTGAAAGGCGAATCCACCAAGTCGACGCACTGGCTAGCCGACCGTTAACGGTTGGTGTCAATTGTCCGATCCGATCATTACGGAGCCGGATGCTGCAGGCCCGCGTAACGGGCGGCGAGCAGCACGCACAGAAGAGCCGGGACCGCGAGTGCGCCCAGGCCAGCGAAGGCGTAGCCGGCCGCGCCGCTCGCCGCCCCTAGCGTAAACGCGACAATTGCCGGCCATTCGCGGAAGGATCTCGCGCGCGCGTCATTTCTTTTCTGAATGTCCGTGCTGCTGACGATGGTCACGGCGTCGATCACCGCTTGAGTCACGTTGATCGTCATGACCGTCGTGGATGGCAGCGCGGTGAGCTCCAGGCGCATCATGGCGTTCTGCAGACCCATCGCCGCGCAAGCAAGCATCCCGATCGCGAGCGCCGACGCGTCGCCTGAACGCGCTGCTGCTTTCAACGAGAACGCCGCCGCGGCGGACATGAAAAGAAAGAGGGCCTCGAAGACGAGAATGGCCACGACCGCGTTTCGGCGCCTTTGCCTTAGAGCGTCGACCGCCTTGGCCGCGGCGGCGACCGCGAGCATGAAAACTGGAAGCGCCAGCAACTTCGGCAGAACGTCGCCGCTATGATGGACAAGCTCGGCGCCTATAAGGACGAAATTGCCGGTCACGTGAGCCGTAAAGAGGCCGAAAAGCCCGACAAATACGCACGTGTCCACGAACCCGGCGATGAAACCGAGGATCGAGGAGTCGATAGTAGTGTTGGAAGAGGTCACGTCGGCAGTGTCCTTATCGAAAAGGTGTGCTGAACTGGCCGATAATGCCACTTATAACCCGCGTGTTCGCAGGCTGCCTGTTCCGCACCGAGGATCCGCATCCATGAGTTCCAAAGACGCCGACCTGATCCTTGTCAACGGACGGATTGCCACGCAGGACGAGCGCCGCTCCATGGTGCAGGCGCTCGCGATCAAGGACGGACAGATCCTGGCGACCGGCAGCGACGCGGAGATCAGCCTCTATCAAGGGTCGAAGATCGCCTTGAACGGCCGCACGGTAATTCCCGGACTCATCGACTCGCATTCGCACCCGATCCGCGGCGGGCTGTACTACAACCTGGAGCTGCGCTGGGACGGCGTGCCCTCTCTCGCGGACGCGTTGCGCATGCTGCGCGAGCAGGCGCAGCGCACGCCGCCCAACCAGTGGGTGAGGGTGGTGGGCGGCTGGTCGGAATTCCAGTTCGCCGAAAAGCGCATGCCGACCCTCGACGAGCTCAACGCCGCGGCGCCCGACACGCCGGTGTTCGTGCTCAACCTTTACGCGATGGCGCTCCTCAACCGCGCCGCCTTGCGCGCGGTGGGCTATGACAGGAACACGCCCAATCCGCCGGGCGGCGAGATCCAGCGCGACGCCGCCGGCAATCCGACCGGCGTGCTTATCGCCAGGCCCAACGCCTTCATCCTCTATTCCACGCTCGCCAAAGGCCCGAAGCTGCCCTTCGACGAGCAGCTCAACTCGACGCGGCACTTCATGCGCGAGCTGAACCGCTTGGGCGTCACCAGCGTGATCGACGCCGGCGGCGGCTTCCAGAATTATCCGCAGGACTACGAGGTGGTCAGCGCGCTGAATCGCGACGGTCTTTCGACGGTGCGCCTCGCTGCGAATCTCTTCACGCAACGGGCGAACCAGGAGCTGGAGGATTTTTCCGCGTGGGTGAAAAGCGTCCAGGCCGGGCAGGGCGACGACATGTTCCGCATCAACGGCGCGGGAGAGATGCTGGTCTATTCCGCGGCGGACTTCGAGGACTTCCTCGAGCCGCGCCCCGAGCTGCCGGCGCGCATGGAGCCCGACCTTGGCGCTGTGGTGCGCCTGCTCGCCAAGGAGCGCTGGCCCTTCAGGTTGCATGCGACCTACGACGAAACGATCACTCGGGCGCTCGACGTGTTCGAGGCGGTCGATCGCGAGGTCCCGCTCGCCGGCATGCACTGGTTTGTCGACCATGCCGAGACCATTTCGCCGCGCAGCATCGATCGCATCCGCGCCCTGGGCGGCGGCATCGCGATCCAGCACCGCATGGCGTACCAGGGCGAGCGCTTCATCGAGCGCTATGGAAAGGCGAAAGCCGAGCAGTCGCCGCCGGTGAAGCGGATGCTCGCCGCCGGCGTTCCACTGGGCGCCGGCACCGACGCGACGCGCGTCGCGAGCTACAACCCGTTCGTATCGCTGTACTGGCTGATCACCGGAAGAACAGTCGGCGGCACGACGCTTTACACCGAGGCGAACCGCCTGGAGCGCATGGAAGCGCTGCGGTTGTGGACGGCGAGCAGCGCCTGGTTCTCGAGCGAGCAGGGTAGGAAGGGCGCGCTCGTTCCCGGGCAGCTCGCCGACCTCGCGGTACTTTCGGCGGATTACTTTTCCATACCGGACGAGGACATCAAGCGCCTCGAATCGGTTCTCACGCTGGTCGGCGGCAAGGCGGTTCACGCGGCTGGCGAATTCACCGCGCTGGCGCCGCCGGCGCTTCCGGTGCTGCCGGCCTGGTCGCCGGTGGCGAAGTTCGGCGGCTACGCCGCGCCGCTCGCGATGTCCGGCTGCTCGTGCGCTCTTTTCTAAAGGAAATTGCCATGACCAAGCTTTGGATGTTCTTCGCGCCTCTGATCCTCGCAGCGCTGACGGCTCAGGCCGAGGACCAGAAATTCAAGGAAACCATCGCCGACGTTAACGGCGTCAGGATCAATTACAAGATCGCGGGAAGCGGGCCGGCAGTGGTTCTGCTCCACGGCTACGCGCAGACCAGCCATATGTGGCTTCCTCTGATGCCGTTGCTCGCGGGGTCGCACACGGTCATCGCCCCCGACCTGCGCGGCATCGGCGCGTCGGAGCGCACGGCGCAGGGCTACGACAAGAAGACCATGGCCACGGATATCCACGGTCTGGTGCGCCAGCTTGGTCATACGCAGGTCACGCTCGTCGGCCATGACATCGGTTTGATGGTGGCCTACGCCTATGCCGCGCAGTACCCGAGCGAGGTGAGCAAAGTCGTCCTGATGGACGCTTTCCTGCCCGGCGTCGGTAACTGGAAGGACGTCTGGCTGCTGCGCGACCTTTGGCATTTCCACTTCTACGGCGAGACGCCGCTCGCGCTCGTCAAGGGGCGCGAACGGATTTACTTCGAGCACTTCTGGAACGATTTCGCGGCCGACCGGACGAAATCCATTCCCGAAGCCGATCGCCGCATCTACGCCGCCGCCTATGCGCGCGACGACGGCATGCGCGCGGGCTTCGAGGTTTTCAGGAACTTCGAGCAGGACGCGAAGGACTTCGCCGGGTTCGCGGCCACCAGGCTGGAAATGCCGTTTCTTGTCCTCACCGGCGAGAAAGCCTCCGGCACTTTCCTCATCGAGCAGGTGAAGCTCGTCGCGACCAACGTCAGCGGCACGGTCGTGAAGGGCTCCGGGCACTGGCTGATGGAGGAGGCGACCGCCGAGGTGATCCCGGCCATCGTCGCCTTCGTGCGGTGAACGCTCGCGACCTACCAGCCGCTACAACTGTAACGATGATGCTCGAGTTCGACACCATAGTGGCGTGGACCGATTTCACAATCGGCGTAAATGCCAACGTTTGCCCGCTCTCCGGTTTACCGCCTCCTTGTCCGGCTACGTACCAGATTGATTGGCGCGCTGGCAAGCTACCTCGCCCAGCCGGTTAAGCACTACAGTCCAGCGACAAACGCCGATCCGCAGTCGCTCTCCGCAGTGCTGCATCACGGCGATGTGCTCCTCACCGAGGGCAACACGCGTGTCGCGGCGCTGGTCAAACGCATTACACAGTCGACCTGGTCTCATGTGTCGATGTACGTGGGTCCGCTTGAAAAGGGGCCCGATCCGCTATGTATCGTCGAAGCCGATATTGCGGCGGGCGTCAGACCGGTACGCCTCTCGGAGCTGAAGGGACTGCATGTCCGGGTGTTGCGGCCGATCGGGCTGGACGAAAAGGATCGATCCCGCCTCGCCGAATGGGTCGTAAGCCGAATCGGGGGCGAATACGACCTGGCACATGCGTGGGCGCTTGCGCGGAAGCTGCTGCGCCTGCCCGCGCGCCTGCCGGAGGCGCACACGATCGCGGAAAGCGCCACGCGATTCATCTGCTCGAGCCTGGTGGCACACGCGTTTGCATTGATCGGAACTCCGATCCTTCCGGTCCACAGATACCTCACTCCGGGCGACTTCGAGAGCGCGTCGGTATTCGAGGTGGTCAACCCGACCGACAACAGAAGCTCGAGATGAAATCCAGGCTGTTTTCATTCTTGGTCATATCGGCTTTCGTGCCGCTCGCGTTTGCGCAGGAAGCGAGCCCCGACGCCCTTGTTAAAAAGTTGTCCGAGGACGTCATCGCGGCAATCAGGCAGGACAAGGACATTCAAGCCGGCGATGCCGGCAAGATCTCCGCGCTGGTCGAAGCGAAAATCCTGCCGCATTTCGATTTCAGACGCACGACACAGGTCGCAATGGGGGTCAACTGGCGTCGCGCGAGCGCCGACCAGCAGGAGCGGCTGACCAGCGAATTCAAGCGGCTCCTGGTTCGCACGTATTCCGGAGCGCTGGCGAGCTATCGCGATCAGATCATCGAGTTCAAGCCGTTACGCGCAAGCCCGGGCGACTCGGAGGTCACCGTCCGCTCGCAGGTCAAACAGTCAGGAGCCGAGCCGATCACCATCGATTACGCAATGGAAAAGACCGCCTCTGGCTGGAAAATATTCGATGTCAGCATTGGCGGGATCAGCCTGGCGGCGAATTACCGGACCGCGTTCGGCGAGGAAGTGCGCAACCACGGCGTCGACGGCCTGATCGCTCTGCTTGCCGACAAGAACCGCCAGGCTGCAGCCAGGCCGAAGAGAGCCGCGTAACTCCGCAACACTCGCCCCTGCGTGGGCTATTATGGGTAGTCAGGTCAACTGCTCAAGCGAGGTAAACCGTGGAACAGCAGGGAAAGGATGTGTCTGTACTCGCCCATATCCAGCGTCTGGTAGCTGAGGAGCACCGGCTGTTCGAGCAGGGCGAGCTCGCTCCGGACAAGAGCAAGCGCCTGGCAGAGGTCCAGGTGGAGCTGGACCAATGCTGGGATCTTTTGCGCCAGCGGCGCGCCTTGCGCGAAACCGGCGGCGATGCGTCCCAGGCGCACGTCCGGCCGCCCGAAGTCGTGGAGAAGTACATCGGCTGAAATGCAGTGCAGTCACCTCGGTCTGGTGAGGACCGACCGGCCGCGCAGCAAGGGATGCGAGGAATGCCTCAAGATGGGCGATCCCTGGGTGCATCTGCGCCTGTGCCGGATCTGCGGACACGTCGGCTGCTGCGACGAATCCAAGAACAAGCATGCCACCAAGCACTTTCACGCCACGAAGCATCCGATCATCACCTCGCTCGAGCCGGGAGAAGGCTGGAGCTGGTGCTACGTCGATGAGGTGGCGATGGAGCTGAAATGATGGGCCCGCGCCGCAACATCGATGGCTGAGCCCGCCTCGCCGACGCTCGAAGCGCGCCGCGCGCAGACTTTCCCGATCCTCGCGCCCGACGAGATCGCGCGCATGCGCCGCTTCGGCGCGGCGTGCCGCTATGCGGCCGGCGCGCGGATCTATGAAACTGGCAAGCCGACCCCCGGCATGCTGGTCGTGCTTTCGGGGACGATCCGCGTCACGGGCCGCGACGGACACGGGCACGACTTCCCGGTGGTCGATCATGTCGCCGGGGCCTTCTCCGGCGAGCTCGGGCAGCTTTCGAGCCGGCGCTCGCTCGTGGACGCGGTCGCGGTCGGTGACGTGGAGGCGCTGCTCATCAGCCCGGAGCAGCTGCATGCCTTGCTGATCGCGGAGGCCGCGCTCGGCGAGAAGGTCATGCGCGCGCTGATCCTGCGGCGCGTGGCGCTGATCGAGACCGGCACCGGCGGCCCGGTGCTGATCGGCGCAGCGTCCTTGGGCGATGTCGCGAGGCTGAGCAATTTCCTGAGGCGAAACGGCATTCCGCATCTCCTGCTCGATCCGGCCAGCGACCATGATGCGCAGGCGTTCATCGAGCGCTACGCGCCGCGCGCCGGAGACCTGCCGCTGGTGGTCTGCCCCGACGGATCGGTGCTGCGCAATCCCACGGAAAGCACGCTTGCCAAGTGCATCGGCATGCTCGATGCCGCCTCCGGCGCGGATCGCGTGTATGACGTCGCCGTCGCGGGCGCCGGCCCCGCGGGGCTGGCTACCGCGGTCTACGCGGCCTCGGAGGGGCTGTCGGTGCTCGTGATCGACGCGCGCTCATTCGGCGGCCAGGCAGGCGCCAGCGCGCGCATCGAGAACTATCTCGGCTTCCCGACCGGCATCTCGGGCCAGGCATTGGCGGGACGCGCATATACGCAGGCGCAGAAGTTCGGCGCAAGCATGCTGATTCCGGCGGAGGTCGTGCACCTCGATTGTGAGCGATCGGCCGATGGCGAGCCATTCGCGTTGCAGCTCGCGGACGGGCGCGCCGTGCGCAGCCGTGCGGTCATGATTGCGACAGGGGCGCGCTATCGCCGTCCCGACTGCGCCAATCTCAAGGCGATGGAGGGTCGCGGCGTGTGGTACTGGGCCTCGCCCATCGAGGCGAAGATGTGCGCGGGCCAGGAGGTGGTGCTCGTGGGCGGCGGCAACTCCGCGGGGCAGGCCGCCGTGTTTCTCGCCGGCTACGCCTCGAAAGTCTGGATGCTGGTGCGCGGCGCCGGCCTTGCCGCGAGCATGTCGAAATATCTGATCGAGCGCATCGCCGCCATTTCCAATATAGAGCTGTGCACCAGAACGGAGATCGTCGGGCTGACCGGTGAGCCCCAGTCCGGCGTCGAATCGGTGACCTGGCGGCAGCGCGACACGAGTCAGAAGGAAACTCGCCCGATCCGCCACGTCTTCATGTTCCTCGGCGCGGATCCCACCACCGAATGGTTGCAGGATTGCGACGTCGCGGTCGACGACAAGGGATTCGTAACCACCGGCAACGGCTCCCGGCTGCCTCTGGAAACCAGCGTCCTCGGGGTTTTCGCGATCGGGGACGTGCGCGCAGGATCCGTGAAGCGCGTCGGCGGCGCCATTGGCGAGGGGGCGGCCGCGGTCGCGCAGATCCATGCGTTCCTGGGTTCAGCCCACTGAGCGAAGCTGCGAGGCCTCCAGGCCAAGGACGCTCTCGATCCGGCGAAAACGGCGCTCCTGGTCCCCGGTGAGCTGGCCACCGGCCCCGGCGACGAGCCGAGCCCCTTGAAGCGCTTCCCGGCGCTGCTGACCCTCGGTAAGAAGCTTGGGCAGCGCCGCGACGGCGCGCTCTTCGTCGAGCGCGAGCACGAACGCCTGGCGCTTCACCGCCGCCTTCAGCTCGTCGAGCGAAGGCCGCGCCTGCGGGCTGCGCTCGTCGATCATGCGGCGGGCGAGGTTGTACGGCCGCTCGTCGAACACCTGCTGCTCGCGCGCGACGTAGAGCACGATGCGCACCCAGCCATCGAGCACTGTGCCTTGCTCGATGTGCGACTCGGCTATCAGCCGCTTGAGTTCCTGGTACTCCCAGCTCTGCAATTGGGATCCACGGCGCGGCCCGCGGCGCCGGGCGCTGTCCGCGCTCAGCCCGACGGCGGCGGCGAGCCACGGCGAGCCGTAGATCGCCTTGAAAGCGCCCTCGTACATGGCGTCGCGCCTGTCGCGATAGGCATCGAGCGCGTGCTCGATCCGCTCCGATGCATGGCGCTCGGCCTCGACGAACGGATTGTCGGCAGCGGCAGGGTGGCGGCTCTCGCGCACGGTCTCGGCCATCACCTTGACCCAGTACATCCAGGGGTTCAGGTCGGAGAACAGGGTGCGCTCCAAACGCGCCGGGTTGAGAGCGCGGATCGCGCGCGCCGCTGCCTCGCTCGACATGCTCTTCACGAGCGGCGAGGCGAATGTGTCGTAGAGCCCCTGGTTGATCTCGCTCACGCGCTTCACGACCTCGAACGCCTGCTCGTCGTCGCGGCCGTCGTCGAGCGCGAGGATATCGTCGATCGTCCGCGGCACGAACTTGATCAGGTACCGGCCGGCGACGAGCTCGAGCCCCGGCGTCTCCGGGCGCGTGTCCTCGATCACCGCCTCGTAGAGCCCCGGCGGCAGCGTTTCGATCAGGTCGAGCGCACTCGCAAGCTCGGTGGTCTCGCGCTTCGCCACGCCCGCCGACACGAAAATCCCGAGGTGCCCGATGCTTTGGTGCAGGCAGTAGACGATCGTCTGCTCGTTGGCGCGGATCTCGTCTACGCTGCCGTAGACATCGGGGATCCAGTTGAGCGCCTGCTGCGGAGGCGTGATGTTGTCGCCCCAGGACGCGAATACGACGATCGGCTCGCGGATGTTGCGGAGGTCGATGCAATATTTTCCGTCCGAGGACTCGATCTCGCCGGCGCTCAGCTTGTTGCCGACGAAGAGGTTCTGGGTAATCCACTCCATCTCCTCCTTGGTCATGAGGAAATGACCACCCCACCACTTCTCGAACTCGAGAAACCGCCCGCGCTCGGTATCGACCTTCGAGTAGAGGTTATAGAGCTTGGCCCAAAGGGCGTTTGCGGGATTGAGGCCCTCGAAATTGTTGACGAGATAGGCGCCGTCGAAATTGCCGTGGCCGAGGTCGCCGGCGAGCGACGCCATCCAGGAGCCGCCGAGGAGCCCGCCCGTGTAGCGCATCGGGTTCTTCCCCGCGACGCCCGCCCAGTACGAGACCGGCGAGGCCGCGAGCAGGATAGGACCGACGAGCTCGGGCGCGAGCGAGGCGAGCATCATGAGCGCCCAGCCACCCTGGCAGTTGCCGATCACGAATGGCTTGCCGTCGGGGTCTGGATGCAGCGCGTTCACCTTGCGAAGGAATTCGACCTCGGCGGCGCGTACGGACTCGATCGTCTGGCCGGGGACCGGCTGAGGGAAGAACATCACGAAGTAGCAAGGATGCGCGGTCTGGAGCGCAATGCCGACCTCGCTGTCCATCTTGAAGCCGCCAATGCCGGGGCCGTGGCCGGCGCGCGGATCGATGACGACGAAGGGCCGCTTGGTCGGATCGGTGGGCGGCGCCCCGGCCGGCGGCTTGATGCGCGCGAGCGCGTAGTTGGCGGGGCGCTCGAGGTTGCGGCCGTCCATGACGATCTCGTAGTCGAAGGCGAGCACCGGCGGCTTGCCTGACTTCTCGTGCTCGATGTACTGGTTGCCGCGCTCGCGCAGGACGTCCCAGGTGAGGATCGTGCGCTGCCAGGCGTCGGTCCAGTACTCGATCGTCTTCTGGAAGAGGTCGACCATGTCTGATGCTCGACCAGGCGCGCTTGCGGCCCGTTTCAGCGGGCCGCATCCGCGTTACAGCTGCAACGGAGGCCTGCACTTGTGCGAAGCCGCCACGGCCCCAAATACTTGCAGATGACCGAAGCCGTCAAGCCCGCACTATGAGCAATCACAGAGTCGCCATTATTGCCGGCGCCCGCACGCCCTTCGTCAAGGCGGGGAAGGCGTTTGCATCGCTCGGTCCTTCAGCGCTCGCGAAGCATGCGGTGCGCGGGCTCCTCGAGCGCGACAACGTCGATCCGAAAGGCATCGATGCCATTGCCTTCGGCGCCGTGGTGCCCGAGCGCGGCAGGCCGAATCTCGCGCGGGAAATCGTCTTCGAGGCGGGCCTGCCGGCGCGCATCGAGGCACAGACGGTCTCCTCCTACTGCATTACCGGCTTGCGCACGGCGACGATCATCGCCGAGGCCATCTCGGACGGGCGGATCAGCGCCGGCATCGCGGGCGGCGTCGAGTGGCTGAGCGGATCGGATCCGAGCACGTTCAACGAGCCTAGTACTGGCCTCTCCATGGGTCAGCACACGGAGATCACGCGCAAGGAGTGGGGCATTCCGAGAGCGCGCCAGGACGAGATTGCCCTCGCCAGTCACCGCAACGCGGTGGCGGCGCGCGAGCGCCTCGCTCAAGAGATCTTGCCGCTCGATGGCATAACCGGCGACACGGGGCCGCGGCCCGATACATCGCTCGAACGGCTTGCCACGCTGCAGCCCGCGTTCGGGGCCGGCGGAACGATTACTGCCGGCAATTCGTCGCCTGTCACCGACGGGGCGTCCGCCGTATTGCTGATGAGCGAGAAGCGCGCGCGGCAGGAGGGCCGGGCACCTCTGGCTTTCATCGAGGCGATGGAATACGCCGCGCTCCATCCGAGCGAGGGGCTGCTCATGGCCCCGGCGATTGCGGTCCCGCGACTGCTCGACCGCGCAGGTCTGCGGCTGAAGGATATCGATCTGATCGAGATCCACGAGGCATTCGCCGCCCAGGTGCTGGCGAACGCCGCGGCATGGGAGAAGGGCTGGAAAGGTCCCGCAACCGATCCGGTGAACTGGGATCGGGTCAACGTGAATGGAAGCTCGATCTCCGTCGGACATCCGTGGTCGGCAACCGGCGGACGGATCCTCACCACACTGGCCTATGAGATGGCGCGTCGCAACGCACGCTATGGACTCATCAGCATGTGCGCGGCGGGAGCCATGGCGGGGGCTTTTCTTCTCACTCGGGAGTAGGACATATCTATGGATAGGATCAAACCGCTCTTTACCGCAACCGCGACCGCCATCGGCGGCCGCAACGGCCATACGGAAACGAGCGACGGCATCGTCAAGGCCGACCTCTCGCTGCCGAAGGAAATGGGCGGCCCGGGCAAGCCGGGCACGGCCACGCCGGAGCATCTGTTCGCTGCCGGTTATGCGGCCTGCTTCGGCGGTGCGCTCGACTTCGTGGCAAAGCAGAAGAAGCGCGACGCCGCCAAGGCCAGGATCACCTGCGCCGTGACGATCGGCCCTCGCGAAGCTGGCGGTTTCGGCCTCGCGGTGAAGATGCGCGTCGAGGACAGGAGCATTGCGCAGGCCGAGCTCGCCGCGCTCGCCCGGGAAGCGCACGAAAAGATCTGCCCCTACTCGCACGCCACGCGCGGCAACGTGGATGTCGCCTTCGAGGTGATCGGCGGTTAGTCACTTTGACTTGAGACGTTCAATCAGCCAGCGCCCAGCCGGGCCGGGCGGCCGGTCAGTGCGGAACACCGCCGCCATTGCCATGACGAGGTGGCCCTCGGGTACATTCTCGAGCCGGATTTTCAGCGATCGATTTGCCAGATGGCGCTTGATCGCGTCGACCGGCATGCCGCCCCAGCCCAGGCCTGCGCGCACGAAGGCGTGCTTCGCGCCAAGATCGGCAAGCCGCCAGGTGTTCGCGGTGAAAACGCCGAACTCCTTTCCCTGCGAAAGCTCCGAACGGTCCGTGAGGACGAGCTGCCGGTGCTGCGCCAGGACGCGCGCCGGAATCGCTCCTTTGATTGACGCCAGCGGATGCTTCGGGGATGCGACAAGCGCCCATCCGATGTTGAGCAGGTGCTCCCGCGTGAGCTCTGCAGGGGCGGCGGGCAGAGAGCCCATCACCCCGAGGGCGCAGCGCCCATCAAGCACCGGTTGCAAAACGGCACCCAACGCGTCCACATAGAGCCTGAGCGGCACGGCCGGGAATTCCTCTTGAAACGCCGCCACGGCAGTGGTGAGCCGTTCAAGGGGGAACACCACATCCACCACGGCGCACAGCTCCGGCTCGAGGCCATCCGACAGGCCCTTCGCGCGGGCCTTGAACACATCCATCCCGCCGACCACCGCACGCGCTTCTGCCAGAAGCGCCACACCCTCCCTGGTCAAGACCGGTGCGCGGCGCGACCGATCGAACAATTTGATGCCGACCTGGGCCTCGAGATTCGCCAGCGTTTGACTGACGACAGACTGCGCTCTGCGCAATTAGCGTGCGCCTGCCGAGAAGCTGCCGGCATCGGCCGCGGCGATGAAGGTGCGCAGCTGATCGAGTGAAACGCCATCGAGCATCTATCGTCCAGGACGATGGTTGAAATCGATAAATATAGGCTACCAAGATAAGTGGCGCAGCGATAGCCTGCGCAGCTATGCAGAGAAACGCTATCGGGGCCTGGGTGCTTCAGGGGCTTTTCCTAGCGACGCGGCGGCGCGCTCCCACCGTCAGTGTGCGCTGGCGACGTCGTCACCTGTACCTCGGCGCGCCGGCCGCGCGATCCACAGAAACGGAATCAGAACCACGAGAAGCAGCGCCGAGCCGTAGAAGAGATCCAGCGCGGAGAGCGTGAACGCCTGCCGGTTCACCATCTGGTTCAGGAATGCGTACTGCTGCTCCGGTGTCATGCCGAGGGCGCCCAGCAACTGGAGCGTGGCGCTCGCCGCCGGATCGTACGGGGTAAGGCGCTCGACGATGCGCGCATGATGCAGGGCAGCGCGGCTCTCCCAGAGAGTCGTTGCGATCGAGGTCGCGAAGCCGCCTGCGGTGATGCGAAGAAAGTTGTTGAGGCCGGACGCGGCGGCGATCTGGTCGTGGCGCAGCCCGGCGAGCGAAAGCGCAATGAGCGGGATGAAGAAGCACGACACCGCCGCCCCCTGGAGCACCGTCGGCCAGACCAGCGTCCAGAGATCCACCTCGACGTTGAAGCCCGAGCGCATCCAGGCCACGATGGCGAAGATCACGAGCGAGGTCGTTGCCAGCAGCCGGGTGTCGATGCGGTTGCCGAAGCGACCGACGATGGGCGTGAGGATGATCGCCAGCACGCCCACGGGCGCGAGCACCAGGCCCGCGTCGGTCGCGGTGTAGCCCATGTACTGCTGCAGCCAGAGCGGCAGCAGAACGATGCTGCCGAAGTACGCGGCGTAGGCGAGCGAGATCGCCAGCGTGCCGGTGGAGAAGTTGCGGTTGCCGAACAGGGACAAATCTACTACGGGGTGCGCCTCGGTCAGCTCCCAGGCGAGGAACAGGCAGAACGCGAGCGCCGCGGCGGTCGCGAGAGCGACGATCTCGGGCGACTCGAACCAGTCGAGGTCCTTGCCCTTGTCGAGCATCAGCTGCAGCGCGCCGACCCATACCACGAGGAGCACCAGGCCGGCGATATCGATCGGCGTCTTGACGCGAGGCGTCTCGCGATCGCGGTACAGCGTCCAGGTCATCGCGAGCGAGGCCACACCGACCGGAACGTTGATGAAGAAGATCCACGGCCAGGAGAAGTTGTCGGTGATCCAGCCGCCGAGCACCGGTCCGACGACCGGCGCGACGAGGATCGTGAGCGAGAACATCGCGAGCGCCATGCCGG